>ERZ889078.3639-NODE-3639-length-10101-cov-7.184551_pt1 | contig 10101 bp, 6 predicted proteins | sample MGYA00521266_ERZ889078 | MGnify/ENA primary metagenome ERZ889078 (study PRJEB32303, sample SAMEA104408618) | aquatic metagenome | biome: Brackish water; feature: Pelagic; material: water | place: Baltic Sea | collected 2014-06-16T06:34:00 | depth 76,534 m ... | reverse complement strand
CTGCTGTTCGGTCGCTGATTTTTTCGTGGTGGACGAAACGATGACCAAGGCCCCGATAGCGCGCATATGAAGCTCGGTGAACGTCAACAGGATGACGTGATCAGCGCTAGGCCCATGCCCCGAGTGTGCTAGGATTGACCCCGTGTATTCTGGTTTAACAGGGTGGGGTGCGTCATGACATTGCCAATCTCGCTGACTGCCACGCGTCGCTCATTGCCCGGCGCAGCGCCTCCTCTCACCCGATCGCTGCGCACAAGGCGCGGCGAGGTCGCGCCCAGCTGGGCTGCGTTGGCCATGCTTTGTGGGCTGTGCGCTTGCTCCAACGCACCACAGAACAGCGCGCAGCCGGTCCAGTTCGGCGCCGGATTCAACATCCCGACCACCGCCGAGTCCGTTCCGGGCGGCGACAAGGACGTAACGGACCAAGCGGACACGGCGACGGCCGCAAACGCCGACGCGAGCGGGACGACCGACACCGCAGCGAGCACGGCAGACGCGGGTGTCGCTGTGGATCCGACAGCAGACGCGGCGCCGGGTCCCGACTCGACGGCGTCAGGTGACGCTGGCAGCGCGTCGGCCGACGCAGGGCCCACCGGTGACGCAGGGTCCACGGGTGACGCAGGGTCCACCGGTGACGCAGGACAGGCCGCTGATGCAGGAGTGGCGGCGGATGCAGGACTGGCCGCCGACACCGCAGCGAGCCAGGACACGGGACCGACACCGGAAGGCTGCACGGACAACGACAAAGACGGCTTCGGAGTCGGCTGCGCCAACGGCCCTGACTGCGACGACACAAACCCCCATTTCTCGGGTCTGTGTCCGGACTGCACCAAAGCCAACTACCCAGGGTGCCCGTGCGCTGGCGGCGCGGCGAACTGCTACTCGGGTGCGCCGAACTGGATCGGCAAGGGCGCCTGCCAAGCTGGCGTTCAGGTCTGCAGCGGCGGCTTCTGGGGCGAATGCGCCGGTGAGGTGTTGCCGCTCCCCGAGTCCTGCAACGGCAAGGACGACAACTGCAACGGCCTCGTCGACGAAGGGGTGCTGTCGTCGTGCGGCACCTGTGACATGAGCTGCACCCTGCAGAGCCTCGGACCCAACGGCGCGACGCCTTTCGACCCAACCGCGGCGAGCTCAAACGGCGTCGGCGTCGACAAGAACGGCTACGTCGTGCTCGACCAAACCAAGGTGAACGTGGATCTGAACCACATCTGGGTCGCGAACTCATCGCAGGCGACCGTGAGCAAGGTCGACACCAAGACGGGCTGGGAAGTGGGCCGCTACGCCATCTGCGGCAACCCGTCGCGCACCTCGGTCGACCTCAACGGCGACGTATGGGTCGGCTGTCGCAGCGGCGGCGGCGTGGTGAAGATCATCAACAACAAGAAGAACTGCATCGACAAGAACGGCAACGGCAAGATCGACACGTCGGCGGACACCGACGGCAACCACATGATCAGCCCCAACGAGATGGTCAGCGGCGATGAGTGTGTGCAGTTCACTGTGTTTCCTGGCGGAAACATCGCGCGGGCGGCGGGCGTCGACAAGGATAACCACGCCTGGATTGGCTTCTGGTCGGCCAAAAAGCTGTACCGACTCGAGCCGAAAGCGGGCAAGACCGTGGCGAGCGTGGCGCTGCCGTGCAGTCCATACGGGTTGGTCATCGACCAGCAAGGCGTCATCTGGGTGCAGGGCGCTGGCTGCGGGCTCGTGCGCGTCGATCCGAAGACCCTGACCACCCAGCTCTTCAAGCCGCCATTTAGCTACTCCGCCTACGGCATCAACGTCGACATGTTCGGCAACATCTGGCTCGGCGGCGGCTGGGGCGCGGTGCGCTACGACCCGGTCAAGAACAGCTGGTACAAGTCTCCCGGCGTCGGTAGCAGCAGCGCCGTCGCTACGGGCATGGACGGCTACACGTACGTGGTGAACGACGGCCCGAGCACCGTCACCAAAATCAACTCCCTCACCGGCGCGTCCCAGGGTACGATCAGCCTCGGCTCCGGTCGTGGCCCACACGGCGTGGCGCTCGACTACGATGGCTATGTGTGGGCGGTGAACCTGAGCAAGAGCACGGTATCGAAGTGCGACCCAAAAACCATGAAAGTTGTTGGCGAATGGCCTGTTGGTAAGGGTCCATACACCTACTCCGACATGACCGGCTACACGCTCAACAACTTCACCGCGCCGAAGGGCCACTACACCCACACGTTTGGGTTCTCGTCATGGGCGGGTCGCGTCGCGGAGGCGAAGACCACCACGGTGTGGTCGGAGATTGACGCGGACGTTGAGACGCCCGCCGGTTCCTACGTGAAGGTCCGCTATCGGGCCGGCGACACGATCAAGCTGCTGGAAGCGCAGCCGTGGTCTAAGGAGCTGGGGCCGTTCCCGGTCGCGACGTTCCCCATCGACCTCACCAAACTGGGTGCCGCCAAAGCGCGTTTCCTGCAGGTTGAAGTCTTCCTGCAGGCCGCGAGCAAGACGAAGCTGTCCCCCAAGGTGAAGTCGCTGACCGCGAAGGGCAAGCAGGTCTTTGTGCCCTAAGAGCCTGGATCTCCGGCGCCGCGGCGACGTTTGGCGAACGCATCACGGTGCGAAATACGACCCAGCGCTGCAGGTCGACGCGACGAGATTGTGCACTGAGCACAGTCACGGCGCCTAGCATGATTGGTGAAGAGACAACACGGACGCGACAGGCGAATGCGTAGCGGGCGCGTTTGAACCTGACGTGTCCGCACGAGACGCGTCCGCACCAGAAGCGTGCCCACCAGGCGCAATTACAGGAGTCCCCCAAATGGAAGCCAATCAGCTGCCGACCTATGATCGAAGCGACAACCCGACACACTGTTGCCCCCGGTTCAGCCCGGAGGGCTGGGACCAGCAAGAGCTGCACTTCGACAACAAGCTCTTCGCGAAGGCCACCACGCGCAGCGTGTTGCACATTCCGCTCAACATGGCGGACGTATTCTCCGAGACGTTCGCGGCGATTGAGGACGCGAACGCTGGCGCCGACGACACCTACCTGGTCTTGTCGTCCGATCCCTCAGCCTGGAAAGGGGAGCACCTGTTTGCCGTGACGAAGCCGGTGCCGAATCACGAGATGGTTCGGCTCACCGGCGAGTTCCTCACGCAGGTCTTTGAGGGCCCATACCGGAACATGGAGCGGTGGCGACGCGCGCTCGACGCGACTGTCGCGGCGCGGGGACAAGCTGTGAAGAAGACACACTTCTTCTACACCACATGCCCGTCTTGCGCGAAACAGTATGGCAAGAACTACGTCGTCGGCATCGCGGAGCTACAGCCGCTCACGCCTGGCCAATCAGCCTTCAACTAGACGCGGACGACGAGCGCCGCGGATGGTGTCGCCTACGGCTTGCAGCCGGTGATGGCTGTGCCCACACACTTGCCGGCTTTGCACTGATCCGAGTTCGTACAAGCGTCGCCATCCGAGCAGGAAGCGCCTGAACTTTTGGTGTGTACGCACTGTCCCTTCTTGCCGTCGCACGCGTCCGCGGTGCAGCCGTCCGCGTCATCACAGCTCTGGATCGACTGCTTGCCACAGCCGCCCGCCTCGTCGCACGTGGCCTGGCCCCACGGGCTCGTTCGCATCAGAAACACCGAGTTGGAACCCTGCAGTCCGTGTAGGCCACCGAGCACGATGTCGCCGTCTCCAGCGCGGAAGGCGTGGCTGGGAATCCAGGCGCTCGGCGACAGTGACCACGACCGGTCCCACACCGTCTCCCCGAGCGGGTTGACGCCGCGCAGCCACGGCCGCAGCCCGCCGCCGTGGGGTCGATTCCCAACGATCACGCCGCCGATGTTGGCCGCCAGCATCCCGGACACGGCCCCTGCGGTCGCGTCAGTCACCTCGCGGTCCCACAGCGACTGCCCCAGCGCGTCAGTGCCGATGAACAGCTGCGACACGCCGCTGCTGCTGGTGCGGGTTCCGGCGAGCAGCAACCCGGTTGATGTCTGCGTCACGGCCAGAATCACGGTGGTCTTCGACACGTCTACAAAATAGTGGCGACGCCAACTGTATCCGCCGCCACTTCGCTCGACCCAGCCTGGATGCCCGACAACTTTGCCGTCCAGAGAGCTGGAAGGCGCGAACAGCGTCATCCCCCCCCACGTCAGCAGACCTCCGTCGGCCAGCGATTTACCGCGGACGCTCTTGAACCACTCCAGCCCGCCCAACTTGCGCTTAGAGAACGTCGTGCCGGTGACGCGTCCGCCACAGACGGTCTGCGACAGCACTTTTTGTCCCGAGACGACGTCGATCTGCGCCGCAAGTCTGCAGTAGTTCTGCACGTACATCGTCGCGGACCCGACCTTCTCGCACAGGGTGTTGCCCGAGGTGGCGATCGCCGTCCAGACGACGCGCTTGCCATCCGCTGTCGGAAAGAACGAGCCGGGTCCACAGCTGGTCACGAAGTTCGGCGTCGAGCAGATTGGTTTTTCGGGCTCTACGCACACGGCCGCCCCGGCGGTGACCTGCTTTCCGTCGGCCCCGATACGCGCCACCAGCACACGAACTTTACCTTGGGTGGCGTACGACAGCGCCTCTCGGTAGGCGATCATCAAGCTACCGTCTGCGAGTGGAATCACGCCATCGATCCCCCGCCCTTTGTTCAAGCTGCCCACCCTCGTCTTGATGACGTCGCCCGCTGAATCAAACCAAGCCGCCTGATAGTAAAATTCGTACGGGCCTGCGGTGCGCTGGCCGGCGATGAAGATGCCGCCGTCAGCGGTTGGCAACACGTTGAGCACGTTGTCCCAGCCGGCAAAGGGCCCAGCGCTGGGGAGCTCCTTGATGAAGAACTTGCCGTTCTTCTCGACCTTGCAGACCCCCTGCGCGCACGCGCCCGCGGTGGAGCAGCCGTCGTCGGCGCCGCAGGTCCAGCCAACCGCGGGCTCATGGGTACACACGCCCTTGCTGCAGCCGTCGAGCGTGCAGGGCTTGCCGTCATCACAGTCGGACTGCGCCTTGTTTTCGCAACCGCCCGCTGCCACGCAGGTCGATTGCCCCCACACGGTGCGCCGCAACAGGACGCCGCGGCCGCCGCCGACGCTCGTCTCGCCGGCCGTCAACACGGCGTCTTTCGTGACGGCGACGCCGTAGCCGACGTTCGCTGCGGCGTTCGCGTAGCCGCCGTCCCAGGCTTGATTGCCGGCGCCGTCGCTCGCCAACAACCACAAATCCCGGGAGCTGCCGGACGCTGCGTAACCCGTCAGCAGGATGTGCTCGCCTTGGCTGGCGGCGCCAAGCACGGCGACCGCCGATTGGGCGACGCGACTCCAACGCACATCGCCTTTGCCACTGACGCGGACCGTCCAGCGTTTCGGCGTCGTCGACGAGCCGACGTAGCCGGCGGCGAACAGATCGCCACCTGACAGGCGCACCACGCTCGTCAGGACTTGGCTCGTCGCGTCGCCGACGCGCTGCTGCCAGCGCACGGCGCCCTTGACGTCCACGTCGACCAACCAGCCGCGGGTCTTGCCGGCCACGCTGCTCGACTCCTGCCCAACGGCCACGGCGCCGCCATCATCGCGCACGGCTGCGTCGCGGAGCAGATCTGCGCCGCTGCGCCGACGACCGTCCGCCACACGACCTGGCCACCGCCCGACACCCGCGTCACGACGCCGTCCAACTTCGCGGCCGCGCCCTGCCAGCCCGCGGCGACGAACCCGCCAGTCGGCCACGCCTGGGCGCCGACGACGACGTCATCCACACCTTTCAGCCCGGCGGACTGGGACCACAGCGGCTTGCCGGCGCTGGACCAGGCCGCGACGGTCGCGTCCAAGTCGCCGCCGGGCGTGATCCGCGACCCAACGGCGAGCACGCCACCGGAGGAGGTCTCTCGCACCGCGACCGCCGCGACCGCGGCGTGCGGCTTCGCGCTCGCGAGCGAGCCATGCCACAGCGGCGAACCGCCGGCGTCGACACGCACAATCCACCAACCTGACCACGTCGCGGCGCCGCTGGCGGGCGACGCGGCTTGTCCGCCCGCGACGGCGCCATCGACGCCAAACGCCGCCACGGCGCGGTACCCGCCGCGGTCGCCGACCTCCGGCTGGTGTTCAACGGTGTACAACACCTCCTTTCCGGTCGCCTTGCAGCTGCCCGAGACACACGTCGACGTGACGGAGCAGCTGTCGCCGTCGTCGCACGTCGCGCCATCGCTCGCCGCCGTCGTCACGCACTTGAAGTCGAATCCACCGAGCGAGGCGCACACACCTACCACGCAGGCACCCTGCCCTTTGGGGCAGCTGACCGCGGTGCCGATCTTGCACACCCCCTTGTCACACACGTCATTCACCGTGCATCCGCTGCTGTCGCCGTCGCAGAGTTTGCCGTTGTTGGCCAACGCGTTGCTGACGCAGACGCCGTCTTTCGGGCCGCACACGTCGAGCGTGCAGCTGTTGCCATCGTCGCAGATCGTCTTCACGTGGCTGCATTTGCCAGAGTTCAAACAAACGTCGGCTGTGCAGACGTCGCCATCATCACACGGCACGGGTTCTCCGCCGCACTGGCCGAGCGAACACGCATCAGCGGTTGTGCAGGCGTCGCCATCATTGCAGCTCTTCCCCTCATTGCCCGCGATCAACAGACACTGCCCGCTGGTCGGATTGCAGGTCCAGCTCTGGCACACGGAGAGCGCCGCCTTCGGGCACACAACGACAGTCGCCGGATTCAACTTACAGGCCGGATTCTCGGGGTCTGTCTTGTCGCAGTACAGCGTGCCGTTGCACTGGTTGCCGTCTTCTTTGCCGCTGCAATCCGCGTTCTTCTCGCAGTCGCACACAAACGTACCGGCGGTGCAGGCGCCGAGGACGCAGTAGTCCCCCTTGGTGCAGGGGCTGCCGTCGCTGCACGGGCTGCCCGCGATCAGGGGCGTCATCGCACACGTGCCCTTCTTGGGCTGGCACACGTTCTTGAGGCAGGCCGTGTCATCCACGGTCTTGCAGACCACGACACTGTTCGCCTTCGTCTTGCAGACCCCGCCGGTCGCGCTCTGCGCGCAGTAGGCGAGGCCGTTGCACTGGTCGCCGTCATCCGGGCAATCCGCGTCGGCCTTGCAGGCGCAGCCGAACGCGCCTGGCTTGCAGCTGCCGGCGAGACACAAGTCGATGAGGGTGCACGGGTCGCCGTCATCACAGCTCGCCGTCCCGCTCTTTGGCATGCCCACGGGTCGCACCTCCCAGCGGCTGCCGCCAGGCGTCGCGACTTCCAGCGCCGCTTCTACCGGTGTGACGACGCAATCACCCGTCGCGTGCACACACGCGTTCTTGGCGCACGCCGTGTCGTCGCCAGCCTTGCACACCACGACCTTGCTGGCGTCGAGCTCACACGACTTGGTCTGTTGGTTGCAGTACAGGCTGCCGTTGCAGCTGTTGCCATCCTCTTTCGCCTTGCAGTCCGCCGTGCTGGCACACGGGCACGTGTTGGTGCCGCTGCCGCAGCCGCCGCCAACGCACACCTCGTCGGACGTACAGGCGTCACCGTCATCGCAGGGCGTGCCGGGCTTCACGGCGGTCATCGCGCACGTGCCCGTCTTGGGGTTGCACAGGTTCTTCACGCAACCCTGATCCGCCCCCGTCGCACAGGTGACGATGGTCTTCACGTTGACGACACACACGCTCTTGGCCACATCGCAGTACAGGACGCCGTTGCAGAGGTCGCCGTCCTCCTGCTTGTCACAGTCGGCGTGCTTGTTGCACGCGCACACATCCACCCCCGGCTTGCAGACGCCCGCGACGCAGGTATCGGACGTCGTACAAGCGTCGCCATCATCGCAGGGCGCCTGGTCGGCCACAGCCATCGGCTTGCATGCGCCGTCTTTCGGGTCGCAGGTCAACGCCTTGCAAGGCCCAACGTCCGCGGTCGCGCAGATCACCTCGGTCGCGAGGTTCTTGCGACACACGTGCAGCGGCTTGGAGGTGTCGCAGTAGTACGTCGCGGTGCAGAGGTCTTCATCGGTCGGGCAATCTTCGTTGCTGTCGCACTCACAGACTGATTTTCCGGGCTTGCAGCTGCCGTCGACGCAGCGATCTTCCGCGGTGCAGACATCCCCGTCCGAACAGGTCGCGCCGCCATTGACGGCGACAACGGCGCACGCCCCACTCGTCGGATCGCACATCGCGCGGGCGCAGGTCGTGTCGTTGGCCGTGGCGCACACCGGCGCGTCGGGCAACCGTCGACACACGTGCGGAAACACAGCGAGATCGCACCACGGCGTGCCCAAGCAGGCGTCGTCTCCAGCCAGCGTTTTGCAGCGGGCGTCGTCGCGACAGGCGCACACCTCAGGCCCGGGTTTGCAGGCCCCGGCAGCGCAGCGGTCGTTCGATGTGCACGGCTCGCCATCCTCACAAGGGGCGCCATCCACCGCCGCGCTCAGGCAGCCGCCAACGCCACACTGCGGGGCTGTGCAGGGGTTTCCATCGTCGGGACAGTCGCCGGAGGTGACGCACCCCACGTCGGCCAGTCCAGCTTCGAGCGGGCCGGCGTCGAGGGCGCCCGTGTTCACGGCTGGATCGGCACCACACGCCGACAACGCCGCCGACAAGAGGATGGCCACCCGCCCGGCGGGGGGGAGTCAGACAAGATCGCAAGCCCATGGTGGCCTCCAGTTTGTGCCGCGAATGCCGACGGGACCGCGCTTTGGAACCGACCGATTATGGCGAATTCGAGTTGAATTTACCAATCGCAGCCCACCCGTTTCGGCGTCGGCCGGCGACACCTTGCGAGAGCGCCCCGTCCCGCCCTACTCTGGGCGCGACTTTGGAGGCGTACCCGTGACTCACATGCCCTCACCTTCGCGTCGTTACGCGCTCCGAGCCCGGCTGTCCGGCCTCTTCGCTGTGCTACTGTGCGTGACGTTGCTGTGCGTGACGTTGCTGGGCGCAGCCGCGCCGGGCTATTGCGACGAGACCGCGTCCTCGAAGGCGGCGCTCTCTGCCCTCGGTCTGGCGAATCACCACTACAAGGCCGGCCACTTCAAGAAAGCCGCGGGCCTGTACCACGAGGCCTTCGGGATCGAGGCCAAGGCCGCGTTTCTGTTCAACGCCGCGCGCGCTGAGATGCGTGGCTTCGATCACCCCGCGGCGAAACGCGACTTCACGCGCTACCTGACCCTCACCGACGCGACGGAGAAGGGGCGAACGCGAGCGCGCGCACACTTGCAGGAGATCGACGCCTACGACGCCAAGCTGGCCGAACAGCGCCGGCAGGTGAAGACACAGGCGTCGTCTGCGACCGCCCTCGCTGTCGCCGCGGCACGCGCGGACGCGAGCCGCCCCATGGACGGGCTGACCATCGGCCTCTGGGTCGGCGCCGGCGCCCTGCTGATCGGCAGCGGCAGCCTCTACGGGGTCGCCGCGATTCTCCGCGCCGGCACGAACAAGCAAGAGGTCGCGAGCACCGAAGACAAGACGCAGCACGACAAAGAGGTGCAGACCCAAAACAGCGTCCGGAACGTGTCGGTGGTGTTATTGATCGCCGGAGCTGGAGTCGGCGCGTGGGCGGCGATGCGCACCCGTGGGCTGACCGCACCGAAAAAAGAGGCCAGCTTGCAGGTGTCGCCGTGGGGAAATGGCCGTGGCCTCAGCCTCGTAGGGAGGTTCTAGGTGAACACATCGCACACGCGGTCACGGCGGGCGCGTCTCGCGCTGCTGGCGCTCGTCCTGTTCACCGTGCCCGGCTGCTTGGCGGAGCCCCGCACCGAAGCGGAGCTGCTTGCGAGCATCGCCGAGGCCGAGGGCTCGCAAGCCTGCACCGAGAGCGACAAAACAGAGCTCATCAACAACGGCACCAAGAAGCTCGGCATCTGCTTGACCGGACCAGCCCCCAACGGCTGCGCCAACCCAAGGCAGTGCGCCGGCGAGTGCATCATCAAGTTGCCCATCTCGGACCCGTGCCGCTCGTGCGTCAACACCAACGTCGCGAGCTGCATCGCCGGTTCGTGCGGCAACAAGTGCCCCCAGAAGACGGGGCCCATCCCCTGCCCTTCGTGCGCGGGGGAATGTGAGACGTGCATCAAGGCCAACTGCGACAAGCAGATCGAGGTCTGCACCGGAACCTAGGAGACCGAACATGGCGACCGACCC
>ERZ889078.3638-NODE-3638-length-10106-cov-9.769177_pt1 | contig 10106 bp, 14 predicted proteins | sample MGYA00521266_ERZ889078 | MGnify/ENA primary metagenome ERZ889078 (study PRJEB32303, sample SAMEA104408618) | aquatic metagenome | biome: Brackish water; feature: Pelagic; material: water | place: Baltic Sea | collected 2014-06-16T06:34:00 | depth 76,534 m ... | reverse complement strand
TCATTTCTCACCAACCGCAACTCACTTCCATGGGAGATCAACACTTTTTAATCTACAAAGATGGTAATATTTCAAAAACGAAAGAGTTGAACTTTGAGCAAAAAGTGGATGAAATAGCCAGAATCATAAGTGGCGAAAATATTTCAAACGAAGCTAAAAAGTTCGCCAAAGAGTTGTTGGAGGCAAACAGATGATAGTTGACACGCACATTCACCTAGACGACGAAAGATACAGGGACGATTTGGACGAGGTGCTCAATCGCGCGAGAGAGGGCGGGGTCCAAAGGTTTGTGATTCCCGGAGCGGACGCCAAGACTTTGCGCAGAGCCATCGAGATAGCGCAAGCGCACGAGGACGTTTACTTCTCCGTCGGCGTTCATCCTTATGACTTGGACTCGTTTGACGGACTTGATTTTGGAGAGTTCGCGTCTCACGAAAAATGCGTGGCGATTGGAGAGTGCGGGCTCGATTATTTTAGACTCGAAGGCTCCGATGAAGAAAAAGAGTTTGAAAAGAAAAAACAAAAAGAGGTTTTCATCGCCCAAATCGAGTTGGCGAAAAAATACAAAAAACCCTTGATAATCCACATTAGAGACGCGTCGAGAGATTCCAAGGAGCTGCTTCTAAAACATGGAGCGGGCGAGGTAGGGGGCGTTTTGCATTGCTATAACGCGGACGACGAACTGCTTAGTCTCGCCAACGACGGTTTTTACTTTGGAATCGGCGGCGTTTTGACCTTTAAAAACGCCAAAAAGTTAGTCAACGTATTGCCACGGATTCCAAGCGAAAAACTACTTTTGGAAACCGACGGTCCGTACCTGACTCCGACTCCGCACAGAGGGGAGAGAAACGAACCGTTTTACACTACGTTCGTAGCTCAAAAGATGTCTGAACTTTTGGAAATCCCATTGAGTGACATAGAAAAAATCACTACGGAGAACGCCTTGAAACTATTTAATATTTCATAATATTAAATAGTTTTTCCCTGGCTTAAAATAATTTACGTCTTAATTTAATGAAATTTTGGATAAAATTTAACTTCTTAAAATTCAAATAAAAAGTTGCGTATGTTTAAATATCTTTTCATCTTACTCTTTCCAATGCTGTTACTTGCAAATTTGACGTACCAGTCAAACTACAACAAGGAACTCGCCCTATTGGAATCTTTCGACATTGAAGCTTCTTTTCTTTACGACCCCGTCATGAACGACATGCGAAACAAAAACGCGAACGCGAACAAGCACAAACAATTTTTCAAAGCCATGAACGAAGCCTACCTTTTCATACCAGCCATGAAAAACATACTTACGAAGTACAACGTTCCCCAAGAATTTTTATACCTCGCCATGGCTGAATCAAACTTTAGCAATAAAGCCTATTCAAGCAAAAGAGCGTCGGGACTTTGGCAATTTATGCCAGCAACCGGAAAAATCTTCGATTTGCACATTGACGAATACGTGGATGAAAGACGGGATTTAATCAAGTCGAGCGAAGCGGCGGCTCAACACTTGTCCGCCTTGCACAAACAGTTTGGAAAGTGGTACTTGGCCGCCATAGCCTACAATTGTGGCGGAGGCAAACTAGGTCGTGCGATTATCGAAGCGCGTAGCGATGATTTGTCCATCCTTCTCGACCCTAAGAAAAAATATATTCCTCGTGAGAGTAGGTTGTATATCAGAAAAATCGTGGCGCTCGCCCTCATGGGCACCGATGAGCAGTTTTTACTCTCTAGCGAGTATGAATATCTCTTAAACAGAGCGAACGCGTACCCTGTGTCCACGGTAAAGCTTCCAAGTGGAGAATCCTTAAGCAGGGTCGCCAAACTCATTGATTTGCCATTGCCAGAACTGCAAAAACTAAATCGACATCTAAAGTATGATTTTACGCCGCCATACGCGAAAAGCTACGACGTTTACATTCCATATATCAAGCTGTCGGACTTTAAGCAAAAATACCATGAACGCGTAATGGGACAAATATACAAAGTCTACACCGTGAAGCGTGGAGATAATTTACTTAAAATTGCTAAAAATTATGGCATCACGTACAAACTGATTATGGATTTCAACAAGCTCAAAAACAGCAATCTTGGACTCAATCAGAAACTCATTATCCCAATTGCGAGCAATCGCAAAAGCGTAAAAATCAGTAGCGATTTTTATCACATTGTTAAAAAAGGAGACTCTTTGGAGTCCATATCCAAGGCTTACAAAGTGAGCGTTGCAAACATTAAGGCGCAAAATCACATAAATGGCTCTCTAATTAAAATGGGCGATTGGCTGAAAATTTATGAATAAAACGTTTTTAGTCTTGCTGATTGTTATCGGCTCGTTTTCCGGCTGCAGCACCAGAGGAAAGCATAGTTATAGAAATTACGACAATTACAAGCCAAAAACCTACTCCGAGAGCAAAAGCGCGCATAGTGAAACGCCTGATAAAAAAAACTATTCCCATCCTACGATGCGACCTTACGTCGTCAGGGGAATCAGGTATCACCCAACGGTTGTAAGCGTTGGCGATCAGTTTAAGGGTAACGCCAGCTGGTATGGTCCCGATTTTCATGGAAAGCTGACGTCCAACGGTGAAACTTACAATATGTGGGCCATGACGGCGGCGCATAAAACTCTGCCGATGAACACCATCGTGAAAGTTACAAATTTAAGAAACGCCAAAAGCGTCGTTGTTAGGATTAACGATAGGGGTCCGTTTATAGCGACAAGGATTATAGACCTTTCAAAAACGGCGGCCTCAAACATAGATATGGTGGGTCACGGAACGGCTCCGGTGAAACTGGAGATACTTGGCTTTGAAAGTAAAGGCAAGAAAAACATACCAACCGAGACGGAGCTAAAAGCGTTGCCGCAGAAACAAGAGATTGGAAATTTCGCTTTGCAGATAGGTTCTTTTTCAAAAATCGAAGGCGCGTTTATAACTCAAAAAAAATACGACGACACCGCTGGGTATAAAACCATCATAGTCGATAAAGAAACGAGTAACGGAAGAATGTTTAAAGTGTTGCTTAAAGGTTTTCAAAGCGAACAAGAAGCGAGAGACTACCAAGCTAACGGAATTTTCGACAAAGCATTTATAGTAAGAGAGGATTAAAATGACAACCAAAACTAGAACTACGAAAGAAACGGATATAACAATTTCGCTTGACGTTAACGGAAGTGGCGAGAGCAATATAAATACGGGCGTTGGTTTTTTAGATCACATGCTCGAGAGTTTTTCCAAACACTCTTTGATTGATTTGAACGTAACCTGCAAGGGTGACACGCACATTGACGATCACCATAGCGTTGAGGACGTCGGCATCGTTCTTGGATCCCTCTTGGCGGACGCCTTGTACCCCATAAAAAGCATGGAACGCTTTGGAAGCGCTAACATCGTTATGGACGAAGCTTGCGTTTCATGCGACTTGGATTTAAGCAATCGTCCTTTTTTGGTTTACAAATTGGACGTCGCTGGCAAAGTGGGGCAGTTTGACACGGAACTTGTCGAAGAGTTTTTTAGAGCGTTCGTTTTAAACGCCAGAATCAGCGCGCACGTCGTACAACTTCGCGGTAAAAACAAACACCATGTCATCGAGGCCGCTTTTAAGTCGCTCGCGGTCGCCATTCGCAGGGCGACCACTAGAAACGACAGAGTCGGCGTACCAAGCACGAAAGACGTTTTATGATCAAACTAATCGTTCTCGACGTGGATGGGTGTCTCAGCGACGGCAAGCTAATTTACTCCTCGGACTCCGTGGAGAGTAAAAACTTTAGCGTCAAAGACGGCTTAGGAATCACAACCTGGATAAAAATGGGCAACAAGGTGGCCATCATCACGGGGCGAAAATCCGCGGTGGTTAAAAAAAGAGCCGACGAACTTGGCATAGAACATTTGTTTCAAGGAATTAATAATAAGAGCGAAACCTTAAGGAAGCTTGTCGAATCGCTTGGATTGAAGTTTTACGAAGTTGGAGCCATCGGCGACGACTTGAACGACTACGAGATGCTCCGCCTCGCGGGAAGAAGCTTCACCCCAAACGACGGCGTTGAAGAGATACGAAACATAGTCGACACAATTCTGACGCGAAATGGCGGCGACGGAGTTGTTAGAGAAATGATAGATATTTTAGTTCGTGAAAATGATCAAAAAAATGATTTTTTGTCCATCTGGATTAAGGAGTAAAAGATTAATATAAATATATTATTCACCGTAATATTTAGCGGTCTAACGCTTATATTTTTCATCTTCAAACCATTGAACATTAAAAAACAAGATTTTATTGACGTTCCCTTGTTTGAATTGACGACGTTTGTCATATATGAAATCAATCAAGTTGGACTAGACGATATGATAATTGGCTCAAACGCGATAAGATATGACGATAGATACGCTTTTAAAAATATAAACTACACGGACAACTCCAAAGAGTTGATATCAAATATAAAAGCGAACGCGGGGATTTACAAGAATAACGTTTTTACTCTCGAAGGCGACGTTGTCTACTCGAGAGATGACGGTTTGACTCTTGAGACGACGAAGGTCGTCTATGACAAGAACAAAGGCGTTACGACGATAAAAGCCAAGTACGTAGCTTATAAAGACGACAACGAAGTGAGAGGCTCGTCGGCCGTTTATCAAAATTTGTTAAAAAAGACAGAATCTAAGAATGTCACAGTAAAATATCAAATAAGAGAGAATTAATAATGAAATACAAACTGCTATCAATATTTTTGATTATATCGTCCTTGAGCGCTAGCGAGCTTCAGATAAAAGCGAATTCGTTTAGCGCGGATGAAAACAGCGGGGTCTCCGTTTTTATGGGCAAGGTCAACATCAAAAAATCAAATGACGAACTAAACGCCTCTCAAGTTACCGTTTATACGAACAAAAAGAACGAGCCGACCAAATTTGTGGCGATAGGCAACGTCTCCTTTACCATTGAGACGCAACAGAAGTCTATCTACAAAGGCGTAGCGGGCAAGGCCATATACTCGCCGAGCACAAAAGAGTATCACTTTTTCAAAAACGTTCATCTCAGACAGATTGACGAAAAGAAAGAGATTATCGGCGACGAAGTACTTTTAAATACGATAGAAGGAAAAGCGTACGCCAAAGGCGTGGAGTCCGAACCAGTCATTATGATTTTCAACATCGTGGATAAAAATGAAAGCGTGAAGAAATAATGGTTGAGATAGTTGACGCAAAATTCATAACCTCCGCCGCGACAATCGCAATGGCTCCTGAATCGGACCTTCAAGACGAAGTTGTTTTCATGGCGAGATCAAACGTGGGGAAAAGTTCTCTTTTAAACGCGCTTACGGATCACAAAGGGCTTGCGAAAGTTTCCTCCACGCCAGGTAAAACTAGACTAATAAACTATTTTGACGTTACGTTCATAGACAGAGAGACTAGCGAAAAGAGCGTGGCTAAGTTTGTGGATTTGCCAGGTTTTGGCTATGCCAAGGTTTCAAAATCGATAAAACACGATTGGGAAAAAAACTTGACCGATTACGTAGCCGGAAGGGAGCAAATAAAGCTTTTTATACATCTCATAGATTGTAGGCATCCTCACTTGGACATAGATACTTCCGTAAGCGAGTTTTTATATGACAACGTGAGAGAAAACCAAGCGATACTGCAAATTTTCACAAAGATAGACAAACTCAATCAAAAAGAACAAAACGCGCTTAAACGCGAGTTTCCAAACGCCCTGACGGTTTCAAGTTCGAAAAAAAAAGGCACGAAAAAGATAATCCAAATAATTTACGAAATATTAAACGAGAGCGTAGATGAAAATTGAATACGTAAAAGCGAAATTAAAAGACATTCCGATGATGCAAAGCTTGGTGTCGCCGGAAGTTGAATCCGGCGTCATTCTGATGAGAAGCGATGACGAAATATCCACAAACATAAGATCGTACGTATTGGCGTTTAAAGAAAATGAATTGATCGGCTTTTGCGCTCTTCATATCCACACTTCCACTCTTGGAGAAATTAGATCGCTGATAGTTAAAGAAGGTTCAAGAGGGCAAAGCGTAGGAGAAAATTTAGTATACAAAGCCCTTGAAGAAGGGAAAAGTTTAGGACTCGAGCGCGTACTTAGTTTAACCTACAAGCAATCATTCTTTGAACGTTTAGGTTTTTTAGAAATCCCCAAAGAGTCTCTCCCCGAACATAAAATTTGGGCCGACTGCATTAGATGCAAACATTTTCCAATATGCAACGAAGTATCCCTAATCAAAAACCTGTAACGCCGCTACTATATATTATTTTCTTTGTAATATATAGTAGTCTAAGTAGCGTATATATCGTTTTGCCTCCATTATTAGCGGTTTTGTTCGTGCTATACTCTGACGCGATTAAAAAAGATAATTTTCTTCTCATGATGTTCATTTCCTTCTGTTTGGTCATTTTTGAAGCGAATAAAGGCTATCCAATTTTTAGCTCAATTATCTATTTCACATTGGTGTATAAATTTATTATTCCTAAAATTATCAAAAATTTTAGCTGCAATTCTTGCGTTAAAATATCGTACGTCTTACTCGCCTACGTGGGGTATTATCTGTTTTTGATGATTATCGCCAAAATATTTCTACTGCCTCAGCCTAATTTTGATTACTACGTAATTTACTACGTAATAATTGAATTCTTATTTGTGAGTTTATTGTGAAAATCAAATTTATTATATTTTTGTTTTTACTGATATGGCTTGGTATAGCGGTAAGAGTTTTTTTACTGTCGGTTAAGTCAAATGAGCATTATGAGCGTTTGTCTCAACAAAATACAATTAAAAATGAAAAAATATCCCCCGTGCGCGGTGAAATCATAGACAGAAACAATATACCAATTGCGATAAACAAACTTGGATTCAAAATACAGTTGGCGCCGCATATGAGAAGTAAAAAAAATATAGACGACTTTTACGACGAGATAGATACGCTGATAAAGCTTCTGCCAGGCTTGGACAGAGAAAGAATAATCAAAAACTATATCAAAAAAGATTCGTACTACAATCATAACTTTATCGACATAGTTCAATTTGTATCTTACAATGATATGTCATTAGTGTACACGACTCTCAATCTCAGGGAAAATATAAAAATAATACCCGCTCCGATACGCCACTATCCATACAACAACGTAGGCGCGCATATCATAGGCTACGTTTCGCGAGCGAATCAAAAAGACATTGACAAAGACCCACTTTTGGAACTCATTGGGTACGCTGGAAAAACTGGAATAGAAAAGCAGTACAATACGTATCTACAAGGACTTCAGGGTAAAAGAAAAATAAAAGTAAACGCCAGCAATCAAGAGATAGAGGAACTTTCGTACGACAGTCCAATCGAAGATAAAAAATTAACTTTAACGATAGACATAGAACTACAAAAATACGTTTCAACGCTTTTTGAGGGCGTAGTCGGCGCCGTTGTCGTCATGGACGTGAATGGTTCCATCTTAACAGCCGCAAGCTTTCCAAACTATGATTTAAATATATTCGTCTCCGGCATGTCCTACGAAATGTACGATGATTTGTCTTCGAGTTTGGAGCATCCCTTTACGAACAAGCTAATCAATGGTTTGTATCCTCCAGGCTCAACGATAAAACCGCTTCTTGGACTTTTGTACGTAACGACCGATTTGAGTGAAAGATGGGGAGTGGATTGTCGTTCGTCACTGCCTCTTGGCGGTCGTATTTTCAGATGCTGGAAGAAAGAAGGGCATAGACACACAGACATAGTAAAAGCGATTAGAGAGAGTTGCGACGACTACTTTTACAAAGGCAGTCTTGTTTTGGGAAATAAAAAAATGAGTGATAATTTAATGCGCTATGGCTTTGCTCAAAAAACCGGCATAGACTTACCAAACGAGTTCATTGGCGTCATTCCCTCTCGCGAGTGGAAGATGGAAAAATATAATAAAATTTGGAGTATTGGAGAAACCGCCAACATGGCTATCGGCCAAGGTGATTTTCTTGTGACTCCAATGCAAATCGCGCAAGCGACCGCTTTGATAGCGAGCTCAAAATTGCCGACGCCGCATTTGGTAAAAAATATTGGGGAAACACCTTACGAATCTACGTCAAAAGACGTTTTTACGGACAAAGAGTTGATGAAATTGCCTCTAATTAGAAAAGCTATGTATCAAGTATGCAACGACGCTCGTGGAACTGCAACAAGTTACCTACATTCAAAAGTTGTCATCGCTGGTAAAACGGGAACGGCGCAAGTCGTTGGAATCAAGCAAGACATTAAAAAAAGAAGAAAAGAGCACGAGCTCTCTTATTATAGTCGTTCTCACGCTTGGTTTACAAGCTATGGACCGTATAAAAATCCACAGTATATTGTAACGGTAATGGTGGAACATGGAGGACATGGTGGACAAGCCGCCGGTGGAATCGTATCGGACGTATACAACAAGCTTTTGGAGCTTGAATATATAAAGAAGTGATTTTAAGCTAAAGAATTTTGAATGAAGAGGGCGAGTATGGTCAGCAAAAAAATCGCTCCGGCTTTGTTGTAAATTTTATTGGCCAGTATGAAAACGAGAGTCAAAGAAGCTCCAGCCATTATTAACATGTCGAATTGCGTTGACGCCAAGTCGATGGCAAGTGGGCTGATAAGCGACGACGCCCCTAGAACCATGGAAAAATTCGCAACGTTCGAGCCTATGATGTTACCTATGCTCATCTCCGCGTTTCCTTTTTTAATGGCTACTATGGAAACGACTAATTCAGGCAAAGAGGTTCCAAACGAGATTAAAAACAATCCTATAATCCACTCGCTAACGCCAAATTCCCTCGCTATGCTTGAACCGCTTTCTATGACAAAGTTCGCGCCACCAATGGTAAAAGCGAAGCCAATGATTAATAAACCTATGGTTTTAAGCCAGTTAAACTTTTCTTTGACCAAAGAGTCGTCTATTTCGCCCTCCAAGTCTTCTTTTGAATCTTTAAACAAAAATAAGAGATAAGAAACCATCATTAGTAAAAACAACAATCCGTCAAATCTGCCAATCACTCCATCTTGTATCATAAGAAAGAAGATTACGACAGGCACCAATATCCACGCGCTGTCTTTGGAAAAGAGGTCTCTTTTTGGTTGCATGGATTTTGCGATAAAAAACACAATTCCAAGAACTAACGTAATGTTAAACGTAATACTGCCGACGACGTTGGCCACGGCCATATCGCTTTTGCCTTGCGACGCGGCCATCATTGAAGCCGCCATTTCAGGAAGGGAGGTTCCAAACGCGATGAGAGTGGCTCCTATGACAAAGTGCGATATGTGAAAATGAAGAGCGATGCGCTCGGATTCTTTAATGATAAAATCGGCTCCGTAAACCAAAGCTCCCATTGCGGCTATAAATATTACAAAATCCATTGTTATCCTTGCGTTCTGACTATTAAACTTTTTGGCAAATTAAACTTTTCTATTAGCTCTTTTTCTTTTTCTCTCATCTCGCCATTGTCCACTTCGTGGTCATATCCAAGTATGTGAAGCAGTCCGTGGATAAACAAAAGAGCCAACTCGTCGCTTGACGTATGAGCGAATTCATTGGCTTTTAATTCTACGTGTTCCGAGGAGACAACGATGCTTCCAAGAGGGGACATCGGCATATCTTCATACGGAAAACTAAGCACGTCGGTGTCTTTATCCATGTTTCGGTGTTGTAAATTTATTTCTCGAATCTCTTCGTTTGAAGTGATTATCAATTCTATCTCTTTGTCCGTAAAAAGATTGGCAATGGCGTTTAAAAAGGGTTCGTCGACTTCAAGCGAAGTTCTGTTGTCTAGTTCAATCATAACCGCGATTATATCAAACTAGACTTTAAGATAGAAGATTATCCAGTAACGTTAAGGTTGCTTCCAACACCTGTTTTTCTCGCTATATCCTCTTTCAACGCGCTCTCTTGAGTGAGTTTGTCGGCGGAGTCCAATATTTTTAGAACTTGTTGCTCTTGAGCGTCCGTCGCTTTTTTGAGTATGTCCATTTGTATGGAACCAGAATCGATAGACTGTGAAGATGATACGTCCATGACGTCTCCTTTTTGCTTACGTTTCGACCATTGTATAACTAATTACTTGTAAAAAAGATTAAAAAAAGATTCTAT
>ERZ889078.3637-NODE-3637-length-10108-cov-11.791505_pt1 | contig 10108 bp, 7 predicted proteins | sample MGYA00521266_ERZ889078 | MGnify/ENA primary metagenome ERZ889078 (study PRJEB32303, sample SAMEA104408618) | aquatic metagenome | biome: Brackish water; feature: Pelagic; material: water | place: Baltic Sea | collected 2014-06-16T06:34:00 | depth 76,534 m ... | reverse complement strand
CGGTAAAGCTCGGCGTCGAACATTGAGTGGGCGCGAAAACGGTAAGTGAGACACTCCAAAAACACGGGACCTTTCGCGTCTCTAATGTCTTCCACCGCTCGGCCTGCGGCTTTTGCCACATCCATGACGTTCATGCCGTCTATTTGTTTGGCGTTAATATTGTACGAGGCCGCTTTTTTGTAAATGTTCGTCTCCGACTCCGTGTATTTTAGAGCCGTTCCCATGGCGTAGGAGTTGTTTTCGCATACGAACAAAATGGGCAGCTTCCATAACGCGGCGAGGTTCAAGGACTCGTGAAACTCTCCCTCGGCCACCGCGCCGTCTCCGAAAAAGCAGACCGTCACGTTGTCGCGTTTCATCATCTTGTCCGCCAAAGCCATTCCAACGGCGAGCGGCAAAGCTCCGGCCACGATGGCGTTGCCGCCAAAAAATCGCGCCTTCGCGTCGAATATGTGCATGGAACCGCCTCGACCTCCGGATGAGCCTTGCTCTTTGCCAAACAACTCCGCCATCACGCTTTTGGCGCTCAGTCCGCGAGCGAGCGCGTGACCGTGTTCCCTATAAGTCGCGAACACGGAGTCGGCCGGAGTCAGCGCGTTCATCACTCCGACCGCGATCGCCTCTTCTCCAACGTAGAGATGCAAGAAACCGCGTATTTCCTCTTTGGAGTAACTCTCCACGCACCTCTCTTCAAATCTTCTAATCAAGAGCATTTGTTTGTAAAACTCCGTGGCTTTTTTCAAGTCAAGTTCCATCGCGTTCTCCTTTAGTCTTCGAGAGTCGAGGTGTCGCCCTCTGGCAATCCCATCTCTCTGGCTTTGAGCAGTCTTCTCATAATCTTTCCGCTTCTAGTCTTAGGCAGGTTCTCTTGAAACTCCAGCTCTTTTGGAGCCACCGCGGCCCCAAGCCTTTTGCGGCCAAAACCGAGGAGCTCGCGTTTGAGCTCCTCGCTCGGCTCGTATCCGGACTTTAGCGAAACGAAAGCTTTGACCAACTGGCCTATCAGCTCGTCGGGTTTCCCGATGACTCCGGCTTCGGCCACCGCTGGATGCTCCATAAGCGCGCTCTCAACCTCGAAAGGTCCGACCATGTGACCCGACGTTTTGATGATGTCGTCGGCTCGACCGACGAACCAAAAGTATCCGTCCTCGTCTTTGTAGGCCAAATCTCCGGAGAGATACCAATCGCCGACGAAGCATTTGTCGTATTTTTCTTTATCGTGCAGATAGTCTCGAAAAAGGGATGGGAAACCGACTTTGAGCGCCAAATCTCCCTCTTTGTTGGGCTCCGTTACCTCGCTTAGCGTGCCATCGTCGTTTTGGCGAACTATGCCCGCCACGATGCCTGGAAGCGGTCTGCCCATTGAGCCGGGACGGATGGTTTGGGACAAGAAGTTCGCTATCATAATCCCGCCCGTTTCGGTCTGCCACCAGTTGTCGTGAATGGGCAGTTTTAGTTTTTTCTCTCCCCACACCACGGCTTCTGGGTTCAAAGGCTCTCCGACGCTTTGAATGAGGCGAAGATGAGAGAGGTCGTACTCTTGCGTCGGTTCGGAGTCTATTCTCATGAGACGTCGAATGGCGGTCGGAGCCGTGTACCAAACGCTGACTTTTTCGTCTTGAAGCGTTTTGTACCAACGAGCCGCGTCGAATTCGCCCTCGTCGACGATATTGGTAACGCCGTGCAACCAAGGAGTAATGACGCCGTACGAAGTTCCGGTCACCCATCCGGGATCGGCCGTGCACCAATAAACGTCCTCTTTGTGAAGATCGAGAACGTACTTTCCGCTCGTCCAATGTTCGTAAATAGCTTTGTGGACGTGAACCACGCCCTTTGGCATTCCCGTCGTTCCACTTGTGAAGTGGAGCACAGACATGTCTTCTTGGTCAGTCGGAGGTATCTCGAAACTGTCGGAAGCCTTGTCCATGAGGGCGGAGAAAGAGAGAACCTTTTCGCTCTCGTTCTCATCGGAGTCGAGAAGTAAAATATAGCGAAGCTCAGGAAGTTCTTCTAGGATGGGGAGTATTTTCTTTTCGTAGAGTTTTTTAGTGGTGAGCAGAACTTTGGCGTCGCCGCGTTTCATTCTTTGAAGTATGGGTTCTGGACCGAACTGCGAAAAGAGGGGGCAAACGACGTTTTGATTTTTGAGCGCGCCCATCATGGATATGTAAAGTTCCGGCAAACGCGAGGAGAGGGTGAAAACTCGCTCGCCTTTTTCAACGCCGAGAGTTTTTAAGACGTTGGCGAATTTCGCCGTCTCTTTTTTCATCTGAGCGAAAGTGTAGGTCTTTCTGTCGCCGTCTTGACCCAACCACACCAGAGCCGTCTTTTCGGCCAACTCGGAGTTGGCGTGCCTGTCGATGGCCTCGTGAGCGATGTTCAAGCCGCCCGAAGGAAGTCCGTCAAACTCTTTTTGCAACGCGTCCCAGGAAAATTCCAAATACTCTTTTTCGTAATCAAGCAAGTTTGGCTCAACCAAAAATCCATCAACTTTCTTACTAATCCATTTCTCATTCATCTCGTATCCTTTAAAAATAGGCTATTCCATTCCAAGCATAATATCATACAATTTAATAATTTTTGATTAGTGTGAAAGTAAAAAAAAGTTTCATTTTTCTCCATAATTCCTTCATAATTTTTTCGTACAATGCTAGATATCAAAAAAAGGGGTGGCAATGCTTCTTACTAAATATAACCCGTTAAGAGAATTGAGCGAGTTGGAGAAAAGAGTGGTTGGAAGCTTTCCATCGTTTAGAGCCGAGTTTCCGTCTCTTGGTTTTGAAAGCGATTTGTTGGGATTCGCGCCCGTTGTAAACACCAGAGAGGACGCCGCCGCGTACCATGTCGAGGCTGATTTGCCGGGCGTTGAAAAAGAGGACATCAAAGTTGACGTTAAAGACAATGTATTGACGATTTCTGGAGAGCGAAAACATAAAGAAGAAGTCAAACGCGAGGACTACTACAAGTTCGAGAGCAGTTATGGCAAGTTTGAGAGAAGTTTCACTCTTCCAAAAGGCGTTGACGCGGATCATATCGAGGCCAAAACCGAAAAAGGCGTGCTTGAGTTGACTATTCCAAAACTCAAAACGGAAGTGGAAAAAAGTAAAAAAATTAAAGTCAAGTAATTTTAACCGACGCCGAAAGGATTAAAAATGCAAGACGCGCTAAAACAAAGATTGGATTCCATTGATAAACTCGACTATGGAAATTATCAGAAGTTGTTGGGCGATTATGACTTTTCCCTTTTTAAGCTGATAATAGGGCGGATTCCAAAAGACCCCTTCGCACCGTCGCAGACCGGCACGTACCGCGTGCAAGTTCGTCGCGAGGACGAACGGATTGTAAACGCGAAGCTTGGCTCCAAGACGAGAAAAGTCGCGTTTGCCGATTACCTCTCAAGGCGTTTTTACAACGCCAGCCAAAGACGCTCAAAGGGGTCTCGCGGCACCGGCCGCAGCGGAATCATCACCATTAATAAGCCGGGTCAGTGCGTTTTAGAGAGAAACAGCGTTCTTGTCACGGATGAAATCATTGAGGTTCGCTGCTTTTTGGGACTTCCCGCGATAGGGAGGATAATTAGCGCGGACATTGCGCGACAAATGTTTTTTAAAGAACTTGTTGAAATAGTCGAAGAATCTTTGCTGAGAGAAAATATTGACCATGAAGAGATGCGAAGGCACCTTGAAGTCGCGGAGGATACGGAGTTTCTCAGAGAAAAACTCGACTCGCTCGGATTGATCGCGTTTATAGCCAACGGTTCCGTCTTGCCTCGTCAAAGCGGCGCGAGCGACAAGCCCATGAGCGGCGAAACGGCGATCGCTTTTATCGCGCCGCTAAGTATGAGCGTGGAGATAGAATTGCCAAACGCGGGAATCATAAAGGGGATGGCGATAAAAAAAGGAATCACGCTCATAGTGGGTGGCGGATTCCATGGAAAGTCGACGTTGCTTCACGCCTTTGAAACCTGCGTTTACAACCATATTCCCGGCGACGGCAGAGAATATTGCGCTTCAAACGCGAGAGCGGTGAAAGTCAGGGCGTACGCCGGCAGACGAGTGCTCAAAACGGATATATCCTTATTTATAAACAACCTTCCATTGGGTCGCGACACAAACTCGTTTTGCGCAAACAACGCCAGCGGCAGCACCTCGCAGGCGGCGAACGTTATGGAGGCCATCGAAGCTGGCGCCGAAATTTTGCTCATGGACGAGGATACCTGCGCGACGAACTTTATGATGCGCGACGCTAAAATGCGCCAACTAGTGGACAAAAAAGACGAGCCGATTACGACCTTCATAGACAGAGTTCGACCACTTTACGAACAAAAAAACGTTTCAACGATTTTAGCGCTCGGCGGAGTGGGCGAGTATTTCGACGTCTCGGACGCGGTGATACAAATGCTAAACTACGAGGCGTTTGACGTAACGATTCAAGCGCGCCAAATCGCGGCCGCGTCTCCATTGAAACACGAAGTCGAAGATTGCCTCATCTCGCTCCATGAAAGGATACCTTTGGCCAAAAGCGTTAATTCGCTCAACGAATACGGCAAATTTAGGATTAACGCCAATGAGCCGCGTCGTCTCAATTTCGGCGAAAACCTCATCGACCTTACTGATTTGGAGCAGTTGATGGAGGCGTCGCAAACGAGGGCTTTGGGTTACGCCATGGAATACTCGAAAAAATACATGGACGGCAAAACCACCCTGCGCGAACTCTCCCGACGCGTCGCGGCCGACGTCGAAGAAAAAGGTCTTGACGTTCTCAGCGACAATATATCTGGATATTTTGCCGGCTTTAGAAGCTTGGAACTAGCGTTCGCCATGAACCGCCTTGGAAGTTTGGACGTGACGCGAAAAAAATAAGGAAATACAAAGTTTTTAAATCACTTCGTATACCCATGTAAAATTCTCCTATTTTGACTTAATCATCTCAATAAACATCACCGGAAGAATAAGCAAATCCGCCAACAATGAGAACATTATCAAGATGACTGAGTACTTCCCGATAGTCGAAATGGTTGGAATATTGGCGAAGACAAGCAGTAGAAAAGTAATCAAAAGTATCGTGCTTCCAATACCGATAGGGGTACCCACTTCTATAAAAGATACTTCCAACGACTGTTCGTTTGAAGATTCAGGCAATAAATGTTTATTGTAAAAATACAAAAAATGTATGGTCGCGTCGCTAGACAACGCCACCATAATAAGCATGGCGACCAAGACTTCTATCGAAAGAGGAATTTGGAGTATGATTAAAATGGCGAAGAACCACACCAAGGGGATTATGTTAACCGTCAACGCGATAAAAGAGTAAGCCTTGTTTTTCGTTACGCCATAGATGACCAACGTAATAAGAAGTAGTATGAAAAGAAGCACGTAAATCATATGATTCACTGTGTCGTATTTTGCGGCGTTTAAGAGCGAGTTGACGTCGTCAAGCAGTGTGGCGTTCTCCGCGTCCCATTCTCTAATCCATTGAAGAACGATATTTTTATTTTCTGAGTCGTCTTCTAAATAGATGGTCAAACGATGAGAGGAATTTTCCATAACGTCGTCGTATATGTCGTAAAGTTCAAAATCAAAAGCGATAAAATCCAAATTGATATTTGAGACTTCAAACGTACGCGAAGGCTCGTACTCCATGGAAAAACTTTTAGCGTAGGCGTAGCTAGAGGTGATTTCTGAAATATCGTCTTTGAAGCGTTTATTTATATCCTTATGAAAGCGCTCCAATTTTTTTAGCGCCTTACTCGTCAAGCCGTTAGAGGGGATTACGAGACTGATAACCTCGTCATCGCATTGAGTAATAAAACCCGATGGTTTATCCATGGTAAAAACGACCGAGGACAAGAAGATCGCTCCCGTTAGCAACAAAAATATCCGCAATATGGTTCGTTCGTATCTAGCTTCGAGACCGGCGAACAATCTAGAAGCGTTTTTGGTAATCATATAGGGATCTTTAATCTCAAAAAAAGACAACAACGCCAACAAAAAAGAAAAGGTCAAAGCGAATCCTATCAGGGAGGACAGAATAACGTTGTAACCAATGGATTGCAAAATCACGCTGTTTTGAAAAACTAACGCGCCAATGCCTACGACGCTAACAAAAGTAGTCAAAAGAATTGGCTTGAAAGTCTTCGTGATTGTATGGTAGACGGCGTTTTTAGCATTGTGAGAAACTTGCGCGATATGCCAGCCGTAATATACGTACACGAAGTCCATAATCGAAACCGCTATGGCGACAAGCAATATGGAAACGTGCAAGGGAGTGTCTGGTTGAATAAACTCGTAGGCGGAGATTGTAAAAAGCGTATTGAACGAAATAAAAATTATGCCCAATATTGATGGAATAATCGTTCTAAAAGTGATGGAAAACAACACAAAAAGCGTTGTTAAAAGAATGGAAAAAAGAATGGCGTCTTTAAAAATATTTTTATCTTCGGCCATTCCAAGAACGTCGTAATCAAAAGGCACGTATATTTTTGAAAAATCAATGGGGGATGATGAAAACACGTAGACGTAGAGAATCCGCTTGTCTGAGGAATAAAATTTTGAGAACTCTTTAAACGAGCCGTTTAACTCGCCAATTATTTCATCCACGCCATCCTCGAGCAACGTTCTAGCCCCAACCAAAGACGAACCGGCGTTGTCGTCCGAAGAGTAAATGATCTTATGAGTGAGAGGAGAGCTTACCCTTAGAATCTCTTCGACGTCTTCGAGGTTTGAATGCAATAGCTTAAGAGCGTTTACGTTTTTTGTTGAAAATGGTTGACTTCCCAAGTTGAGCCGAAGCTTTTGAGAGTAACTCTGTTTATGATTGTTTTGCAAAAGTCTATTGTACTCGTTGCTCCCTTGAAGCCATAGTTCATCATCGTTGTGCGTCAACGCCGCCGTCACGTTCAGCGTCAAATAGAGAAAAATCAAGCTAAAAATAACGACGATCGCTATGCGCGATTTTATAACGAAAGTATAATATTTGTATAAATTATTTTTAAAATAGCTCATTTTGCTTTTCCGTTTATCATAATATAGGGACGCTTGTTGACGCCAACGCGTCTAGCGACGTCCGCTATTCTATCGAAGGCCTTGTCGCTTTTTTCGTCATCGACGTCTTTTAAGTCCATCTCTTTTTTGTCAAGCATAATCGCGAGGAGCGCTTTCTCCTGAATCGCGGCGCTCATAATGTTTAAAATATGTTTTTTTGATTTTTTTGATTTTATCTCATGCAAGTAAAGGTATATTGTGTATTTGGCGAAAAGCTTCTTGTTGTGTTTGTATATTAGCGCGAGATAAAGTTGCGACATCATACAAAGTGGATCAATAAACGAGTGTATCTCTTGACTTCCGCTACCCAATACAATGGCGTCGCCTTTGATGGTTTGGAGAAGCTCCATGGCGACTTTTGGCGAGACTAACTGCTTTTCTTTTTCAACGCCCATAAGAGAAGTGGTCAAAATAAAAAAAATGATTATTATATATTTCATGTTAAGTATTATAACAAATAAATATAATTAGAGCCAGCGCTCGGCTTTTTTGTAACGCCATAATTTTTTTAGCCAAACGAGACGCTCTTGTGGTGAACCTCACTCGCTAATTTTGCATTGGTTTTAGTTAACGAAAAAGAATTCGAACTTTTTTTAGGATTAACGAGCGTGATTGGAGATTTCCATAGTTTCTCCATAGTTTAGTCGTATACTACTTTACATAAATTAAAAAGAGTAAGGTGGTTTAAGATGATTGACGCAGTTTTGTTGCGAATTGCGAAAAGCGCAATTTTGGCTCATTTTGATAAAAATTACGTTTTAAATCGGGAGGAGTTGCTTTATAAATATCCTTTTCTCAACGAGGACGTCGCCGCCTTCGTTACTCTTAAATATGAGCGCCAACTTAGAGGATGTATCGGCTCCATCATAGCCAATGGCAATCTTCTAGACGACGTCGTGCGCAACGCCCAATCGGCGGCGTTTGGCGATCCGAGATTTAATCCCTTGAAGACCGATGAATTCCCGAATCTTACGCTGGAAGTTTCCGTGTTAAGCGCGCCGGAGATTTTGGAATATAGTGATTTTGACGATTTGGCGCAAAAAATTCAACCAAAGGTTGACGGACTTATTTTGAAACATGGAGCGCATCAGGGTACTTTTTTGCCCCAAGTCTGGGAACAGTTGCCTCGTCCAAAGGATTTTTTGGAACATCTTAGCTTGAAGGCTGGCGCCAATCCATCCATATATGACAAGCTTCCTACCATTTACAGATACGAAGTAGAGGCGCTCGAAGAAGATTTTGACAAGATAATACCTTTATGAGGAGTTCTAAATGAGGCGAGAAATGAGCGTGGCTGGAATGTTTTATCCAGAAAGAGCGAACGAGATAGAGCAATATTTTGAGCGTTTTAATAAAATTCTAAAAGTACGGGCGACGCCGCCAAACATGAAAAGCAGGGCGGTGATAGTCCCGCACGCAGGGTATGTTTACTCAGGATACACGGCCAACGTGGCGTACAGGGTTTTGCAAAACGCTCACGTGAAAACCTTTGTGGTGGTAGGACCTTCGCATAGAGTCGCTTTTGAGGGAGTCAGTCTTTGCGACGCTCAAAGCTACGCGACCCCTTTTGGCGACATACAAAGTTCAGGCGAGTTGGTCGAAGAGTTGCGAGAGAGGTTTATTCTTTCACCCATATTGCGTCCGCACGCCGAGCATAGCACCGAAGTCCAGTTTCCTTTTATCAAGCACTACTTAAAAGACGCCAAAATCGTTGAGCTTGTTTATGGACGGGTTGAGCCCGAGTTTATTTCGCAGATAATAGATTTTATTTTACAAAAAGAGGATTGCGGAGTTATAATCAGCACGGACTTAAGCCACTTTTACAAGCTTGAAGAGGCGAATGAAATCGATAGCGTTTGTCTGAGCGCAATAAAAAATTTAAACATCAATCAGCTTCACCAAGGTTGCGAAGCCTGCGGAATAACCGGAGTGGAAGCGATGTTGATAAGCGCTAGAAATCTAGATCTAGGTTGTTCCATACTAGACTACAGAACTAGCGCCGAAGCCAGCGACGACGCGAGCAGCGTCGTTGGCTACGCGAGCGCTTGTTTTAACTAATCAAACGTTTACAAAGGAGAATGACATGTCACACATAGCTTGGTTAAGTAAAAAACTCGATAGCGGAAAAGTTTTGTGTCACGCGTGTGCGCAGGCGTGCAAACTCGAAGAAGGCGAGTATGGAATATGCGGAGTGAGAAAAGTGGAAGATGGGGAGCTTAGGCTGTTGGTCTACGGAAAAGCCGCCGCGGTTAACATCGACCCGGTGGAAAAAAAACCGATGTTTCATTTTCTACCAAAAAGCGGAGCGTTTTCGGTGGGCACCGTCGGCTGCAACTTCTCATGTAAATTTTGCCAGAATTACGATATTTCCCAGTACCCAAAAGAACACCATCACGAAATTGTCGGCAGAGAGCTTTCTCCCGCGCGAATAGTCGAACTCGCTTTGGAACACGGTTGCGCTAGCGTCGCGTACACCTACAACGAGCCAATCGTCTTTTTTGAGTACACTTACGACACGGCGAAATTGGCTCACGAAAAGGGTCTCAAAAACATCTACGTCACGAGCGGTTACGAAACTAGAAAAGCGATAGACCTTCTCGAGCCTTATATTGACGGGATGAACATAGACATAAAAAGTTTTTCAGACGAGTTTTACAAAGAAACGTGCGGAGCGAGGCTCAAGCCCGTGCTCGACGCCGTGACTTACGCTCACGAAAAAGGGATATGGATTGAGATAACGACTCTACTGATTCCAGGCAAAAACGACTCGGACGAAGAGATTCGCTCCATCGCCAAATTTATTGCGAATCTTGATACGTCCATGCCTTGGCATCTCTCCGCGTTTCACCCGACTTACAAAATGCTCGACGTTCCCCGCACGCCGGAGTCCACGCTGTTGCGCGCTTACAAAATAGGTCAAGAAGAAGGTCTAAAGTATGTTTATATTGGAAACGTGGACAATGAGGATTATGAATCCACTTATTGTCCGAGCTGTAAAAAAAGGGTGATTGACAGAAGCGGAAACATCGGACAGTTCGTTGTTAACGACCTTGACGAAAATGGCG
>ERZ889078.3635-NODE-3635-length-10110-cov-14.806763_pt1 | contig 10110 bp, 6 predicted proteins | sample MGYA00521266_ERZ889078 | MGnify/ENA primary metagenome ERZ889078 (study PRJEB32303, sample SAMEA104408618) | aquatic metagenome | biome: Brackish water; feature: Pelagic; material: water | place: Baltic Sea | collected 2014-06-16T06:34:00 | depth 76,534 m ... | reverse complement strand
AAAATGGAAGCCATCGGCACGCTTGCCGGAGGCGTAGCCCATGACTTGAATAATATCCTTTCCGGGATCGTTACCTATCCGGAAATTCTTCTCCTGGATTTACCGGAAGACAGCCCTTTAAGAAAACCGATACTCACCATAAAGAAATCCGGCGAAAGAGCCGCCGCAATTGTGCAGGATCTTCTCACTCTGGCGAGGAGAGGGGCTGCAGCGACAGAAATCATTGATTTAAACCGCATTGTTGCCGAACATTTGCGAAGTCCGGAATGCGAGATGCTCCTTACCTTTCATCCTGGAGTTGAAACCGAGTCCCATCTCAACGACGATCTTCTTTGTCTTATTGGTTCGCCGGTGCACCTTTCCAAGACGGTAATGAACTTGATTTCCAATGCGGTTGAAGCCATGCCCGACGGCGGGAAGGTTTGTGTTTCAACGGAAAACCGATATATCGACAGTCCCGTGAAAGGGCTCGATAATGTGAAAGAAGGCGACTATGTGGTCCTTACCGTAGCCGATTCGGGTGTTGGCATTTCTCCCCAGGATATACAAAAGATCTTTGAGCCCTTTTATACAAAAAAAGTCATGGGGAGAAGCGGGACCGGCCTGGGAATGGCGGTGGTGTGGGGGACGGTCAAAGATCATGGCGGATATATCGATGTTCAGAGTCTGGAAGGAAAAGGGACTGTTTTTACTTTGTATTTTCCCGCAAGCAGAGAACTTTTACCCGGTGACAAATTAAAGGTTTCCATGGAAAACTGCAGGGGACATGGGGAATCGGTTCTCGTTGTGGATGACGTGGAAGAGCAGCGGATTATTGCTACCGCTATTTTGTCAAAATTAGGGTATCTTGTTGCGGCCGTTTCGTGTGGAGAAGATGCTGTGGAATATATCAAGAAAAATCCCGTTGATCTCCTTGTACTGGATATGATTATGGGAATCGGAATGGATGGGCTGGAGACTTTCCGGGAAATAGTCAAATGGAAGCCTGGGCAGAAAGCCATTATTGCGAGCGGGTTTTCAGAAACATCAAGGGTGAAAGGGACACAGCGCCTGGGTGCAGGAGAATACGTGAAAAAACCCTACACCATGGAAAAGATAGGCTTTGCCGTCAGAAAAGAACTGGATAGAGGGTCTGTCTAAATCTGTGAGAAATGCTCTGCGGAGAAAACATGCGCATATAATCCCGCCACCCACTGTTTCCCGTCCTGGGTTACGTTGAGATACCTTACTGCTTCACCGATGAAGGGTTTGACCACGTTCCAGAAAAAGCCGGCATACCCTTTACGCATATCTCCCGGGTTTTTGTATCCGATTTTTTCATTGGCGCCAAACTGTTCAAATTCGTAAAAAAGGGCTGGAATCTTTCTGATATAGTCGGGATCGCCAAGCTGACCAACAAAATCTGCTGCACGAACCAGACCTGCATAGCAGGCTGTATCCTTATAGGCCGGATCATCGGGAGGGGGAAAGCGTGTCATTTCTATGTAGGAACAGACCAGATCCACATCAATGATGTCCACAAGCATTTTACCTGTGAATCTTTCACGTACGAATTGTTGTCCCCGATCTACGTGATAAGGCGTCAGTGCCGCATCCGTGCTGCCCGGGGGAAGTTCTACGGTTTCATCGCCGATTCCGGTTGCACAGATTCCCTCTTTATCTTGTCTGCAGATGCCGCTTACATATCCGATATCATGACATAACAGGGCTGTAATCATATTCACCCAATCACGGGGTGTTACGCCCCCATCTATCAGATGCTTGCCAACCAGGATTTGCTGGCCGACGTTAGTAACCAGCATTGTGTGCTCCATATCGTGATACAGCATGTCCGAATTGGCAATATTTTCCAGGGCGAAACGAGCAAGCCAGGCGATAAATCCGCTGGCCCCGGCATCAAGGGTGCCGTAGGCTTTCTTGAATTCAAGTTCAATACGAGCGGAAAATTCCTCAATGATGAGGAATCTAAAGTTCAGCAGCATGGGGGGCTCCTAATTAAGATATATAATGATGTCGTTTCAAGGTTGCCGTATCGTTGAATTTCGCCTCAGTAAAAAAAGTGGACGGGTTTCTTAGCGCCATGAGAAACGAGAGAAGGAAGAAGAGATAAACAATGATTATATATGCAGAATATAGAGTAACTTCAGCTGAATGTCAAGGATAAAACAAATGGGGCTGTAATGCACAATGAAGCTTTTCATTCCGGGAAGAATCTGATAAGGATAGGAGCATGTTTTCGGGTATCCGTCTTTTCATGAAAAATCGCTCCCCAATTCTTGGGACTCTCCGCTGTTTGTCAGTGCGTCAGGCTTGCCTTGTTTTTCTTCTCCTGCTGTTATCAGTCCTGATCTGTGCGGCAGTGCATGCGAAGGTTCCTTCCACCTATACGGTGAAACGGGGGGATACTCTGAGCCGCATCGCCCTGGCCTACAGGGTTTCGGTGGAGCAATTGTGCCGGTGGAATAATATTAGCGGGCACAAAATCCTTGCAGGCCGGCAGCTTGTCCTGTGGCCGGATTCACGGTCCACTTATTATGTGGTCAATAGCGGGGATACCCTCTCTGAAATTGCCCTCTCGACTGGAGTCTCTCTCTCTTCCCTTCGCCGTCTGAATCAGATTTCAAACGATCGTATCTACCCCGGACAGAAGCTCAATCTCCAGCCAGATCAAGGCCGGGAATCTCCGCCTCTCATCCATGTGGTGAGAAAGGGCGACACGCTCTGGGATGTTGCACAGACCTACGATCTCAGCGTTTCGGAACTCAAAGAGATGAATGGGCTGAAAACGAGCGGGATTACCCCGGGTATGCGGCTGAAGGTGGGGGAGGTATCGAAAAAATCCGAATCCGAGGATGAACCTTTTGAATACGTAGTAAAAATTGGGGACAGTCTTTCTGTCATTGCTCAACGATTTAGTGTCGGCCTCAGCCTCCTTCGGCAGTTAAACCATTTGAAAAGCGACCGGATTCAGCCGGGGCAGAAATTGCAGCTTCGGCCTTCTTCTCTTGAGGAAGCGGTTCATGTTGTTCGTGCTGGTGAAAATCTATCTTCCATTGCCATGAAATACAAAATGAATCTGCAGGATCTGGTGGCTATCAATGGTATTGAGGGCAGCAAAATCCTTGTGGGGCAGAAACTGCGGCTTAAAACAACCCCGGCACACATTCATATGGTGGAGCGTGGAGATTCCCTCTGGGAAATTGCACGTGCTTATGGGATGACTGTGAAGGAGCTGAAAGAACTCAACGGCCTGACTGCGGATCAAATCTATCCAGGCCAGGAATTACGGCTGGGAAGTAAACCACCTTTAACCCTGGATGGCTATACGGTCAAGCAGGGGGATTACCTGAGTCGGATCGCACGCCTGCACCAGATGAGCGTTTCCGAACTGAAACAGTTAAATGAGCTGAGCTCTTCCGTAATTTATCCCGGCCAGAAATTGAAAGTAAATCCTATTCTCCGCAAAAGTCACGAATGGTCTGCAATGGGTGAAATGAGGTGGGATAAACTCATAAAATCCATCAGGGGCCTTCAGAAAATCCCGGCCGAAAACGGACCCTACTACGGGAGCAGTCCGACAGCACTTCTGCAGGGAAGCGCTTCCTATTACGAGGGGTCTTCTCTATCACTGAGCAGAAGCTACCATCAGGCGATAAAGTTGTGGGGCGCTTTTGACCAGGCAGTTGGACAAATGGGCCGCTTGAGCAGTGATCTCAAAGGGTGGCATTTCGTGCTGGACCCCGGCCATGGAGGCCTGGATCCCGGGGCAGTGGTCGAGCATGTTGACGACAATGGCAACAGTGCCTATGTGGTAGAAGATGAATATGTATATGATGTAGCCCTCAGGGTTTACATGATGCTGCGAATGCACGGCGCGAAGGTTACCATGACTCTGCTGAGCCCCAATCACCTCATCCGTGCCTCCAACCTCATTGAACATACGTTCGTCAATGAAAAAAATGAGGTGTATAACAGCGCGGGTTTTAACAGAGGAAACAGTCGCTCACACTGGCCCAATGGAGGTCGAAACGGTAATCTTTCACGCCGCGTGAAGATTGCCAAAAGGGCTTTCAAGGGTGTCCCGAAAAAACGGAGAATATTCCTTTCTTTCCATGCCGATATTGACCATGGGTCGCCGGAAGCCCCCCTGGTGTTGTATTACGAAAACAGAAGAAGCCGCAGGGTAGACGTCCCTTCACGAAAATTTTCACAGGCGATTCTTTCCGCACTCGGGGCAGGCGCCCATGTCCGGGGCCAGAATCTCGCCGTTTTGAGAAACAATCCGGCCCATGTGAAAGTTCTGCTGGAGCTTCGAAATCTGGCATACACGGACCATGCCTGGGCTTTGCGTTTTGAAGAGTTACGACAGCGAGATGCCGAAAAAGTGGTTCAGGGAATCCTGAATTATGTCGGGCAATCGGGGTGAAAACAGCAGGCGTTTCATCTTTAGGAAACGGCAAGGAAATCTATCTGGCAGAAGTTCTTTTGCCTGTGTTTTTTTTGCCACAGTTTCTCTCGAAAGAGGCTTTTTGCAGGCCTGCTTGTGAACGAGGTAAATATTAAAATAGCATACGTTTCAAATGGATAGTCGAATTGAAATGCTTTTTAAATGCAATTGGCAATTTATGGCACGACATTTGCTAAACAAATGGAAAACATCTTTCTGCTTTGCGGATTCAAGAACCTATACTCCTCATTGATCAAAATGAACGGTTTCTTATCTGTTCCGGTTAGATTAAATGACGGTACCGCAGAGTTCCCGAGCAGAAAAATTAGCTTAAGAAATGGCGTTTGCAAGAAGAATGAACAGTGTTCTCCCCTATTGAAAGGAAATCTTAGTGGATTATAAACAACGTACTCTCCGTGATGAAGTCTCTTGTACCGGAATTGGTCTTCATTGTGGTGAAAGGGTTAAGATGTCCCTCAGGCCCGCGCCGTGCGGTACTGGAATAAGATTTATGAGAAGGGACATTTCGGGAAGTCCCATGGTTGAAGCGAAATTTGAAAACGTCAAAGATACCACGCTCGCTACGAGCATTGGTGCAAACGGCTGCAAGGTGGGAACCATAGAACACTTGATGGCTGCCTTTTATGGTTTGGGAATTGACAATGTGCTGGTAGGGTTGGATGGCCCTGAAGTCCCGATTATGGATGGGAGTTCCGCGCCGTTCGTTTTTTTGATTAAGAGCGTTGGAATCAGAGAGCAGGAGGCGCCCAAACGCTTTATTGTGGTCAAAAAATCCCTCAAGATTGAAGATGGCGACCGGTCTATCGCTGTGCATCCTTCAAAAGAGTTGAAAATAAGCTATATGATCGATTTTAAGCACCCCATGTTGAGGAACCAGGAATACGAACTGTGCTTTTCTGGAGGGGATTTTGTCAGGGAAATCAGCAGGGCCAGGACGTTTGGGTTTCTTCGGGACGTTCAGACCTTGAAAGCAAATGGCTTTGCCAGAGGGGGCTCCCTGGACAATGCTGTCGTTATTGATGATTTCAGGATTTTGAACGAAGATGGCCTTCGATTTAAGGACGAGTTTGTAAGGCATAAAATTCTGGATTTTGTAGGGGATCTTTCTCTCATATGTGCTCCAGTTATCGGGCATTTTGTGGTCAGGAAGTCTGGACATTTTCTGAATCAGCTGATGCTTGAAAAGCTGATCCAATCGAAACGGCACTGGAAGACTTTTTCTTTTGATACAGCGGAAGAGTATTCAAACAACAGCCTGAAAATTCCCGCCTTTGGATTTGCTGAACCAGCATTTTCCTGAAAATACACGGTTCTCAAATTTTTTCTTTAAAGCTCCTGTGGATCCTTGTGTAAGGGTTCCGAGGGGCTTTTTTTTTGTGGCCTGCAGTAACAATAAGGATGAGGAAGTAGGAGAAATGGGAGAACGTTGGGTACTCCATTCGGTTCCTGACTTCTAAATTACCATACCCGTAATGATAATTGCTGAGTTTCCTGCAGCAATTATCATTTATTTTCCAGATTTTTATTGAGCTTCCTGAAATTATTTCGTATAAAAAGTGACAGTTGATTCACTTATGAGGTTTTTAATGGCAAAGCCAATCAGAAATTCGAACACTGTTCGCCCCTTGAAGTCGAAAGGCCTGGCCACAAGGGCAGCCATTCTTGACGCGGCGCATCAGGTATTCAAGGACACGGGATACTATGGGTCCTCCATATCGGAGATAACGAGGCGGTGCGGGGTCTCCATGGGGACCTTTTACCACTACTTCAAGAACAAAGAGCAGGTATTTCTGGAGTTAAACGACCTGATCATCTCCCGCTTCATGGGGCGGGCCGAGGCCTCACCTCCAACGGATCTCAGGTTCGAAGGACGGTTACGGCGGGTCATTCTACTTCTCATGGACCATACCCTGGAAAACTTCGCCTTTCATCGAATTTTAGGAGAATCGGAACTTACCGACAGGGTTACCATCGCCTATTATGACTCCATTACCCAATATTTCCGGGGCTTTTTTCTCAGGGAGATCCAGGCGGGACAGATCCGGCCGTTTGATCTGGATGTGCTGGCTTACGGCCTCACAGGCATCTGCTATTTCAATTCCCTGGACTGGGGAGCGTCCGATGGAAATCCTCCCCGGGAGGAACTGGTGGAACAGATTACCGACCTGGTAATAAACGGCATAAACGGTCCTATCCAATGGGAAAAACCTGCGGGTTGGTCGCTGTTCACTCTCCCTGATCCCGCGCCGCTTCAGTCGGAGAACAAAGGACCTTTGACAAAGGGGGAAAAGACCCGGCAGGCTATCCTGCTGGCAGCGGAAAAAGTGATTGGCCAAAGAGGGATCAATCGGGCCAACATCTCTGAGATTACCCGCGAAGCCAGTGTGGCCCAGGGAACCTTCTACGTGCATTTTAAAAGCAAGAGTGATCTCATCGACGGATTTGTCCGATACATCAATCATGAGATGCGCCAGAAAATTCAGCGGGCCGTGTCGGGAACCCGGGACAGGCGGGATGCGGAACGGGTGGGAATCTTGACTTTTCTGGAATTCCTTCGTCGGCACTGGGAAATCTACCGCGTAGTACCCGAATGTGAAATGATCAGTCGGGAGGTATCTCAGTGGTACTATCAGACACTGGCCCGAGGATATATCAAGGGCTTGGAAAAGGGTATTGAAAGGGGGGAGATCCGCCCTCTCAACGCCACCTTCATGGGTCGATCCCTTATGGGTTTCGTCCATTTCATCGGTCTCAAAAAAATCATCTGGCACCCGGACCCCCGACCCGGGAACAGCAACCAGTTATTTCAAGACATGATTGAATTCATTCTGTTCGGGGTGAAAATATCCTGATCCGGAAACGGGCCGCCTATCGGCCCCCCGGGCAAAATAATTGTGCGGTAATCGCACTGGTCGAAGTTTTTTATTGACACGAAATAAAGAATTTTGTAAAAAAATTGATAGTTGATTCACATTTCGAAGAAAAGGTCCCCATGCTCGATCTAAAAGGCAAAGTTGTGGTGGTAACAGGGGCAAGTTCCGGAATCGGTGCTGCCTTGGCCCGGGCCTTTTCCATGGAAGGGGCCAAGGTCACTCTGACCGCCAGGCGCCTGGATCGCCTGGAGGAAACGGCTGGTAGCTGCCCCGGAGAGACCCTGATTGTGCCCGCCGACCTTGTTCAGGAAACCGATCGGGAAGCCCTTGTGGGGAAGAGTATGGATCGATGGGGCCGGATCGACATCCTTGGCAACAATGCGGGACAGGGGTTTTACGGTGATGTTGTGTCCACGACAGAAACCCAATGGCGGCAACTTTTCGAAATCAACTTTTTCTCTATCGTTTTTCTGACTCAAACCGTCCTGCCCATCATGAAAAAGCAAAAACAGGGGCTTATCATCAATATGGCCTCCATAGGGGGCCTCATCGCCCATTCTCGGAATGTGACCCCCTATGTGGCCAGCAAACATGCACTGATCGGTTTTTCCCGTGGTTTGTTCAGCGACTTGGAAGGAACGGGGGTCAAAGTCCTGGCGGTCTGTCCGCACCTGACGGACACGGAATTCTTCAGTGTTTCTCCGGGAGCGGAGGAAATGGCTTCCCAGGTGGAAAAATACAAAACTTTCATGGATACCCCAGAGGAGGTTGCCCGGGGCATCCTAAACCAACTGGATTCGGAAAAGCTGGTGGTTTTTCCCACGGGAAAACCGGCTAAGGCCTATGAAAAGCAGAGAGACCTCTGAGATTTTGGATTGCGGATTTTGGATTTAAACAGAAGCTTTTTAGGTGAGTCTTCCCGCAACTTTTTACCGCCCGCTTCGCCCAAGACGCGAAGAACGCTAAGATTTTGTTTTTTTTTACCGAATCGTAACGGACGATTCGAAAAAGGCTTTGCGTCCTTCGCGACTTTGCGGTTCGATTTAATTGTAGTTTCACACGAGTTTGTATATGAAAACAGAAGTTGTCAAAACAGCGCTGGTCATCGGAGGTGGTTCCGGCATGGGACGATCCGCGGCCGCGGCCCTGGGCAACCTGGGCATCCGGGTCTTTGTGGCCGATCTGGATGTAGAGGCGGCCCGTGAAACCGCAAACATCCCGGGTTTGAAGGGCCGAGGGGAGGCCTTCCAAGTAGATGTTTCCCAGAGCGATTCCGTAGTTATCCTGTTTGAGGCCTTGAGAGAACGTGTGGATAGACTGGATCTCCTGGTCCATACGGCGGGCATGTTGGGACGTACCGTCTTTATCGAAGATATGACCGATGAAGAATGGCGGCGGATGATGGCCGTCAACCTGGACGGCATGTTTTTCGGCTGTCGGGAGGCGGTTCGCTGGATGAAGGAGCACCGGACAGGCAGAATCATCCTTTTCAGTTCGGTGGCATCCCTGACTCCCACACCGGGGGCGGCTCACTATAGCGCATCCAAGGGCGGTGTGAACAGGTTGGGAAAAACCCTGGCAAAAGAAGTGGCCAGACATAACATCCGGGTGAACATCGTTGCGCCCGGATATATTGAAACGCCCATGTTGGAAAGACTTCCCGAGGGGTTTGCAGATTTCATCGTTAAAAAAACGCCCCTGAAGCGTCTGGGGGAACCGGAGGAAATCGGCGCCCTGGTGGCCTTTCTGGCATCCCCCGAAGCGGATTTCTTCACGGGCCAGGTCCTGAGCCCCAACGGCGGATTTGTTATTTAAAAAGAATAGAAGACAGGAGACAGAATTCAGAATTCAGAATATTGCAAGATGGTCTCATGCGTTCCCACGCTAGAGCTTGGGAACGAGAAAATATGAGAGCAGATGTTCCGCAATCCGCAATCCGAAATAACAAGAGGCAAGAACCCATGAACGAAACGTGGAAGCATCTCATAGTGGATCCCCGGGGGGACGTATGCCGGGTCACCATTAATCGGCCTCATGACCGGAACTCCATCAACTCCGAACTCATGGCCGAACTGATCCGTATGCTGGAGCAGGTGGAGCAGACAGAGACTAGAGCGGTAGTCTTTACGGGAGCAGGGGACACCTACTTTATAGGTGGCGCTGACGGGATCGAAATGATGCAGTGTGATGGGGAAGAAGCCAGTGCCTTTTCTACCCGGATTCAGGACTTGTTTTTACGGATGGAGGCCAGCCCCATCATCCTGGTGGCCGCCATCAACGGTCTCTGTTTCGGCGGAGGTTACGAATTCGCCCTCGCCTGCGACCTTCGCGTGGCGAGTGAAGAGGCCCGGATCGGCTTACCCGAGGTCAAGGTGGGCCTCATCCCCGGCGGGGGAGGAACCCAGCGACTGCCCAGGTTGGTGGGTTTCGGTCGGGCCATGGAGATGATCTTGAGCGGCAGGCTCTATAAGGGCACAGAGGCCGCCCAAATGGGTCTGGTCCACCTGGCAGTCAAACCGGAAGGGCTTGCAGCCGGAGTAGAAGGGCTGCTCAAACCTATCCTGCGACAGCCCCGGTATGCCCTTTCCCTGGCCAAACGAGCGGTTCTGGCTTCCAGATCGGGATCGCTGGAGCAGGGCCTCAAGGAAGAAAGTGAACAGTTCAGCCACTGTTTCGACCACCGGTTTTTCCCCGATCTCATGGTCGAGCAGCTGAGGGAGGGGAACCTTGAGACCACGGTGGATGTCCGAGAATTCTTAGGAGGAAAAT
>ERZ889078.3633-NODE-3633-length-10113-cov-13.448200_pt1 | contig 10113 bp, 8 predicted proteins | sample MGYA00521266_ERZ889078 | MGnify/ENA primary metagenome ERZ889078 (study PRJEB32303, sample SAMEA104408618) | aquatic metagenome | biome: Brackish water; feature: Pelagic; material: water | place: Baltic Sea | collected 2014-06-16T06:34:00 | depth 76,534 m ... | reverse complement strand
GAAAATCAGGGATCTCCATGGCCCTTGCAACCCCGAGGGAAATGGGCCGGGTCAAGCAGATTGAGCATCATCTCGGTATTCGTTTCAAGTTTGGGGGAATCCCAACGGGTCGATCCATCTGTGAAAAGCAACTCTACACCCTTGTGGACAGGATGGTGGGTGTACAGGTGAATGAAAAGGAAATAGAAAAGTACCTGCCCCCGGTTTACGAGGCCTTGAAATCCTTCACAAAGGAAGAGCTGATCCAAAGATTCGTTTCCACGGAATTCAATCGTTTTCTCGACTATTATCGTAATGTGGGAGACATTCCTGTAAACGTTCCAAAATTGGAGCGACAATCCACAAAAAAAAGGATGGTTTTTAACAAAAAGACCCAGCGGTTTTTCGTGAATGTGGGTCGGCTGGACAAAATAAAGGAACAGGCCTTCTACCGGCTTGTCTGTAAAAAGAGTGGGGTTTCGATGGATAAACTGAGCGGGCTTGCCCTTAAGAGGGAATTTTCTTTCTTTGATGTGGAAAAGAGCGTGGCTCAGAAGGTGCTCAGATCTCTGAAAGGAGCAGAACTGGGGGGAAGAAAAATCAACATCAAGTTTGTCGATCAGGGAAAAACCGCTTCGGGGGCTGCCCTCAAGCCATAAGCTCAGTCATGCTTTTTTTTTAAACTTTCTCCCAAAAGGAATACCCAGTTTCTTCATCCTGTGCTGCAGGGTCCTGGGATGGACCCCCAGGAGCCTTGCCGCGCCCTTTTCCCCCTCCACCCTGCCATTGGTCCTCTCCAAAACCCTGCTGATATGGCTCGAAATAAACAGATCAAGGTTCAGAGATCTCGTCTCAGGGTCTTTGGTCATTTGATCCCTATTTATCGAGCGGTAATCCTCAGGTGACGAAAAGATGAGGAGGTTTCCCCTGTTCAGGATGAGGGCCCGCTCCACCCGGTTTTCCAGTTCCCGGATATTTCCCGGCCAACCGTAGTCCATCAAAAAATCGATCGCCCCGGGAGCCAGCTCCGGAACACCCGGAAGCCCCATCTCCCCGGTCTTTTTTTTGATGAAATGGCGCACCAGTCCGGGGATATCGGCCTTTCTCTCCCTCAAGGGCGGGATGATCAAAGGAAAGACGTTGAGCCGGAAGAAGAGGTCTTCCCGAAAACCGCCTTCCTTCATCATGGTCTTCAGATCCCGGTGGGTGGCCGCTATGATCCGGATGTCCACCTTTATGGGACCGGCACCGCCGACCCGCTCGATTACCTTGTCCTGGAGGACCCTCAGGATTTTTTTCTGGGCCTCTAAAGGCAGATCTCCAATCTCATCAAGGAAAATGGTTCCGGAGTGTGCCCTTTCAAAACGCCCCCGTATCTGCGAAATGGCGCCGGTAAACGCCCCCCTCTCATGGCCGAAAAGCTCGCTGTTCAACAGCCCGTCTGGGATGGCGGCACAGTCCACCTTGATAAAAGGCCTGTCCCTTCGTGAGGATATTCTGTGGATGGCATTGGCAATCACCTCCTTGCCCACCCCGGTCTCTCCCAGCAACAGGACCGGGCTTTCCGTGGGGGCTACCTGGCGCACCAGTTCCATCACCCTTTTGAGACCGAACTCGGCTCCCACCACCTCCCCCTTGAGGCGCATCATGTCATCCTGCATGTGCCCGTAATCCTCCGCAATGAGGTCTTTGAGTTCCTTCAATTCCCGCTGACGCAGGAAATTGGCGGAGGCGATGGCCATAGGATCATGAAGGAGACGAAAGAGCCGGGCGTCTTCTTCCCTGTATTTCTCCTTCCCGGAGTTGGTGACGGACATGATCCCGAGGTACTCCCCCTCCAGGAGGAGATCGAGCAGAAGGCAGGGGTCGTCAGGCGCCCCCATATCCCGGGCCACCAGCCTTGCCATCTCGTCGTCGTTCAAACGATCGATGATCTGGACCACGGGCTCGCCCTTAAGGCCAAATATGTGGGTCCGGACCCGTTCGCGGATGGGGGGCGGCAGTTGTGTCCTGACGGAGAGCGCAACGCCTGCCGCGAGGGTGGCATCGGCCACGGTCTCGATAACACCAAAGCCCGGGTCAAAGAGGTGAAGGCTCAGGGTGTCGGCGGGGAGATGGTCTCGAACGATCAGGAGGCACTTCCACAACCCCTTTTCGAGCCTGAGGCTGCTGCAGAGCCGGGTGGCGGCTTCACGAAAAAATCGATCCTCATCCATGGTCTTTCACTCCTGCGGGAAATTGTCTCTCATATTTAAGAGGTTACTACCGAACCGACAAATACGCCAGCATTTTCCGACAAATATAAGAGAAACGTCGTCCCGTCGTTCTGGCCCCCGTGGCGATTATTATTTAACCATTGAATAATAGGAATATTATTTCGAATTATAACGTTATGGCACGCCCATTGCTGTATAAGCAAGGGAAAGCAACTCTAATCCCATAACCTGGAACCGGTCAATGGAGGAAACAGCCGTATGGATGGAGACGAGGGAAAAGAGTCTTGACTAAATCTTTTTGATTCTATAGAAGTCCAAAATCTATTATTGTTAATATTTCATAATTACATTAACCAAAGTTCAACTTTTCAAAAAAAGGATTAAGAATGATGAAACGAAAAATCGCCATTTCTTTTATTTTCATGAGCCTTTTCACCTTTTCCCTGCTGTCTGGCGCTCTTCCCGGCGAGACCTTTGCCTCGGGATCTCCCATCGGAGGTATCTGGCGGTCGTCCGACTGCCCGGTGGCCTATGTGCAGCTCTACAGCGACGGTTCCGGGCTGTGCATGCTCACGGAAGACGGATTCACCTACACACCGTTCTTTGATAATTCCATAGAAGAAGGCGTGTTTGAAGGAGACGATCTCCCGACAGGGGGAGAAGACCTCCGGATAAGCATCGTGTTTGACGGGCTCTCCGCCGCGATGAGCCTGACGGATGTTTCCACGGGAATCGTGTCCACATTCTCCCTGACCCTGGCCCAGAATGATATGGCTGAACCGGACGCTCAGAAAGATGGCCTCTGGTTGACGAACGAAACGGACGCTCCTTATTTTATCCTGCAGAAATATGCAAACGGTTCCAGCCTGTTGTTTGCCGGCGAAGACACTCAGACCTGGGAGGTGTACCTGCAATCTACCCCATCCTTTTCTGATACCTTTTCCGGGAAGAATCCGGAAAATGGAGATTCAGCCATTTTCACCTTTTCAAGCGAGGAATCCGGCCAGGTAGTCCGGGTTTCAGGGTTCACGCAGTTTGAGGTTTTCAATGTCAAGCACGCCCTTTCGGTTGGCGAATTGAAGCTGTGGGGCGCCGCGGTGGTGGATGATCCCGTTATCGGCGCCACCATCGAGATCTATGGCAGGGACGGGGAACGGATACTGCGACAGGAGGACGCCACGGGTCCTTATGGAGATTTCTATTTTGTATTGAGTGCGGCGCAATTCTACCGATTGGCCGAAGGGTTCCGGATGGAGGTCACCGGAGGGACCTTCATGGGGGAACCTTTTGACGGACGGCTCATGGCGGATGTCCAGCAATTTGCTTCTGAAGACTGGGTCGAAGTGAATGACATCACGACGATTCTTGCGGCATACCTGGAAAGACATCCGGAGAGCGATTATGCCGATGCCGAAGCTGCGGTCAGTCAATATTTGGGCGTTCCAGACGGCATTGCCCTCGATTGGGTCATTGAAACCATGGACTATTATCCGGTCTTCTTCTCGGATGAAAAATTTTTCAAGGAGATGGAGGCGCTGTTCGGTTCCGTCAAATTTGATGAATATATCGCCTGGGTCCTGGACGAGATAGACCAGGGCAAAACCCATGCTTTCGGTGATCCCGACTTCTACGATCCCTTTGCGGATGCTTCCTCTACGGGCGACATCAAGGTAAACAGTGCAGCCGCCGTGTTGAAAGGCCTGGAAGTCATCTTTAGCATTGTGGACGGCGTTTTTCAAATTGTAGAGCTGGTTTTTAATATCATAGAAGCAGGTCAGCCGACTCAACTTGACCATATCCAAGCAATACTGAAAGGGATGCAGGGGCAACTGGCCGATATCAAAGCCAAGGTTGACGTCATACGAGACGAACAGATCAAAAACTTCTTTACCCAGCAATTGGATACGTTACAAGATTGGACTGTTCCCATCGAAAACGATCTTAAACAGCTAAACCACTATGCAACGAATACCACGATGTCTCGCGCTTCAAAGAGACAGGCAATGAATTTAATTGCGACCCAGGCGAAGGTCAAATACCAAAACTATCTTACTAGAATAAATGGAAAAATGGCATCTGGAAAAACCATCGGCGAGTCGTTTACGGAGGCTCTCCTTGTTACAGTCAAGAACTTGCCCGTTGGTGCGGATACCGCACAGATTGATGCTGCCTTCCCCAAGTTTTTTCTCAAATATATACTCGTTCAATTCCAAGGGTACTACATTTTTTCCCAGGCATGCAGGTACTTCGACCAAGGTGATGACCTCGGGGAAAAGCTATTCAAGGCATTCAGGGACGATACCGACAAGCTCAAGATGCAGGTTGAGGATATGGTGAAAAACGCAGAAAAATATGTGCTCAATCACCAATCGGAGGCCTTCTACTATAAGGAATTTCCCTGTACGGACCCGGGCCTTCATTCCACGGACCTGCAGGACGCAAAGGGAACCGTTCTCCAGTACGTGGACTACCTGGCCGAGATGCTAAACCCAACCTACGGCTTTCTGAATGTCGCTAACAAAATGTATAGGCCAAACCAAGGGGCTTTGACCGTAAGGATCGTGTTCCCGGTGTACGCAGGCATGACGGTGAATAACTATCAACTGATAGGCGTTCAGCAGAACAAAAGTACAACCTGGCTGGATGCGGCGCCTGATTTACTGTTTACCAAGGAAGGCCAGCCGGGAACCACCATAAACCTGAATAACCCGATTCAATTCACCTACTCGTCCTACAGTTCCAACAACTGGACAGCGGACTTGACCGGAAAGGACCCATACGGGGCCCCCGTGTACTGGAAGATCGCCAAGGGCAAGATGCGCACCGCCGATCTGGACGGGGTCTACCTGGCGGACAAGACGGGGGCGGCCCTCAAGAAAAGCAATCCCCTGATCTATACCGGGGGCGACAGCAGGATGCGGATTCTTACCTACCAGTCCACGGGAAGCCTGAAATACGGGTTTTATTCCCTGTACCAGGTTCCTGCCATGGAAAATTATCTAAAGACCTTTCACGGCCAGAAACTGCCCGACGCGTATATATGGGTACAGCAACTGAATCCGGTGGTTACACCAAACGACCTTGAAGTGTATGCTGGGCTGACAAGCCAGTACCAGTCCGGCAAGACAAATGCTCTGCAGTTGAAGTATACGGGGGCCAACTGCTACACAATTTCCTCCGCAGCAAACCCCTACCACTTCTTTGTTCCAAAATGGGAAGAGGGATACAATGCGGCTGGTGCGGACCGTGGGTGGAAAATCTACAGTCGACTCAAATCCGCCAGCACAGACCTGCGTTGGGTGATGTTCCAGGATCAATTCCACAAGGATGATACAGAAGCTATCTACTTCAAGTACCTCAATGGATACACGCAGTATCCCGACAGACAGATGATGGCCTCAGGGGATTGGGGGAAAGCGGATCCCATGTACTTCGGCCCTGCCAAGGCCTGGGGAATCTGGAACCCCAACGACCTGCGAAAGCTCTTTCCACATAAGCACGGGAACGACTGGCAGTTCGATTAGACCTTGCTTCCAAGGAACACGTGATAAGTGGCCCGGAAACGGGCCACGAAACCCCATCAGCCTCCTATGATCGAGCCCCATCGCGGGGCGTGATCATAGGGCGGCCTTACCCTTCTCACCCATCCGCCTGCCATACCCTGTCCATTTGCCGCTGGCTACCTCTTCTTGTATTTGGACTCAACACTCCACCGAAAAAACTGGAATCTTCGACAATACTCCAGTACGTCAACACTCCTGATTTACAACCTAATTCCCACCATTCAGGTGGAAAATATGCATTTGTAATGCAAAATATCGAGCAAGAATCACTTTTTAGAAAAAGTGTGAAATGACAGTGATCGTACCTTTTTCAAAATGCCGGCAGGAATGGAACCATACAAAAAGAAAATGCGTTGTCATTGGCCTGGCATTAAACCGACTGCCTGTTTTTTTTCCTGTTCCTGTTCCGTTCGTAGCGCATCTGCAGCATTTCCACGAAAATGGCAAACCCCATGGGAAGGTAGATGTACGCCTTGGGAACGTGTTTGTGGAGCCCCTCCATGAAGATGGTAATGCCGATGGTGATGAGGAAGGAAAGGGCCAGGATCTTGAGGGCAGGGTGATTCAGAATGAAATCCCCGATCGGTCGTGCGAAAATCAGGATCAACACAAAGGAGACGATCACGGCGCTGATAATAACCCAGATCTTGTTGGTCAACCCGATGGCGGTAACAACTGAGTCAATGGAGAATACAATATCCAGCAGGACGATTCCCGAGATGACGGAAAAGAAAGTCTTGGAGGGCTGTGCCGTCCCTTCCGCCTCATCCTTCAGTTCTATGGTGTGATGGATCTCCGTAACGGCTTTCCACAGGAGAAAGAGCCCGCCCGCGATGAGGATCAGATCGCGCACCGTGAAATCCAGAAACAAAGGAGTGGTCAGGCCCGACAGGGTAAGCAGGATGAAAAGCATCAGGATCCTTGCCACCATGGCAAGGCCCAGACCGATGACCCTTGCCTTTCCTCGCTGGGACGCGGGAAGCCTCCCCACAAAGATGCTGATTACCAGGATATTGTCCACTCCGAGGACCAGTTCCAAACCGATAAGTAAAGAAAGTAAAGCGAGAGAATCCGCCATTTTTTTACCTCGTATGCAACGTTTGGTTTACGGTTGCCAGTTACCGGTTGCCGGTTCTTTCGGAACCGATTAGCCGTTGAAGGGAGAGGGAAAGGGCACTGGCGGAAAGGTGCTCCAGAGAGAATCAGTCTCCTTTGCCATGCCAGTTTTCGGACTTCAATCCTAAAAAAAGTTGAAAATCTACCAAATTGCGAGTCACTAAAACAAGGTCGTTTACCGCAGCAATAGAGGCAATTTGCCCGTCCACAAATGGGGGGGGCTTCCCCTGTAATGACAGCCTTGCCCGCTCTTTTGCATGCCACTCTGCAGCGCGGTCGTCATAGGGAAGAATAAAAATATTTTTCTTTACCACGTCTACGAGAAAGACTTCCATGACGTCGCGTTTTCTGGACGAGTAAAGGCGCCGGCAACCGAATTGAAGTTCGTGCCAAACCGGCGCCGCAGTCACAATCTCGTGCTGGTGCTTTTCCAACATGGACATTACGGATCCATCAGGCTCAGGCTTCAGAGGTTCAGATAGCACATTCGTATCAAGCAGGTATTTCATTCGTCCCATTCAACCTCCCGACCGGAAGAAGAGTCCCGGAGTCCTTCAAAATCCTGGTCGGAGAATGCCGATTTTCCCTCATGAATCAGTTGTTGAAAAGACATTAAGGAGTTCCAAAATCCCGCATTAGAAAAAGTAAGCCGTTCAAATTCAGACATTGACAATAAAACGACAACCGGCTTCCCCCTCCTCGTCAGTTTCACAGAAGGTCCCTGCTCCACCTGATGGATGATGGAAGGGAGATTGTCTTTTGCTTCCGCTATGGAGTATTGTTTTTGCATAGGGCCACCTCGCTTTTCGAGATCACTTTTCTGTAAATCATAGCTATCTTTATGGCTACATGCAATAAGAAAAATCGCCCCTCTCGCATCCTCTTCAAACTCTATGTGGACAGGTTCAATCGGGTACATAAGAATCTGGTGGACGTTATTTTCAAATACAATAACCGCCTCAGCAAAGGCCGGTATCTGGCGACCCTTGCCGCGACTCGCTTTCACCGGACAAACCGATGGGTCTCGCGAAAATCAGGATCAATACGAAGGAGAGAACCACGGCTGTGATAATAACCCAGAGTTTATTGGTCAACCCCGACAAAGTAAGGAGGATGAAGAACATCACGATCCTTGCCACCATAGCGAGGCCCAGGCCGATGACCCTTGCCTTTCCTCGCTGGGACTCAGGAAGCCTCCCCACAAAGATGCTGATAACCAGGATATTATCCACTCCAAGGACCAGTTCCAGACCGATCAGTAAAGAAAGTAACGCAAGAGAATCCGCCATTTTGCTACCTCATGTGGAAACCGATGGGGTTTTCAAGGGGAATCGGGCTGTCCAACGGTTCCGTTGGAGATGTGGGAAATGAGTTTACGATCCCTGGGCGATTTCGTAGAGGGCCACTTCGCCGGCTGCGTGGTTGGCGCTGAAAATGAGTGTTCGACCGGGTTCATTCAAGACGGCGATTTGGGCCGGGCCCACACCCCGGTCAATGACAACCTTTTCCATGCCACGATTCTTCCCGAAGGTGGGAAATAGGAAAAAAAGCTCCTTTTCGCCTCCACGATTGCCTGCAACGATGGCGGGCCTGCCCAAAATCGGGCCTCCCCAGACAACATGGCCAAAGTCCATGGGCATGTCCAATACCGATTCCCAGCCACGGGAATTTTGTTTGTAGACGACCAGCCCGTCACCGTGGAAAGGTTCGATGGATATGATCTCCGGGCAACCGTTACCATCCACATCCAAGGTGGAGATATCGCTGATTTCATGGTCAAGGAGTTGCTCGTGATGCCAATCCGACCGCCATTGGGGCGGCACATCGATTCTAAATAATCCTTCCTGTCCTGATACCAGCACCACGAGCTTTTCATCCAACCGGGTGATGTGCAAGCCATGGTTCTTTGAGAGTCCTTCCAGGATCGGTTTCAGAGACCATTCTCCCGATCTATTTCCTGGGACCGGTCCGGCATAAACGGCTCCCGGATTCGACCAATCCTCCTGAAATTTTTTCCCGCCGCACAAGGTTGCTGCCACCAGATAGCGTTGGCCCTCTACAGAGACCACATCAAAACGGTGGACAAAGGGCAGGTCCAAAAGGCGGTGGGTTTTCCATGGTTTTTCAAGAGCAGGGCCGGCCTCGACATAGACAATGCCGGCGCATTCCGATTGAAAGACAGGGAAAAATTCCTGGATGGCAAGAAAAGAGCCTCTTTTTGCTTCCAGAGGAACCATTCCCATGGTCCCTCCGGGGCCGTTCCATACCGTGGATGCCCTCCATTGGGGAGCTTGAAACAGCAGGCAGGGCCCGTGTGCCTCCGTAGCTGCAAGGAGATGCGTTTTACCGTCCAGTTTCAGGAGGCAGACGGTATAGACTTCTTCAAGACTGGCGAGATGGTGTTTGATGATTTTCATCGCTTATCCCAACGATTTAAGCGGTCAGACCTTATGGTATCGTTCTGAATTACAGACATTAAACCACAATCTATGGCTGCAGTAAATGAATTACCTGAACAGTTGCGTTCCCGGAACCGAAAAGATATACCAATGCCATTTGTATCAGATATTGGACCGTCCGCTGATCGACTGATCTTCCGACGATGTGTGCCCACAGTGAAATTAAAGGAAAAATCAGGCAAGCAAACACCTTGGACGATATCCTCCAGGGCGATCGAAAAAAGGTCATTCTCTTAGATGATAATATTCTCGCGCATTCGAAAGCGGGAAATTTTCTGGAAGAGATGGCCCGGCGAAATCTTCAGGTCAATTTCACACAGACACTGGATATCCGTTTTTTAGACAGGGAAATGGCCTCTTTGCTGAGGCGGGTTCGATGTTCAAACACAAGATTCACCCGGACGGTTTACCACTTCAGCCTGAATGACACACAGCATCTTGATCAGGTCCGGACGAAGTATCAACTCATGAAGTTTTCACCTGGAGAAAACGTTGAATTTATCTGCATGTACGGTTACAATACAACTCTGGCCCAGGATGTTGAACGTTTCAGATTCCTGAAATATCTTCCCGGGGCCTATGTATTTGTGCAACAATAACCGTCGCGGGAAAGGGCAATATCTGGAAACCCTTACAGGGAGTCGTCCTCGCCGGACAGGCTCGCTTCCTTCATTGCCAGGTACTCGTCAAAGTCCATCATCACGTCGATGATGCCGTCCGGAGTGATTTCCACAACCCTGTTTGCCACGGTGGATACAAACTGATGGTCATGGGAGGCAA
>ERZ889078.3631-NODE-3631-length-10114-cov-24.278755_pt1 | contig 10114 bp, 16 predicted proteins | sample MGYA00521266_ERZ889078 | MGnify/ENA primary metagenome ERZ889078 (study PRJEB32303, sample SAMEA104408618) | aquatic metagenome | biome: Brackish water; feature: Pelagic; material: water | place: Baltic Sea | collected 2014-06-16T06:34:00 | depth 76,534 m ... | reverse complement strand
GATTACTTAAAGTATGATTTTATAAAATTTAATGCTCTAGGTGTAAAAACATTACAATTGTATACTTTTTTGAGTAAAACATTCATAAACTTTTAAAGTTTTTAAACATATGTTAAGAAAATAAATATCTAATTTAATTTCTATTTTGTAGTATTATTTGTATGAATGAAGATTATGCAGAGTATACAAAATGTATTGAATGTAATGGTTCATTGTTACTTTGTGATTGTAATTGTCCAAAATGTGGAAAACGAGAATATTGTATGTGTAATTTAACCAATATTAGTTAAAATTTATACAAATTTTACATGTAAAGTAAATAAATTTTAAAGTTTAATGTAATAATATTTTTATTTCATTGTTGCATACTTTACTTAGATAGTAATTAACTTGTAAAAACATCAATCGAAGTTTGATGTTTGGACCATAACATAGAGTTGTCGATAGATGACTACTTGGTTTTGATTACTATCTATTTTTAGATAAATTCAATCATATGATTTCTAATTGTATCATTCTTGATCATCATTAAATACAACATGTGCATAATAGAGTTAACAAGAAACCATTATCTCTGCGTCGTAGAATGATGAGTAAGGAAAACAATTCATGTTAGGGTTCGTTTACGTTCTCCATGTTTTCCACCTTTCTTGTTGTTTTAATTTTACAAATATTATTCATTTTTTTATAACGTGGATACATGATATAGTTAGAAGCCAACACAATTCTTAAAATAACTTTCAGATGTATTACTATGTACACCAACTTGTTACATTACGTTAAGGGTGTGAAATAGTTGGCTTGTTTTTCTTGGCATGATTTTATATGTTAATAAAAAAGTTATTTTATTGTAAATTAATTTGGTTTAATACTATTTTATAATTGAATTTTTAGTTAAAGCAGTAATAATCAAAGCAGTAATAATCAAAGCAGATTAGACTACTCCAAAAATTCTTAAAATCAGGTATAATAATTCATTAATTTCCTAAAAAAGTTACTTTTCTTTGGATTTGTGGTTTGATGTACTTAAGAGACCAAGATTAACCAAAACATGTCATACTGTATCTACTCATTGAGTGGTTTTGGTTAATGATGATGTAACTCTAGGAATGAATTGTATTTTGTTGATGATTAAAAAATAGATTAGAAATTACAATAAAAAATTATTGGGATTTTGGCCACATGGAGTTCCAAGTTTCTGAAAATTTTTTCATCATTTCTCCATAAGCATTCATTTGTTCCATCCCTGAAGAATTAAGAGATTTTTGCCAATTGTCTGTAAAATCTTTGAATGTGGAAGTATTTGCATCACTCATAGATTTTTGCCAATTATCTGTAAAATCTTTGAATGATGTTATTCCAGCATCACTCATAGATTTTTGCCATTTTTCTGTAAAATCCTTCATGGTTTTAGTGCTAGATTCTGCACCTGCTTTTTCCCAAACTTTATTGAATTTTGTTTGCATCTCATTACTGGCATTTTGGAATTGTTCAAATATTGCTTTCCAATTTTCAAGAGATTTTGAATACTCTCCCCACAATGAATCCCATTCATTACTTTTTGAATTAGTAGACATTAATTTTAAAAGATAGTCATGGTTGTTAAGTGAATCTATGGAATATTATTCCAACTAATATTTTGTTTTAAAATTAAAAGAAGTAATTAAAGAATAAAGAGAATCAAATTCTTTAATTCAAAATGTTTTGTTTGGAGTTTTTTTAAGACATTCAATAATTTTTAGGATTTTAAATGGAATGTCCACAAAATCTTTGTCTTTTTCACGAGATACCAATAAAACATCATCATCACTTAATGGAAAACTCATTACAATTACCTTATCTCTGTAAGATAAGGAAAAATGAACTATGCCAAATTCCGTATCAAATTCATGTCTCATTCTTACACGTAATGCAAGCTCCATGAACATCATTTCATCCTGTTTTTTTGCTTCAAGTGAAAGTAGACCATCCTTCATACCTCCGGCTGCCAAATGCCCCCTAGCATTGATAAATCTAGCAGAACGCATCTTAGGATCTAATTTCAGAATTTTTTGACAAATGGTTTCAAGTTCTTCCACATTGTTCATACATATAATTACGTGATAGAACTATTTATTGCGATCTAAGTTAATCAATAAGGGTGCAATCAAAATCATCCAAAAATTCTGCCGAGTCACCTAATGATATAACTGAATATTACAAACATGTTTCATTATTTTGGACAGACATAATGCATCTAATGTCAAGTAAACCCCAAGCACTAACATCAATTGGTCCAATGAGATCATTTGCTGCAAATTCAAAAAAAATATCTGTAGAATTAATTGGGATTAATGAAACTTTGTTGGGATTTAATCAATACCTTACAGAATATTATAAACAATTAGCAGATGTCTGGGGTATAGCTCAAAAGAAAGTAAACCTAAAATCTCCAGAAATTCCTCAAGACGTAGAACATATTGAAGCAGTAAAAAGAGTTTGGATAGATATTTTTGATAATGATTTCACAGAATTGTTTGACTCTAAAAAATTTGGGGAGAATTATGGAAACTTAGTATCAAAAGAATTGGAATTAACAAAACATTGGAATAACATCACAAATGTAATTTTACAATCAGCTAATCTTCCAAACAAAGAAGAAGTCGATGAAGTGTATAAAGAAATCCATTCATTAAAAAAACGTGTTTCAAAATTAGAATTGGAATTAACAAAGGAGAAAAGAAAAAATGCTAAATGAATCCACAATTGATCCTAAAATAATAGAGGAAATTTTAAAATTTAGTAAAAATGTAATTGAAGCTCCAAAGTTCGCATCTGCACCAGATGAAATAAATCTAGAAGTTACCCCACACAAAGTAGTTCAGCAAATAGATAAAACCAGATTATTGTATTACAAACCAATCATTGAAACTAAACATAAAACACCTTTGTTAATATCATATGCGTTAATTAACAGATATCATATCTTAGATATACATCCAGAAAAAAGTTGGGTACGAAATCTATTGGAGCAAGGATTTGAAGTATACATGTTAGATTGGGGAACTCCAACTAGTATGGATAAATATTTAGATTTTGATGATTATGTTAATGGTTATTTAGACTCATCAGTTGAATATATTAAAAATCAATCATCTATAGAAAAAATTTCATTACAAGGATATTGTACGGGAGCAACAATTGCTACGGCATATACTGCATTACATCCAGAAAATGTAAAAAACTACATTGCGACAGCACCTGTAATTGATGGCTGGAAAGATACAACGGTAATGAGTAATCTAGCCAAGCACATGGACGTAGATAAAATGGTAGATATTATTGGAAATATGCCTCCAGAATTCATGTATTATTGTTTTTCAGTTCTCAAACCATTTGAACAAGGAATTGAAAAATATATCAAATTTTTTAAAAATATTGATAATAAAAAATATGTGGATAATTTTTTGAGAGTTGAAAAATGGTTAGGAGATACCCCACCCATACCAGGAGAATTATTCAAACAGTGGATAAAAGACATTTATCAAGAAAATCTACTCATTCAAAATAAAATGCATATAGGTGGAGAACGCATAGATTTAAAGAAAATTGATATGTCAATATTCACACAAGTAGCAGTAGGAGATCATTTAGTTTCACCTGAATGCAGCATGCCATTACATTACGCAGTAGGAAGTAATGATAAGACTTTGAAAGTATATCCGACAGGGCATGTAGGCATGATTGCTAGTTCATTTTCACAAAAAAAAGTTTTACCTGAAATGGGAAAATGGTTAGCTGAAAGATCATAAAAGAGTGAAGAAGAGAATATTAAAAATTAATTTTTTATACTAAATATAGAAATCCATGACTGTAAAATATTTTTGTTATACATTAGTAATTAATTGACGGTGAAGATGTATTAATTTTTTAATCTGTTTAACATTTTATCTACATTTTGGTGACTGGAAAATATGTCTCTAGAGTTTACTATTGTTATTTTTTTTACTCAATTTTTAACTTTTTTAGTTTTAGATTTTTTTACAATTGGTAAAATAATAACTTGAATCAAGTCGCCATCATCTAGACCAAGTGCAGTACGTTCAGCTTCAGGAATTGAAATTCTACCATTGCTACTAATGGTTGTTTTGTATGCCCCCCAATTCATAAAAGATGGAAGCATTTGTCCGATGTTAAACATGGTGTCCATACTTTTTGTTTGCATGGATGACATGTTATTCATAATATCTGATTGTGTCTGTCTAGTTTTATCAGAAACATCACGTAGAGTTTCTAATGGATTGAATGCTTGATTAGGTTGATTAGTCATTAAAGAACCAAAATTTTTAATAAATTCAGCTTGAGCTTGACCACTTTTTTGAATCCAATCCTTGAACATTGTAGTTGGATCATATTGGTTATTATTACCAGTCACTACCATCAGTAGACAAAATTGTATTTAAATCCTTTTATTAATTATTTAAAAATTCTAAAACACGAGAAGCAAATAGTTCAGGCTCCTGTACATATGGAGTATGACCACATTTGTTCATTTCATATAATGTACAATTGTTAATAGAAGATACAAAATCATCTGCAAAATTAACTGGAATTACGGGATCATCAGATCCCCAAATAATTAATGTGGGGGATGATATATTTTCAAGTTTTTTTGTAATTAACTTAGAGTTTTTTAACCCCAATAAAGTAGACATGAAAGCAAATTTTGCATTAGGTAATTTCATTCTAGTTACAAATCCATTAATGATATTCATAGGAATTTTTTTACCAGAACCATCCATTATTTCAAATGCATTTTTTGCACTTTGTTCGTTTGGATATAATGCAGCCATGACATAGGCATCAAGAGCAAAAGTAGATTGTTTCATTATTCCAGAAGGGGATACTAAAATTAATTTATCAACAGATTGAGGATGTGATGAAGTGTATTCCGCAGCTATTTGACCTCCAAGGGAAGATCCAACAATACTAGTTTTTTTAATACCTAAAGATATCAAAAATTTTTCTAAAAAATTTGAAAAAAAATCAATTGTGTAATCAGCAAGAGGTTTATCACTATAACCAAACCCGACTAAATCAAGTACTATGACATGAAAATCAATTTCAAAAAGTGGTACAACATACTGCCATCGTTCAGATGAAGCACCTAAGCCATGAACAAGTACAAGTGTTTTTTTAGAAGAACCAGATTCAAAATAACGAATTTTATTTCCATCAATATCTACAAATTTTTCTACCAATGTTTTAGCATCAAGTTAATTACTAGATAAGTTCTTGGCTTTAGATATATCATATCATAAATAAAATAAAAAAACACCCTAGTTTCTAGTAGGAGTGCATGTGTTTATCCAAGATTGGATAATATTTTTGTTCAAATCAGTAAATGTAGTGACATTGTCATTGAATGTTTTTACATTTTGTGTAGTTGTGTCAACTATAGTTTTTACAATTTGGTTTTGAATGTTACTTGCTTGAATAACTTGTTTGTTGAAATCAACAATTACAGTTTTTGCAGCTTCAGGAATATCTGTTGATAATCCAGATTTTTGTGCAAATTCTTGTTGCATTGTGATTGCAGCATCAAATGATTTTTGAGCAGATTTCATACATTCTTCTTGAAAATGTGTTGTTGTTTGAAAATACTGTGGAGTATTTTTTGATATACTATCAAAGCATTTTTGTACATTTTGTTTGTAAATTGTAAATACATTGTTTGACTGATTTGTATTTGTTGTTTGTGTACTCATACTGATTAGTACATTAATCTCTATATATATCATTACCATTCATTACCACTCAATGGTAATAAAATACATTCAATGGATTTCTATGTAAAATGTGAGATAAATTAAAAAAATGTTAATTTTCCTTTCAAAATTTCTACTAAGATGATAAACCATTTTTTATATTATTTATTGTATTTTTGAGCAGTGCATCATACATTTCAAATATGCTGTAAATCTTTTTAATTGATTATTTTTTAGCCTATTGTGATTTAAGAAATTAAAATTTAAAGAATTTAAAAATATTATCCTAGTCTTGTTCTGAGATAACATTTAGAGTCATACTAGTTTTAATGTGTGGTAATGATCTAATGGTCTTTGTAATCACTTTTTCTAAAGAAGCGTATTCATCGGATTCAATTTTGCATAAAACATCATAAAATCCAAACACTACATCTGCTTCTGTTACTTCTGGAATGTGACTTAACATTCGCAAGACGTTGTACTCTTCTCCCTTGTCTGTATGCAGCACGACATATGCTTGAGATATGTTTTTTCCAGGCTTTTTATTGATTATTTTTTCTACTGATGGAAACAAGTCCTCACATTCTGAACGAGTTAAAGTCATTGTAGAACGTATTTCCGATATTTGACGAATTGCATGAGTTATTATTTTTTGAATTTCTTTCTCATCATCAGATTCAACTTTGGCAAATATGTCATAAAGACCAAAAGTACCATGAGCTTCTGTAATGCCCTTAATTGCATTTAATGTGGTAATTATATTTTTTTCAGTACCCAAATTACAATTCATTAAGACATATGCTTTTGCCAATCTACTCTTGCCCTTCAATTCCCATTAGTGTTAATGTTGAACGAATTTTGTCAATTTTTCTAATTTTCCAGGTAATAGTTTCACGTAATTTTTCAACTAATTCTGTTTCAACTTTTGCTAGTATGTCATAAGCGCCAAAAGTACCATGAACCTCAACAACGTCTTCCAATGATTTTAGTTCTGAAATTACAGATTCTTCAGATCCAAGATCACAATTTATGAGAACATATGCTGTAACCATTATTGCATTACTCCAATTTTCATGTTTCATTTATTCAGTTAATATATTTAAAGTATAATCTAATTTTACTTAAAATTTAAATCATAAAATAGTATTAAACCAAATTAATTTACAATAAAATAACTTTTTTATCAACATATGAGATCATAATTTGAAAAAATTATTTAAATTGATTAAATATTTTAAAATTATAGTCCATCATGGTTAACATAAAATTATCCCAACTCTTCATTGCAGATAATTGTGTGTCTGTGGAATATTTTCTAAATTGTGCATAGTAGTCCATTTGTTGCAACATCATATCTGTGTGCGCTTCGGTATATTCTCCAAATGCTTTGATTATTCCTTTATCCACACCTAGTTTTTCAAATAATTCTTTTTCACAGGTTATACATGAATCAAAGGTATTATTCACACTATGAAGATATGCTGTGTACAGTTCTGAGAACTGTTGTACTTTTAGAGGTAATTGAGACTCTAATTTTTTTGTAAACTCATGAGTATTGTTTTTCAGTGTTTGTGAAATAGAATCTAATTCAATTTCTTTACTTTTTTTATTTTCTACAACTTTTTTCTTTGTTACATTTGAAGTACTCATATATTTTAATAAACAACAGTATTATTTAATTAAATTAATAATATTTTATTTTGAACCCATTCTGCTAGGCTCACCAATCTTTGTGTTGACAAATTGGCCCATTGCTTCTGTATCTGATACTTTTTTAATATCATTTTCTTGTTCGTTAATTATGTTTAATGTCATACTAGATTCAATGTGAGGTAATGCTCGTATGACTTTAGTGATTATATTCTCTAGTATTTTGTTATTTGAGGCTTGTATTTTACAAATCACATCATAAAATCCAAAAATCACATCTGCTTCTTTTACTTCTGAAATATGACTAAGATTTTTTAGCGTTAGGTATTCTTCTCCCTTTTTACAGTGAATTACAACATATGCTTGAGCAAAATCCTGCCCTAAGATCATTTCAATTATTTTTTTAGATGTTTGGAATATTTCTTGAGATTCTGAACGGGTTAAAGTCAAAGTAGACTGAATTTTTGGTATTTTACGAATAACTTTAGTAATAGTCTCTCTGATTTTCTCTTCTGATTCTAGTTCAATTTTTGCAATAATATCATAAAGACCAAGTATACCATGAACTTCGGTAATACCTTTAATTTTTTTTAGTGATGCGATTACTTCTACTTCAAAACCTGTTTCACCGTTCATCAAGATGTATGATTTAGCCATTTTTAATGCCCATTTTTTTCACGTTTTGGTTTTGAATGTGCTTTGATCATGTGTTTTTTTGTTCTTTCAGGATCAGTAAATTTCATATTGCAAATTTTACATGTATTTGAAAAACTAGTTTCTCTTTTTAGGATGTTTTTTACAATACTTTTGTTAAAAGATAATTTTAATTTCATGTCAAAATTATAAATTTAACATTATAAGGCGTTGCTTAACATTGTTAATCCATCTTGAATTTCCATAATAGTTAAAGTAGTTATATTTTCATGGTGGATATGGCTGATTCTAAAAAATATCGTGAAAGAATCTACATTGTAAAAGATATTATTTTGACACTTTCAGAATATGGTCAGCTCAACCAAACTGCATTGTTTAGTTTTTGTGGATTAAATATTACAAAACACAAACAGATTCTAGATAATTTAGAACATAATGAGATGATACAAAGAGTTGAAACTAAGGAGGGGAAAAGAACCATTACCATTTTTAAAGTCACTTATAATGGAATGAATTTTTGCCATGAAATCTTAGAACCTTTTGAAAAACTATTTCCAAGAAGTGGTATATCTAATTCTGTATTTGATCTGGAGTAATTATTCATCATCTAGATGATATTTTGAGGTTATTTCTTTATCCAAATCATTTCTTTTCTTCAAATACCCACAATACCGCTTATTCCATGAATTAAGAGATTTGAATTGCTGTATGCCTGCTACTAGCCAAATTCCAGAAGTGACTAAAACCACGGCAATCAAAACCATCAATAATATTGCAAATTCACTCTCCTGCTCTACAATCTGAAAAAATTTTGGATGTGAGATTAGATATATTGAAATTCCTATTGCAAGAGGTGCTAAAATTAGTGCTGAAAATGAAACTCCAAGCATAATTCCCCTAAGTTGTTGAATTTTTTCAATAAAAAGATCCATTGAACTTAAAATGTTGTTGGAATTATCTGGCAAATCCATCCTCTATTACATTTGATGAAATTTGTTTTATATGTTCTGGATGGACTAAAATTAAAAAAAGATTATTTTCCAAACCATTCACTCTCATTTGATTATTTTTGTATAGTATATAGCAAATACTTAACATTGTTAATCCAATCTTATTAGAAATTAAATAAAATTATGAATATGAAGAAAAAAGATAAAGAAGACGAAAATCTGTCCATTAAAAAAAATGAAGATTGGTGGAGATTAGAAAAGTTTCAAATTGGAAGGAGTCATTTTTCATAGATATGACCTATTGTTGTAGAGGTATATGTGATTCATTAGAGGTAGATAGAGTTCCAACTAGTTTGCGATATAAATCTGGACAAAAAAGATGTTCAATGTGTTCTATTTTTGTAAAAACTACTAATCACCAATGTCCTTGTTGTGGTGCCCTTCTTAGAACAAAACCACGGAAAAAAACATTCTAAAGAATAATTTTTACCATAACAATGTTAAGCAGATTCTAAATATTATTTTTTTAATATACCATTAATGCAGAAGTAAATCTCACTCCAAAAGGAAATGACAATGACTCCGAACTGCTGTTCAAGTCCTAATTTTCGTGTACACCATTTAAGACACTTGATAAATTCCTGATCTTTGTTTCTACATTATTTTTTTTCTAAAATGTAGGTTAACATTGTTAACTCAAGTATATTACATACAAATTTAGAAAAAATTGTAATTGGTAAAACTAGTATGTCGAGATTATGGGTTTGATTGTAATTTTGCAGTAGAAGGGAAAGCAGAAAGTGTTCTTAATGAATTTGGAAAACATACCGATGAAGAACATGGAATAGACTATTCCAAAGAAGCACTAATGCAGTTTATTCTGAGAAAATCATAAACTAACTATGAGATGAGTATGTAATGATTGATTATTTAGATTATAATTTTATCTTATTTTTCCTTGATAATGTATTATTACAAGGAGATGATGGTGGGATTTTTTCATTTATGAGTAAGGGTAGACAGGCATTAGGAAGTGACGATCCAATAGTAAAGGGAGCAATTCTAACTATGTTTGCTGTATCTGGATTTGGTATTTTGCTTAATATTTTCAAT
>ERZ889078.3628-NODE-3628-length-10123-cov-40.482320_pt1 | contig 10123 bp, 8 predicted proteins | sample MGYA00521266_ERZ889078 | MGnify/ENA primary metagenome ERZ889078 (study PRJEB32303, sample SAMEA104408618) | aquatic metagenome | biome: Brackish water; feature: Pelagic; material: water | place: Baltic Sea | collected 2014-06-16T06:34:00 | depth 76,534 m ... | reverse complement strand
CAAGCGTCTTGCCAAACATCCAGAGATTAGAAAATGTATCGGCAACAAATACTGTTTTGCCAGCGGTTTCAGCCAGATTATCAACTGCATGTGACGTTGCCTGAAGCATACCAACCAATCCCATTGATAGTTTACAGGCAGGCAACGGCTGGCCAAACAATATATCAGGTTTGGTTTCGGGATGGTTTTCGCTGGTAAATATCGCAATGACCGGATCATCAAACGAAAACGCCAGTTGCTTTGACGGCAAATACATCCGTTTGGTGTTCATAAAAATATCATCATTCACGGTATTGGGAAAAACTGGCGAGAACGCTTCGCGTGCCAATTTCGCATGCCGCAAGTCTGACGCGGCCATCGACGTTACCGACGGTAAGATCAGTGCCACACAGACAATTGCCGCTATCCGCATGCAGTTTGCCATGTCCCAGCCAAAGCCGTTTTTAACCAGCCGTTCTGGCCTTAATGTCATCAAAAATACAGCCAGCAGGATCAGCCATTTCGGATCATTTCCCCAGTTCTGAAAGGTCACATAAATGAATGCCGGAGCAAGCACCAACAGGATCGTCCCTTCAACTGCGCGTCCGGCTTGACCGAGCAATATAATCGACGCCAGCAGGCACAGATTGGCCGCGATGAAATTTGATCCTGTTAACAAGCTTGAAAAACTAACCGATTCCGCATCGCGGATTGGCGAATTGGCAACCGCCCGCAGGTCGCCGATATAGGCAGACCAGAACCCGATGCCGCCGAATATCGTGATCAAACCTATGACAAGCACTCCCACGACCAACCCGACAAGCGCCGTCCTGCCCTGTTTGCGCAGTACCAGTGCCAGCAGGATGCCCGGAAAAAACGCCATAAAAAACGCGATCTTAGCCAAGGCCAGAAACGACAGGCCCAGCCCGATTATGAGGCCGTCAAACATTGGACGGGTCGTGCGTGCAGGTAACATCACCAGGATCAGCATCACAAAAGTTACAGACCAGGCCCAGCGGTTATAATACATTGAAATCGAGGCGGTTTGATCCGAACCACCATAAACCAATGCGGTCACCATAACGATAACGACCGCCCCAAACGCGTAGGCCATCCAACCTGACAGGCGCGAATAGCAGGCCCACCAAAGAGCAGGCAGCAAAATCGCAGCAAACAGCACGAAACTAACCATGATAGCTTTGCCTGCGCCAAGGCCCAGTGACATCAGCCAAACGATTGGTGCAAAAGACAAAACCCCAAGCGGCGTCATGAAATCAAGATGTGGCCACTGGCCCTCGCTCATCCTGAAAACGATTTCAAGCACATGCAGGGCGTCACCCTCGTGCTTTTCGATCAACAAGACACCCTTACCCAAAAGTAAACTTGCTTGCACGACAAGTATCACGACCAGAAACCCCAATAGGCCACCTGCGGAAGGTCGTTCCAATTCTGCCTCCGTTAACTTTTCGGCAATGCTACAACCGTTAGAAACAGGATGCAAAACTTCCGAGGGTTTTTCTTGTCCGCATTACCCATAAAGGTTAGAATCACCGCAAAATAACAATAACAAACGACGAGGCCGTCATGAATATGCAGGCGATAGACGTCATTGCACCGCCATTGCCAACCAGTTTGGAAGATACTGGCATCGGCATGGTTATGCTGCGCGATATTTTCCTGAAAACTGTTTTCCGGCGAAATCTCAGCACGGTTGCGACCATTAGCGAGGCGATTTGCCTAACGCCGCAGCTAACCCAAGACCTGATTGAAATCGCCCGCGAACAACGCCTTTTGGAGACAATGGGCAATCGCGACGGTGGCGGCACCTCAGAAATGGTTTACGAACTGACAGAGAACGGTAAAGCCCGCGCGCTGGATGCTTTGGCGCAGTCGGAATATTACGGCGCCATTCCCGTCCCGCTTGAGACGTATAAGGCCCAGACGAACCGGCAGTCCGTGCGTAATATCAACATATCTAAACAACAGCTTTCTGATGCGATGGGGCATCTGATTATGCCGAATGGCCTGCTCGACCAGCTTGGCCCGGCAATCAATTCCGGCAAATCTATCTTGATGTATGGCCCGCCCGGCAACGGTAAATCCTCGATCTCAAACGGAATTCGCGACGCATTGGGCGACAAGATTTATGTGCCGCTGGCGATTGAATATATGGGTCAGGTGATCACAGTCTATGATCCTATCGTGCATGAAAATGTCGAAGCGGTTCAAACCGAAGCGAACGCATTGCGGCGGTCTGCCAACCGATTTGACAACCGCTATGTTCGCTGTCGTCGCCCCACGGTTATCACCGGTGGCGAATTAACGCTTGATATGCTCAATCTGAAATACAACCCCACCTCACGAACCTATCAGGCCTCGCTGCAGCTCAAAGCCACCGGTGGCGTGTTCATCGTTGATGACCTTGGCCGGCAGGAAGAGTCGCCACAAGCGTTGATCAACCGTTGGATCGTGCCGATGGAAAGCAGCTTTGACATTCTGACTCTGCAATCGGGTGAAAAATTCATCGTACCGTTTGATACTTTAGTGATCTTTTCAACCAATTTCCTGCCCAGTGAAATGTTTGACGGCGCGGCGTTGCGGCGAATTGCCTATAAAATCAAAGTCGATGGGCCAAATCAGGACCAGTTCCTGCAAATCTTTATGCGGGTTTGTAAGGCCAAGAAGCTGCCAGTGGACGAGTTGTCGGTGGTGCATCTGCTCAAGCATCGCTATCCCGAAGTGCATCACCTCTATGCCAACTTCCACAGTATCTTTCTGGTCGAACAGATCATGTCGATTTGCGAATACGAAGGTATTCCGCTGCAAATGACCCCCGCTTTGGTGGATCGCGCCTGGGCGAACCTGTTCATCAAGGAAACCTGAATGGCGCTGACCGGTATCGGACTTGCCGGTTGCGGACGAATGGGCGCGCCGATGCTCGCCGCTTTGCGCCATCACGGATTTGATGCCACCGGGTTTGATATCAAGCCTCTGGCTGACCCACAAACCGGGATCACGACGAACCCGGAGACCTTTGCGCGTGGACTGACAACCCTGATCACGGTGGTGCGCGACATCGACGAAACCGAACAAGTTTTGTTTCGCGATCAAGGGTTTGTGAAACGCGCACCGAACCTAAACACAGTCATCATCTGTTCAACCGTTTCGCCAAATTATATCGCCGATCTGGCAGCCCGATTGCCATCTCAGATCACCTTGGTTGATGCCCCAATGTCGGGCGCTACAGTCGCGGCACAAAACCGCCAATTATCGTTCATGCTGGGCGGCGCGGACGCAGTTCTCGATCACCTGCAACCTTTGTTCGCCGCTATGGGAAGCAGTTTCCACCGTATGGGCCCCCTTGGGTCCGGTATGTCCGCGAAGGTACTTAACAACCTTCTTGCAGCATCCAACACCGTTATGACCCGTCTGGTGCTTGACTGGGCCCAAGCGCGTGGACTGAACGAGCAAGCTTTGTTGGCCCTGATCGCTGCCAGTTCCGGACAGAACTGGTTTGCCAGCGCCTTTCAGTCAATCGAATTTGCCCGCGATGGCTATGCGCCGGATAACACGATCGGTATTTTGAAAAAGGACGTCCAAAGCGCGCTTGACGCCGCTCCGGAAGGCGCTGACGGGCGCCTGCCGCAATTATTGATAGAACTGATCGGAACTTTGCGGCCGAAGTAACGCGCCTTACTTGGCGTAAAACGCGTCCTTAAATCCGGCTTGGCGCGCTGCTGTCAGGGCATTTCCAAGACCGGCCTGATCAAGGAACGGGCCTAACATAACAATTTGATAGTCCTTGCCGCCGCGCCGCAAAAGTCGGGCCTGCCCCGGCAAACCGGCTTGACCGAACCTTGCCAAAGCCCGCTCGGCATTAGCAGGAACCCCAAATGTTGCAACCTGTATAAACCGACCAGTGGCGAGCGCCGCTGTCTGCGGTTCGTCATTCGCCAAATCTGCCAGGGTATCGACGATTTTGGTGATACGTTTCATGTTTGACGGCGAGGCTTCGTCAGGTTTGGACCCCGCCTTTGTGCGTTTGGTCGTGGTCGTTGTCGTTGTCGTTGTCGGACCGGCCAAAGCGTAACTGCGGCTGGAGGCCGTGGTATAAGGATAGCGGATCTTCGGATAAGTTGTCGTCACGTCCCTGCCGTTGGTCACGTCAATCAAACGGCGCGGCATGGTTTGAGTCCATAACAGGTCCATCGCCATCTTGCCTTCGGCAGTGCCCTGACCACGTGTCTGAGGCGAATAGTCAATCGGAAGTAAGCTTTTATATCCTGCCGGAACAGAGACTTGCGACCGAGCGGCATCCGCTTTCTGGCGCGTCACCTGCACGCCCGACTGTTGCGCATAAAATGACGGATGTACCGCTTGCGGTCCTGTGCGCACCTGCCAAACCCCATCATTGGAATAGGTCTGTACTGTGGCCACCTGCACCTGCGCAGGTTGGCTGACGACAACCGGGGCTGCGACGATCATAACCGGCGCAACGGCTGTTTGCGTACGCGCAGCGGCCCGTTCAGTTCGCGTGGTGCCAAACAGAAACGTCGTCCAATCAAACGCTGCCACCTGCCGTGGCCGCCTTGTTTCGGCTGTCGTGGTCGGTTGCACAGTTTGCACTGGCTGCGTCACCGCAGTTGGCTGCACGGTGGTTGTTGCGACCGCGGTTGGTTTGCTTGCACCAGCAACCGCGGTCGGCTGCGCCCCGCACATGACCTGCCGCTTTTGCGTAATGCGCGGCGCCCAGGAAACCTCGCCACCATAACCGGTGCGGATATAAATACAGCCCTTGCTGTCCACATATTGGTGGGCTTTATAGGATAAGGGCGGAATCTCGGCGGGCGTCATATTTCCGCTTAGAATGCGCGCATCTGCCGCTGCCGCCATAAAAACCAAAGCAGATCCCGCAATAAGTATATCAAATGCCCGCATTTCAGCCCCCTGTTATTGGGGCGGAGTTTGGCAAAAAATCCGTGTTTAGTAAAGCCTAGATATTGGGCTGGGCCCTTTATTTTGTGCCAAACATCCTGTCACCCGCATCACCTAGACCCGGCAGGATATAGCCAACATCGTTCAAACGCTTGTCCAGCGCGGCGGTAACGATCGGCACATCCGGATGTGCCTCGTGCATGCGCTTCACCCCTTCGGGGGCGGCCAGAAGGCACATAAACGAAATATCCGTCGCCCCGGCCTTTTTCAGCAGATCAATCGCCGCCACAGACGAATTCCCGGTCGCCAGCATCGGATCAACCGCAATCACCCGACGGCTATCCAAGCCCTCAGGCACCTTAAAATAGTATTGCACCGGCTTCAGGGTTTTCTCATCACGGTAAAGTCCAATAAATCCAACACGGGCCGAGGGAATCAGCTCCAGCACCCCATCCAGCAACCCGTTTCCGGCTCGTAAGATCGATATCAGGGCCAGCTTTTTGCCTTTAAGGACCGGCGATTCCATTTCCACTAATGGCGTTTCAATACCGCGCATTGTCAGCGGCAGATCGCGGGTAATCTCATAGGCCAGTAACATCGATATCTCCCGCAATAGCTGGCGAAAACCCGCGGTCGAAGTATCCTTTTGCCGCATCAGAGTCAGTTTGTGCTGCACCAAAGGATGGGTAACGATTGTAAGGTGTTTGGTCATAGTTTTCCCCAAAATCTGTTTATCATATGAAACTGCGCCCCGCCGGGCCGAAATCTGCACCCAGATGCTTGGCAACTGTTGCCCCGATATCCGCCATTGCGCAAAGGCCGATTTCACCGGTCCCAGCACCAGCCACCACAACCGGCACCCGTTCGCGCGTGTGGTCGGTGCCAACCCAGGTCGGGTCATTTCCGTGGTCGGCAGTAAAGATAAGCAAATCCCCGGCCCGCATTCCACCAAGCAATTCCGGCACCCGGCTGTCAAACCATTCAAGCGCGCGGGCATAGCCCGAAACATCGCGCTGATGGCCGTAAAGCGTGTCAAATTCGACAAAGTTGGAAAAGACCAGCGCACCGTCTTCGGCCTCGGTCATCAATTCAACCAGCCGGTCAAAAAGCGAGGCGTCGCCCTTGCCTTTATAATAGGTATCAATCCCCCGCCCCGAAAATATATCGTTGATCTTGCCAACCGCATGGACCCGGTTGCCAGCCCGGCTGACAAAATCACATAACGTGTCAAAAGGCGGCATGATTGCAAAATCGCGGCGGTTCGGAGTGCGGTTGAACCCGGTTTCAGCACTGCCGATAAAAGGCCGCGCAATCACCCGCCCGACCCGCATCTCATGCAGCATAGGTGCCAGATCACGGCACAGGTTGAGCAACCGCTCCAACCCGAAATGTTCCTCGTGTGCAGCAATCTGGAACACGGAATCAACCGAGGTATAGCAAATTGGCCAGCCCGTCCTGATATGCTCGGCGGCGTATTTGTTGATGATCGGAATGCCCGACGCGTGGCAATTGCCCAGAATGCCGCCCACACCAGCAAGCGCGCAAACCCTGTCAACAACGTCCTGCGGGAAGGCCGGTTCCGTGTTTGGAAAATAGGTCCAGTCCCACGGCACCGGCAGACCAGCCATCTCCCAATGACCGGACGGCGTGTCTTTGCCGCGCGAAATTTCGCTCGCGGCGCCATATCGCCCGGTCGGCTTAGCCGCCAATCCCGGCGTTTCAATACCGGTGGAAAGGCGGATCACGGCCCCCAGACCCAGCGCATCAAGGTTCGGCATATTTAACGGGCCACTGCGCCCCACTTCGGCGCGACCCGCAGCACAAGCCTGAACAATATGACCCAGGGTATTGGACCCCGCATCGCCAAAAGCGGCTGCATCCAGCGCGCCACCGCAGCCAACTGAATCCAATACTGTCAGAAATACCCGCGCCATCAGCCGATCCGTTTCACAATTAGAGCGTGTTCATCTGTAACCAGCGCGCCAATTTCATAGGCCGCCAGAACCGCCATTTTCGCGCGCTCAAGTGCGGCTTCGTCGGCTGCATGCACAATTGCAATCGGGTCACCCTTGGTCACATGGGTGCCCAGACCGGCCATCTGATCCAACCCGACAGACAGGTCCAGAGCATCGCCCTGTTTTTGCCGGCCACCGCCCAAACCGACCACCGCAAGGCCCAGTGCCCTGCCGTCAATCGCCCGGATAAAGCCGCTGGCAGGTGCCGTAACCTCGTCCACGACAGGTGCACGGCGCAGATATTTCCCAGCATTTTCAACAAAATCCACAGGCCCGCCAAGGCTTGCCACCATCTTGCCAAACCGCGCGGCGGCAGACCCATCCTGCAACGCTGCGGCAATCATCGCTTGCCCTTCGGCGGCGCGTTCGCACAATCCGCCCAGCTCCAACAGCAGCCCACCCAGGGCCACCGTGACATCCCACAAACGGCTGTCCACCGCATCACCGCGCAGAAATGCCACGGCATTTTCAACCTCAAGCGCGTTGCCGGCGCAGCTGGCCAAAGGTTCGTTCATATCGGTGATCAGGGCAGCGGTTTTGCATCCCGCCCCATTGGCCACCGATACCATAGCCTGTGCCAAATCCACAGCCTCAGCCGGATCAGTTAAAAACGCGCCCGACCCGGTTTTGACATCCAGCACCAAGCCTTCAAGCCCGGCGGCCAGCTTCTTTGACAGGATCGAGGCCGTGATCAGATCAAGGCTTTCAACCGTCCCGGTCACATCGCGCACCGCATAAAGACGTTTATCGGCCGGAGCGATATCGCCCGTTGCCCCGACAATTGCGCACCCTATATCACGGGTCACGCGGCGCATTTCCTCGACACTGACCTCGGTGCGGTAACCGGGGATCGCGTCAAGCTTATCCAGTGTTCCACCCGTATGCCCCAATCCCCGACCTGAGATCATCGGCACATAAGCCCCGCAAACCGCCAAGGCCGGGGCCAGCATCAGGGACACATTATCACCAATCCCACCCGTGGAATGCTTATCCAAAACCGGGCCGGGCATATCCCATTGCTGAACATCCCCACTGTCGCGCATCGCCATTGTCAGGCCGACGCGTTCGCTTTCGGTCATGCCGTTCAGCAAAACCGCCATCGCAAAAGCCCCGGCCTGGCTGTCGGTCACGTCGCCATTCGCCAGACCGGCGGCGAACCAGTCAAGCTCGGCCTTGGTCAGAACCTTATGGTCGCGCTTGCGCGAAATGATGCCCCGCGCGTCCATCCTAGGAGGTTTCCATATGCGCCTGCGTGAACGCGCCCGGCAGCAATTCGGCCAATGTCATATGCAAAACTTTACCGTTCAAACCGGTCATGGTGACGGGCACATCTGGCCCGCCAAACTCCGCCAGTTTTTGGCGACACCCGCCGCACGGCGTCACCGGTTCCGGGCTGTCAGCAATCACCAGAACCTCGGCGATCTGGCGCTCCCCGGCTGCGGCCATCGCGGCAATTGCCCCGGCTTCGGCGCAGGTGCCTTCAGGATAGGCGACGTTTTCCACGTTACAGCCGACAAAAACTGTGCCCGCAGTCGTTCGCAACGCCGCCCCGACTTTGAAATTCGAATAGGGCGCATAGGCCATTTCGCGCACGCGGCGTGCGGCTTCCAGCAATTCCATGCTGCCTCCGTCATTTTTGACCGTTTGGATGAATTGTGCGCTTGCGGCGCGCAACTTGCAAGACTGACCGACCAGATTACTGGCCGCGATTCCAGCTTTCCAGCTTGCGATACAGCGTCGAAGGCGAGATATCCAGAACCCGCGACGCTTGCGACACCGACCCATTGTGCAGGCGCAGGGTTTCTTCGATCACCAACCGTTCAATTTCCGCCAATGGCCGCCCGATCAGCGGTTCCAGACCGACAGGCGGGTCTTTTGGCCGGTTTTTCGACGCGACAGTTTGAACCACCTCTTCATTCAAATGCAGGATTTCCAGCGGCAGCATCGTTGTTGTTACCGTTTCCGCGTCATTCAGAACAACCACGTTACGCAACAGGTTCAGCACTTGGCGAACATTGCCGGGCCATGGCAGCCTGCGAAACAAATCCTTAACATCAGGGTCGATCCGGGTGAATTTGCGCCCCTCCTCGACCGCAAATTTCAGCAACATCTTTTCGGCGATTTCAACCGCGTCTTCGGCGCGTTCCCGCAACGGCGGCAGGTGGATCGGTACAACATGCAGTCGGTAATACAAATCTTCGCGGAACCGGCCACTTTTTACCTCTTCGTAAGGGTCGCGGTTGGTGGCGCAAATGATCCTGACATTGACCTTGCGCGCCTTGATCGCACCCACCGGCTGAACGGTCGAGGTTTGCAGAAACCTCAACAGTTTGGTCTGCAGGTTCAGATCCATCTCGCAGATTTCGTCCAGAAACAGCGTGCCGCCATCGGCCGCTCCAGCCGCGCCCACACTGTCGGCAATCGCGCCGGTGAACGAGCCTTTCAGGTGGCCGAAAACCTCGCTTTCCAGCAAATCCGGCGGGATCGCCCCGCAATTGAGCGGCACAAACGGCCCGCGTGCGCGGGTTGATGTGGCATGGATCGCCTGCGCGCAAATTTCTTTGCCGGTGCCACTTTCGCCGGAAATAAACACCGTCGCCATCGAACGGCTGATCGCGGTGATCTTGCGATACACCTCGCGCATTTTCGGCGATGTGCCGATAAAGCCGTGAAATTCGCTGCCTTTGGCCACGTCAATAACCGGAGGCAAGCGCTGCTGCCCGCTGGCTGCGGCGGCATTTTCCACCGTGTTGATCAGGCGATTTTCGTCAAACGGTTTGACCAGAAACTCAAACGCCCCACCGCGCATTGCTTCGATCGCTTTGATGATCGACCCGTTTGCGGTGATGACGATCACCCGCACCTCGCTATCTAACGCGAAAAAATCGGCCATCAACTCCAGACCATTCCGATCAGGCAGCATCAGATCCAACAGCACGATTTTCGGCTTTAGGTCATGGAATTTTGCCAGCCCTTCGGCGGCAGTCCCGGCACTAACCGCAACAAAACCACCCTTCTTCAGGATGGCAGTATAAACCAGTTGCATCGACTGGGTATCTTCGATCAGTAGTATCGGAGGGGCCATCATACACCGGTCACATCAGTTTGGTTATCAGGGGCGTTGATCTGCGATAGTTTGTTCTCGCAAGATAAACCCCTGAAGTTCCGCCAAAGCAATGAGACAGGTTTTGCAC
>ERZ889078.3627-NODE-3627-length-10127-cov-5.606334_pt1 | contig 10127 bp, 7 predicted proteins | sample MGYA00521266_ERZ889078 | MGnify/ENA primary metagenome ERZ889078 (study PRJEB32303, sample SAMEA104408618) | aquatic metagenome | biome: Brackish water; feature: Pelagic; material: water | place: Baltic Sea | collected 2014-06-16T06:34:00 | depth 76,534 m ... | reverse complement strand
TGGAATGGGCCGATATCCCGCGCATGGCGTGAAAGCTGACCGGGCGGCCGATCATTTTCGGGTGCACTTTGCCGCGAAAATCGGTCCATTCCTGATCGACTTGGATGGCTTCGTCAAAGGCCACGCGCGCCAGATCGGCGGCGATGGCGCGGATGCGGTCCGCCGCGATACCAGTGCGATCCGCGACTTTGTCGGGCGCATAAGCCGGGTCCATGAAACGCTCGACCATCTTGTGGAACGCGGGGGCGTGGGTGACGCCGGCGTGGCGGTATGTGCCATTCAGATCAGGTTCGACGCCTGCGCCGTTCCATGGGGCAAGGTGGCCTGTGCGCCGGTCGATGACTTGGGGATTGCCATCGTCGTCACGCAGGAAAAGGCCGTATTGGTCGGACTTGGGGTCGCCGTTCAACAGTACAGATGCGTTGGTAAAACGGGCGAGGTAATCAAGGTCGATCTTGCCGGCGCGGAACAGCTCATAAATCAGCGCCATGATGAACAGCCCGTCGGTGCCCGGCGTGATGCCGACCCAATCATCGGCGACGGCGTTATAGCCGGTCCTGATTGGGTTGACGCCGATCATGCGCGCGCCGCGTTCTTTGACCTTGGCGATGCCCATTTTTATCGGGTTTGAGTCGTGGTCTTCGGCCACGCCGAACAGCATGAACAGTTTGGTGCGGTCCCAGTCGGGTTGGCCGAATTCCCAGAATGCGCCGCCCATGGTGTAGATGCCAGCGGCGGCCATGTTCACAGAACAAAACCCGCCATGTGCGGCGTAATTGGGGGTACCGAACCCTTGGGCCCAGAAAGACGTGAAGGACTGTGATTGATCGCGGCCCGTAAAAAATGCCAGCTTTTCGGGGGCGGTTTCGCGCAAGGGGCGCAGCCAGCCTTCCGCGATGTCGTAAGCTTCGGCCCATTCGATTTCTTCGAACTTGCCTTCGCCGCGTTCGCCGACCCGTTTCAGGGGCTTGCGCAGACGGGATGGCGCGTTGTGCTGCATGATGCCAGCGGAGCCTTTGGCGCAAAGCACGCCTTGATTGACGGGGTGGTCCTTGTTGCCTTCGATATAGGCGACTTTCCCGTCCTTCATGTGCACGTTGATCCCGCATCGGCAGGCGCACATATAGCAGGTGGTCTTGCGGATCTCGTCGCTCACGAATGGTGAGGTATCAAGTTCTGGCTGATCCTTTGGCATTGGTTTCGGCCCTCCGTTTATCAAACGTATATCAATTGGCGCGGGATTCTAGCGGTCATTCATTGGCGTATAGGGGCGCATATCAGGCCCGTTATAAAGCGTGAGCGGGCGGATCAGGATGTTGCTGCGCCGTTGATCAAGGCACTGGATCACCCAGCCGGGCATGCGGCCAATGGCAAAGATCGGCACGTAAAGATCCATCGGAATTTCGTGCAGTTGGTAGATCACGCCGGAATAAAAATCGACGTTCACGTTCAACCCGTGGCGGGCGTAGGGCTGCATGGCTTCGACCACGGCTTGCAGGATTTCATACCATTCAGGTGCGCCCATTTCCTGGCCCAGCTTGCGCACGCCGTCGCGCATATGGCGCGCACGGGGGTCTTCGGCGCGGTAAACGCGGTGGCCGAAGCCTGTGACGGCTTCGCGGTTGGCGCGCTTGGCTTTGACGTAAGCGGCGGCGTTGTCTGGCGTGCCAATCTCGGTGACCATCTTCATCACGTCTTCGGCGGCACCGCCGTGGGCGGGACCAGCAAGGGTGGCAAGTGCTGTGGTGATCGCCCCGTGGATATTGGCTTCGGTTCCCACGGTCACGCGGGCGGCGAAACTGCTCGCGTTAGAGCCATGTTCGGCGTGCAGGATGAAGTCGACGTCGGCCAAACGGGCGGCATCGGCAGAGGGTTTTTCGCCCTTGAGCATCCAGAGCCAGTTGGCGGCATGGGTCAGATCGGGGTCGGGCGCGACGGGGGCGCGGCCTTGCCGGATTGCATGGTGCGCGGCAATGATTGTCGGGACTTGGGCAGTGAGGCGCAGACCATTGCGCAGGAAGCCGTCTTGGGATGCGTCGTCGCTGTCGGGATCAAGTGCTGCGAGGGCGGACACACAAGTGCGCAGCACATCCATCGGATGGCCGTCTTTGATTGTGGCGATCAGCGTATGCAGTGCATCGGGAATGGTGCGGTTGGCGCGCAGGGTCGCGTCAAAATCGGCCAGTTGCGCGGTGGTTGGCAGGTCGCCGTGGATCAGCAGATACGACGTTTCCTCGAATGTGGAATGCTGTGCAAGGTCGTGGATGGAATAGCCACGATAGCTAAGCTCGCCCTTGGCACCATCAATGTGACTGGCGCTTGATCGTTCAAAATACACGCCCTTTAGGCCCCGGTTGATCTTGACGGTGTCGGTCATATGAAGGCTCCTGTGAGGGACATGGAGGGCGCGATGGGTATCTTGGACAATTTGAAAGACGCAGCGCGGGCCAAGCAGGCGCGCGTGGTGTTTCCCGAAAGCGATGACCCGCGCGTCGCCGCCGCGATGGCGCGGCTGGCGGATGAGGGGTTGTGCGTGCCTGTGGGGCTGGCGGACGTGAGTGCTGCACAGGTCGCGGCACTGGTCACGGGGCGCGGCGTAAAAGAAACCCTTGCGCGGCGCATGTTGGGCAAGCCGTTGATCCGCGCCGCAGCGATGGTTGCCGCGGGCGAGGCCGATGTGATGGTCGCGGGGGCCGATGCGCCGACCCGCCGTGTGATCGAGGCGGCGGGGCTGGCGATTGGGCTGGCTGACGGGGTGACGCTGCCCTCGTCGTTTTTCCTGATGGTATTTCCGAACGGGCGGGCGATGGTCTGGGCTGATTGCGCGGTGAATGTGGCACCTGACGCGGATGGATTGGCGGCGATTGCGCGGGCCTCGGCGGTGACGGGCCGTGCGTTGCTGGGCGATGCGCGCGTGGCGCTGCTGTCGTATTCGAGCGGGTCCAGCGGCGCAGGTGATAGCGTTGACGCGGTGCGCGCGGCGGCAGAAGCGACAGGGTTTAGCGGGCCATTGCAGGCCGACGCGGCGTTGAACGCCGCGATTGCGGCGACCAAAGGCGTGCAGGGCGGCGACGCAAATGTGCTGGTTTTCCCGTCGCTTGATGCAGGCAATATCGCATACAAATTGGCGCAGGAGTTGGCAGGCGCGCAGGCGTTGGGGCCCATCTTGCAGGGCTTCGCGGCCCCTGTTTGTGACCTGAGCCGTGGTGCCAGCGTTGACGATATTGTTGCGGCGACAGCCGTTACGGTGGCGCTGGCATAGGTCATAGCAGGCTTGTCGCGTCGATGGCGATCTGGCGCTCTTCGTCGGCGGGGATGATGTGGGTTGGCACGTCGCCGAGCCACGCCAGTCGCGCCATGACCCTGTCGCGGATCGGGGCGGAATTTTCACCAATCCCGCCGGTAAAGGCGATCCCATCGACGCCTTCCATCGCGGCAATCAGGCTGCCTGCCTGATGCACGACCGACCAGATGAAATGATCGACGGCGAATTGCGCGGCATCTGACGGGTCAGCGAGCAGCGTGCGCATATCGGCGGATGTGCCGGAAAGGCCGAGGAGGCCGCTTTCGTTGTTGAGCAGATGCGTGGCGGCCTCGAACCCTAACTCCTGCGCGATGCGCAGTACGGCCATGCCATCTATATCGCCTGTGCGGGTTGCCATCGTCGGGCCGGACAGGGGGGAATAACCCATACTTGTCGCAAGCGATTTGCCCTGCTTGATCGCGCAAAGACTGACACCTGCGCCAAGGTGCAGGGCCAGCAAGCGGGGCGGCACGGCATCACCAAATTGCCGGACCATGCCCGCGTAGGACAACCCGTGAAACCCGTATCGCTGGATGCCCGCGTCGCGCTGGGCCTTGGGCAGGGCATAGGCAGTTGCGACCTCGGGTTGGGTCGCGTGAAAGGCCGTGTCGAAACTAGCAAATTGCGGGACATCTGGCAGTTGCGCCGTTACGGCGGCGATGCCTGCAAGGGCGGGCGGATTGTGCAAAGGCGCAAGCGGGATCATCGCGTTGATCTGGGTGATTGTTTCGTCGGTGATGCGGCAGGGTGCTGTCAAACGACGCCCGCCATGCACGACACGGTGCGCCGCAGAGGTGATTTGATCCAGCGGAATGCCCCGCGCGACAAGACCATCAAGGAGGTGGTCAAGCGCGTCGGCATGATCTGTGCTGATCACGTCCGATTTGTCATCGCCCAGCGTCATTCGCCCTGCATGGCCGACACCGGCGATGTTGCCTTGGATCACAAGGTTCAGCGCCGCGTCAAACACCGCGATCTTGATCGACGACGAACCGGTGTTGAGGACCAGCATCATGCTCGCGCACCTGCGGCGATCACGCCAAGGGCGGCGGATGCGATCCGCGCGGGGGCTTGTTGGCTGCGCGAGGTGAGCAGGATCGGGACTTTGGCGCCAAGGACGATCCCAGCCGCGCAACATCCCATGCCAAGCACCATCAGTTTGAACAACGCGTTGCCGGTGGTGATATTGGGCGAAACGATGATGTCAGCGTCACCCGCAACGGGGCTGTCGTAGCCCTTGATGGTGGCGGCCTCATGCGACAGGATCAGGTCCATTGCGATGGGGCCAGCGACGATGGCTTGGGGCAGGTGGGTGCGGGCCCACGCGGCGATTTCAGCGCTTTCCATCGTGTTTTGCACCGAGGGGATCGGGTCTTCGGTGGGGGCAAGCAGGGCCGCTTTGGGGCGTTCAATGCCAAGGGTCTGCGCCAGTTGCACGGCCAGCGTCAGGCAGGCCTGACGGGTTTGCACATCGGGATCGACATTAAGCGCACCATCGGTGAGCAGCAGTGGGCGGTCGCTGTGCGGCGTAGTGATGTGAAAGACATGGCCGCAGCGTGTGCCTTTTTCGCGCAGGCCCGCCGAGGACGGCAAGAGGCCCTTGAGGAACGTAGAGGTATGCACCTGACCCTTCATAATCGCATCGGCCTCGCCGATCCGGGCAAGCTCGGCGGCTTTGACAGCCGCTTGGGCATGGGGCGCGTGGATCAGGCGTAACTGGCTGATGTCGAAATCCAGCGCTTGGGCAGCGGCGCGGATTTTCGTTTCATCGCCGATCAGGATTGGTTCGGCGAGGCCAGCCTGCGCAGCTTCGCGGATGCCGATCAGCGGGTTTTCGGCACCTGCGTTCACCAACGCCACACGTGGCACAGGCAAGCTGCGCGCCTGATCAAGCAGACGTTGCGAGCAGTGGGGAAGGGTTGTGGAAAGGAAGGGATGCGGGGCGGGCATTGGGGTGTCCTGTTATTGAATTCAGCCCTATTTCATCACAGGCAGGCGGGAGGGACCAGAGGCGCGGGGTGGAGCCTCCGGCGGGAGTATTTCTGAACAGAAGAAGTCCGCCGGAAGCTATTTTGTCGTTACTGGGCGCGCATGTCGGCCTTTGAGATGCCGGCCACAGAGACAGGTTTCTTCATGGCGTCACGGCGGAAGGGTTCGCCGAGTTCCTGATTGATCATCGCCTCGATCAGGGTGGTCTTGCCGTGCTTCATCTGATCCTCGATCGCGGTGTTCAGGGCGGCGGTGAGTTCGTCCATCGTGCGCGCGACAACGCCTTGCAGACCGCAGGCCTTAGCGATGCCAGCGTAGGACACAGAGGTATCAAGTTCTGTGCCGACGAAGTTGTCGTCAAACCAAAGCGTCGAGTTGCGTTTTTCGGCGCCCCACTGGTAGTTGCGGAACACGATCTGCGTAATCGCGGGCCATTCGCCACGTCCGATTGCGGTAAGTTCGTTAACTGAGATGCCGAATGCGCCGTCACCTGCAAAACCGACGACAGGCACGGTTGGTTGGCCGATTTTCGCGCCGACGATCGCCGGAAGGCCATAGCCACAAGGGCCGAACAGGCCGGGAGCGAGGTATTTTCGCCCCTCGTCAAAGTCGGGGTAAGCGTTGCCGATGGCGCAGTTGTTGCCGATGTCGGAACTGATGATCGCCTCGCGCGGGAGGGCGGATTGGATCGCACGCCATGCCATGCGGGGCGACATCCAGTCGGGTTTGTCGTTGCGAGCGCGTTCATTCCATGTGGTGCCCGGGTCATCGTCTTCGTGATCCATGCTTGAGAGTTGCTGCGCCCATGTGGATTTGGCTTTGGAGATGGTGGCCTTGCGGTCGGCCCGTCCTGCATCGCCTGCGTCGTCGGCCAGTTGGTTCAGGATGCCGCGTGCCACTTTGGCGGCGTCACCGACGATGCCGACTGTGACTTTTTTGGTGAGGCCGATCCGGTCGGGGTTGATATCGACCTGGATGATTTTCGCATCCGTCGGCCAGTAGTCCATGCCGTAACCGGGCAAGGTGGAGAACGGGTTAAGGCGTGTGCCCAGGCAGATCACGACGTCTGCGTCTTTGATCAATTCCATGCCGGCCTTGGACCCGTTGTAGCCCAAGGGGCCAGCAAATAGCGGGTGCGAACCGGGGAAGGCATCGTTGTGCTGATAGCCAACGCAAACGGGGGCATCAAGGCGTTCGGCCAGCGCCATAGAGGCGGCGATACCACCATGCGACAGGACCACGCCAGCGCCGTTCAGGATCACTGGGTTTTTGGCATTCGATATCAGGTCAGCCGCTGCAGTGATCGAGTTCTCGCCACCCGGTGATACCTCGAATTCGACCGGATCGGGGATGTCGATATCGACGATCTGAGTCCAGTAATCGCGCGGGATGTTAATCTGCGCGGGGCCGGACAGACGTTTGGCTTTGGCGATCACGCGGGTCAGCACTTCGGCCATGCGGGACGGATCGCGGACCTCTTCCTGATAGGCGACCATGTCTTCGAACAGTTTCATCTGCTCGACTTCCTGAAAGCCGCCTTGGCCGATGGTCTTGTTGGCGGCTTGCGGTGTCACCAGCAGCAGCGGTGTGTGGTTCCAGTAGGCGGTTTTCACGGCTGTCACGAAGTTGGTGATGCCGGGGCCGTTTTGCGCGATCATCATCGACATCTTGCCGGTGGCGCGGGTGTAGCCGTCAGACATCATGCCCGCCGAGCCTTCGTGGGCGCAATCCCAGAACTGGATGCCAGCCTGCGGGAATAAATCGGAAATTGGCATCATGGCCGAGCCGATGATTCCGAAGGCATGTTCGATGCCATGTTTCTGGAGCGTTTTTACGAATGCTTCTTCGGTGGTCATTTTCATCTGGGGATCCTCCCTTGGGATTTCGCGCGAGACTATGAAGGGGGCCGCTGATTCAATAGGGCCAATTGATTGGGTCAGATATGGCCAGTTGCCATTTTGATGGCTGCCGCAATGCGAGCAATGCCATCTGGTATACGGGCGCTGGGGATAGAGGAATAGGCAAGGCGATAGAAATTTTTCGGCGGGTTTTCGGCTGCGAAAAAATGATTACCTTGTTCGATCAGCACACCATCTGCCTGCAAGGTTTCAGCCAGTGCGCTTGTATCAACACCTTCGGGCGCGCGCATCCAGAAGGACGATCCACCAAAACTGCCCGCGCCTGCGACGGTCAGCCCGTGATCCGCGATCGCGCGATCCATGGTCCGGCGACGATCCAGATATGCTTTGCCCATGCGCCGGATCAACGCGTCGTAATGGCCGCGTGACAGGAAATAGGTCGCCGTGCGTTGGATATGTCCGGGGGGGTGGCGCAGAACGCTGGCACGCAGTGCGCGGGCTTCGCGGATGAAGGGTGCGGGGCCCACAAGATAACCGAGCCGCAAGCCCGGAAAGAGGGATTTCGAGAAGGAGCCCACATAGATCACCCGCCCGTTGCGATCCAGAGATTTTAGCGCGGGCGAGGGCGATTTGAGGAACGACATTTCGAATTCGTAGTCGTCTTCGACGATCAGGAAGTTGTCCCGTTCTGCACGCTCCAGGAGGGCCTGTCGTCGCTGCATTGGCATGGTCGATGTGGTTGGGCACTGGTGACTGGGTGTCGCGAAGACGACATCCGTATCGGGTGGCAGGGCATCGGGCGGCAAGCCATCGCTATCGACGGGCACAGCAGTCAAGTGACAGCGGGCTTGGGTCAGGATTCCGCGCAGGGCGGGATAACAGGGGTCTTCGACGACCGCGCGTCGGCGGCTGGTCAGCAGGACTTGTGCGGTGAGCCAAAGCGCGTTTTGCGCCCCGAGCGTGAGCAGGATTTCGTCGGGTTTTGCCAGTATTCCGCGTCTTGGCAGGGTTTGGCGGGCGATGAATTCGATCAGCTTGGGGTCGTCCTGATCGTTATAGTCTGTGGTCAGTGCGTCAAAATCCTTGCGGCCCAAAGCTTCGAGCGCGCAAAGCCGCCAGTTGGCGCTGTCAAACAACGTGGGGTCGGCCTGCCCATAGACAAATGGATAGCGGTAGCTGGCCCAGTTGCGCGGTTTGGAATGCGGTTCGCTGCCGGTGAATTTCTGCCCGATGGCGCGCGACCAATCAACGCTGCCGACCCCTGCGGCCAGCGCCGGAAAACTGGGCGGTTCGGGCGCATTTTCAGAGACGAAATAACCAGAGCGTCCGCGCGAGGCGATGTAGTCGTCAGCGAGAAGTTCCGTATAGGCAAGCGTCACCGTGATCCGGCTGATCCCAAGGTGTTGCGCCAATTTGCGTGAACTGGGCAGCTTTTCACCACGCCGGAAGCGCCCCGACAGAATGCCCTCGGCGACCATCTGTTGAATCTGGGTTTGCAGGGTGCCTTGGGCCTGCGCGTCCAGAAAGAAGGTTTCTTCGGAAATCGCCATATTGCCAATCTGGATATAAATTGCGGTTCAAACTGGATGTAAAGGAATTCGGTGCCTAACGCTAGCGTCTGTCAATCGTATCCCTTTTTCGGAGGTCACAACCATGGCACTCGACGCTAAAAACAACTCGCTCGAAGAATTCTGGATTCCTTTCACGGACAACCGTGGATTTAAGAAGGATCCGCGCTTAATCACTGAAGCCAAAGGCGTTTATATGACCGACCACAAGGGTGGTACGGTCATCGACGGGTCGTCTGGCCTGTTCTGTTCGCCTGCGGGTCACTGTCATCCGAAAATTATCGAATCGGTGCACAAAGCGATGCAGGATCTGACCTATGTGTCGCCGTTTGGCACGGGCCACCCGCTGTCGTTTGCGTTGGCCGAGGAAGTTGCGCGGATGACGCCGGAAGGTCTGAACAAGATATTCTTCGTCAATTCCGGCTCCGAGGCGATTGATACCGCGCTCAAGATTATCATGGCCTACAACACGGCTTGCGGCAAGAATGCGCGACACTTTATCAGCCGTGACAAGGCCTATCATGGGGTGAATATCGGCGGGGTCGCGCTGAGCGGGCTGGTCAATAACCGCCGCGCGTTTTCTGTCACGATGCCGGGCGTTGTTCATATGCGCCACACATGGACCGACGAGGAGCTGAAAACGCCGGGTTGCCGCAACACGGGCGCGGATCGCGCCGAGGATTTGCAGCGCGCTGTCGATAACTTTGGTGCCGAAACGATTGCGGCGGTGTTCGTTGAACCCGTTGCGGGGTCGTGTGGCACGCTGCCCCCGCCAAAGGGATATCTCAAGCGGCTGCGTGAATTGTGCGACAAGCACGGCATTTTGCTGGTCTTTGATGAAGTGATCACCGGCTTTGGCCGTGTTGGCGGCGCTTTTGCGGCTGATGTCTTTGAGGTCACGCCTGATATCATGACGATGGCCAAGGCGCTGACCAACGGGTCGATGCCGATGGGTGCGGTCGCGGTGCGCGATGACATCTATGAAACCGTCACCGATACGGCGGCGATGGGCGGGATCGAGCTGTTCCACGGCTACACTTATTCCGGCCACCCTGCTGCCTGTGCTGCCGGTCTGGCGAGCATTGCGATCTACCGTGAAGAAGGTCTGTTCCAGCGCGCCGCAGATATGGCGCCGTATTTTGAAAAGGCAGTGATGGAGCTGGCCGAGTTGGATGTGGTCAAGGATGTGCGCACGATTGGCATGATGGCGGGCGTCGAAATGCACGCCGGTGAAAAGCCGGGCTTGCGTGGTGTCGCGGCCCAGACTGAATTGTTCTGGAACGGCTGCCACATCAAGTTCACCGGTGACAACGCGGTTCTTGCGCCGATGTTTATCAGCGAAGAGAAGCATATCGATGAAATTGTCGATAAACTTCGCAAGACGCTTGAAGCCATTCCGGCCTAAGT
>ERZ889078.3622-NODE-3622-length-10136-cov-7.735344_pt1 | contig 10136 bp, 10 predicted proteins | sample MGYA00521266_ERZ889078 | MGnify/ENA primary metagenome ERZ889078 (study PRJEB32303, sample SAMEA104408618) | aquatic metagenome | biome: Brackish water; feature: Pelagic; material: water | place: Baltic Sea | collected 2014-06-16T06:34:00 | depth 76,534 m ... | reverse complement strand
CGATGCGGACGTCGACGGCGCTCACATTCGAACTTTGCTTTTAACCTTCTTTTACCGCCAGATGCCAGAGCTTGTGAATAATGGCTATATTTATATTGCCCAGCCACCGCTCTATAAAATTGCCCGTGGCCGTTCTGAAGTTTATTTGAAAGATGATAAAGAGCTTGATGATCACCTTTTATCCGCCGGTGTTGATGACGCTGTGTTTGTTGATGGCAATGGCGATCAGCACGCGGATGAAGCGCTGAAAATACTTGCCGCATCAGCACGCACCGTGCGCAGCTACATCAGTATCATGCCAATGCGCTATAACCGTAAACTTTTGGAGGTTATTGCCTTGATGGGTGGCCTTAATGAGGCGCTTATGGATAACGAGAAGGCCCGCAGTGATATTGGCGACAAAATTGCGACCCGTATGAACGAAATTGCAGAAAGCGACGAAGACACGGGCTGGACCAGTGAGCGATGTGAGGATAATGGCGCTTATCTCTTTAAACATGAAGTGCGCGGCATCACGGATATGCACCCAATAGATGCACATTTGTTAGAAAGTATAGAGGCGGGCCGTCTTCATACACATATGAAGGAAATTGCACCGCTTTTTGAAAAAACTGGTATGCTTAATCGCAAAGAAACCAATCAGGTTATGGGCACGCCGCTAACCCTCTTGGATGTGTTGCTGGCTTTTGGCCGCAAGGGCCAAAGCATCCAGCGCTATAAGGGTCTGGGAGAAATGAACCCCGATCAGCTTTGGGAAACGACGCTTGATCCTGATGTGCGTTCGCTTTTGCAGGTTAAAGTAGCGCAGGCGGATACGGCTGACGATATATTCTCCAAACTTATGGGGGATGTGGTCGAGGAACGTCGTATCTTCATTCAGGAAAATGCTTTGAATGTGGCAAACTTGGACGTTTAGAGAATCGACGCAACAAGAATAAAAAGCCGGGTTAACGCCCGGCTTGATCGGGCATGACGCTTGCGGGGGAATTTATTCCCCAAATCTCCAAGCGCTGACGATATGTTTGAGCTTCCAACCTGACACCAAAATTGCATCAAACCGCAGGCGAGGCCCCTCTTTTGTGTTCATACCCTTAAATTTGCTAGCATAAAGACTAGCTGCGCGCTCAATACGGCGGCGTTGGTTGGGAGTGATGCTCTCTTTAGCGCTGATAAAATTGGCCCTAGCTTTGACCTCGATAAAAACAATAACATTGCCGCGCCGTGCGATGAGATCTATTTCGCCAACAGGCGTTTTGTATCGTTGCTCAAGGATGCGGTAAGCAAAGAGTTTGAGATATAAGGCTGCATAGCGCTCAGAGTTGATACCTTTTTTAAAATTTGCTATGCGACTTTCTTTCACCGTCTATTCTTCTTTAATTTCTAACGCTCGGGCATAAAGTATCGTTCGTTTTTGACCAGTGATCTCAGCAACAAAAGCTGCAGCGTCTTTGACTTTCATGTGGCTGAGCGCAAGCTTGAGAGTAGAATCAATGTCTATCACCGCTTCGCCTGAACTTTGGGTCACTTTTACGGGTGGTCCAACGACAACAACACATTCTCCTTTGGGCGCGCCACTTTGTGTATAGTGTTCAACGAGGTTAAACAGATTGTTTTTAATTACTTCTTCATAGGATTTGGTGAGCTCACGGCAGACGGCAGCCGGGCGATTGCCGAGCGATGCCGCTGCATCTTTTAGGCTTTCGGGCAGGCGTCTGGTGCTTTCATAATAAACCAATGTGGATTTCAGGTTTACCACATCAGCAAACCACTGTTGGCGTGCGCTTGATTTAGAAGGCGGAAAGCCCATGAACATAAAGCGATCTGTTGGCAGGCCCGCAACCGATAGGGCGGATGTGAGCGCTGAGGCACCAGGAATTGGTACGACAGTAAGGTTCATGTCGCGTGCTTCTTCTACCAATTTATAACCAGGGTCAGAAATGAGCGGGGTTCCAGCGTCTGATACGAGAGCGATCTTAGCGCCTTCTTTGAGCAGTCCAAGAATATAGGGACGCTGTTTATCTTCATTATGGTCGTGAAAAGCCATCAAGGTATTTTTAATACCCATCGCATGCATTAATTTTCCGGTAACGCGGGTATCTTCACATGCAACATAGTCGACACTCTCGAGAACCTGTCGGGCTCGGTCGGTGATATCTGATAAATTTCCGATGGGGGTGGCGGTAACATATAGCCCCGGTTTGAGGTGGTTTTTCAACTTATTGCCCTTTTACCCTATTAATGTCTCAAAATTCCATGATGTTCTAGGAAAGTTAGTCTATATATTATATGTGGGATAATGCGTAACAGTGCAACTGGCAAAATGACTTATGAAATTTACTATTAGAATATTATTATTTTTTTCAATCACGGCTTTGGCGGCCTGTGCGGCTGAGACTGTTCGCCCAACTGTGCACTCAGATGTGGTCACTGTGCCCGTCGAGACAGAAGTGGCTGAAATCTATGCTATAGACCCTGCGATTGAAGGCAGTATGCCGGCGCATTTAGTTGAGGCTTCCGTTCGAATTGCTATTTTGCTGCCACTATCAGGTGATAAAAAAGATCTTGGAAAAGCTTTGCTCGGTGCGGCGTCGATGGCCTTATTTGATGCTTATGATCCTCGTATAACATTAATACCTTTTGATACCAAAGCGAGTGCCGAAGGCGCGGCTGAGGCAGCCGTAGCTGCCTTAGAGGCTAACGTTGATCTTGTTCTGGGACCGCTTTTTTCAGAGTCAATCATGGTCGTTGGCCCTCTTTTGGCGAAAAAAAACATCACTATGATTGGATTTTCTAGTGATCGACGGGTTGCAGGCCTTGGACAATTTATTATGGGGTTTGCACCCGAAGATGAAGTTAACCGTGTTATGGCATATGCCGTGAAACAGGGGCATAATAATTTTGCAGCGCTTATTCCAAAAGGTCTTTATGGCCAGCGGGTGCTCAAAACCATTGGTAATACACTTGAGGTGAATAAAGCGCGTTTGATGGCGATGGAAGAATATCCACCATCAGCTGATTCGGTATTTGAGCCTATTAAAAAACTGGCCGACTATACGGCAAGAAAAGGCATGCGTGACGCAGAGCTGCTAGCAATGAAGGCCATCGACTCGGATGTTGGTTTGGATATCATTAAAGATCTTCAAGACAAAGAAGTGCTGGGGGATGTCAATTTTTCAGCAATTTTAATACCTGAAGGTGGGCAGTTGCTGCGCACGATCGCGCCTTTGCTGCCTTATTATGAGGTTGACCCTGTTAAAGTGCAGTTTTTAGGCACTGGCCTTTGGAATGATAGCAGTGTTTTGCGCGAACCGCCACTTGAAGGCGCATGGTTTGCTGCTCCCGAGCCCGAAAAACCCGCAGAGTTTATGCGGAAATATGAAGCCATATACGGCGAGGCGCCCCCCCGAATCGCAACACTTGCTTATGACGCAATGGCGCTTGTGGCATTGCGCATGCGTCACCCGATTAACGAAGAACGCTATTCAACCGCCGCTCTGCTTGATATGAGGGGGTTTCAGGGCATTGACGGACTTTTCCGCTTTAAGGAAGATGGTACAGTTGAGCGCTCGCTCGCGATTCTTGAGATTACAAAGAAGGGTTTTGTGGTGATTGAAAAAGCTCCGCATACCTTTCCACGATTTGGAGCTTATGTTATAAGACCAGTTGAGAAATAAGTGTATTGAGCAGCGGCATACCCTTTTTTGTAAGACGCAGAGTATGCTCATCCAGAGTGATAAAACCATCTTGCTGCAACTCACCCAGTCGTTCTAAATCAAGATAATCAGTAACATCGCGGCCAATAACTTGGGTAAATTGCATGCGCTCTATACCGCTATTAAGTCTTAGCCCCATCAAAAGTGCTTCTTCGGCGCGATCATCTGCAGAAATTTTCTCAAAACTTTCCATACCGCAGCCTATATCAGTCACAGCCTTGAGCCAATCTTCAGGACGCTTTATTTGTGCGTGCGCGGTGGTCGTGTATGGCGCATTGCCGGGCAATCGACCATGCGCACCGGGTCCAATTCCGAAAAAAGGCAAGCTCTGCCAATAATAAAGGTTATGGCGTGACATGCTGCCTGGTCGCGCGTGATTAGAAACTTCATATGCGGGCAGACCAGCTTTTGTCGTCAAGTCCTGTGTTATTTCGTACATGGAAACGGCTAAATCTTCATCCGGTAAAGAAAATTTGCCGCGGTTAAACTGGTGATGAAACGCGGTGCCTTCTTCGATGGTTAACTGATATAAGGAAAGATGATCACCCGCATAAGTTAGTGCATATTCTAATTCTTTTTGCCACGACCCTAATGATTGTTTGGGTAGAGCATAAATAAGATCAAAGCTAATGTGCTCAAAGGTATTTTTAGCAATATCCAGCGCACTCAGGGCCTCTTTTGCATTATGAAGGCGGCCCAAAAATTGGAGATCCTCGTCGCGCAGTGATTGGATACCAAGCGATACTCGGTTAACACTCGCTAATTTATAGTCCTTAAAACGCTCAGCCTCGACACTGCTAGGATTGGCTTCCAAAGTCACTTCTATTGGATTTTCATGTGGCCAAAGCTTATCAATATATTCTATGATTGTAGCCACGGTTGCGGCTGGCATTAGCGACGGTGTGCCGCCACCAAAAAAAATTGATCCGGCAGACACATTGGGAAATCGGGACTTAAACCAGTTAAGCTCTGCGATGTAACTTTTGAGCCAGACGTCTTGATCTATAACATCACGGACATGCGAATTAAAGTCGCAGTAGGGACATTTTTTCAAACAAAAGGGCCAGTGCACATAAATTGCAACATTACCCAAACATTCGTTTGGTAATATGTTTAAATTATGAGAAACAGGCATCAATAAGCTGCTTAAAAGCATTGGCACGGTGGCTCATAGCGTGTTTGTCAGCAGGCTCCATTTCAGCGAATGTTACGCTATGGCCTGTGGGGATGAATATAGGATCATAGCCAAAACCTTTTTCACCACGCATAGGCCATGTGAGCGTTCCGTACACTTTGCCTTCAAAACTCTCAACGTGACTGTCGGGCCATGCTAGCGAGAGTGCACAGGTAAAATTGGCACTTTTATCGGTTTCGCCTTTTGCTACAAGTTCGTCGTGGACTTTTCCCATAGCTACACTGAAATCTTTACTTTCTCCTGCATAGCGTGCGGAATAAATTCCGGGTGCTCCATCAAGGCCTGCGACTTCAAGCCCGCTATCGTCCGCCAATGACGGTAGCCCCGATGCAAGGGCTGCGGCCAAAGCTTTAATTTCTGCATTGGCAATAAAAGTCAGACCGTCTTCAATTGGCTCAGGCAGACCAAGCGCACCTGCTGATATAGTCTCAACCCCAAACGGTGCAAGCAATTCACCAATTTCGCAGACTTTGCCCATATTATGACTGGCAATAACGAGTTTGTTGCCATTAAACTGACGTGACATTTTTCACTTGCTTTCTTTTATCGTGTTATTTCATAGTGCTTAAGAATATGGGAAATTTGATCAAGGAGACTAAAATGAGCAAACTTGTATTAATCTTATTATGTATCTTTCTGCCACCCGTCGGCGTATTTTTTATGCGCGGTATTAGTGGTGCATTAATTCTGAATATTATTTTATGTTTACTTTTTGTTATTCCGGGTTCAATTCATGCACTATGGCTGGCTCTTAGTGATAAAAAAAACTAAGCTAGCGCTTTATTTTGAGCCACTTTAATCTCATCGCAGCCGATACGGGCAAGCCTGAGGAGTCGTAAAAACTCTTCTTCTGAAAATGGTGTTTCTTCGGCTGTGCTTTGAATCTCTACAATGCCGCCCTTACCTGTTAGTACAAAATTTGCGTCGGTTTCAGCGGCGCTATCTTCAGGGTAATCAAGATCAAGCACAGGCGTGCCTTTATAAATACCGCAGCTGATGGCCGCGATGCTATCGGTAAAAGGCATTTCTTTGATGATGCCTTGCTCTATCATCCAAGTAAAACATTGATGCAAAGCCACATAAGCGCCAGAAATAGATGCAGTGCGTGTTCCGCCGTCTGCTTGAATGACGTCACAGTCAATGCGCACTTGTTTTTCATTCAGCTTACTAAGGTCAACAACAGCGCGCATTGCGCGGCCAATAAGACGCTGAATTTCTTGCGTACGACCAGACTGTTTACCCTTTGCGGCTTCACGGTCCATACGGCTGTGAGTCGAGCGCGGTAGCATGCCATATTCAGCAGTAACCCAGCCTTTACCAGTGTCGCGCAACCAAGGTGGCGTACGGTCTTCAAAGCTGGCGGTGCAGAGCACATGAGTATTGCCAAATTTAACAAAGCAACTGCCTTCTGCGTGCTCAGAATAGCTTGGAGTCATTTCAATAGTACGCATTTGATCGGATGATCTGCCTGATGGACGCATTGGGAATTCCTTAAATATGATTTAGCCCCTTGTATAGTGCCTAAAGTTTTTCGTCTAGTGCATTGACGTAATTGTTAGACCTATTATGGTGATGTTTATGAAATTGGACCTTATAAATGATCGAAACCGGGAAATTTTCCGGTCAATAGTAGAAACCTTCTTGGAGACGGGCGACCCTGTGGGCAGTCGTACACTCTCTAAGCAGGACAAAATATCTGTCTCACCCGCTACTATTCGTAATGTCATGTCTGATTTAGAAGAAGCAGGTTTGATACTCGCACCGCACACATCGGCAGGGCGTATTCCAACCGACCTTGGCCTCAGGCTTTTTGTCGACGGTATGCTTGAAGTGGGCAATCTGACTAAATCAGAGCGCGCGAGCATTGAAGGCCAATGCAAAGCGCGCGGCGAGAATATAGAAAATGTCTTGGCTGATGCGAGTAAAATGCTTTCAGGGCTGTCGCATTGTGCCAGCGTGGTGATAGTACCTAAATCAGATATCGCACTCAAGCATATTGAATTTGTGCCCTATACCCAAGGCAAGGCGCTGGTGATTTTGGTAGCAGAAGATGGCAGCGTTGAAAACCGCATTATTGAATTGCCGTTAGGACTGCCTACATCAGCTTTAATGCATGCAAGCAATTATATGAATGCACGTCTTGTGGGCAAGACTTTGCAAGAAGCCACAAGTGTTATTGCCTTGGAACTTTCAGCCCATCAGGCAGAGCTTGATCAACTGACCGCCAAAGTGGTTAAAAGTGGAATTGCTATCTGGGCCGGCTCTAAAACATCTAATCCTTCTCTTATTGTGTCTGGTCAGGCAAATTTGCTGGACAATGTTACTGCGATGGAGGATATGGAGCGCATTCGTCATTTATTTGAGGATCTTGAGAATAAAAAAGAACTAGTCAATATGCTTGATTTGGCGCGCGATGGACGCGGCGTTAAAATGTTTATTGGCTCAGAAAATAATTTATTTTCACTTTCGGGTTCATCTCTCGTTGTTTCTCCCTATATAAATGGCGCAAATAGAATTGTTGGAGTGATTGGTGTAATTGGGCCAACACGCCTAAATTATGCACGGATCATACCTATGGTTGATTATACGGCCAAGGTTGTAAGCAGCTTATTGTGAGGACTTGAGGATGAGTAAAAAAAGCAAAAACAGTGAACAAGACGACTTTGAAATTGACATCAATGCTTTTGAGGAAAAACCGATGAATGATGAAGCGGTCAACAATGATCCTGTTACGGGCGAGCAGGACCCACAATTTGAAAATATGGCAACAGCAGAGCCGGACGCCATTGATGTTATTGAAAAACTTCATGCTGAAAATACGCAATTAAAAGATCAGTTGCTTCGCTCCCGCGCTGAGACTGAAAATGTGCGTCGTCGCGGTGAGCGAGATAAAGCCGATGCAGGTGCATATGCTGTAACTGGTTTTGCTCGCGATATGTTGGCGGTGTCGGATAATTTGCGTCGTACACTTGATGCAATGCCAAATGAAGTGGCTGAGGACATGAAGGCTTTTGTTGAAGGTGTAGAGCTCACTGAACGTGAACTTCTTAAAACTTTCGAGCGTCACGGTATTCACGTGGTTAATCCTGATCCAGGTGAAAAATTTGATGCTAATTTCCATCAGGCAATGTTTGAAATGGATAGTGATGAGCATGCACAGGGTTCTATTGCACAGGTCGTAGCCTCTGGTTATGTCATTAAAGATCGTTTGCTGCGCCCTGCTATGGTTGGCACTGTTAAGAAGAAATAGGTTTTCATGCTAATGCGTGGCGGGCGTTGCCCTTGCCTTGAAGCTGAAGCTTCTTCAGATAGTTATATTCGGATATAGTTTGAAAAGCCCACCCTTTGGTGGGCTTTTTGTTGGACTGAGGTTCAATAAAGCTTAAAGCCCTTTAAAGAATCGTCCAAAAGGTATGCCAAACTTGCAAGGGATGTCTTTGCCCTGATCGCAGTCATACAGGCTGAAGGTGGTCACAACTGCGCGGCCAACCAAATATTCTTTGCGCACAGGCCCCATTGGAGTTCGGCTATCCGCACTTGAATCACGGTTATCGCCCATCATGAAAAAATGACCTGCGGGTACAACAATTAACGGCGTATTATCAAGTGAGTTGCTATCGCCGCGTTCATAAATACGGTGAACGAGACCACCCGGCAGAGTTTCGTCATACTCCAACGCTGATGTGGCATCGCCTCTATAGTTGGTATATACCACCCGCCGCACAAGTTCGCGCTTTACTATCTCTCCATTAATATAGAGACGGCCATTTTTCATCTGGATGCTATCACCCGGTAAGCCAATAACACGCTTAATAATGTCTTTAAAGTCATCAGTTGGATTGGTAAAAACTGTAACATCGCCGCGCTCAGGTGCATCATAAAAAATACTGCCATCGCCGATGGGCGGATCAAAAGGAATAGAGAAGCGATTATAACCATAAGAAAACTTTGATACAAAAACTCGGTCACCAACCTCTAACGTGGGCTCCATACTACCAGAGGGTATATGAAAAGATTGAAAACTGAAGGTGCTAATTAGTATGAAAATAATTACAACAACCGCAAGATCTTTTGCTATAAGTTTAATCTGCTGGTGCATAAAGGGTCCATATCCATAAAGAAGAATCAAAATAATTTCGAGAGTTTAGCCATCATACATATATTTGCAATGACTGATGCAATAAACTAATAAATAGGTAGAGTTGAAGTAGGTTTTTCGTTTAAAAATGCTCAAAATTTGGCTTAAGCTATAAAAAAAACGAAAAAGCAGAAGATTCTTCACCTCAGTGACTTGGCAAAGGAGACTAAACTCCCTATATACGCCGTGAACGGGGTTACTCTTTGTAACTCCAATGTGTAAGTGAAACAGGTTATAGGAGATTTGCTGCGGTGCCGCGGTGTATTGGATATGTATCTGATGCAAAAGGGCCAAGCAAGTCGGCCACAATAGATAAGGTAGTTATGTATGGGTAAAGTAATTGGTATTGATCTTGGAACCACAAACTCTTGTGTATCCATCATGGACGGCTCAAAGCCGAAAGTTATTGAAAATTCTGAGGGTTCGCGCACAACGCCGTCAATGGTCGCCTTTACGGGTGATAATGAGCGCCTTGTGGGCCAAGCTGCCAAGCGTCAAGGGGTAACGAATGCTGAGAATACGCTTTTTGCTATCAAGCGTTTGATCGGCCGTACATTTGATGATCCAACAACAGCAAAAGACGCTAAAATGGTTCCTTATAAAATCATTAAAGCAAAAAATGGTGATGCATGGGTTCAAGCTAACGGCGAGCAGTATAGCCCAAGCCAAATTAGTGCGTTTATTTTGCAGAAGATGAAAGAAACGGCAGAATCATATCTTGGTGAAGAAGTAACACAGGCGGTTATCACATGCCCTGCTTACTTTAATGATGCTCAGCGTCAAGCAACTAAAGATGCTGGTAAAATTGCCGGTCTTGAGGTTTTGCGTATCATCAACGAGCCAACAGCGGCGGCTCTTGCTTATGGTCTTGACAAGGATCACGGCCATACAATTGCTGTGTTCGACCTTGGTGGCGGAACATTTGACGTTTCTGTTCTTGAAATTGGTGACGGTGTATTTGAAGTGAAATCCACGAACGGTGATACGTTCCTTGGCGGTGAAGACTTTGATATGCGTCTTGTAGATTATCTTGCAGACGAGTTTATGCGCGAAAATACTGTTGATCTTCGTAAAGATACAATGGCACTTC
>ERZ889078.3620-NODE-3620-length-10136-cov-16.206329_pt1 | contig 10136 bp, 10 predicted proteins | sample MGYA00521266_ERZ889078 | MGnify/ENA primary metagenome ERZ889078 (study PRJEB32303, sample SAMEA104408618) | aquatic metagenome | biome: Brackish water; feature: Pelagic; material: water | place: Baltic Sea | collected 2014-06-16T06:34:00 | depth 76,534 m ... | reverse complement strand
AGGTTCAGCGTTTTGTAGTTCCCGCCTTTCAGTCCACGTTCTTTGGCGTAGGCAACCATATCCGCCCACAGCGCATCGGTAACGCCATGATCGGAAACCTTTACAAACTCACCATTGTCATCCAGGATAGCATTTCCATAGTCGTTCACCTTGACTCCCCAGGATATCATCTGCAGTGCCGTGGCCACATTGGCCTTTGTGGTTCGCGTATTGGCGGCAATGTTCCTGAGGCGATCGGAACTATTTCCCGAAGTACCGTGTTGCGCCCCGGATATCCCGTATGGAGCCAGGGCCTCATGAATTTCCGCGGTAAGTTCCACCTGTATTCCCTGGTCGCTTGCCTCAATTCCATGGGTTGTTCCGTTGTTCAGGGCAATCCAGTCAGGAAAGATGCCATGAGCGTTCAGGCCCCTGATCAAAAAGAGGGCTTCGGCGGCAGTGGAAAGACCCTCTTTGCCCTTGATCTCTCCCACTTCCGTTTCATAGCCTGCCCATTTGGGGATATAGTGGTTAAGAGCCAGATTTGCCAGCAAATTTTCATCATCAGGAAGGTGGGAGGCATCAATGGCGATAGATGTCATACCGGCGTCAAACATGGAAGGAATCTCAACCTTTGCAGATTCCACATCCTTAGAACCTTTAATCCCGTAATGATCCGCATGAATCGCCACGGGGACGGTTATGCCCAGCTCGTTCATTACCGCATCCACCTGCCGGGCCATGTTCCAGTAGTTCACCGGACAGTAAGCATTTGCCCCCCCCTCGGACTTGGCTATTTCAATAAGGATGGCGGCGTTTGCCCGCTGTGCCGCCGCAAGCGCCCCGCGGATCACCATATGATTCCGACCGTTGGCGGCGATGGTCATAGCCTTGCCTTTCCTGATCATGGCCCTGTCGATGACCTTGCCGCTCACAATCAGCGCCCTTGAATTCGGAAACAGTTGGACGATGTTGGGCGGACGTCCAATTTTAAGCGCCTTTTCAAATTCCTGAGATGGATTCTTTTTATCTGATGACATGGTGGTCCTCCTTGTTTTGGGTAAATAACTTAAGATTCTGCATCTTTCAACCCTTTGGTTTCCTTTTCAATCTTTTTCATGAGGGCAGGGTCTCCCTTGGCCAGTTCTTTTGCCTTTTGAAAATGAAACCTTGCCTTGTGCATCTCACCCATCAATTTGAAGTAAACTCCGAAGTTATAGTGCGCAAGGCCCAATTGTTTTTCCCTTCCGTATACGAGACCCAGGTGATAGAAGACATCATCCCTCACCGGTGGGAGATAGGAAAGCTTCTCGAAAAGGGCGAGGGCTTTGTCCTCGCGCCCCATGCCCTCGTAAGTCAATCCAAGAAGGTACATGGCAGCTTTGTCCCCGTTATCCAGCCGCAATACCTTTTCAAGTACCGGCAGGGATTTTTCGTCCTGCCCGCTCGCCTGGTAAGCCTCGGCAAGGGTCCGCAACGTGGGGATAAAATCGGAATGACCTTCCAGGGCCTTTTTCAGCTCCTCGATGGCCAAATCATATCTTGATTCCTCCATATAAACGATTCCAACGCCTAAATGAGGAAGGAAGGCCCCTGGATCTTTCTTTATTTCTTTCTGAAAGGCAGCCAGGGCATCGTGGGGGTCTAAGGATCTGGCCTTGACAATCGTTTTGAAGGCAGGCCAAAGGGCCTTGAATCGAACGGCGTCTTCTGAGGCAGCTTGAGGCGAATATCCCGTCAGCATTGATTCCAGATTGCTCATCCTTTCCGGGCCGGTCGGGTGCGTGAGCAGATAAGCGGGCGCTTTTCCGGTTCCCAGCCAGCTTCCCTTCTGAATCTCCTGCAACGCCCTGATCATTCCTGCCGGATCGAAACTCGCAGGCTTCATATACTTATAGCTCAGTTGATCCGCCTGCCGTTCATCTTCACGGCTGAAATGAAGCTGTGCCTGCATGCTCGCGGCCATGGAACCGGCCATTATAGCCGACGCGACCGGTCCGCCTATGAGCATCCCAGCAATGATTCCCGCCATGGTAGCTATTCCGATGTTCTTGCTCTGTTCAATCCGTTTGGCTAAGTGCCTTGCCGATACATGGCCGATTTCATGACAAATGACCGCGGCCAGTTCGTCCACATCGGTCATGGCATCGATCAGGCCTGAAAACACAAAAATGTGCCCGCCAGGCGCGGCAAACGCATTGAGCGTATTATCTTTGATAATATAGAAATGAAAGAAGAAAGGTTTCGTCTCCAACGGCAGGAGCAGATAGTGACCCAGTTCGCTGAGATACTGGTTGGCGAATGGATCGTTGATAAATGGAAACTGCTGTTTTGCCTGAAACAGGAATTCCTGCCCCATGTCTCTCTCATCATCAATAGAAAGGGCATGCGAGATATGCGCAAGGGGACCTGAGAGGACAAGCAGCATGGCCATCAGAGATGCAAGGGCAAACCTGAATGCAACGCGAACGGTTCTGTACAATTTCGAACCTCCTCCCTGAGAGTACCTTTAATATGGACGGTCAGTTTTCTAAAAAGCTCCAAAAGGAAGGTTATAAGGAGACCTCCGTGGCCTCAGCCCACAGGCCTTCCAGGTTGTAAAACTCCCTTACAGGCTGGTAGAAAATATGGATGACCACATCGTCGTAATCCAGCAGGACCCACTTGCCTTCCTGTTCTCCTTCCATGCCCAGCGGCCGGTAACCGACATCGCGCAACTCTTTCTGCAAATGGCGCGCTATGGCCTGCACCTGTCTCGTTGAACTCCCACTGGTAATGAGAAAATAGTCCGTAATAGAGGTCAGTTTTTTCACGTTCAAGAGCATTGGCTGAACAGCTTTCCGCTCCTGTATAATTTTCAGGCAGAGCTTGGCCTTGTCAACAGATTTCATGATTCCGGTAGAGTTTTTGTCTTTCAATATATTCCTTTACTGTATGGGGGACTAAAAAACGGATCGACCTGCCTTCCATGACTCTCTTCCTGACCCCCGTGGAAGAAATGTCCATCAGGGTGGTCGTCATAACCATGATCTTTTTCCCTGAAGGCATTAGGTAAAGGTCCCCATCGCCTTTGTTTGAGGGTCTGGCCCCGAGTTCGGAAAAAAACCCATCCAGGCCACGAGATCTGAAACCAGGCCGTATGATGATAACAAAATGGGCGTAATGAAACAACTGTTCATATTCTTTCCATGTTTTTATTTCCAGAAAAGCATCTGTACCCAGAATGAAGAAGATTTCTGGAGAAGGAAGGGCTCGATGCAATTCTCTCAATGTCTCTATGGAATAGGATAACCCTGACCTTTTACTTTCAAGATCAATGGCTTCAAGGGAGGGGGATTCGGCAGCGCCAAGCCGGGTCATGGCCATCCTGTGTTCAAACCGGGACACGGGGGCAGATGTCTTATGAGGAGGTGATGCAGACGGAATAAGATAAACCTTTTTCAAAGCCAGTTTTTCTCTGATCTCTTCCGCCGTTCTAAGGTGACCCATATGAATCGGATCGAAAGTCCCGCCGAGAATCCCTAATCGCAGAGCCATTTCAGATCCGTCCCTTCTACTCTCTCGTCTGTCCCTGTCCATACACAATAAATTTCTGGGTCGTCAACTCCTCCAGACCCATGGGCCCGAAGGCATGCAGCTTTGATGTGTTGATGCCGATTTCCGCACCAAGACCCAGTTGCCCGCCATCGTTGAAACGGGTGGAGGCGTTGATAAGAACCACTGAGGAATCCACATCCGACAGGAAACGCTGCGATCTTTCATAATCTGATGTGACAATGGCCTCCGTATGGTGAGAGGCATATTTTTCAATATGCTCAAGGGCTTCTTCCATGCTTGATACTACCTTGACAGCGAGGATTAAGTCAAGAAACTCAGCAGGCCAATCGGAATCCTGGGCAGGTGTAGCTTTCGAAACGAGACGAACAGTCTCAGGGCACCCCCTGATCTCCACTCCGGCATGGGTCAAACGCAGGCTCATTTCCGGGAGAAAAACCGAAGCAATATCTTTGTGAACAAGCATGGTTTCCATGGCATTGCAGACTCCGGGCCGTTGAACCTTTGCATTGAGGCAGATCTCCATGGCCATTTGAACATCGGCATATTTATCCACATAGATATGGCAGACGCCTTTATAGTGTTTTAAAACAGGGACCCGGGAGTTGGCGGAAACAAAACGAATGAGCCCTTCTCCACCCCTCGGGATAATCACATCCAGATGGTCTTCAAGACCAATGAGAATTTTGACCGCTTCCCTGTCCGTTGTCTCGATCACCTGAACCGCTTTTTCCGGCAGGCCCGCTTCCCTGAGCGCCCCCATCATAAGGTTTCCAAGCAACCTGTTGGAATGGATGGCTTCAGATCCACCCTTCAGGATCACCGCATTGCCCGATTTCAGGCAAAGGGCTGCGGCATCTACGGTAACGTTGGGGCGCGATTCAAAAATAAACCCGATTACCCCTAAGGGAATTCGAACCCTTCCAACCAGCAGACCGTTGGGCCTTTTCCACATACCGGTCACCTCACCCACGGGATCTTTCAGGCCGGCCACTTCCGCAAGCCCCTCCGCCATTGACGCAATGACTTTATCATCCAGTGTGAGGCGATCGATCATGGCAGCGGAAAGCCCTGCCTCTTTTGCATGGGACAGATCTTTCTGATTTTCGGCAATGATCTCTTCCCGGCGCTCCACAAGCATCCGAGCCATCCGCTTCAAGGCATCATTTTTTTGTTCACTTCCCGTTTTTCTAAGCTGTCTCGACGCGGCCCTGGCATCCACTGCCATCTTCTCGATTGTTTCTACAAGGTACATGACTCATCATCCTTTTCCATCTGATTGACCAGCACCAGATTATCCCTGTGAATTACTTCATCGTCGTACTTAAAACCCAGGATGGATTCAATCTGGCTGCTTTTTGCCCCCATGATCTTTTTTATATCGCCTGAATGATAGTTGACCATTCCCACAGCCACTTCCTCTTTGTTTTCATTGAGAAGCAGCACCGAATTCCCCATACTGAATTTCCCCTGGACATCTTTTATCCCGGAAGGAAGAAGGCTTTTTCCATGCTGAAGAATGGCCTTTTCCGCCCCTCCGTCTATGATAATTTCACCTCTTGGAGATTTTGTGAAAGCTATCCAGTGCTTTCGGCTGCAAAGGGATGTCTCGAAAGGGAGAAAAAAAGTCCCTTCCTCCTCTCCCCGAAATATTTTCCCGAGGATATCAGGTTTCAGCCCATTGGCAATGATTGTGGGGACACCTCTCAGGGCCACTTTCCTGGCCGCCCTGATCTTGCTTGCCATGCCGCCGGTACCTAAGAATCCGGGAATCGATCCCGCGTATTTTGAAACGGTTCGGTCTATCTTTTCCACCCTGGTGATCAGCCTGGCATCCTGGTTGCTCCGTGGGTCTTTATCGAAAAGTCCATCGATATTGGTCAAATTCACCAGGAGATGGGCTTCAATCAGGTTTGTCACCATGGCGCTCAGGTTGTCGTTATCGCCAAACTTGATCTCATCCACCACCACCGTGTCGTTTTCGTTGATAATGGGGACCACGTTCCAGGAAAGCAGGGTAAACAGTGCGTTGCGTGCATTCAGATATCTTCGTCTGTGCGTGAGGTCGTCGCGAGTCAGTAGAACCTGAGCCACTTTGTGCCCGTGCCGGCTGAAAACATTTTCATAGGCCATGATCAGACTGCTCTGTCCAAGGGCAGCCATGGCCTGCTGTTGGGAAACAGATTTCGGCCTGGTTTTCATCCCGATCTTTCTCATCCCGGAAGCAATGGCTCCCGACGAAACCAGAATCACCTCAATGCCTTTTTCCCTGAGTGCGCAAATCTCGATAGTAAGATTTTCAATGACGGACATATTTAAACCGTCCGCTGCCGTAAGAACGCCGCTGCCGACCTTGACGACAACCCTCTTTGCCTTCCTGAGGTAATCTTCCCGCGTGTGCTCTTTCAAGTTTCTCTCCGCTCTGTCTGGGCCTCCTGGCTGCCTGAAGAGGAGGACCGGGATTCATGGCCGAAACGGCTTAGAGTCCTGCATTTTTCAAAAATAATCTTTTTGAATTCATCCATCCCTTCGCCGGTTTTTGCGGAAATGGCCAGCGAGGCCACCCCCTCCGCTTCCAGGGTGGACCGTAATGCCGCCACATCCCTTTGATTCGGATCATAAAGATCCATTTTGCTGAACAGCACCATATGGGGTTTGTCCATTAATTCGGGGCTGTACTCGGCCATTTCATGTCTGAGCATACGGTAATCTTCGAGGATATCGCACTGGGAATCACTGGAGATATCAAGAAGGTGCAGAAGCATATTTGTACGCTCAATATGCCTCAGAAACCGGTGTCCCAGTCCGCGACCAGAGCTTGCCCCCTCGATGAGCCCGGGGATATCGGCAATAACCAGGGTGCTTTCATCGCTGAATGTCATGACACCGAGATGGGGAACGATTGTGGTAAATGGATAGTTGTCAATCTTTGGCCGCGCCATGGTGAGGCGGGAAAGAAGTGTTGACTTGCCGGCGTTTGGCAGGCCTATCAGACCGATGTCGGCAAGGTGTTTGAGGGTCAGTTTCAGCCGCTTTTCCTGGCCAGGGATACCGGGTTGAGCCATCCGGGGGGCCCGATTGGTTGAGGTTGTGAAATGCCGGTTCCCCTTTCCCCCCATTCCCCCCTGGATAAGCGTAACTTCCTGTCCCTCAAAGACCAGATCAGCCAGAATCTCATGACTGTCGCAATCCTCAATGATAGTGCCTAAAGGAACTTTCAGGACCAGGTGTTCGGCATTGCCACCCGAACAGTTTTGCCCTCCGCCGGATCCCCCATTGTGGGCCTTGAAATATTTCTTAGCGTTGTAATCGCTCAGGTCATAGAGTTTTTGGGTCGCCCTTGCGATAACGCTCCCACCCGTACCCCCGTTTCCGCCGTCAGGGCCACCTTTGGGGATGAATCGCTCTCTCCTGAAGCTGACACAACCTTTTCCACCGCTGCCTGAAACAGCCGTAATAATCGCTTCATCGAGAAAAAGCATACTGTATCTCTAAAACGCAGGCGCGCCAAACAGTCCTCTTGCCGAGAGGTCTGAGAACCAGAACAAAAAAGCCCTTGATCTCAAAATATCAGGGCTTTCATATGAGGTTTGGCTCCTGTCAAGCCGTTGCATATACGCTGACTTTCTTGCGATCCTTGCCCATACGCTCAAAAGTCACAATTCCGTCTATGCTGGCAAAAATGGTATAATCTTTCCCCAATCCCACATTATTTCCGGGATGTATTTTCGTGCCTTTCTGACGAATCAGAATATTGCCCGCTTTCACCTGCTGGCCCGCGTATTTTTTCACGCCCATCCGCTGACCGGCGCTGTCTCTTCCATTTCGGGAGCTGCCTCCCGCCTTTTTATGTGCCATGAACCTTACCTTTCATTCGGGGATCTCAGACTCCAAGTCCGATATCATTTATCTTGATCAGGGAAAATTCCTGTCGGTGTCCATTTTTCCGGCGATATCCCTTCCTCTTTTTGTACTTGGTGATAATGACCTTCTTATCCTTGTCCTGGCGGGTAATCTGTCCGACAACCTTTGTGTTTTCCACAAATGGTTGTCCCACCTTGACATCCTCTCCATCCGAGGTTAATAGTACCTGATCAAAGGTAACGGAATCCCCCACCTCGCCTGGCAACCGCTCAATCTTGACTTCGTCGCCCTGGGCGACCCGGTATTGTTTTCCACCCGTCTTGATGACCGCATACATTGGTTTGACTCCTTCAGAAATAAATTAAATAGATATTATAAATGTAACTTGTTTTCAAGTCAAGAAGAAAGTGACGAATTCAGCGATTCTTATGTTACCTGATTCCCCCACAAGCGGACATGGCTATCTGCTCAGGCCTTTTCCCCAAAAGGTTTCTTTTCCCGAAAATCGGGCAGAAATGAGGAAGCCCTTTCTTCTGTCGTTCCATGCCGATTCTTCCGGGGAAACTGAACGAAGAGGTTCCTGAAACCCAGTCCCAAGGCGTGAGCATAAACCACTTCAAACTCTTTTTCCCATATCTTTCGATTGAAATTCAGATCCTCATGCGCCTCCACGGGATGATACTGAGACATGATACTCAAAGGCAGATCTTTTCCGAATTCAAGAAAGAGACTGGTCATCGCCTTCAGCGAGTTCTCCACATTTCCGGGAAGAATCAGGTGCCTGACCAGGACACCCCTTTTGGCAAGACCGCCTTCACCCTCTGCGCAATGGAGAAAACCTTTCTGCCTGACCATTTCCACGATTGCCTCCAGAGCTTTTTCAGGATAGTCTTTGACCTTTGAAAGCCTCTGCGATAGGTGTGAATCCGAGTATTTGAAATCCGGAAGGTAAATATCCGCATACGGTTCCAACACTTTCAACATTTCAACCGACTGATAACCGGAGACATTATAAAGAATGGGGACGTTCAGGTTTTCTTCTCTCATTCGTGATATAAGTTCGATAACGTGTGGGAAAAAATGATCAGGCGTCACCAGATTTACGTTATGGACCCCCTTTTCAAGACAGAGTTTTTTCACCCTTTCTAAAAGCCTCGGTACTGTCGTAGGCTTCCCAATACAGTCCCTCGAAATCTGGTAATTCTGGCAAAAGGAGCATTGAAGAGAACATCCGGAGAAAAAAATGGTTCCTGAACCGTTTTTGCCGCTGATCGGCGGCTCTTCTCCGAAATGGGGACCCACAAAGGAAACTCTGAGCTGGTCGCCTTCTCTGCAAAAACCTTTTTTCCCTTGACCGTCGCCTTCAGCCCTGTCCACACCGCAAGCCCTGGGGCAGAGACGACATTGGCGATAAAGCTTGTGATATTCCATAACTTTACAAGTTGGAAGTGACTTTAGCTCATTTCAAACTCTGGCTCACTTCAAACCTTTGACACCGACGAATTTTTATCCTATAAAACCTATGCGCCCTTTATGAAACCAGGAGACACGCTGATGCATCTGAAAAAAGTTATTTTTTCCCCGGAGGAATATCCGACCGGGCATTACTACCCGTTTAATCAGGACGTTTTCAAAACGACAGGAGCCATTGACTTTCACTCTCCGGTCGCCTTTCTCGTCGGAGAAAACGGAACCGGCAAATCCACACTGCTTCGAGCCATCTGCCACCGTTGCGGAATTCATATCTGGCAGGGGGCAGGCCGTCCACGCGTAGAAGCCAATCCTTACGAGAATGATCTTTACAAATATATTCTCGTGGAATGGACCAACGGTTTTGTCCCGGGATCCTTTTTTTCCTCGGAAAATTCCAATTATTTCGCCCGATGCCTCGAAGAATGGGCGGAGGCTGATCCCAAACAACTGGAATATTTCGGCGGGAAGTCGCTGCTGACCCAGTCCCACGGCCAGTCTCTCATGTCCCTTTTTAGATCCCGCTATCGGATCAAAGGCCTCTACATCCTGGACGAACCTGAAACGGCTCTGTCCCCGAAAAGCCAGCTGGAATTTTTGGGGATCCTGCAGGAAATGAGTCGTGCAGGGCACGCCCAGTTCATTGTTGCCACACACTCTCCCATTCTCATGGCCTGCCCGAATGCGCAGATATATAGTTTTGACCACATCCCCATGAAAGAAATCCCATATGAAGATACGGATCACTACCGGATTTTCAAGGACTTCCTGAACCACCGCGACAGATATGTTATGTAGAGGATATCCTATGGTAAAATATACTGGAATCAATCATCTGGCGATGGCCACCGGAGATATGGATACCACCGTCCGTTTCTGGAGAGATCTGCTGGGCATGCGATTGGTTGCCGGCCTTGGAAGGCCCGGCTACAGGCATTACTTTTTTGAAATATCCACACATGACATGATCGCGTTTTTCGAATGGCCGGACGTTGAAAGCATTCCGGAAAAAGACCACGGGGTCCCCGTCAAGGGTCCCTTTGCTTTTGACCACGTATCTTTAGAAGTGGAGAGCCTGAATGATTTATGGGAATTGAAAGATCGACTGGAAGCAGCCGAAATCTGGGTCTCTGAAGTGGTCGATCACGGTTTCATTTACTCTATTTATAGCTTTGATCCCAATCATATTCCCATCGAGTTCAGTGCACCGGTTCCCTGCGTGGACATCAGGAAGCACCCCCGGATGAAAGACAAAAAACCGACAACGG
>ERZ889078.3619-NODE-3619-length-10139-cov-13.829234_pt1 | contig 10139 bp, 7 predicted proteins | sample MGYA00521266_ERZ889078 | MGnify/ENA primary metagenome ERZ889078 (study PRJEB32303, sample SAMEA104408618) | aquatic metagenome | biome: Brackish water; feature: Pelagic; material: water | place: Baltic Sea | collected 2014-06-16T06:34:00 | depth 76,534 m ... | reverse complement strand
CTGAAGCCAAATCAAAAGCTTCAACGCTTAACATTGCTGAAGATGTATGATGACCATGTGTAGTTCCAGACGTTTTATGGTCAAATCTATTAATAATTACATCTGGTTTAAACTTTCTAATAACAGAAACAACATCACTTAAAACTTCCTCTTTATTCCAAATTTCTAACGTTTCATCTGGATGTTTTGAATATCCAAAATCATTAGCGCGTGTGAAAAATTGTTGCCCGCCATCAATTCTTCTAGCCGCTAGTAATTCCTGAGTTCTTATTACTCCTAATAATTCTCTAATTTCTGATCCTACCAAATTTTGACCACCATCACCTCTTGTCAAACTTAAATAGGCTGTTTGTGCTTTTACATCATTCGCAAAATAAGAGATTAAACGCGTATTTTCATCATCAGGATGTGCAGCTAAATATAAAACTGATCCTAAAAAATTAAGCTTTTGAATGGACTCAAATATTTCACCTGAAGTTGTTTTTTTTGGTGCTTGAGCAACTACAATAGTTGAACAAAATAAAGATAAGAATATTATTGAAAGTATTTTCTTCATATTAAAAGTTGATTTTTTTTAGTAATAAAACAAATATAAAATAAATTTACTACTTCACTTTTCTTAACTACTAATTAACATAATTATAACTATTTACTAAAATATAGCACTCTATTTAATGCCTAATTCAATGCTATATTTAATGATTATAAACTGTTAATAAAAATCTTTTTTATAACAATATATTTAGAATATATTTGTAATTCATTCCATTAAAATAATCATAAATGAAATTTATAGTTTCCAGTAGTCAATTATTAAAACAACTTCAAGTTTTAGGAGGTGTTATAAACAATAGCAACACCTTACCTATTTTAGATAATTTCTTATTCGAATTGAATCAAAACGAATTAAAAATATCTGCTTCGGATTTAGAAACCACTATGAGCACAACAATTGATGTTGAGTCTGACTCTGAAGGTTCTGTAGCTATTTCAGCACGTTTATTATTAGATACTTTAAAAACATTTCCAAATCAGCCTTTAACTTTTAAAACTGAAGCTAATAATATTGAAATAAGTTCTAGTCAAGGAAAATATGACATGGCTTATTTTGATGGTAGTGAATTTCCAAAATCAATTTCAATTGAATCACCAAGCAGCACAGTTATACCTGGTTCAATTTTAGCAACCGCAATTTCAAAAACAATATTTGCTGCAGGGAATGATGATTTAAGACCCGTAATGAGTGGAGTTTTCTTTCAATTTTCAACTGACAGTTTAACTTTTGTTGCTACAGATGCTCACAAATTAGTAAAGTATGCAAGAACTGATGTTGTTGCAACAGAAGCTGCTGAATTTATAATGCCAAAAAAACCTTTAAATTTATTAAAAGGAATTTTAGGTGGTTCTGAAAGTGATGTAACTATTGAATATAATGATGCAAACGCAAAATTTACTTTTGATAATGTTGTGTTAGTTTGTAGATTAATTGATGGGAAATATCCTAATTATGAAGCTGTAATTCCAAAAGAAAATCCAAATAAATTAACTGTTGACAGAGGTACATTTTTAAACTCTGTAAGGCGTGTATCCATTTTTTCAAGCAAAACAACACATCAAATTCGTTTAAAAATGGCAGGAACTGAATTAAACATTTCTGCTGAAGATATTGATTATTCTAACAAAGCTGAAGAGCGTTTAGTTTGTGAATACCAAGGAGATGATTTACAAATTGGTTTTAACTCACGATTTTTATCTGAAATGTTAAGTAATTTAACTTCAAATGAAATTTTAATTGAAATGTCCTTACCAAACAGAGCCGGAATTTTAACTCCAATTGATGGTGTTGAAGAAGGTGAATATATTACTATGTTGGTAATGCCTGTTATGTTAAATAGCTAAATTCTCACAAAATATCAAACATTAAAATCCGCCAATAGCGGATTTTTTTTGTATCATTGTTTAAATTTATTTTATGAATTTTCTAGCACACTTATATTTATCTAAAAACAATAAAAATATTCTCATTGGAAATTTTATTGCAGATGCGGTGAAAGGAAATAAATTTAAAGAATACCCAACCGAAATTAAAGCGGGTATTTTATTACATCGAGAAATTGATAATTATACTGATAATCACCCAATTGTAAGAAAAAGTAAGCGCCGTTTACATGAACGCTACAACCATTATGATGGTGTTATTATTGATATATTGTACGATCATTATTTAGCTAAAAATTGGTCCCAATATTCTGAAATTCCGTTGAAAATTTATGCTGAAAATGTGTATTCATATTTACAAGAAAATATAGAAATATTCCCTGCCAAAATTCAAAATATACTACCTTATATGATTGAATATAATTGGTTGGTAGCTTATGCTTCAATTAATGGAATTGAAAGAATTTTACAAGGAATGAACAAACGAACTAAGGGAATTTCAAAAATGGATTTAGCCATTGAAGATTTAAAATTATATTATAAAGAGTTTGAAGAAGATTTCACTTCATTTTTTAAAGATTTAGAACAATTTACTGAAGAAAAAACAACATCACTACTTTCAATATGAAAAAACTTATCCTATCCCTTTCAATAGTTTTCTTATTTATACAATGCAAAGAAAATTCAACAGATAAAACATCAAATAACAAAAACCTTGGTTTTTTAGCTGATAGCGCAATGGTGGTGAGTGCTCGTGAAGAAGCTTCTAAAATAGGAGCTATAATTATGCAAAATGGTGGTAATGCCTTTGATGCTATGATTGCTACAGATTTAGCTTTAACTGTAGCTTATCCGTTTGCAGGAAATATTGGTGGTGGTGGATTTATGGTTTATAGAACAAACGATGGTAAAACTGGCGCTTTAGATTATAGAGAAAAAGCACCACTTGCAGCATCAAAAGATATGTATTTAGATGAAAACGGAAATATTATTGAAGGGAAAAGCACTTTAGGAGCAATGGCAGTTGGAGTACCTGGAACTATTGATGGATTGTTTAAAGTACATGAGAAATTTGGGACAATTCCATTTTCAGAATTAATACAACCAGCAATTGACTTAGCAAATAAAGGTGTTGTTGTTACAAAAAAACAGGCTGAAAGATTGAATAAATATCGTCATTTTTTTACAGAAGTTAATAATCATCAGATTGTTTTAGATGAAGAATGGAAAGAAGGAGACACAATTAAATATCCTAATTTGGCTAAAACTTTTGAGCGAATAAAAAAACAAGGAAGAGATGGATTTTACAAAGGTGAAACAGCCGAAATGCTCGTAAATTATGTTCAAAAACTAGGTGGTATTATCACAAAAGAAGATTTAGAAAACTATGAATCTCAATGGCGAAACCCAATAGTGTTTACCTATAAAGATTTAAAAATAACTTCAATGTCGCCTCCTTCAAGTGGTGGAATTTGCAATTCCCAAATCTTCAAAGCAATAGAACCTTATGATATTGCTTCATACGGACATAATTCAGTTGAAGCAATACAATTAATTACGGAAGCAGAAAGAAGGGCTTATGCAGATAGATCCTATTATTTAGGAGATCCAGATTTTGTTAAAATCCCTATTGACACTTTAATTTCAAGTAATTATGTTCAAGAAAGAATGAAAGATTTCTCTTGGGATAAAGCTACACTATCTTCTTCTATTTCTCACGGAAATATTGTTGGTTATGAAAGTGATGAAACTACGCATTATTCAATTGTAGATAGTTATGGAAATGCCGTTTCTGTAACAACTACGTTAAATGGCGCTTATGGGTCAAAAGTATATGTTTCTGAAGGCGGATTCTTTTTAAATAATGAAATGGACGATTTTAGTTCTAAACCTGGAGAACCTAATATGTTTGGGCTAATTGGGGCAGAAGCAAATTCAATTCAACCCGAAAAGAGAATGTTAAGTTCTATGACACCAACAATTGTTGAAAAAAATAATAAACTATTTATGACTGTTGGTTCTCCTGGAGGTTCCACTATTATTACTTCAGTAATGCAAACTATTTTAAACGTTTATGAATTTAATTTAGGAATGCAAGAAGCTGTAGACGCTCCAAGATTTCATCATCAATGGTTACCTGATGTAGTTACTTTTGAACCTAAAGGTTTTGGTAGTATTTTAGTACAAAAATTACAGGAAAAGGGATACAAAATAAATCAAGAGAATTCCGTGATTCTTGGAAAGGTAGATGCTATTTTAGTATTGCCAAATGGAAAATTAGAAGGTGGTGCTGATTATAGAGGTGATGATAAAGCTGTTGGGTTTTAATTAAAAATATTAAGTAATTTTAAACCTTTCAACAAATAAACGCTTAAACATTTTAAAAATGACTTCAAACACTATTACAAACGGAATATTAAAAGCCATAGCCATAATTATTGGTGTTTTAGTACTGCTCTATTTTTTGTTTAGTATTCAAACAATTATAGTTTATATTGCAATTTCTGCAGTAATTTCATTAATTGGAAGTCCTATCATTCGTTTCTTAAAACGTAAATTAAAATTTCCAAATACATTGGCCGTACTAACAACAATGTTACTGTTTTTAGGAATTCTATCTGGGTTAATAAGCATGTTTATTCCTTTAATAATAAAGCAAGGTCAAAATTTATCATTATTAAATATTGATAAACTTCAGTCCAACATCCAAAATTTGTTAAGTCAAATTAACGATTATTTTTTAGCGCATAATATTGATATTTTGAATGAATTAAAACATTCCGATTTGTTTAATAATGTAACTGCTATTCCCAACCTGCTTAATTCAGTTATAGGGGCTGTTGGAAACATTAGTATTGGACTATTTTCAATTATTTTTATTACTTTCTTTTTTATGAAAGATACGCATATTATGGAAAATTCTATATATGTTTTAGTAAACGATAAAAGTGAAAGCAAATTAAAAAAATCGTTAACAACCATCAATAATTTATTGTCAAGATATTTTATTGGTTTGGTTTTTCAAATAACCATTCTCTTTATAATTTATACAATTACTTTGCTAATTTTCGGAATTGAAAACGCTATCGTAATCGCCTTTTTATGTGCGCTTCTAAATTTAATTCCATATGTTGGTCCATTAATTGGTGGTGTTTTAATGTTATTCTTATCCATGAGTAGCAACTTGGGTCAAGATTTTCAAACTGAAATATTACCAACTACTATTTATGTTATGATTGGTTATTTAATTGCCCAATTAATTGATAATTTTTTAAGTCAGCCTTTAATATTTTCAAATAGTGTAAAATCGCATCCGCTAGAAATATTTTTAGTAATTATGATTGGTGGAGTTTTGTTTGGTATTACAGGAATGATAGTTGCCGTGCCAACTTATACTGCAATTAAAGTAATTTTAAAAGCATTTTTAGCTGACAATAAAATTGTAAAATCATTGACAAAAAATTTATAAATGACTACTTACATAGCACTTTTACGAGGCATTAATGTTTCAGGTCATCATAAAATTAAAATGGCTGAATTAAAACAACTATTTGAAAAACTAAACTTTAACAACGTAATAACATACATACAAAGTGGCAATGTTATTTTTGAATCTTTAGAAAAAAATAATTCTAAAATTGAAGAACAAATTGTAGAACAGGTAAAAAAAGAATTTGGACATACTATTAAAGTATTAGTAATAACAAAAGAAAATCTGTTAACTATTTTTACCTCAAATCCTTTTTTGAAAGATGAAACAATAGATACCAAGGCATTGTATGTAATACTTTTGAAAGAGAATTATTTCATCGAAGGAATTAAATTAATTGAACCATATATAACAAATAATGAAGAACTTGAAATTGTTGGTAATTGTGCCTATATTAATTATCCCGGTGGTGCTGGAAACTCTAAATTAACCATAAATATTATTGAAAAAAAATTGCAAACTGTTGCTACATCTAGAAACTGGAGAACAATTACTAAACTCTTTGAATTAAGCAATCAATAATTGAATACTACTATTTTAAATAAAGAAATTCAGCAATTTATTAATGCTAATTTAAGATCTGATATTACAAAACTGATTTTAAAAGGGAGTCCGTTTGAAGAAATTTCTATCCAAGAAATGGCTGAACAAATTATTTCAAAATCAAAATGCGAATCTAAATTACAAACTTGGTTTAAAACAGCAAATATTTATTTTCCCAACAAATTAAATATTGAACAAACCTCTTCTGAAATTACGGCAAATTATAAAGCAAATTTAGTTTCAGGCAATTCTTTAATAGATATCACTGGAGGTTTTGGAGTGGATGCTTATTATTTTTCACAAAAAGTTAAAAATGTAATTCATTGTGAAATTAATGAAGGTTTATCACAAATTGTAACTCATAATTATGAACAATTAAAAACGAAAAATATTGAAACAATTGTTGGTGATGGATTGGAATATTTAGAAAAGTCAATTTCTAAATTCGATTGGATTTATAGCGATCCATCCAGAAGAAATGATGTAAAAGGAAAAGTTTTTTTATTAGAAGATTGTTTACCTAATATTCCTGAAAATTTAGATCTTTTATTTGAAAAAAGCGACACTATTTTACTAAAAATTTCACCAATTCTAGATATTACAAGTGCAATAAATGAATTAAAATTTGTTAAAGAAATTCATATAGTTGCAATTGAAAATGAAGTAAAAGAATTGTTATTCATTTTAGAAGTAAATCACAATCAACAAACTGATATTAAAACTATTAACTTCAACAAAACAAACATTCAGCAATTCAATTTTAAGTTATATAATGAAGTTTCATCAACTTATTCTAAACCCAAAAAATATTTGTATGAACCAAATGCAGCAATTTTAAAATCTGGTGCATTTCAACAAATATCCGCTCAATTAAACGTTGATAAATTGCACCAACATTCTCATTTATATACTTCAGAAAATTTGATAGATTTTCCTGGAAGAAGTTTTGAGATAAAACATATAATTTCCTACAACAAAAAAGAATTAACAAAACTAATTCCTTCAAAAAAAGCAAACATCACAACACGTAATTTTCCTGAAACTGTTGCACAAATTCGTAAAAAAACACAATTAATTGATGGAGGCGATCAATATCTCTTTTTTACCACAGATATTACTAATAATCATATAGTTATTATTTGTAAAAAGGTTTAAAGAACACTACAAAACAAATAATTTTAGTATTTTTAGCTAAATATACTTGGTTTAAAATGGCAAATAAAAATATACGCTCATTATCTTCTAGAAAAGAATTAAAGGATAATTTATTCGAAAATATCGCAAATTTATCTCTTAAAAATGCTTCAAAAGAAGATTTTCAAGAATTGGCAAAACGCTTTTTAATTGACGATTCTGTGGTGGTTGGTACTGCTTCTTTTTACGATTTTACGCGTGAAGAAAACCGAAATAAAAAAATACATATTTGCAGTGGAACTGCCTGCATGACCGCTAAAACACAAGATAATCTTTACAAAAACATAGAAAATTATTTTACTAAAGATGAAATTGGTCACGCAGCTTGTGTTGGTCGATGCCACACCAATAATGCTTTTATGTATAATGGAAATACATATTCAGCAAGTTCACCTGATGAATTAGAGCAAATTTTGCCATCTCCAGCCCAGTCAAGAAATCAAGAAAACGATTATAACATCGGTTGTAACACTACACCAATTTTAACATCTAAAATTGAAAATATAACTTCTTTTTATTCATTAGCTGTAAAGTTTAAATCAAGTCCACAACAAGTAATTCAAGAAGTAAAAACTTCTAATTTACGTGGTCGTGGAGGTGCTGGATTTCCATTTTGGTTCAAATTAGATGCTGTAGTTAAAGAAACAAATACGCAAAAATATATTGTTTGTAATGCTGATGAAGGCGATCCAGGAGCTTATTCAGATATGTATTTAATGGAACATCAGCCACATAAAGTACTGTTTGGAATGTATATAGCAGGATTAACTGTTGGTGCAAATACTGGGGTTTTATATATTAGAGGTGAATATCCCGATTCAATTAAAAAAGTTAATGAAGCTATAATTGAATTGCAAGAAAAAAACTTAATTAGCGATTTTAGATTTAAAATTATTCGCGGACAAGGTTCTTATGTTTGTGGTGAAGAGACAGCGCTTTTAAATTCTATTGAAGGCTTACGTCCTGAAGTTCGTGTTCGTCCGCCTTATCCTGCACAATATGGTTTATTTGGTAAACCAACTGTATTAAGTAATGTAGAAACTTTTGCAAACATTCATTGGATATTAGAAAATGGTGGAATAGCATATGCAAAATTGGGAACAAAACAATCTACTGGCACAAAATTAGTTTCGTTAGATAGTTTTTTCAACAAACCAGGAATATATGAAATTGAAATGGGTACTAATTTACACACCGTTTTTCATGAATTTGGAAATGGTTTTAAGGAAGATATCAAAGCTTTTCAAATTGGTGGTCCGCTGGGAGGAATTGTACCTATTCATAAAATTGGGGATTTAACCTTAGATTTTGAATCGTTAAATTCAAATGGTTTTTTATTGGGACATGCAAGTATTGTTTCAATTCCTTCTAATTTTCCAATGATAAAATTCTTAGAACATTTGATGGAATTTACAGCTGATGAATCCTGTGGAAAATGTTATCCTTGTAGAATTGGTTCTTTTAGAGGTATGGAAATGCTTCAAAAAGCGCAAAACGATGACTACAAAATAGATAGAATATTATTTGATGATTTATTAGAAACCTTGGAAATTGGTTCTCTTTGTGCGTTAGGTGGAGGAATTCCACTACCAGTAAAAAATGCTTTACATTATTTTAATGAGGAACTTCAACATTATTTTACTTCAAACTAATACAAAATGAAAGCATCTATAAATAACATAGCATACGAATTTATAACGGGTGAAACCATCTTAGATTTTGTACGAAGAATAGAAAAAAATAAAAACGCCATTCCAACAATGTGCCAGGATGACCGATTAGATAATTTTGGTTCATGCAGAGTTTGTTCGGTGGAAGTTGCTCGTGAAAAAGACGGAATAACAAAAACAATGGCATCTTGCCATACTCCTACTTCAGAAGGATTGTACATTTATCATAATACAGATAAAATGAAGCGCCTTCGTAAAAATATAGTGGAATTGGTTTTAACTAATTACCCTGCTGATAAAATTTTCCCTTCCGAAGGGAAAAAAGCGACACCTTTTCAAGAAACAATTGCACAAATTGGAATTCCAACTATTCGTTATCCAGAAGGAAAAAATCATTTAAATATGGAGGCGGATAGAGCGCATCCGTATATAAAATCAGATTTATCACAATGTATTAATTGTTTTCGATGTGTTAGAGCTTGTGAAGAAATTCAAGGTGAAATGATTTTAGGAATGAGCGGTCGCGGTTTTGCAACCAACATTATTAAAGGTTTTGATACTTCTTTTGATGAATCTGCTTGTGTTTCTTGTGGCGCTTGTGTACAAACGTGTCCTACAGAAGCCTTAACGGATAAATTTGAAACAAAAACATTGATTGCTGATAAAACTGTTAGAACAACATGTACATATTGTGGTGTTGGTTGCCAGTTAGATGTTTCAGTTATTGACGGAAAAATTAGAGGTATTCAAGCCCCTGAAACTGCCGAAGTAAATCAAGGTCACACGTGCTTAAAAGGCCGTTTTGCTTTTCAATTTTATGATCATCCAGATCGTTTACGAGAACCGATGATTAAAAAAAATGGCAAATTTGAAGTAGTAACTTGGGATGAAGCCTATAATTTTATTACAAAAAAACTACTTGAAATAAAAACTAAATACGGACCTGATTCCATTGGAGGAATTTCTTCTTCAAGAGCTACAAACGAAGAAAATTATTTAATGCAAAAAATGATTCGTGTTGCAGTTGGAACTAATAACATTGATGGTTGTGCAAGAGTTTGCCACGCTCCTACTGCTTTTGGAATGCAACAATCATTTGGAACTGGCGCAGCTACAAATTCGATTGAAGATTTAAAACAAACTGATGCTATTTTCTTATTTGGTGCAAATCCGATAAAAGGACACCCTGTTACTGGTGCTAAAATTAAGCAAGCATTTATGAAAGGAGTTACTTCTATTGTTGTAGATCCTATAAAAACCAAATTAGCTGATTTAGCGACCTATTTTTTACAAATAAGACCAAG
>ERZ889078.3616-NODE-3616-length-10148-cov-11.527296_pt1 | contig 10148 bp, 11 predicted proteins | sample MGYA00521266_ERZ889078 | MGnify/ENA primary metagenome ERZ889078 (study PRJEB32303, sample SAMEA104408618) | aquatic metagenome | biome: Brackish water; feature: Pelagic; material: water | place: Baltic Sea | collected 2014-06-16T06:34:00 | depth 76,534 m ... | reverse complement strand
CGAGGAAAATTACACTAGAATAACCTTTTTTTAAATTATTCAACTTCAATGTCATTTAAACGGTTTTCAAGTAAGAACTCGGTATCCATATTAAGGATTCCTTCAATATTAGATTTAATAATTTTCACCTTAAGACACTCTTTTCCATGTTTGTTAATATATTTACTAAATATTTTGTATTCTAAATAATGTCCTATTGTTTCTGAATCTTTTATTGTGAAGTTTTTGCCAATAAAATTATATTTTCTTTTAATAAGATCTTTTAAAATATTTACCATATTTTTATTAAAAAAATATGGTTTTTAAGAATTTATATTATTTAGTTAATTTAGAGGTAAAGTTTCGTTTTCTAAATCTTCTAATAATTCTTGAAGTTCAGGATAATAAAAATTATTGTTTTTTTCATTGCTTGCCCAATCAAGATATTCTTTTTTCTCTTTATTTATTACAGGATTTCTAAATTCTATTAATTCTCTACAATTATAAAATGCAAATTTATTTTCTTTATGTTTCCCTGTTGTTAAAACACACTTATCTGCATATAACCCAGTTAAAATAAATCCTTGAAAACCCTTTTTTTCAATATAATCATTGAATTTTTTATTTGTAAAAGCGCTCCACCCTTGTTTTGAAAAATTATTTTTCTTATATTCTTGTTTTCTTCCTTTGATTAATTTGGGGGTTGTATCTCCTTTTGAATCATATTCAATATTAATTATTTCGATTCTTTTTTCTTTGCAAAATAAATAAAGTTTCTGATGATTTTCAATTAAGGTTTCTGCTTTTTTAAGACTTAATTCTTTTAAAGAGCTAGGTTGCATATCAATTGTTAATACTGCGATATTTCTCATAATTTTATCACTAAAAAAGAGGTATATAATTGTTTTGTTTGATTATTAAACTTTATATTATTGAAGCTTTTATTATTTTAACTTCTTGTAAAGGCTTATCATTTGCATTTGTTTGAACTTGTGCTATTTTATCAACAACATTCATCCCTTCTACAACTAATCCAAAAGCAGGATGTTTTGTATCTAAGAAATTATTATCTACTAAATTAATAAAAAATTGTGAAGAGCCCGTGTTTGGTCCTGCGTTTGCCATTGATATTGTGTAGTGATTATTTTTATTCCCGCCTGCATGGGTAAATTCATCTTTAATATTTGGAATTGAAGGATCACCATATCCTGTTCCTGTTGGATCTCCCCCCTGAATCATAAATCCATTGATTATTCTGTGGAATATGACCCCATCATAAGTTCCTTTTTTTACAAGATTTTCAAAGTTTTTTGTTGTAATAGGCATATCAGAATATAAATTAATTATAATGTCTCCATGATTTGTTTCTAATTTTACTTTAGTCATTTTATCTTTGTTTGGAAGAGTTGTTATTAAAATTATTGCAACAACTGCTAATAAAATTATTATTGAGATTATTATAAATGTTTTGGATTTTTTAGGTTTCATAAATAAGATAAGAAAAGTTTGTTTAAAAAGTTTATTTATTCTTTTAATTCCATAGCAGAAAATAATCTCTTTTCACCGTAAGGGAAACTATAATTCATATCCACCCTATAATTTTTCCCTTTTCTTTCAAAAACCTCAGAACATTTCCAACAATCAATTAAAGCTTTTTCTAAAGGTATCCCAAATCTTTTATTGTTTAAACCCATCCATTTTCCTCTGTCTATTTCAGAAAAATATTCCACCAACTTTGAATTAATAGTATTATCTCTGGTTTCTTCGGATATTGGAAGGTAATCTATTTCTTTGAAGAATTTTTTGATTAAATCCTTACATATTTCAATGTCTTTTTTCATTTTCTCTACAAGATTTTGTTTAGCCATGTTATTATCATTAATTAAAATCTATTTATAAGAATTACTTGTATTAATCATATATGTTAAAGAAATTAAATAGCGCCTTCTGTGTCATCTAGGGTTGATTGGTCTGGTGCTTCTTCTTTTGGTTCAGCAGATTCATCATCTTTCATCTCATCTAAATTAATGGAGTTTATCATTTCCCTAAATTTAAGGAAATCTGCTCCCAAGATTCTTACACCTGATTTAGTAAATCCTGTGTATCTGTCAGAAGTCACAAACTCTCTTACTGTCAGTCCTTTTCTACCACCAAAGTCATCAATTCTCACAACAATCTCTGTTGTATCGTTTTTCTTTATTTTACCAATGTCTTTTTCCATGATTGTTAAAAATTAGTTTGTTTTATAAATGTTTGGGAGATTAAAATTAGTACTTTGGATTATTCTTTGATCTTTGTCTCAATTGGTCTTTAATATAATTTTTATCTATATTTCCTTTTAAAAAATCTGTTGCCATATTAAAATCATGTTCAAAGTAAAGCGTGCTTATTGAATCATTTAAATTTTCTTGATTTGTGGTATTTACAACAAAATTTTTTGAATTTTCTAATTCAGATATTGTTTCTTCTTTACCTTCTGATTTCCCAAAAAGATAATTGCCATATCCATAACTACCTATAACAATTGCTCCCCCTAAGAATAACAATGTGTTTTTTAGTGATTTTTTCATTTTAATTTAATTTTTTCAGAGTTTTTAAGAATTACGGTGATTAGTCTTTCATCTCAATTTTAATACTAACAGATTTTGGAATCTTCATTCTCATAATGTGATGTAAAATCTTTTCATTTGCAGGCAAATCAATTAATCTTTTATGGATCCTCATTTCATATTTATCAAATGTAGCACTTCCATCTCCACAAGGGGATTTTCTTGTTGTCACTTTAAGTTTTTTTGTAGGTAATGGGATTGGACCACTTATTGTAATTCCTGATTTCTTTGCTAAACCTTGAATAGATTCACAAATATTATTAAGCATGTTAATATCAGTTGAGTCTAATTTTATTCTTACTTTTGGCATTTTATTGAAATGTCAATTGAGACTGTTAAATTGTCTCTTTTGGCATATTGTGATTATCAATGTTTGATTTAAAAACCTTTTTATAGTAATTTTCTTATCTATTATTAAGAGGTTAACAATGATGCTAAAAAGATTCATTAAAAAACTAAAGAAATGAATTTACATAAAAAAGTACTTTTTGCGATAATTGTTTTTTTTATTTTTCTACTTGCAGGAGTATTTACTTATTCTTCTCTTGAAGGTTGGAGTTATCTTGACTCAACATATTTTACTGTAATTACAGTGACCACTATTGGATATGGGGATTTTTCCCCTCAAACGAATTTAGGAAAAATCTTTACTATCTTTTTCTCTTTTTTTGGAATTGGAATGGCATTTTACTTTTTTACTTTATTTGGAAAATATATTTATAAAAAAACTTTTCAGAATGAATTAAAAAAACATCATGAAGAGATAACAAAGCATATTAAATTAAATGTTGCTAAAAATTATCTGCTGAAAAAGAAGTAAATAATAATGGAAATATTCATAGAATTAAGCATAATAATCGGTATAACTGTTTTAATTTCAGGTATAATGAAATTATTAAAACAACCTTTAATAATTGGTTATATTCTTGCAGGAATAGTTGTTAGTCCTTATTTTCTTAATATTATCCAATCTACAGATACCATTGTTGTTTTTTCTCAAATTGGTGTGGCTTTGCTTCTTTTTATTATTGGTTTAAGTTTAAGCCCAAAAGTAATAAAAGAAGTAGGTAAGGTTTCGTTGATTACTGGAATTGGCCAAATAATTTTTACTTCTTTAATAGGTTTTTTTATAGGTAAATTATTGGGCTTTTCAACCCTTATCTCATTTTATATTGCTATTGCATTAACCTTTAGTAGTACGATTATAATAATGAAATTATTATCTGATAAAAAAGATTTAGGCAAATTATATGGAAAAATTTCAATTGGTTTTTTATTGGTTCAAGATTTTTTTGTAATAATTCTTTTAATGATTGTCTCCTCTTTTTCAGGAAAGATGAAGGGAATATCTAATTTAAACTTTGAAACTATCTTGGTGGGAATTTTATTTCTTGGGGGATTTATTTTAATAAGTATTTATGCTCTTCCTAGATTATCTAAATTCTTTGCAAAATCACAAGAATTTTTATTTTTATTTGCAATTGGGTGGGGGTTAGGTATAGCGGCATTGTTTCATTATATTGGGCTTTCTATGGAAATAGGTGCTTTAATTGCAGGAATTACCCTTTCAATCTCCCCATACAATTATGAAATTAGTTCAAGAATGAGGCCGCTGAGAGATTTCTTTATTATCTTGTTTTTCATACTTCTGGGATCTCAAATAGTTCTTGGAGAAATAAGCAAATTCATAATTCCGGCAATAATTTTTTCATTATTTATACTTATTGGAAATCCTTTAATTGTTATGATTTTAATGGGGCTATTAGGATACAAAAAGAAAGTAAGTTTTCAGTCTGGTCTTACGGTTGCACAAATAAGTGAATTTTCTTTAATCTTTATTGCATTGGGTGTTACAGTGGGTCATTTAACTACTGAAATTTTATCCCTTGTGACAATAATAGGTTTGATAACCATTGCGGGGTCGTCATATTTAATATTATATTCTGATAAAATATATCCTTATCTTTCTAAATATTTAACAATATTTGAAAAAAAGAAATTAAAAGAAAAAAAAGAGGATATAGAAGAATATGATGCTTTTTTATTTGGAAGTAATAGGATAGGGGATGATATATTAAAATCTCTTAAGGAATTAAAAAAGAAATTTATGGTAATAGACTATAATCCAAAAACAATTGCAGAATTATCAAAAGAAAATATTGATTGTAAATATGGGGATGCTAGTGATAGTGAATTTTTAAATGAATTAAATTTATCTTCTGTAAAATTAATTTTTTCTACAATCCCAGATTTTGAAACAAATTCTTTATTGATAAGTGAAACTAAAAAAGTAAATAAAAAAGCAATTATTATTGTAATTTCCTACTATATTGACGAAGCAAATGAACTATATAAAAAAGGCGCAACCTATGTTGTAATGCCTCATTTTTTAGGGGGAAATTATGCTTCTATGATGATTAAAAAAAATAAATTAGATTTTGATAAATTTTTGAAAGAGAAAGAAAAACATCTTAAGTATCTTAAATCTAAAAAAAGATTAGGTCATGAGCATCCAAAAGCAGAAAAAGATAGATAATTAGAAGAATATTTAAAGATAATAGAAATTATAATAAAATGCCAAGAAAAAAAATTAATTTAAAAGAGAAGAACTTACTTAAAACACTTAATCAAAAACAAAAGGCATATGTTAATTTTAATTTAAAAAATCCCAAAAATGGAGAATATCTTTTAACAGTTTTTCATTTAGTTCCAAAAGGAGACTTGAATATTTTTCAGGCAGCAGCTGAAGTTGCAGCAGAATCTTCTACAGGAACCAATTTTAAAGTAAAAACAGAAACTCCTTTTTCAAGAGAATTAAATGCACTTGTTTATAAAATTGATTTAGAAAAAAACTTAGTGTGGATCGCATATCCTTGGAGAATTTTTGACAGGGGAGGCAATGTCCAGAATATTTTAACTTTTATTGTTGGGAATGTTTTGGGTATGAAAGAGATTTCTGCATTAAAAATGCTTGATGTTTGGTTTCCTTCATCTATGCTTGAACAATATGATGGGCCTTCTTATACCCTAGATGACATGAGAAAATATCTTGATGTTTATGACAGGCCAATTCTTGGGACAATTATAAAACCAAAAATTGGATTGACTGCAGCAGAATATGCAGAGGTTTGTTATGATTTTTGGTCTGGGGGAGGAGATTTTGTTAAGAATGATGAACCGCAAGCAAATCAAGACTTTTGCGAATATGGAAAAATGGTTAAATTTGTGAAAGAAGCTATGAATAAAGCAGTTAAAGAAACTGGAAAGAAAAAAGTTCATTCATTTAATGTTTCTGCTTCTGACTTTGATGAGATGATAAGAAGATGTGAATTGATTAGAAATGCGGGTTTTGAAAAAGGGAGTTATGCGTTTTTAATTGATGGGATTATTGCTGGATGGATGGCGGTACAAACTTTAAGAAGAAGATATCCAAAAGTGTTTATTCATTTTCATAGGGCAGGTCATGGGGGATTTACAAGACCAGAAAATCCAATAGGTTTCACTGTCTTAGTTTTATCAAAATTTGCAAGACTTGCTGGAGCTTCTGGAATACACACTGGAACAGCAGGAGTTGGAAAAATGAAAGGTTCTCCAAAAGAAGATATTACTGCTGCGAAAAATATACTTCATTTAGTATCGAAAGGACATTTTTTTGAACAAAATTGGGCACAAGTTCCTGAAAATGATAAACAAGTTATTGAATTGGTTAAAGAAGACTATGCTCACCATGTTATTTTAGAAGAAGATTCATGGAGGGGAATGAAAAAATGTTGTCCAATTATTTCAGGAGGATTAAACCCTACAAAATTAAAACCATTTATTGATATAATGGGAGAAGTTGATTTTATTACCACCATGGGTGCTGGTTGTCATGCGCATCCAAAAGGAACAAATTCCGGAGCAAAAGCATTGGTTCAATCAATAGAGGCTTATAAAAAAGGAATTGACCTTAAAGAGTATGCAAAAAACCACAAAGAGTTGGCAGAAGCAATTGAATTTTTTACAAAAAATAAAAAAGAATTTCAACAGACAGAAAGTTTAGAAAGAAGTTAAAAGGAAATAATAAAATTTGGAATGGTTTCTTAGGATATTCTTTCAATTGTTGCAATCCCTATTTTTTCTTTTTCTGAACTTTATCTTTCTTCTTACTCTTTTTTAGTTTTGCAAGTTTTATCAATTTTAAAACTTTAGAATTCTTATTTTTCTTACTTGGAATTCTGCTATTCTTTTTTGCGGTTTTTTTCACTAGTTTCTTTTTAACTGATTTTTTCTTTATTGCCATTTTAATATAAGTGCTGATAGCGGGCACGGTGAAAAACTTCCTCAAATAGTACCGAATCAATCTAATCTATCGACTTATTTTAAAGGTGTCTTTTTCGCATCATTTGGAAGCTTAAAAAGTGTAGATTTCATTTAGAGAGTTATAGCCCGTTCTCTAAATTAATAGCCGAACACTTAACAGAGGCTTAATGATCGCATCCTTTCCAGGACAACCGATTCTATCAGCAAGAGAGTAAGAAAAAGAATATATATAAATCTAAGTAACTCCTTATAAATTATGCATCTCTATGCTTTTAGATAGCATTAATTAATAAAATATTTCTTAATAAAAAACAAGTAATAAAGCCAAAATTAATAAACTTATTAAAAGATATTTTATTATGAAAGAGTTAAAAGGTTTAACAGAAAAAGAGGCAAAAAAAAGATTAAATGTATATGGATTTAATGAATTAAAAGAACTTTTTCATGTTTCTCCATTAAGAATCTTATTAAGACAAATTAAAAAAAATTTTATTGTTTATTTATTGTTTGCAACAATGATTATTTCTTTTTTTGTTGGAAAATCTGTTACAGCATATACAATTTTAGTAGTTATAGTTGTTGTGGTGAGTGTTGGTTTTTTTCAAGAATATAAGGCTGAAAAAGCAATTTCTGCCTTAAAAAGAATGGTTATGCCCATATCAATTGTAATAAGAGAGGGTAAGGAAATTGAAATTCCGATAAAAGAGGTTGTACCAGGAGATATCCTTGTTTTAAGAACAGGAGAAAAAATACCTGCAGACTGTCTTGTTTTAGAAGCAAAGGAATTAAGGGTTAATGAATCTGTTTTGACAGGAGAATCTCAAGAAATAAAAAAATTTGAAACGAAAAATTATAGGGGTTATAAAAAAGAAAATCAAATTTTTATGGGAACCCTTGTCGTTAATGGTAGGTGCATTGCTAAGGTTTTACATACAGGAATGAATACGGAGTTTGGAAAAATAGCTGGGATGATTTCAACTGCTGAAAAAGAACTACCTTTACAAAAGAAAGTAAACCACATAGCAAAATATATGGTGTTTGTGGCTTTAAGTGTCTCTATTTTAACAGGAATTATTATGTTAATTAAAGCAACTCCTTTTTCTTATGAATTACTTGTAGATATACTAATAGTTGTAATTGCTTTATCTGTCTCCGCCTTCCCAGAAGGATTTCCAGTTGTATTAATGTCTACACTTGCTTCTGGTTCATATAGAATGGCTAAGAAAAATGCTATTGTTAATCGAATGTCAATTATTGAAACTCTTGGCGAGACAACTGTGATTTGTTCAGATAAAACTGGAACAATAACAACAGGTGAAATGACTGTAAAAAAATTATTTTGTGATAATAAAGTTTTTGAGATTTCTGGAGTCGGTTATGAAGCAACAGGAGATTTTTTATATGGTGGGAGAAAAATTGATGTTCAAAGAGATAACTCCTTAAAGCTTCTTTTAAAAGCAGGAATATTATGCAATGATTCGAAAATTGAAAGAAAAGGAACAGATAATGAATATAATATAAAAGGAAGCCCTACAGAAGCAGCTTTATTAATTGCTTCTGCAAAAGCAGGAATTTTTAAAGAAGATTTAAATTTTATAAGAAAAGGGGAAATGCCGTTTAGTTCAGAGAGAAAAATTATGTCTGTAGCATGTAAAGAAAAAGATGGAAATTATATTTATTCAAAAGGTGCTTTAGAAATATTGCTAAAAAATTGTAAATTTATTCAAAGAAAAGATGGAATTTTTACACTTCTTGAAAGAGATAAAAAACGTATAATAGAAATAAATAAAGAATTGGCTTCTAAATCTCTTAGAACCTTGGGAGTTGCTTTTAAAAAATCTGACTTCAATAATAAAAATTCTTTTGAAAAAGAACTTATTTTTCTTGGATTAATTGGAATGGAAGATCCTCCTAGAGAAGAGATAAAAGAAGCCTTAAAACTTTGTTCTCGTGCAGGAATAAAAGTAAAAATGATTACTGGAGATAATAAAGAAACTGCACTTGCCATTGCAAAACAAATTAATCTTAATAAGGGAGAAGTAATGGAAGGAGAAGAGTTAGATAATCTTAGTGAAGAAGATTTAGTAAAAATTGTTAAAAATGTTGTAGTGTTTGCGCGAGTTAAACCCGAACATAAACTAAGGATTGTAAAGGCCTTAAAACAATGCGGGGAGATAGTTACAATGACTGGTGATGGGGTAAATGATGCCCCTGCATTAAAAGAAGCTCATATTGGGGTTGCAATGGGTATTGGTGGAACAGATGTTACAAGAGAAGTTGCAGATTTAACTTTAAAAGATGATAATTTTGTTACAATTACTTATGCAATAAAAGAAGGAAGAACAATTTTTAATAATATACAAAAATTTGTTACTTATCAACTTTCATGCAATTATGCTGAACTTTTCATAGTTTTCTTTGGAATTTTGTTAGGTTTACCCTTGCCTTTGCTCGCATTACAAATTTTATTTATGAATCTTGTTACAGATAATCTCCCTGCAATCTCATTAGGATTTAATCCCTCTTCTCAGGATGTTATGACTATGAAACCTAGAAAAAAATCTCAGATCTTATCTAAGAATTTTATTTTATTAATTATAACTGCTGGAACAATAATGGGTGTTGTTACTTTAGGTATTTTTTACTTTACTCTTAATGTTTTAAATCAAGAGCTTGTGGTGGCTAGAACAACTGCCTTATTGACCCTGATCTTTTTTGAAATAGCGCATGCTTTTAATTTTAGATCTTTTAGAAAAACAGTGTTTAATCGTTCTTTATTTGTAAATAAGTATTTAGTTTATGCATCAATCGTATCTATATTAGCTACTTTCCTCGTAATATTTTCTCCATTAAATAGAATATTTGAAACTGCCCCAATTAGTTGGTTTAATATTTTATTGGCTTTTGCAGCATCTTTTATAATAGTGCTTATTTTTGATATCTTAAAAGCAAGAAAAGGTAATTTAAAGAATCTTTTTTAAAGATTATTCTTCTTTAATTTCTCTATTCTTGAAGTTGAGAAAAATTAAATGCTCTCTTCTTGAACTTCTTCTGGCCCTTCTATTCCTGATGTTACAAAGAAAATATCAATTATTCTTAAAATAATTTCAAGAGCTAAAATAAATAAATAATATATTCCAATTTCTGTTAAAAAAGAGGGTATTTGTGATAAATTAGATAACATATCTCCAAAACTAAAAGCAGAAGATTGAGTAAGAAAAACTGCTAATAAAGTTAAAGGGAGTAACTTTGCTAAAT
>ERZ889078.3614-NODE-3614-length-10150-cov-25.505002_pt1 | contig 10150 bp, 8 predicted proteins | sample MGYA00521266_ERZ889078 | MGnify/ENA primary metagenome ERZ889078 (study PRJEB32303, sample SAMEA104408618) | aquatic metagenome | biome: Brackish water; feature: Pelagic; material: water | place: Baltic Sea | collected 2014-06-16T06:34:00 | depth 76,534 m ... | reverse complement strand
CACTCTGAATTATCCCCAAAGGTCAAAAAGAAAAAGTGCGTCGCCTGTGGGGACTGTGTGCGTCATTGTGCCAGCGAAGCCATATCTTTTAAGGAGAAAAAGGCATTCATCAATTTTGAAAAATGCGTGGGCTGTGGCGAATGCATCCTCATTTGCCCCAACGGCGCCATAGATGTCAGTTGGAATACGGATATTCCACTTCTTCAGAAAAAGATGACGGAGTACGCCTATGCTGTCCTCAAAGGGAAAGAAGCGGGATCCTTTTTTCTGAATTTTCTGACGGATATTTCCCCTGCCTGCGATTGCTACGGGCACAACGATGCGCCCATTGTTCATGATGTGGGCATTGTGGCATCAAAAGATCCCGTTGCCATTGATCAGGCTTCCGTGGATCTGGTCAACCAGCAGACCGGGGCCACGGCATCATGCCTGAAAGAAGGGCTGAAACCGGGGGAAGACAAATTTCGTGCCGTATATCCCAAAGTCGACTGGACCATTCAGCTGGATCATGGGGAACATATCGGGCTGGGCAGCCGTCAATATGAATTGATTACGATTTAATTCAGGGAATTAGCCTTTTTTATCGGGCGCCTGCTTGTTTTTGTCTGTGGCATATGTTAAGAATCATCCGTTTTATGATTTGATGTGAATTAAGGAGAAAACCATGGATATAACGATTTCGGCGGCAACGCCTGATCAGCTGAAACCAAAACCGGCGGATGAATCTCAACTGGGCTTTGGGGATATCACGACGGATCACATATTCCTCATGGACTATGATGTCAGCAAGGGATGGTTCAATCCTAGAATTGAACCTTATGGCCCCCTGGCCATTGATCCGGCGGCCATGAGCCTTCACTATGGACAGGAAATTTTTGAGGGCCTTAAAGCCTACGGAATAGCAGATGGCGGTATCGGACTTTTCAGGCCCAAAGAAAATTTTGAACGGCTCAATCGTTCGGCCACGCGCCTCTGCATGCCCACAGTGGATATTTCCCAAGCCATGGAAGGGATGAAACAATTGATCCTCCTGGATAAAGACTGGATTCCCCGAAGCTCCGGGACCTCACTTTACATTCGGCCCACCATGATTGCCACTGAACCACACCTGGGCGTTCGGCCAGCCAACAACTACGTGTTCTTCATAATTATCGGTCCGGTAGGAGCCTACTATAAAGAGGGGCTGAATCCGGTTAAGATTTATGTGGAAGACTTTTTTGTCCGGGCGGCAATCGGCGGAACGGGTGAAGCCAAAACAGCGGGCAATTACGCAGCCAGTCTTCTGGCTGCCGAAGAAGCCAAGAAAAAAGGATTCACGCAGGTGCTCTGGCTGGATGCGGCGGAACGGAAATATATTGAAGAAGTGGGTACCATGAATATGTTTTTCCGCATTGATGACGAAGTGATCACCGCGCCGCTGAACGGCAGTATTCTGCCCGGGGTCACCCGGGATTCCGTCATTCGAATCGTTAAAGACTGGGGCATCAAAATGACGGAGAGATCCCTTCCCATTGATGAAGTGATTACGGCGGCTGAAGACGGCAGGCTCAAAGAAACATTCGGCACCGGTACGGCGGCTGTGATTTCTCCGGTGGGGCAAATCACTTTCAAGGGTCGCGACTATGTGGTGGCCGGCGGCAAAATGGGAGAATTGAGCCAGAAACTCTACGATGAAATCGTTGCCATTCAGTACGGCCAAAAGCCAGATCCATACGGATGGGTTGAGCGGATTGAATCGTAATGAAGAAAGTTAAGGGGGAGAGATAAGTTCCAGGCTCTCCTCCGGCAACCAGCCCCGTTTTTTGTCCGGCAGACGAATGAGTCTCCACCCGCCTTCCTCCCGTTCCTGCTCCACAATGGCCCCTTCGTGCAGTTTAAAAAGGATCGTGTCCCCCTCATGAGGCCCTGCCAGGACCTCAACTTCCTTTTGCAGAATAACGGCCCGATGATCATTATGGACCTGTGCCCATTTCATCCCGAGGGAAAGCCCCGTTATCATCCAGAGGCACAGTACCAGCAGCAATAAGTAGAAAAGCCATTCGGCCCGGTGAAACAATCGGATCAACAGCGCGGTCAGAAGCAGCATATTCAGTATGGCAAAACACCAGAACAGTTCGCTCTGGCTGACGGACGGCAACCAGAAAAACGCCATGCTGAAAAATCCGCGTGAAGGCGGAATGGCATCCACCACCTGATCCCGGGCATGGGCCAGATTGAAGTTGAGATCCGCATCCCTGGGCATGGCAATATGAGCCCGCTCATAGGCCAAAATGGCCCGACCCAATTGATTCATCCTGAAATAACCGTTTCCCAGGTTATACTGGATGCGGGGCACGTCATGACCCGTCCGGATCAACTGCCGGTAGCCCTTGACCGCTTCCTGAAAGTTTCCTTCCCGATATGCCTGATTGGCTTGATAGAAAATTTCCTCCCATGCCCGGCCCCCCTGATGGTCCTGGCCAAAAGCCGAGGCCACCGGGAAAACGGCTGTCAGAAAATAAATGACGGGCAGCAGGAAACGATATTTCACCGCAGCTCCTTTTCAATCTTTTTAATGATTTCCATAATACTCAGGGATGCTGATCCACAGGTGGCCTCTCCTCCCGTGTAGATACGACCCTCAAGATCCCCCAGAACGTCTCGAAGCCTGGATGCCGTATCCGGGTGAACCCCTTTTTCCATCAACAGTTTGGACACATCAGCGGGCGTCAGAGAGCCAAGGGATAGCTGAAAACGATCGTTCATATAATCCCGAACGGCGGTCATCAACCCATTGGCATCCTTTTCCCCGCCACGGCATTCTTTCTGAAAAACATGAGCGGCTTTCTTGGCACGTTGAACGTAAAGAGCCTGGTCGGACTTCCTGTTTAACCGCAACCCCAGGAAAACCACACCATAAAACAGAAAAGGCATCATCAGTATGGCCCAGCAAAGGGGGTTTCCGGGGCCCATTGCCTTTGGTGAAAACCAGCCATCAGCTTTCAGCCCCGAAGTTGAGGTATAGATGGGAAGGATGTCATGCCCGATTTCTTTGACTTCCTGTTTGGCAGAAGGCCCGGTTTCGTTTGATTTTTCCCCTTGAGGGGTTGTTACAAGCGTTTCTTTTTCTCCGGGCAGGACTTTCAGCACCAGCGACTGCGTCCTTTGGGTAACATAGACTTCAGTTTTAGGGTCGAAATAATGAATGGTAAATGGGGGTATGGTATAACGGCCCTCCGTATCCGGCACCAGTGCCCATTTCATAGTTTTGGATCCGGTCAGGCCATCCGCACCGGCCCGGGTTTGAAACACCGGCTCATCCGCATAGAGTTTCAAATGGTCCAATGCCGGCATTTTCAGATCCGGCAGCCGGTTAACATTGCCGTTGCCGGCCAGGCGAAGGGTGAGGGTCACAGAATCCCCCACCCGGATCTCCAGATCGGAAAGGGAGTCCTCAATGGCAAATTGCCCCACCAGGCCGGTGAAACCGGAAGGCTTTTCTTTTTCGGGAAAGGGCAGAACTTCGAGAGCAAGGGGTTCGCTTGAAACGGTCATGGGCCGCCCGCTCCTCAAAGCACCTCCGAAAAACGGATCGTCAAACAGGGACCTGGGCGTTCTTGATCGAGCACTGTAAACCGTCAACCCCATGCGGGCAGGGGGGATGCGAAAACGTCCGGTCTTAAGGGGCATCACCCCATAGGAAACCTCCAGGACTCGGTAGGAGACCCCCTGGTAAACCGCCTGAGACTCTTTTGGTTTTTCCAGCTGCCGAAAGGTGAGGTCATCGGTCTCGGGTAGGTCCAGTGAGATATCGCTCACGTTGGTGCGCAAATACAACTTCAGAGTGTAGGGAACCAGTTGTTCCACATAGGCTTTTTGAGACCCCACCGTCGCCGTCAGAAAAACCGGGCCTTTGTCCACTCCCGATGCATCGCCGCCGTTTTGCACCACCTTCAGGGTCGCCACATTGCTTTTAGATGTTTTCCCATCCACTTTAATTGCAGCGGGCCCCACACTAAACACACCTTTTTTTTGGGGTTGCAGATAATAGGTATAATCCACACCGGAATGATACCGGCCATTGACGAATTCAACCCGGCTGGCACTCCCCCCCTTTGTCACGTGAAAGGGTTCCAACCCCTCAATGACCGGAGGGGCGTCACTCCGCCTTACACCGGATACACGCACTTGAAGCTCAATGGAATCCGCAAGGGTGGCTTCCCGGCGATCCAGGCTCAAGGTCACCGAAACCTCTGCGCCAACCGGTTGTACCATCAGGATCAGAATGGAAAAAAATATCAGGAAACCGGTAATTTTTTTCATATCACCAGTCCTTCCCAGACGGGTTTCCCCGGCCCCTGGCTTCAGGGACCTGATATTTCAAGAATCGCGCCCGATCCTCCTTGATGTTATCCAGCAACGCCTCGGCTTTCTGTTTCTGCATCCGGGCGACAGGGGCTTGCTCTGGTTTCTGGTCCTCGGGTTTCCGGGGTTCAGGTTCGTTTTTTTTCTGAGGTTCTTTTTGAGCACCCTTTTCCTTTTTTTGATCCGGCTTTTTCTGTTTATTCTCCTGCTGTTGTTTATCCTCTGATGGTTTCTTCTCACCTTCCTCTTTTTCTTTTTGTGAGTCGCCTTCCTTTTTCTGGTTCTCTTGTTGTTGTTTCTTTTTTTCCTCCGCCTGCTTTTTCTGCTTCTCCAGTTCCTTGAGGGTCAGCTCCAGGTTATAGCGCGCATTTCCGTTTGTAGGGTCCAACACGATGGCCTGTTGATAATAGCCCCTGGCCGAAGCAAAATCCTTCTTCTTAAAGGCGGCATTACCCAGGTTAAACACCGCTTTTACCCGGGTTTCCGGATCATCGGTACGTTTGAGAACGCTGGAAAACGCTGCCATGGCACCCTTAAAATCAGAAGCCTGGTAATCGGCGCAACCCCGGTTGTATCGGTACCGGATATCCCGGGGATTATCCATGTCTTGATCGGCGTACAACTTAGCGGCCTCAGCAAAACGCCCCTGCGCATAGAGTTGGTCCGGGTCTTCTTCGCATTCCCCCCGGGAGGAAAACAGCAGCAACAATAAAACGGAGAGCAACACCGGTATTTTCCGTTTCAAATGGCCGATGAATCCTTCCAGCAACAGCAATAAAAAAGCCGCCACCGCAAAAATGAAAAACCGCTCCTCATAAACCTTGATCTTGCCGCTTTTGACCACAGCCGCATCGGTTTTCTGTTTGATGCCGTCAAAATAGAGCAGATCCAGGTCCAGATCGCCGGCCATGGACCGCACGTATTCGCCGCCGGTCACCGCCGCCATTTCCTGCAAACCCGCTTCGTCCAGTTTGGAGAGGACCAGCTCTCCCTTGTCATCTTTAACAAAGCCCCCCTGCCCCTGAGAAGCGGGAATGGGTCCGCCAGCCGGATCCCCCATGCCGAAAATAAAGATTTTGATCCCCTTTCGGGCCGCCTCGCGGGCCGCTTCAAGACCCCGTTCTTCATTGTCTTCACCATCGGTGATGAGCAGGATCACCTTGTCGGTCTCGCTTTTGGGATCAAAGGCCTTCATGGCGCCCTGAATGGCCGCGCCCAGATCCGTTCCGGGAACCGGAATATGATCCGGATGCAGGATGTTCAAAAACATCATCAATGCGCCGTAATCGAGCGTCAGGGGACACTGGGTGTAGGCAGCACCCGAAAAAGCCACCAGGCCCACCCGGTCCCCCTGCACCACTTTTAAAAAATCCGTAATCTCCCGCTTGGCCCGCTCCAGTCGGTCCGGTTTTACGTCTTCCACCAGCATGCTGGGGGATACATCCAGGGCAATGACAATATCCACACCCTTCTGGGTCACTTCCTGGTAGTGGCTGCCCCACCGGGGACCGGCCAGGGCCAGCAGCATGCATCCCAACGCCAGCAGACAAAAAACAGCTTTGATCACCCGCCTTCCCCGGGAACCTTCTGGGGTCAATCGATTGAGCAGTTGGTTTTCGGCAAACCGCGCCAGTGCCTGACGCCGTTTTCGGTACACCACCACAAAGGTGACGGCCGTCAAAGGCAGAAGCCAGAGGAAATGAAGGATCCAGGGATGAGACAGATTCATGGAATGACCCTCAATATCCAGGTTTTAAGCAGCAACTCCAGCAGGAAAATCAGGATGGCAGGGACCAGGAACCAGGGGTAGAGTTCCCTGAAATGAAAAAACTCTTTGACCTTCACATCGGTCTTTTCTTCCCGGTCGATGATGTCGTAGATCTCCTGAAGTTCTTTACTGTTGGCCGCACGGAAGTACTTGCCCCCGCCGGTTTCCGCCACCTTTTTTAACGTCGCCTCATCCAAATCCACCTGCTGTGGCACCAACTGCGTTCCGAAAAGGGTTTTCATGCGAAAGGGCGCCGGACCTTCACCGCCCACACCGATGGTATAAAGCTTGATGCCGAACTCCCGCACGGCCTGGGCCGCCGCCTGGGGACTGATTTCCCCCGCATTGTTCCGGCCATCGGTTAAAAGAATCAAAATCTTTGATTTGGCTTTCAAGTCTTTCAAGCGTTTGCCCCCGATGGCAATGGCGCTTCCGATGGCCGTACGATCCCCGGCCATGCCGATGGTCATACGGTCCACCAGTTCCAGCAAAAGACCCTTGTCGATGGTTAACGGCGACTGGGTAAACGCCTCCTCCCCGAAAACCACCAGGCCGATGCGGTCCGTTTCCCTTTTTTTGATAAAATCCGACACCACTTTCTTGACCGCTGCCAGCCGTGTCACCGAATCCCCTTCCACCTTGAAATCAAGGGCCTGCATGGAGCCGGATGTGTCCAGACACAGCATAATATCCACGCCGGGAGAACGAACGTCCCGGGATACATTGTATAATTGGGGCCTTGCCGCCACCAGGACCAACAACAACAGACAGCAGGCACGAAGGATGGTGGGGATGCGGGCCACCAGGGTGCTGCTGCCGCTGCCTGACAGGGCTGCCATGCGGGAGGTCATGGAATAAGTGATCCCCGTGGGTTTTTTGAAAAGGGCAAAGGCCAGCCATCCCAGCGCCAGCGGGGCCAACAGAAACATAACGGGATAGGCAAACCGGAACATCATGATGGTGACCCCTTCCGGGCGGTCCGGGACCCATGGGCAAAAATATGTTTGCCGCCCCGGCGGGCAGCAGCAGCTTCCGTCATCAGCGGTTCGCGGGTGCTTCGAATATAGACAAATGCCGTTTCCATGTCGTCGTTTTTTCCTGCGGGAGTGGCGGTTGAATCGGCAAATTTCACCATATCCGCCCGGCGAAGCAACGCCAATAGAGCCTGATCTTCTTTCTTTTTAACAGCCCGGGCAATCTCCTCAAGGGTATATTCGGCCGCGGGAAATCCGCGGATGGCTTCCAGATAACGCCGCAAAATTTCAGAAAAACCGAAGTAGAAATCCTTGATTCGGCCTTTTTCAAACAGTTTCAGTGCATCCAGATCTTTCAGAGCCCGCATGGCCAGCTTGTCGGGAGGCGTTTCATCAATAACCCCTATCCCTTTCCCCCGTCTTCTGCGAATCCACCACTCGCATACCACTGCCAGCAACAGAAGTGCAATCCCCCCCAGAATCCAGAAGCGGTACTTCACCCAAAGGGCCTCCGTCGGCATAATGCCATAGATGGGTTTCAGACGGGCTTCTTCGGGTTTTTCTCCCAGGTTGGAAAGGACCGTGAGGGGAACCGGGGCCGCTTTGAGAAGCGCCGTTTTTCCCTTGGCGGTCGCATAGGAAAGGGAAATGGGTCCCACCGCTCCCGAATCCAAGCGGTCGACCATCAATTTGATGCGATATTCTCCTTGAATGGGCATAACGGAATTTTTCTGTTTGCCGGCGTTTTTTCCAGCGCCATCAAAGGTCATATTTCGATCCAGAACCTGGAAGCCTTCGAGCCCACTGACCTCGGTTTCGGGAGCAAGATGTGCGCCTTCGGGAAGTTGAAACCGTAACACCAGGGTAATGACACCCCCCACGCTGGTCTGATTGGGAACCAGCGATGCGGTCATGTAAGGCCCGGTTTCATCACCCCCCCAAACCCCTGAACCGGCCCAGGCCCATACAAAAAGGCACAACACCATAAGGGGAAGGCGTCTTTTTAGACCCGCCAGATTGTTCAGATTGGGCAGATTGATCATAACCGTCGCTTCCTGCTCTCAAAGAGCCGGGTCAACGGCTCCACCACGGGACCGTCCGTGGTCAACAGAACCTGGTCTATCCCGGCTTTTTTGAAGGTTTCACTCAGATAGGCCTGTTGCCTGTCCCAGTAATCCCGCCAGCGTCTTTGAAGTTTTCGGCTGCCGCTGTTTACCAGAGCGGTCTTTCCGGTCTCGGGGTCGGTGAGGGTGACAAAGCCGACATTGGGGAGCGTCTCTTCCGCGGGATCGGAAATGCGGATCACCGTGAGATCATGTTTCCTGGATGTCAATCGCAGGGCTTTTTCAAACCCCGTGTCCATACAGTCGGAAATGAGAAACACGATGGTATGCCGTTTGGCCACGCGATTTAGAAATGTCAGAACCCCATCCAGGTCCGTACTTAAATCCTCGGGTTGATAGGCGAAGACCTCCTTGATGAGACGCCACACGTGGGATGTCCCTTTTTTGGGGGGAATGTATTTTTCCACTTTGGAACTAAAAAGGATGGCCCCCACCTTGTCGTTGGTGCGAATGGCCAAAAACGCCAGCATGCCGGCCACTTCCGCCAACAGCTCCCGTTTGAATTTCTTTCGGGTGCCGAACAGATGACTGCCGGAGAGGTCCAGGAGCAGCATGACGGTCAACTCCCGCTCTTCGTGAAAAACCTTCACATAGGGGTGACCGAAACGGGCCGAAACATTCCAGTCGATGGTGCGAATGTCGTCTCCTATCTGGTATTCCCGCACCTCGGCAAATTCCATGCCCCGGCCTTTAAAAGCGCTTTCGTACTGGCCGGCAAACATATCATTGGCCATGCGTTTGGTGGTGAAATGAAATTTCTGGATTTTTTTGAGCAATGCCTCCGGGAGCATCTTAAGGCACCTCGATCCGTTCCAGAAGCACATCGATAAGATCGTCCGTGGTTTTTTCCTCGGCTTCCGCCTCATAGCTCAAAATAACGCGGTGGCGCAAAATATCGGGCGCCATGGTTTTCACGTCCTGGGGCGTCACATAACCGCGTCCGCTCACAAAGGCATGGGCTCGGGCCGCGAGCCCCAGCCAGATGGATGCCCTGGGGGACGCGCCGTACTGGATCATGGGAGCCAACTCCAGCCCAAAGGCTTCAGGGTCACGGGTGGCGCGCACCAACCGCACCACATAATCCATAATACGATCCTCCATGTGGATGGCCCGCATGGTGTCACCGGCCCGTCTGATTTGAGCGCAGTCGATAACACCGGTCATCTGGGCTTGTATGCCGTCATAGACCCGGGTCATGATCTCCCGCTCCTCTTCCGCCGATGGATAGTCCACCTTGATCTTCATCATGAATCGATCGATCTGAGCCTCGGGCAGGGGATAGGTTCCTTCCTGTTCGATGGGGTTCTGGGTGGCCAGCACCAGAAAGGGCCTATCCAGGGTAAAAGTGGTCTCACCGATGGTAATCTGGAGTTCCTGCATGGCTTCCAGAAGGGCACTCTGCACCTTGGCCGGCGCCCGGTTAATTTCATCGGCCAGGATGATGTTGTGGAAAATGGGCCCCTTTTTGATTTCAAAGGTGGCGGTGTCCGGGCGGTAAAACTGGGTCCCCAGGATGTCGGCCGGCAACAGGTCAGGGGTGAACTGGATGCGTTGAAAGGTGGTTTGAATGGTGGTGGCCAGGGCCTTCACCGCCGTGGTTTTGGCTAAACCCGGAAGGCCTTCCAAAAGCAGATGCCCCTCACACAAAAGACCGATGATCATCCGTTCAATGAGATATCGCTGTCCCACGATCACCTTTTCCATATTGGCCATGATCTGCCGGATCACCACGCTTTCCTGTTCCACCCGTTCGGTGATTTCCTGAATATCCATTAAGTCGATTCCTCCCTGTTGATTACTGACGACACCCATTGGCTTTTAAAATAAAAAAATCACTGACTGCTATTTTCCCTCCATGAAATTTGCTGGAATCATGACCGCAATGAGTTCCCCCCTTGCCACGATTTTGTCCCCGGCCGAAAGGGTTTCGCTAACGGTTA
>ERZ889078.3611-NODE-3611-length-10166-cov-7.680150_pt1 | contig 10166 bp, 9 predicted proteins | sample MGYA00521266_ERZ889078 | MGnify/ENA primary metagenome ERZ889078 (study PRJEB32303, sample SAMEA104408618) | aquatic metagenome | biome: Brackish water; feature: Pelagic; material: water | place: Baltic Sea | collected 2014-06-16T06:34:00 | depth 76,534 m ... | reverse complement strand
TAATCAAATCCTTTCTGACGATATACTGACCAAGAGCTAAACGCAAAGTTGACTCTTCATATTCCCAGGGAATACCTAGATTGTAAATACAAGAAACTGAAGCGACAATTATCACATCATCGCGACTCAACAAAGCACTAGTGGCCTGATGACGCAAACGATCAATCTCCTCGTTGATCATAGCCTCTTTTTCTATGTAGGTATCAGTGATCGGTAGATAGGCCTCTGGCTGATAATAGTCATAGTAAGATACAAAATAATTGACCGAATTTTCTGGAAAAAAATTTTTGTACTCACGATAAAGCTGAGCTGCCAAAGCTTTGTTTGGTGCCATTACTAAAGTTGGCTTCTTGATCTCCTGGATCACATTGGCCATAGTATATGTCTTACCAGATCCAGTCACACCCAAAAGAGTTTGGTATTGATTACCCTTTTTCAATCCCTGAAGCAATTTGGCTATAGCTTGAGGCTGATCACCAGCTGGCTTAAATTTTGATTTTAACTTAAATTCTATTGCCATAATTTTATATAAATAGGCTAAAAGCCCCAACTTTCGTTGGGGGTACCCCTATATAATAACATATAGTCACAAAAAGGCTAGAACATTGACAAAAATGGTGATTTATGATAAAAGTAATGATCCACCCAAAGTTCATTCACCCTCAACAACACCTGATTCAAGGAGGAAGATCGTGCCCAACATCATGTTTTACGGCTTCGACAGCGATACCATCTACGTGGCTCTCCTGCGGAGCAAGATGAATATGGTTATTGAAACCATGCGTGAACTCGGACTGGGCCAAGAGGCTGTAGTCACCACAGTCAACAGCGAATGCTTTGCCTGTGACGGAGAGCAGACCCCGTCCCCCTACATTCGCATCTGCGGTACCAGCCCGACCGAGATCAACGCGATCGTCGAGGCCCTGCGGGCCAAGAAGCTCGGTATCGACTGCGAGACCATCCTCCTGACGGACTTCATCCCCGGCGACCAGATGGGCAGCGACGAGCCCGATGACGACGACTTCACTGATGACGAGCCGACCTAGAGCCGGCATCGCTACACCCTGAACCTAGTTCAGGGATTTTTATTTACCAAAAAAACCCGCGTCAGACGCCGAGTTAATTTTTTATTTTTAAACCTTTATGTTTTTATTGGCTAGTTGACCACAGGCAGCCTCGATGTCTTGACCAAAACTATAGCGCTGGGTAACCGCTACACCCTCTTGTTCTAAAATCTCTCGAAACTTTTTGATATCTTTTGAACTAGAAGCTTTGAAAACATCAGTTGGATTATAAGAAATCAAGTTGACCATGTAAAGATGCTTTCTCATTAAGTCGGCCAACTCCAAAGCATGTTTTGGCTGATCGTTTACGCCCCTGATCATTAAATATTCAAACATAACCCTGCGACCTGTCTTGATAATATAGTTATCAACCTCTGCGAGCACCTTAGCAATATTAAATCCTTTGTTTATTGGCATCAACTCACTACGAAGTTTGTCGTTTGGCGCATGGAGAGATATGGCCAAATTGATTTGCATCTTTTCGTCAGATAATTTTTTGATGCCTTCTAGTATGCCACTAGTTGAGACTGATATTCTTCTAGCTCCAATCTGTAAATATTCATTGATATACTTGATAGACTTCATTACATTATCATAATTCAGAAAAGGTTCGCCCATGCCCATATAAACTACGTTGGAAACCTTTTTGTTTTCCTTGGCCAAATAACGGCTAAAAAATAAAACCTGTTCTATCATTTCATTATAATCAAGATTTCTTTTCAATCCCATCTTACCAGTAGCACAAAACTTACAAGCCAAAGGACAACCTACTTGGGTAGAAACACAGACTGTAAAACGTCCATCTTTGTGAGGCAAAAGAACGCTCTCGATTTGCAATCCATCGATCAGGGTAATCAGAACTTTGCTAGTCTCACTATTTTGAGAAGTAAAAATTTCTCCCTTTATTTCTAAGGGGCATTCTTTGTTTAGTTTTTCTTTTAGCTCTTTGGAAAGATTGGTAGCTTCTGACCAATCACTGGCCAATTTCTTGAATATCACATCCTGCGCCTGTTGGGTACGATATTTTGGCTGACCTTCCAAAACTTTGTATAAATTATCTAAGTTCATATATTGATTATAACACCTACTCACTCTTAAGCAAGAAAGTCCCAATAAACATTAACTCTTTAATGGGCAAGCCTAATTTATAAGCTAAACTTTGTCAAGAATGAAAATTCACCAAAACATCATATATTTATACGATTCTTGACATTTATGGCTTTTTTGTTTATAATTTACCGCGTATATTTACAAATACCATCTTAGCTCAGTTGGTGAGACCATACTTAGCCTTAACATATACATTAACGTTTTTATTTAAACATCGTGCCGGGATAGCTCAGTTGGTAGAGCAACGGTTTTGTAAACCGTGGGTCGGGGGTTCAAATCCTCTTCCCGGCTCCAGAATATTAATTAAACACCCTTATGTCACAAGATAATCTAGCCAAGCTCGAATGTGTTGATTGTAGAAACATCAACTACCACAGTCACCGCAACAAGAAAACAGTCAAAGAAAGACTAGAGCTTAAAAAATATTGTAAGAAGTGTAAAAAACACACTGCCCACAAGGAGACCAAATAAACTCTGGTCTTTTGAGGGGGCGTCGTATAGTGGTAGTACAGGGGTCTCCAAAACCTCTTGCGTGGGTTCGATTCCTACCGCCCCTGCCAAAAAACACTCATCGTAAGATGAGTGTTTTTTGATAAAAAGAAAGCTTAGAATTATCTAAAAGTTCTTGCCGACTAACGCCAGCCAGATGTTATTCCGAGTCCTTATGCTCGTTTTTTATTATTACTAGGTCGCCTACTTGGTTTAAGATTTTACCAGTCGAGTATTGTGGAGCTAATTCTAATAAAGATTGCTTGGTGGTAATAATCATTTTTCCTTGTTCCCATGCTTGTATTAGATCTGTTTCATCAACAACTACCTGATGATTTATATTATTAGCTTTTAAATAAAAAATATCACTAGGATTCAAATCAATCACATAAACATTATGAATCAAATCACCATAAACCACTACTTCTTGACCGCTATAATCTTTAATAAGCTCATTAAATGGGGATGGCTGAGGGTGTAATATACTACCTTTAATCCGTTGCCAGTTAATAACTAGGCCGCCAGCAATTAGACTAATTATAAGGGCAATAATAATGCGATCCACGACTCTTTTCTTTTCACTAGTCAGAATCCAGCTAACTATCAAAACAACAATCACCACAATTACAAAATATTTGTTCTTTATAGCATGAAAGTTATAGCCAAGTTTATTATGTATAAAAGGATAAAAACCTACAATTAGAAGTCCCAGGCTGACTAGTTTTATGGATAGTCTTTCTTTGGCCAAACCCCAAACAAAGTTGGCTAAAATCATCAACAAAGGAATAACCGCTGGTAAAATATGCCAATGCATTTTTGAGTGAACTGAACTAAATAAAAATAATATTGTTAAAAACCAAAGCAGGGGTAGTGAATTCTTTTTAAATTTTTTAAAACTACTAATGATTGCTAGGATGCTTAGATAAAAAAATGGTGCTATTGACCAAGACAAAAACCACAAATACCACCATGCTGGTCGTAAGTGATTGCCAAAACTAGGCTTGACCCTGTCTGCAATTTGGGTTTGCAAAAAATCATGAACAAACACCTCTCGCAGAAAAAAATAATTACCCACTAACCAGGGACTAATAAAAACCAAGCTCAAAAGGAAGGCCAAGAGTAGCCGTTTTATCAGTTTCCTACTTCTATTAGTTATTAGCCAATCAAAAAATATAACTAAAAAAACAGGAGTTATCATTAGACTTTTTATCCAAAAACCTCCCGCCAGACCAAGGGCAATTCCGAATATCCACCACTGCCATTTCTTCCCAGTTTTTAAATGCCAATACGAGAACAAAGCTATCAACTCAAAAAATATTAAGGCCATATCAAAATCGCCAGTCCGGCCGATATGCTCAGTTATAAATAGTTGCGATATTATTAAAAAAATTATTGCTAAAAGTCCTGATTGATTATTCCAGATCTTTTTTGACCACCAATATAACAACAGACAATTTAAAACCAGAAATAACGCCGGTATTATTCTAATCGCCAAGGCAGTTGAATCAAAAAATTTAAATGAAATTTGGTTAAGCCAAAAATGAAGAGGAGGTTTCTCTAGCCATGGATGACCACTATATCTAGGAACTAAATAATCGCCAGTTTGTTGCATCTCCAGACTTATTTTCGCATATATTCCTTCATCGGCGTTATTTAATTCCTGAACGCCTAGCTTATAAAAGCTAAAAAATATGACTACTGTAAAAACCAATATAAAACTTAATATCCGAAACAGCTTACTTGAAAACATCTTAACAATAAATCTATTCATAATTTAATTATACCATATTGCATCCTCAAAAAAAATGAGATATTCATTATCTTGTTTTTTTGTAAAAAAATTGACCGTCGCTTGAGGTGGACGGTCGTGACCTGGCTCGCAGAGCCTAGATGTGTATGTGTACGCAGTGTAGAGACACTGCGATAATACGTCCATAGCGCGAACGAACTCTAATTGGACCTTTGTAGCCAAGCTCTTCCCGAATTCTACGTTCTGCTTCATCGGGACAAAAGTTTTCTTCGATAAGGATTTTGGTTACGGAAGATTCTTCCAGGGCTTTATCGCCACAAATGATACACATTTATTTATCTTTCGAAGGTACGGCCTACTTATGAGGGCGAGGCGGTGGTGCCCTTATTCCTTAACAGGAATTATATAATAATACCATAAAACATTAATTTTGTCAATCATTAAACCCTGCCAAAAAACATTAAAACTGATGCCGTCTTCTTTTGTATTGACCTTTGTTATCAATAGAGTATAATTAATAAATTATTATAATTAAAGGAAAAATACATGAAAAAGACAATAATTATTATTATCCTAGCAATAATATCACTTGGTCTGTTGGCCTATATAATATCGGGTAAAACCAGCTCTGATACTATGAAACCAACTGAGGCAAAAGAAAAAATAGAAAAATTTATCAACGATAATTTGCTTAGAGAGGGTACAACAGTAGAGCTTGGTGAGATAAGCGAAGAAAATGGACTATACAAAATACCAATTACTCTCCCCGATGGGACCGAGCTAGACTCCTATATGAGTAAAGATGGAAAATTTTTCTTCCCTGAGGCAATGAATATAGAAGAAATAGAAAATAAATTATCTAATACCCCAGTGGATACCAATCAAAGTTCAGCAAGTCTACAAACCGAAATCTTGACCGAAGGCACTGGTGATCAACTTGTAAAAAATGGTGACTCTATTACTGTTGATTACACCGGCGTTTTAGAAGACGGTACTGAATTTGATTCTAGTGTAGGAAAAATACCTTTTACTTTCATCATTGGTCAAGGACAGGTTATCCAGGGTTGGGATCAAGGATTGATTGGTATGAAGGTAGGCGAAGAAAGAAGACTGGTCATCCCTTCTGACCTAGCTTATGGTCCAAATGGTACTGGTGGCATACCAGCAAACTCAACTCTAATCTTTACTGTAAAATTGATTTCTATAAATTAATTATGCTCTTAAACACTCACCCTGTGGTGGGTGTTTTTTAGTATAAATTTTATCAATTATATTGACAAAAACTTCTAAATACTATTAAATAAGGAACGCTGGGTAATTTCAGGATGAAACAATCCAGCTACAACCCGTTCCTTAAAGGAGTACAACATGCCCGAGACCACACCCCTCAACCCGACCGACCCGACCGACCCGACCTGCGAGATCATTCACCTCAATGTCGGCGACGAGATCATCGTTACCGCCAACCTGCTCGACCACTGGCGTCCCGCCAAGAGAATCCCCAGCGACGATGGCGTCGCCGGCGTGGTGATCCTCAGATACCAGAAGAAAGGCCAGGCTGTCTTGCCCTCCAGGGGCCAACGCGTCCACAAGGGCTTCGTGCTCTTCCTGCCGGATGGCCTCAAGATCGGCCAAAAGCTGCGCATTGAATGGCGCGACCCGGGCTGTGCCCAGACTGTCCTCGTGGGCTAGATACTCCGTGCTTCAACTTTGTTGAAGCTTTTTTATTTTATGCTATAATAAAAATATGAAAAATATAATCTTAGCATTACTAATACCTGTATTACTTACTGGTTGCCTACCAACAGCTAATATAGACAATACTAACCGTGTAAATACAAATGAAAATGAGCTTAGCGATCAGGGTACTCCTCAAGAAAAAAAAGACGAAAATATCGTCTGTGCTGAAGATGTTAAACATTGCCCCCAAGGCTTTTATCTCAGCAGAACTCCCCCTGACTGCGACTTTCCTGCTTGTCCAGAAATGGAAAAGTCACAAGAATTAGTCAAACCGATAGCTGAATTTGAAACCCGCATCACAAAAAAACCGTTTGGTATCTATATCACCCCAAAGACTTCACCAGTTGAACCAGAAAAATTTACCGGTTATCACACTGGTGCTGATATAGAATATGACGATTTACCCAATGAAAAAATACTGGTCTATGCGATAGACGAAGGACAAGTTGTCCGCTCCGACCACGTCAGTGGTTATGGTGGTATGATAGCTATAAAACATAAGATCAAAAATACCGACTACATTGTAATTTATGGACATCTTTCTCCTGAGAGCTTGCCTGCGTTAAATAGTTCTGTATATGCTGGACAAAACATCGGCTACCTGGGGCAAGGCTATAGTCTGGAAACCGACAATGAAAGAAAACATCTCCACTTGGCTATATATACTGGCAGTGACATAAATGTACGTGGTTATGTAAACACTAAGGATGAACTAGCTAAATGGCTTGACCCAATAGAATTCTTTAAATAAAAAATACCCCCACCTTGTGAGGATAAATTTATTTCTATTCAAAAATAAAAATTATTAAAGCCAGGACTTCTTTGTGCTAAACTCTTTGTCGAGCTCTTTAAGGAGCTCTCTTTGTTTTTTATTTAACTTGGTTGGAACGTTTACATCGACTATTACAACCTGATCTCCTCTACCTCTAGACCTCAAATGCGTTACACCCTTATCACGAAGTATAAACTTCTTACCACTAGGAGTACCAGCTGGAATTTTTAATTTTACCTTACCGTCTATAGTTTTTACATTTATCTCACCGCCTAAGGCTGCCATTGTAAACGGCACTTCGTATTCAGAAATCAAATCATCACCTTGGCGCACCAAGTTATTTTCCGCCTTAACATGCACTACTACGTACAGATCTCCAGACGCTGCGCCATTCTTGCCAGCATTGCCTAGATTGGATAATCTAATTGACTGCCCATCATCAATGCCAGCTGGAACCTCTATCTTGATATCAACATTATCAGTATTAGCACCTCGGCCATCACAATTAGGGCATTTATTTTTAATCTGTTTACCTTGACCACCACAATCTGGACAAATAGTTTGAGTCCGAAAAGTGCCCAAAACAGTAGTAGCTATCTTGCCGCTGCCGCCACAAGTGTCACAAGTGTCATAAGAAGTCCCCTTGTCTGCGCCTGTGCCCTTACAAGGCTCACATAGCACCTCCTTACGCAAGGATATAGTCTCACTAGTACCAAAAACAGCTTCCTTGAGGCCAATCTCTATGTCCACCTCAATATTACTGCCACGGTTACTACGAGAGTGTCCACCTGGACCGCCACCAGTAAAAAAACTACTAAATATATCACCAAGGTCAAAATCAACTCCTTGACCACCAGAACCCTGAAAACCAGAAAAATCAAAACCCTGACTAAAAGGATTTTGTCCACCTGGACCTTGAGCACCATCAAAGCTAGTGCCAAACTGATCGTATTGTTGACGACGTTCTTTGTTACCCAGGACTTGGTAGGCTTCGTTTATTTCTTTGAATTTTTCAGAATTCTGACCACCATTTTTATCTGGATGATGTTCATGGGCTAGTTTACGAAAAGCTTTTTTTATTTCAGCTTCACTAGCTCCTTTTTCAACCCCAAGTAATTTATAATAATCTTTTCCCATTTATTTTATTTAGTTGCGGCCCCCCGCCTTCTCTCGACTACGCTCGAGACCTTCGGGCGGGGGCCGCATTGGTTTATTTCTTGTCCTTATCTTCTTTTACTTCTTCAAAATCTCCTTCAACTGCTTCTTTATCAACTTTCTTTTCTTCAGCTGGATCAGCAGCGCCGGCAGTTTGTTGCTGGTCAGCGGCTTTTTGTTGATACATAGCAGCACCAATTTGCTGAACCACTTCCTCCATATCTTTGATAGCAGCCTTGATGGGTTCTAAATCTTTAGAATCTTTAACTTTCTTTAAGGCCTCCATCTTTTCTTCCATTTTTTTCTTGTCTTCGTCTTTGAGTGTGTCTTTATTTTCTTTAATAAACTTCTCGGTTTGGAAGATAACATTTTCAGCGCCATTTCTAGTTTCAACTTCTTCTTTCTTTTGTTTATCCTCTTCAGCGTGAACCTCAGCATCTTTTTGCATCTTTTCCACCTCTTCATCACTCAAGCCTGTAGACGATTTGATAGTAATAGACTGTTCTTTGTTGGTAGCTTTATCAACTGCTTTTACATTCAAAATACCATTAGCATCGATATCAAAGCCAACTTCTACTTGAGGTACACCACGTGGTGCTGGCGGAATGCCTGATAAAGTAAACCTACCCAATGTCTTATTATCAGTGGCCATTTCTCTTTCACCTTGCAAAACGTGGATTTCAACTGAATCTTGACTGTCAGCGGCAGTAGAGAAAACTTGAGTCTTTGAAGTTGGGATGGTTGTATTTCTAGCGATAAGCGGAGTACGAACACCGCCTAGAGTTTCCAAACCTAGAGTAAGTGGAGTTACATCCAAAAGCAAAACATCTTTAACGTCGCCCTGAAGTACACCAGCCTGCACAGCTGCACCTAGTGCTACTACTTCATCAGGGTTTACAGAAATATTTGGTTTTTTACCAAAAAACTCCTCTACCTTTTTTTGTACTAGTGGCATACGAGTCATGCCACCAACCATGATAATCTCTTCAATGTCCTTGGTTTGTAGACCAGCGTCTTTTAGAGCTTTTTCACAAGGCTTAAGAGTGTCTTCTACCAATCCTCCTACCAATTCCTCTAACTTAGCCCTGGTTATTTTCATTACCAGATGTTTTGGACCGGACTCATCGGTAGTGATAAATGGTTGGTTAATTTCAGTCTCCATAGAAGAAGAAAGCTCAATCTTGGCTTTTTCGGCTGACTCTTTGAGACGTTGCAAAGCTAAGGGATCTTTTGATAGATCTAAACCTTCTTGCCTTTTATATTCGTCCAAAATCCAATTAATGAGTATTTGATCAAAATCATCACCACCTAGATGAGTATCACCATTAGTAGACTTAACCTCAACCGTATCAGCTGAAACATCTAAGATAGAAATATCAAAAGTACCACCACCTAAATCATAAACAGCAATCTGTTGATCTTTTTTCTTATCAAAACCATAAGCCAAAGCAGCGGCAGTAGGTTCATTGATGATACGCTTTACTTCAAGCCCAGCAATCTTACCGGCGTCTTTGGTAGCCTGACGCTGTGAGTCGTCAAAGTAAGCTGGCACAGTAATAACCACATCCTTTACCTCCTCGCCCAATCTTTCTTCAGCGTCGGTTTTGATTTTTTGCAAAATCATAGCTGATATCTCTTGAGGGCTAAATTCTTTATCACCCATTTTTACTTTGACACCTTCACCAGCCTGAACAATCTTGTATGACATAGTTTCTATATCTTTTTTGATAACAGCATCAGAAAATTTTCTACCAATCAAACGTTTGACTGAAAAAATAGTATTTTCTGGATTGGTGACAGCTTGACGCTTGGCTGGTAAACCAACTAAACGTTCTCCATTTTTGGAAATAGCCACCATAGAAGGAGTGGTACGATTACCTTCCTTATTTTCCAAAATTTTTGGCTTTCCCCCCTCAACTATAGCAAAAGCTGAGTTGGTAGTACCTAAGTCAATTCCAATAATTTTTCCCATATTTTTATAATTTACTAACTTATTATCTTTGTCATTTCGACCGAAGTGCCTGCCTGCCGGCAGGCAGGGAGAAATCTAGATCTCTCGACTAGGCTCGAGATGACAGTGTGATTA
>ERZ889078.3608-NODE-3608-length-10172-cov-4.299101_pt1 | contig 10172 bp, 9 predicted proteins | sample MGYA00521266_ERZ889078 | MGnify/ENA primary metagenome ERZ889078 (study PRJEB32303, sample SAMEA104408618) | aquatic metagenome | biome: Brackish water; feature: Pelagic; material: water | place: Baltic Sea | collected 2014-06-16T06:34:00 | depth 76,534 m ... | reverse complement strand
CTATCGGCAATTTTCCTGCTGTAACCATTTCACGGTATTCATCCATATTACTGCTATTCTGACTATAACTATCAAAGATTGAACCGATAGAACTGACACCTATGGCCACAAGATCTGTATTGGCATGAGTCGAATAACCCTGAAAGTTTCTCTGCAATGACCCTTCCTGCTGCGCCTTCACCATAGAGTCATCTTCAAGTGCAAAATGATCCATACCGATATAAACATAACCTGCCTTTTGCAGTTTATTCATGGTTAATTCGAGAATTTTTAATTTTTCGGCCGGTGACGGTAAATCTTCTTCATTAATTCTTCTTTGCGGCTTGAATCGCTCTGGTAAGTGAGCGTAATTAAAGATAGAAAGTCTATCCGGTTTGAGGCGGATAACTTTATCCAGGGTGGCTTCAAAAGTTTCAACCGATTGAAAAGGTAAGCCATAAATTAAATCCATATTAATTGACTTAATATTTAACTTTCTGGCTGTTTCAAGGCGTTCACGTACTAATTCATAACTTTGAATTCTATTAACCGCCTTTTGAACTTTTGCATCAAAATCCTGCACACCCAGACTGATACGATTAAAACCGATATTATTCAGAAGCTCTAATGTTTCATTGGTCACTTTGCGTGGGTCTATCTCAATAGACATTTCGCAGTTTTCTGCAATTTTGAAATTCTCTTCGACCATACGCATCAATCTAATGAGTTCTTCGTCATTCAGAAAAGTTGGGGTACCGCCTCCCAGATGCAACTGCTCAAGCTCTCTATCGGCATCAAACAATGGTGCAATCATGTTAATTTCAGCTTCCAGCAAATCCAGATATTCATTGCTGACAGTATGATTTTTGGTAATTATTTTATTGCAGGCACAGTAATAACAAATGGTGTCACAATAGGGTATATGAACATACAGAGATAAAGGACTCGGAATCATCTCAGTATTACTTCGTTGTATACAGCTTTTCAGAGTCTGCTCTGTATATGAAGCAGAAAACTGTGGTGCAGTTGGATATGAAGTATAGCGTGGCCCTGATTTATCGTATTTCTTGATCAGTTCCGGATCAAAATTTAGCATCTGAACCATGATTAGGCTTTTTCCTGTGTAAAAATTATTTAAGGTTGCTATTGTAGGATATACGAATCAGGGAAAAATGACTTAAGTCAAATGTGTCTGGCTTCGTAATCAACAGTTAAGCAGATAATTTTAGTGTGTAATCGAATATTTTAATATTTATTGACTAAATTATGGCGTTTTACCTGCGTACAACTGGGACAACGATAAAACACCAGGATTGCTTAATATAATTACCAATTCCGTTAAAATATCTACTACACTCTAAAAAAACAAAACTCTTATCAGGAGCATCTTAACAGTGGATATAGCAAGTCTGGTCGGTATCATTGCCGCTTTTGGTATTATCGTTTCTTCAATCATGATGGGTGGCCCATTCATCATCTTTGTCAATGTGCCATCTATTCTGGTAGTCGTAGGGGGTACATTTGGAGCCACATTAATGCGCGTTACACTGGCTGACTTTCTCGGTTCATTTAAAGTTGGCATGAAGGCATTTATGTATAAAATGGACAATCCTTCCAGTCTCATTGAAGAAGCTGTAGAAATGGCCAATATAGCACGCAAGGAAGGATTACTTGCGCTTGAAGGCAGAGACATAAGCAACCTGTTTTTACAAAGAGGTATCGGCCTGTGTATCGATGGCCACTCTCCCGAAATCGTCAACAACCTGTTATCCAAAGATATTAATCTGGCTATAGAACGCCACACCAAGGGTTCTGACATGTTTAAAGCCATGGCTGTTTATGCTCCTGCTATGGGTATGATCGGCACATTGATTGGCCTTGTACAAATGTTAGCCAACATGAGCGACCCGGCTGCTATCGGTCCGGCCATGGCAGTTGCACTATTAACTACGCTGTATGGAGCGGTAATCGCGAACGCTTTTGCTCAACCCCTGGCAGAAAAGTTAATGTTGATAGCCGCTTCCGAAAAACTTAATAAATCTTTAATCCTTGAATCTATTGCAGCTATTCAGGATGGCACCAACCCACGTGTTATGCAGCAATTACTGAATGCATTTTTACCCGAAACTAAACGACCTAAAGATGATTGATGCCGGATTAAATCATGAGTGAAGAACCCGATTGCCCGGTCTGTGAAGAGGGCTTACCTCCCTGGTTAGCCACCTTTGCAGATCTTATGTCTTTGTTAATGTGCTTTTTTGTATTGCTGCTGTCTTTTGCTGAGATGGATGTTTTAAAATACAAACAGGTTGCCGGCGCAATGAAAATGGCGTTCGGCGTGCAGCGTGATGTCATAGCAACCGAAATCCCCAAAGGCACAAGTGTTATCGCCCAGCAATATAGTCCGGGTAAACCCATAGAAGTAACTCCTCTGGAAATCATGCGTGAAAAATCTACGGATGATACTAAAACCAACCTGGACTTTACCGATTCAAACAGCCGTAATGATCTGTCTCAGGCTGAAGCCGCGGCATTGGCTGCACAACATGCCAAACAAATGGCCAAAGAAGAGGCGGAGGAATTACAGAAAGAACTGGCATCTGCTATCGGCGATGGTTTACTGGAAGTCGAAGCTTTTAATGACAGGGTTTTAATTCGAATTCGGGAAAAAGGCTCTTTTGGTTCAGGGATAGCTGACCTCAAACCAGAGTTCGAACCTATACTTGAACAAATCGCCGCTGTCCTAAAACAACGTGATGGTCAATTTATCATTGCCGGTCATACCGATGATATCCCCATAGAAACCAGGCAGTTTCGATCAAACTGGGATCTTTCTGCAAAGCGTGCAGCTACAGTCGTACACTTTTTTATACAACGCGGTGACATTGACCCCGAACGCATGGAAATTCGGGCACATTCAGATAACCAGCCGCTAGTTCCAAATGACAGCTGGGAAAACAGAGCGCAAAACCGAAGAGTAGAAATTAGCGTATTGCACGGTAATACAGAATCTATAATGATGGATTCACCCGCCGATAATGTAGAATTTGTAAAGGAACAATAAGCATGAGCGACGAGCGACGACGTTTTTTTAGAATAGAAGATATCGTAGGTCTGAAAACACAGGTCATTGAAAAACAGGATCTTGAAAAAAAGATTGATAGCTTCTGGAATGACCAGCATCAATTTTCAATGCGTAATGAGTTCAATTATAAACTGGATCAACATAAAGCTGATTTACAACACATAAAAACGAAAATGCCGGAATTAGGGCGCTATTTATCAGTATTACAGGAACAGCTGGATCTATTAACCAATAAATTATTATCTGAAGATGATGAATTTATCACCAGAGAAACCGAAGTAAACATCAGTGCTCAAGGCATCTCATTCACCTCAGATGAACAGGTTAACGCAGGGGACATAGTTGAATTAAATTTATTACTGCTGCCCAGCCAGCAAAAAATTGTTGTTTTCGCAAAGGTCATGAAGTGCCGACAGGATGATAAAAACACGAAAAATTTCAATATTTCACTCGATTTTGAACACATACACGATGCCGATCAGGAATTGCTAGTCAAACATGTGCATGGAAAACAGCTCAGGTCACTGGGTGCAGCTCGCTTCGAAGAAAATAGTTAAGTCAATTTACACGGCATTCCCTAAAACAATCCATGTCATTATCTCAGGCGCAAAGCTGGTTAAAAAAACATTCAGACAGCATTCCGGCTCTCAATATTAATCATCAAAAAATTATTGAATTACTGGACTCTGAAAAAAACTCACAGGATATTGTTTTACATGCTTTGGCTGACCCCGGGTTATCGTTGGCGTTACTCAAAAAAGTCAATGCCGACAGAGGTACAAATTCCGCTAAGGATAGAGTTGAATCCACCAGGTCCGCCATTACCCTGTTGGGAAACCAGGTCACACACAGCTTACTAAGAAAATATTCAGTTGCTGAAAAAAAGCTGAATAACCCCCAGCAACTATTTTTATTTCATCAAATTATTAACCGTAGTTTCCATAACGAAGTACAGGTAACTGCGTGGGCAGAGGGAAATGGTTACCAACATAAAGAACAATTGAAAGCCTGCGCATTATTAAGTTATACAGGAGAAATTCTTTGTTGTGTATATGATTTTGAGCATTATTTGCAATACATTCTTGGTGGAAGCGTAATCGGCGAAGAACAACAGATTTTCGGCTTTAGCTTCCCTCAATTAACTGAAGCTTTATGCCTGAAATTAAATCTCCCTGAAATATTTATTCAGGCTCTACCGCATAAAGAAAGTGATCAACAAAGAGAAAAATTTCTTTGTTTTATAGCAAAACTTTGCCATCAATGCGAACATGGCTGGTTTACCAAAGCTCAATTTAAAACCTTTAACCTGTTTGCGGAATTTCTACAACACCCGGTTGATCAGGTGATACAGAAATTCCACCAGGTTTCAGTACACGCTGCGCGCCAGTCCATACTAGAGGATGCATGGCAGGCGGCAAGCCGGTTAATTTTAATCAGTGACAGTGCCTGGATACCTGCTGATCCTGCTGCGCTCAGGAACGCAGCAGTTGACCGACCTAAATCAGCTCAACCAGACTTCCATAAAACTGAAAAGCCAGGCGTCAAAGAGACGCACAAAACAAGTTCAGCAGATGACATTTTTAGCCGAATTAAAAATCTTGTCAAACAGCAAAATGTCACCAAATCTATCATTCTCAATACCTGTATTAATGGCTTATTTGAAGATTTTTCGATGAGTAAAGTCAGTTTATTGCTACTTTCACAGGATAAACATAAACTGCATAACCGCATGTCCAGAGGCATTCCAAAAGAAGCTGCTTTTAAGCAATATCAAATTGAAACATCGAAAGCCGGTCTATTAAAAATCTTACTCAATAAACCGCAGGCTATCTGGATAAATGAAACAAGTTTAAAAAAATATCATAAAATCATACCTGCCAGTTTATTAGCGAGCATAATGACAACCGATTTTCTCGCTATGTCACTTTTCATTGGCGAAAAACCAGTTGGCATCATCTATGCTGACCGCACTGATACTATCGACAAACTTGATGAAAAGGCGTTTACTGAATTCAAACAACTAATTACTCTAACCAGTAAAGCTTTGACAGTTATATCAAAAAGATAACAAACTTATTTTTTAACCTGAATAAATCCGATATCTGTATTGCTCATACATGGTATTGTGCTTTTTATATACCGGTTTTGTTCACGGCTTGCTGGCCACTGACTTTGATTCATTGCAGTTATATATGTAAATACAATGGAATATGATTTTCTACAAATTACCGCCTTATTAATCCTCGGATACATCGCCGGCATTATTAACACACTTGCAGGTGGAGGCTCAAATCTGACCTTACCGGCATTAATGGTGATGGGTTTACCTGCTGACATTGCTAACGCCACTAATAGAGTAGGCATTTTTCTACAAACAATCTGGGGGGCCAAGGCTTTTCATGGTCATGGACAGCTCCCTCTACATGATGTTAAAGGCATTTTCATCCCTTTATCTATAGGTGGTGTTTTAGGAGCATTGGCGGCTTCGTACGTACCGGTTTCTTTTTTAAAGCCGGTATTGTTAACCACCATGATAAGCATGTCCTTAATTATTTTAATTAAACCATCCGTAATCATGCCTGAACCAGGTACCATTCCAAACAGGGTTATCAACTCACCCTCTTCCTGGTTCATGTTATTTTTTTCTGGACTGTATGGTAGTTTTGTACAGGCAGGTGTCGGATTTGTATTAATCATCGCATTAGCAGGATCTTTACGTTATGACCTGATCAAATCAAACGCACTGAAATTGCTGTGCACTCTCGGATTTACCAGCATCGCGTTAGTTATATTTATATTACGCGATCAGGTTGCCTGGGTTCCCGGATTGATTTTAGCCTCAACGATGATGATTGGCGCTCACCATGGCGTAAAATTAGCCATCAAAGCCAAAGCTAATACCTTGAAATGGTTTTTATTTATTATGACCATTTGTGGTAGTGCTGCTGCTTTTTATTTTTAGGTGTAAATTTAAACGGCTAAAACTACTTTATTACGCCCACTTTCCTTAGCTTGATACAGCGCCTTATCTGCTTCACTAATTAAATCAACCTTCGGATTAGAAGCATCAAAAACTGAAATTCCAAAGCTGGCGGAAACAGGGTGAAACTGTATTTCATCGATTTGCAGTTTCATTATTTTCAACCGAATATTATTGGCAAGTTCTCTGGCTTGATCACCGCCAGTTTCTGGCAACAATAAAAGAAACTCCTCACCGCCATAACGCCCACAACTATCTGACTCTCTTAAAGAATGTTTAAGTATATCGGTAATGGCATGTATGACCTTATCTCCTGCAGGGTGTCCGTATGTATCATTTATATCCTTAAATAGATCTATATCCAGCATAACGACAGATAAATTATGCCCATAGCGTTGAGCCGTTTTAGACATAATACTGAGACGATCAATCGAGGTGTTATGGTTCAATAAACCTGTCATGCTGTCACGTAAAGCCATTTCACTGAGTAATTTATTTCTCAGTTCTAGTTCGCGTGTACGTACTGACACCTTGGTTTCAAGTCCTTCATTTAACTGTCTCAGATAATCATTGGCGACCTGTTTAGCAAACTCCTTGTCTTTATGAAGTTGTTTGACATTATGCATCAATACATAGCCTAATATTAAAATTTCAATCAAGGATGCTATTTGCATGGAATTATGCGTATAGAAGTTTCTCTCAATCAATCCGAAATAAACCATACCGGCAAAAAAAACACCGAGTAGGAATATTCCCCAGGCCAACAGAAAAAACCGGGCCGGTTTATAACCCTGTTTAATCGCTATAATATTAGATATCAATACGACTGGTGGTAATAAAATACCAGCAAAAGCTGCCATTTTGACTGCTGTTGAAAATTCCCCGAATATACTCATCAGCATGCTGAAAAGGCCTAGCCCGATCATAAAGTTGTAAAAATACTTGAAGCGATTCTGCTTTTGCCAGACTCGTAGAAAAACACCACAGAAAATAAACCCGCATACCACCACAAAACCGATGGATGATGAATTAATACGATTAGTCCATTGATTTAAATCTGACCACAAATATTGATAACCAAAGCCATTTAAAGATATCTGAAAAAATAGAAAACTAAAGAGATACAAGGCATACGACAGGAATAATATATCTCGCAACAGCAGATAAGCAACTGTAGCAGCTAACATCAAAATCAACATCACCCCGTAGTAGAAGCCATAGGTTAAGCCAGATGTATCGGCGAATTCTATAAACTCAGATGAGGATTGCAATGACAGTGGAATTTGTACAGAACCCCCGGTCTTTAATCGAAAGTAATAGACTTGAGTTTCTCCGGCAAGCTGATCCAGCTGGAATAAAAAATTGCGAAATTTTATTTCTCTTTGAGAAAAGGGAACAGTATCACCCGTGTCACTTTGAATAAAACCACCCTGTCTATCTTCTTTAAAAAATGTGACTTCATCTAATAGTGGATATTCCAGATGTAACAGGATTTTATCAGCCGTAGCAGCATCTATTTTTAGCGTAAATTTTAACCAGTAGGTGGATTTGCTGAAACCAAAACTATTGCCTGTTTCTGATAATAATCTAAACCCCGGAGGATCAACAGCAGTGTTGATCTCATCAAATGTTAATTTGTGGTCAGGATCAGCTAATACCAGAATGTAAGGTGTTAAATCCAGATACCTGGAATTTGAATTAAATTCAGCTATCAGTGAATTCCCATTTCCTGTTACTTGAAAAGTAAGCGCTAACCCGAGCAAAAACAACAATACTCGCATATTTTCAAAACCCCAGTTGTATAAAACTAGCATAGACCCTTACACAGGGACTCTCAATAAATATATTAACAATACCTGGTTAAACTAAGGCTGACTTGATCCAGGAAGACATAGCAACTAAATAATTTACAGGTTAGTATTAAGATAATTTGTGAAACTCTAAGGTGAATAACATGCGTGGAGCTGGTGGAACCACAGGCGGCATTGGCCAGTTTTTTATTGGCATGGTGATGCTCTGTGGAGGACTTTATCTATTACTAAACGCCATAGTCGTAACGTCTCATTTTGGTATTGGAATGCGTCTCTACGGCATCGGAGGATATGGTGTAACCAGTGGTATGATACTGATACCATTTATGTTTGGTGTGGGTCTTATTTTTTATAACAGTAAAAGTTTAATCGGCTGGTTTCTGTCTGCAGGCTCCTTAGTTGCATTAATATTTGGTGTTATTTCTTCCATTCATTTTACTTTTCGACATATGACAGCTTTTGATTTAATCACTATCCTGGTTCTCACCGTTGGCGGCCTGGGCTTATTCCTGCGTTCACTTAAAACGATTGATGCAGCTTATCCTGACAAATAATCGCTACTGTGAAAATTGTTTTTTCAATAATTCAAATTTTTCACTGAAAGCAATGACCAGTTTGTATTCCATTGTCACCAGAATATTTTCTTCGTTAACTTCGGAAGCGCTCCTGGTCCAGTTAAAACTTCCGTTTAATAAAATCTTTTTATCGAACAACGCAAACTTATGATGCATATGGTAAGGCGAATCATCCAGTAGAACATTGACTCCCCTGTTCGACAATAGATCGATATCACTACCCCGGTCATTCGACTTATCATTATCACTGATGATGGTTATTTTTACGCCTCTTTGATGTGCCTCTAGAATAGCTTTGGTAATTTGATTATCTGAAATAGTAAACACACAGATTTCAATTTCTTTTCTGGCCTGCTTCAACAGACGAACGATTGCATTTTTACACTCCTGTCCGGGACTGAAATAAGCACTCGACTCTACTGTTACGATTTGTGTAACAGGCTGTAACACTTTTACCACTCTTTGCAGCCAGTTTAGTGCTCTAAATGCCTTTTCACCTCCAGCCTCAATATAAGAACGGCATAAATCGAATGATTTATTTCTCATAAAATTAAGCTGGTCCTGAGCTAATTTTTCTGCCACTTGCTGCAACAGGTATTTTTCGTCCTGATCCAGTTTAAAATCGGACAAACTATTGACTAAAATCGTTTCCAGCTGTGAGTTATTCATCAATATAAAATAGTTTCGTCAGAGTCTGTCTCATCATCACTGATTCAGCATGAAAATTTCTACGGAAAAATACTGCTCATGACCTTACTAATTTCAAGTTCAGTCTGTTGCATTATGGACTCACAATCCTCTAATGAAAGTCCCGTTTGTTGCAGAGCGTCAGGATGAAACCGGGCATCTTCAATATTGCCATTCTGTATAGCTGTCAACTGTACCGCTATATGAACAAGGCAGGTTTCCAGAGGAAATGATCGTGATTGTTCAGGCGTCACATGAAATTCTGTAGTTTCCCGTAAACTCCCAGGTAGTTGCCATTGTCGTGCTAATGCGCCACCCACGCGGGCATAATCCAGGCCGATTATATCCCTCTCCACCAGATACAATGGTTGTAGTGATTCATTTGACAGGATTATGGCCTGTTCACACAGTTCAGGGATACTCTGGTACATGATTAAGTGCCCGATATCATGCAATAAGCCGGCAACAAATAATCTTTCACTGTTGAGTAAATTACAGGCCTTCGCAAGATTTTTTGCCGCTAACCCGCAATAAACACTATTACACCAAAAACCCGGCATATCTATAATGCGATTACCCATACCATCAAACGTCTGGGTTACCGCCGTCGCTAAAGCCAGCTCATAAACCTGCCGAGTTCCAATCATGGTCACTGCACGAAATACGGTATCAATTTTTCCGGAAAATCCGTAAAAAGATGAATTGACCAGGCGTAACAAACGAGCCGTTAATGCAGGGTCCTGGCTGATAGGCATGGCAACCTCTGCCATCGAAAAATCATCCTGATCTAACACTGACTTTAGTTGTAAGAAAGCTTCCGGTAAGGATATCAACTGAGCTTCAGCAATTACTTTTTCCCAGTTAGACATCACAGATAATATCCTGTTAAACCGTTTTTTTGCCGTTGCTGTGATCTAGTCAAAACTTAATTATCCGCTTTGAGAAGTTGTTTCACTTGTAGCAGCGACAAAGGTTTACTAACCAACTGTCCTTGAATCTGTTGACAACCCAGCTTTCGCAATATTTCCATTTGATCACTACTTTCTACCACTTCA
>ERZ889078.3606-NODE-3606-length-10174-cov-24.711533_pt1 | contig 10174 bp, 9 predicted proteins | sample MGYA00521266_ERZ889078 | MGnify/ENA primary metagenome ERZ889078 (study PRJEB32303, sample SAMEA104408618) | aquatic metagenome | biome: Brackish water; feature: Pelagic; material: water | place: Baltic Sea | collected 2014-06-16T06:34:00 | depth 76,534 m ... | reverse complement strand
GACTATTGCGTGGAATATTGGACCATCAAATCTAAAAGCAAACAATCATTTTCTGGCGTATTTCAACTTTTTTCATACCTCAATTAATTGAATCCACGGTGAGCTCATTTGTAAAATCCAGCCGTTTCAGCCAAAATCAATGGTAATGCCCGCTTTTCAAAAGCAACAAACCCACTGTTTTGGTCTATTGCTTTCAGTTGATTTCACTTAGTTTAAACGCTGATGAAAAAAGCGGCCTATATTATAATTTCTGTACTCATTTCCTTTGGTATCTCCTATGGTCAGACTGAAGATCTTGATAAAAACATTGACTCTCAGTCCAAAAAGCTCAAAGAAATTCGTAAAGAAATCGATCGTCTGAATTCAAAAATTAACAAAACCCAAAAAGATGAAAAGGCGACGCTGAAGCAAATTCAAAACCTGGATAAGCAAATCGCCATGGTTACTCAGTTAAAACGAGAGCTGCAAAAAGAACGACGACTCAAAGAGGATCAAATAGGTCTTCTCAACGAGACCATTCAAACTACTGATCAAAAAATCAAGGTAATGAAAGAGCGTGCAGCCAGGAGAGCTGTCCGAGCGTATAAATTAGGGCAAAATCGTGATATCGACCTCTTGTTAACCTCTGGAGATATTCATCAGGCGCTGCGACGCTCTACTTATCTGTCTGCTATCAATGATGCTGAAAAAATCACGTTGAGTGAGCTCCAGATTATGATTAGAACCAACAGAATTGATCAGAATAATCTTGAACGTCGACTGGGAGAGGTCAAACGCAACATTCGTGAGGAAGACCAGGCAAGTCGCCAAATCTCCGCTCAACAAAAGAAAAAAGAATCCAAGCTCAACACCTTGAAGCGCGATCGTAAAAGCATGCAGCAGCAGGTAAAAACCAAGCGGGCTGCGGCCAAACAGGTTGAGGGCATGATCCAGGATTTTGAGAAGCAAAAACAACAAATACTTCGTGATTTAGCCAATAGCTTGGGAATAACCCCAGAGCGGGCAGCCAGGCTATTCGCAGAGGCCAAAGGCAAGCTAAGCTGGCCCGTCCAGGGAAAACTCGTTGGTCGTTTTGGACCCCATAAAAATGAAAAACTGGGAACCGTTACAACCAATCCTGGCATAGATATACAGGCTCCCAAGGGGACCAATGTCAAAGCGGTTATGCCTGGTAAAGTGATAGCTATAACCTGGATTCCAGGCTATGGTAACACGATTATTGTTGGGCATGGCTCCAGTTACTACACTGTTTATGCTCACATCGATAATATTCTGGTTAATATGAACGGATATGTGCTCCGGGATCAGGTCATTGCCCAGGTCAGCGACACGGGTAGTCTTGATGGAGCACGGTTGCATTTTGAAGTCTGGCGCGGAAAAGATAAGGTAGATCCCCTGAAGTGGCTGAAACGCTAAATCTATACCATCTAATAGGACAGGACCAGACGCTCAGGTATTGGGAGTCTCTTATACGCTCTGGTCGTTTGGGTCATGCCCACATTCTTAGTGGACATTCTGGCGTTGGCAAAGACGCCATGGCCATGACCATTGCTACCACCCTCAATTGCAAGGCAGAAAACAATAAACCCTGTGGCGTATGTTCAGCCTGTCGCCAGATGCAGAACTTTGAGCATCCCGCTTTATATCTCATCTTTGCCCTGCCACGACGTTCCCCCAGCCACACCGACCCCTTTTCCGGTATCAAGGAGGGGGAGATGGCTTTGATAAACGAAGAGTTGGCAAAAAAAGTCAAATGGCCCTACTATCATCTTCAGATTGATGGCGCTAATGACATCAGAATCGCAGCTATTCGTAAATTGAGAAAAGATATTTATCTGGCTCATGATACTGGAAGTATCCGAGTTGTTATTATTCTCCGTGCTCATCTGATGAATGTGGAAGCAGCCAACGCCCTGTTAAAGATTTTAGAAGAACCACCAGAAGGAACGGTATTTCTCCTCACCACCGAATTCCCAGATCGCTTACCTGATACAATTCGCTCCCGCTGTGCCATGCATCATATTCCTGAATTGAGCTGGATGCTCATCCGGGATGACCTGGTGACCAAGAAGGGCGTTGATGCTGTACAAGCTGAGATCAGTGCTCGTATGGCCATGGGAGACCTGGCAGCAGCTCATACCTATGCAGAGCAGGATAACACCTTTTGGCTGGATCGTATCCGTGCAACTCTGAACACACTGGCCCGCGAAGATTTTGTTTCGGTACACAAACAAACGCTGCTCCTTAAGGATAAGGATCTGGAGAATGATGATTCGAGACAGCAATTTCTATCCCTCCTCATCCTCTTTTTCAGAGATGTAGCCCTTGATATCAAACCAGGTGAAACGGCTCTATGGGTGACCCAGGTACAACAAATGCAAAAGTTGTTTCCCGAATGTGATAGCCATGCTGCTATCAAAGCGATCGAGAGCACAAAGGACGCATTAGCTCGTAAAGTTCATTTGCAGCTCGCAATTACTGCCTTATTTTTTGAACTACGAAAACACCTGCGTGGACAAACAACGCGGGATTGAGCGTAATACAATAGAACCAGAGGTCTCAGGACTTATGGTCAGGATATAAATACATGACGCAATATGCACAGCAAAACCCCATACCCTCTGAGGAGGGTGAGCCTAAACCACCAGGTTTGATAAAAGTTAGTTTCAAAGGCAATCGCCGTGATACTTTCACCAACGCCCAGAGTCTTGCTCTTAAATCCGGCGACTTTGTCGTTGTTGAAACCGAGCTCGGTGAAGACATCGGAATTGTTACCCCGATCTGCAATAAGGTTGAGGGCTGTAACCGATGCCCCAGTACTGAGCCCGAGTTTAATAACCGCAAAAATGGTGAGTCTATCCACAATCTCCTGCGCAAGGCCAATGATACCGAAATAGGCACACATCACAATAATCGTCGTGATGAACCACCAGCTTTTAATCGGGGGCTGGAACTCATAGCAAAAAATGGTCTTAAAATGAAACTTGTTGATGTTGAATATCAGCTTGACCGTCGCAAAATGACCTTCTTTTATACTGCAGAAGAGCGGGTAGATTTTCGGCAGCTTGTCAAAGATCTGGCCTATGAGTTTAGAACCCGTATAGAAATGCGGCAAATTGGCGTCCGTGACTATGCCCGACGATTGGATGGTCAGGGGCCTTGTGGTCAACAGATCTGCTGTTCCAGATTTATGGATGGCTTTGAGCCCGTAACCACCCAGTACGCCAAGGATCAAAACCTGCCCATTAATCCCAGCAAACTCAGCGGCGCATGCGGGAAACTGAAGTGCTGTCTCCGTTTTGAATGGGATTTTTATCATGAAGCCATGAAAGAATTTCCTTCTATAGGCCTCCCCCTGGAGACCAAAGAAGGACTTGGTACCATTATCTCAAATGATGTTCTCAATGGACGGTGTACCGTTTCTTATGAGCAAGGTGGTTTCGAAGTGCATGATCTCGAGACCATCAAAAAAGCCCTCAAGCATATGGATGCTGACTATAAAGAGAGAAAGAACTAAAACCCCATGTCGCGCTTTTACGTTACTACCCCTATTTACTATGTAAATGATGAACCACATATTGGTCACGCCTACACAACCATCCTGGCAGACGTGGTGGCTCGTTTTCATAGAGCCCTGGGAGATGAAACGTATTTCTTAACCGGGACCGATGAGCATGGCCAGAAAGTTCAACAGGCCGCCGAAAAGAGAGGGGTAACCCCTCAGGAGCATGTGGATGAATATGTGGTTCGCTTCCAGGAGAAGTGGGATGCCCTCAACATTCAATATGATCAATTCATTCGTACGACTCAGGACAATCACAAATCTGTGGTCAGCTTTTTACTTCAGAAGCTTTGGGATAAAGGTCTGATCTATAAAGACACCTACGAGGGCTGGTATTCTGTTGCAGAAGAGCGGTTTCTCACTGATAAAGAATACGAGGAGGGTGAATGGCGAGATGTAAAGCGTCTTTCAGAATCCAACTACTGGTTCAAAATGTCAGCTTATCAGGAAGATTTGATCAGTTACATTCATGATAACCCTGATTTCATTCAACCTGATTTCCGTAAAAATGAAGTTTTAGGATTTTTGCGTCAAGAACTGGGTGACCTCTGTATCTCCCGTCCGAAAGCGCGACTCAATTGGGGCATTGAATTGCCCTTTGATGATGAGTATGTCACCTATGTGTGGTTTGACGCTCTGACCAATTACATCTCAGCCATAGGCTATCCCAATCAGGAAGAAACTTTCAAACAGTGGTGGCCAGTGGATTTCCACCTTATTGGCAAGGATATCCTGACTACACACGCCGTTTATTGGCCAACCATGCTCATGGCTGCGGATTTGCCCCTTCCCAAGACAATATTTGCTCATGGCTGGTGGCTCATGGGCGATGCCAAAATGTCTAAATCTCTAGGCAATGTTGTGCGCCCATTGGATCTCGCCAATGAATATGGTGTCGACGCCTTAAGATATTTTCTCATGCGGGAAATGACCCCTGGTCAGGATGCCAGTTTTACCATGGAAGGCTTTATCAGCCGCTATAATTCTGACCTGGCAAATGATCTGGGAAATATGGTCAATCGTATTACCAAGCTACTGGGACGTCATTTTGATTTTATCCTGCCTGATCCTGGTGAAACCATGCCTGAGGATTCAGATCTGGCACAGCATGTGGTTGCTTTGCGCGATAAGGTTAGCGTTGAGCTGGATCAAATGAGAGTGAATTACGCCATCACCCATGTCTTTGATGTGCTACGTGAAATCAATCGTTATCTGGAAGAGACCGCCCCCTGGAAATTGATAAAGACTGAAAAGGAACGTGCCGGTGCTGTGCTCTATAATGCTGCTGAAGCCCTGCGACTTAGTGCAGTTCATCTTTATCCTGTTATGCCGGAAAAAATTTCTCAGCTGCTGAAAGTCATGGGCACTTCTGCCCAGGCTCGTCTTAGCGAGGAAGGTTGGTTTAATTGGGGACATAATAAACCTGGTACAAAACTTGGTAAAACCGATGGTTTATTTCCCCGCATCGAAGTCAAGGATACTCCTGAAAAAAAAACAGAAAAACTTGATCTTACACCTGAAATCAGCTTTGATGATTTTATGAAAATGGATATCCGTATTGCGAAAATTGTTAAAGCCGAGATGCATCCAAACGCCGATAAGCTATTAAAGCTGCATGTGGATCTTGGTGCAGAGCAGCGTCAGGTCATAGCTGGTATCGCAGACCACTACGCTCCTGAAGATTTGATCGGTAAGTCTGTCGCTATCGTTGCTAATCTAAAACCAGCCAAAATTCGTGGTGAACTCTCCCAGGGAATGATTCTGGCTGCTGATGATGGGAAAACCGTTTCTCCGCTGATTCCATTGAAAAATGTTGATCCGGGCTCCAAGGTCCGTTAAAATAATTTATATCCCAGGTCGGGATTTGAATCCCGACCTGGTTAAATATAAATTTCACTTATGAACTTCATTGATACCCATTGCCACCTGAACATTGAGCCGCTCCTCGAGAGAACAAACGAGGTTCTGGATGCTGCTGCAGAGCAGGGTGTTAACAGAATTGTGGTCGTTGGTATCGATCTCCCAACTTCAGAAATCGCCATTCGTCTGGCTGAGAACCACCCTCAGATTTTTGCCACAGCCGGGATTCACCCCAATGATTGTTCAAAGGCACCAGAAAACTGGGAAAAAGAGATCGTTGATATGCTCTCGCATCCCAAGGTGGTGGCAGTAGGTGAAACAGGTCTGGATTACTATTGGGATGACTCACCTGTGGATTTACAAAAAAGATTTTTTCGGGATCATCTTGATCTGGCTCTGGCAACAGGCAAGCCTGCTATCATTCATAATCGTGATGCAGATCAGGATATTGTTCAGCAAATTCTTGAACATGGAAATACCAGGGGTGTTTTTCACTGCTGGCCCTCTCCCTGGGATATGGCAAAGCCCCTTTTAGATAAGGGCTATCATATCTCTTTTACTGGAACCGTAACTTTTAAGAAAAATGAAGCCGTTCAGGATGTTGCCTCACGTATGCCCCTGGAACGTCTCATGCTGGAAACTGACAGCCCTTTTCTAACCCCGGTGCCCCATCGAGGCAAACGCCCAAACGAGCCTAAATACATCCCACACATTGCTGAAAAGATCGCTGCGTTACGGGATATACATCTTGAGACCCTTGCTCAAACAACCACAAAAAATGCTGAAATCTTCTTCGGGTTGAATGATTTATCATAGCCCTGTTTTTTTCAATGCTTTCGTCAGGGCGCAATGCCTTGCGTCCCACACAATCCATGGCATAAAATTGAAAATATCATAATGGGACTAAAACCAGATCTCCGGGCCTTTAAAAAATGGGGTCAAAATTTTATTACTGACCCATCCATGCTGGAAAAATTGGTTCGAACTGTCAACCCCCAGCCAGATGACACCATGGTTGAAATTGGTCCTGGATCTGGCGCCCTCACGCGCCTTTTTGCTTCCCGGGTTAAGCGACTTCATGCCATTGAACTCGATCCTCGAATGGCAGAATATTTAGAACCCATTCGAGATGACATCCACTCCTTTTCATTTGAATACAAAGATTTCTTAAAATGGACACCGCCTTCAGAACTGGGCAAATTCAGACTCATGGGCAACATTCCGTATTACATCACCTCTCAATTGATACTCCAGGCCTTTGAATACCACGAACGCATCGGGGATGTCCACTTTCTCATGCAAAAAGAAGTGGGCAAGCGACTGGTTGCTCCCCATGGTTCCAAACAGTATGGAATTCTATCTGTCTATGCAGCCCTGTTTGCTAAAACTGAATACTTATTCGATATAAGTCGCCATGTTTTTCACCCCGTGCCTGATGTGGATTCCTGCTTTGTACGCTTCTCCTTCGATGAAGAGAATCCCGTTTCAGCCGAGCTTGAGCCCCACCTGAGGCAGGTGGTAAGAACATCCTTCAATCAACGCCGAAAAACCTTGCGTAACAGCCTGAAAGCGGTCCTGAAGGATAAGGCCAGCATTGAGAATCAATTCGATTTGAATTTAAGACCTGAGCAACTCAGCCCTTTGGAGTTTCTTAGACTTACAGAACTAATCGTTGCCCTGAACTAGGAGCTAAAACAGGGAGTGGCTTTCTTAGAAGGCCAGGGGAAGTTTTTACAGTCGGGTGATACCCACAACCAAGACCAGCATGGCAATAAGAATAAACAGCTGAAAACCGTACTGTTTGTTATCATCCATTTCTCCATCCTCCAGATTTGCCCCGTCCGAGAATAATATGAGAAGATAGAGCGCCTCATACTGTGCTTGTGCTCACAGATAAATTCAGAGTGTGTCCTGGATCAATTTTTATAAAAGAGTTTTCGGCCTGACCAGACTGAAGTTCCTGAACCCTCAGAAGATATGAGTTCACGCATTTTAGCCGCAACAGTACTGGCCTGGATGGGCTTGTATTCCCAGGGAATGAGAAAGGACAAGGGTTGCATGAAGAGTTTACCAATAAATTCACCGGGACGATTTTCCTGTCTATCTCCAAGCAACATACTGGGTCTCAGGATGTGCAATTGCTGAAAGCCTACCTCCTGCAGGGCTGCCTCAAGTTGACCCTTAACACGGCTGTAAAAGATCTTGGACTTGGCGTTTGCCCCCATGGATGACACCAGTATAAACGTTTGACATCCTTCTTTCCGAGCCATTTTTGCCAGGGCTAGGGGAATATTGTGATCAATCTCGAAAAAGCGTTCCTGAGAACCTGCCGTTTTAATTGTGGTGCCCAGCGTGCAGACCAGGACATCTGTTTTTAAATCGGCTCGCATGCTTTCCAGGTCAGAGAAGTCATGGATGGCCTGATGAATATATGGTTTGTCAGACAAACAAGGGATTTCGCGACGCGTGATAGCGGTGACACCCCCGTACTCTCCTTCAGAGATGCTTCTCAGAAATTGCAGTCCGATGAGGCCGGTAGAGCCTATGACAGTAATCGTTGGGGACATAAGTTTTCCTTAAGGTTTGCGGACATACATGAAGTCATATTCGACATTCCAGTTTTTTCCATAATCTGAACTAAGCTGTGAGAACTGTCTCACACTGTCAGGTGAGATATTGAAAAAAGTGAGTCTTCGTAATGGCTCTTTAGAATTCTTATCGACTTGCTCAAAGTAGACCATGGCATTTAGTTCTGGATCAAAATTGCCCTCGAAATAGATCCTCCCTGAGTTTTGATCTACCCAATATTGAATCCAGCGACCTGAGTCCATGTGGTAATGATTGAAGCTTTTACCAGCAATACCACCAGCCCCATTCCAGTTTTCCAGGATGACATTGCCATTAAGAATTTTTTGAATACTACTTTCCCCGACTTTTGCACCAGCTTGACCAAAAACATTCCATTCCCCCACCCAGAAATCAAACTTTTTAGCCTCGGGTTCATTCTCGATAGATTTCACAGACCTGGCGATAACTTTAAAAGCCTCACTGTCTCTGATGCCGGCTAGATCAGGATCCGTTTTCATGAGTCGCAATTGTGCAAACCCATTTTCAACCGCTGATTCCAGTACTTCCAGAGCCTTCCTCTCCTTGCCCTGCATGGCATAGGAACAGGCCAGGTTATATAAAATAGTTGGATTGCTAGGTGGTGTCAGTTGCTCATAATATTTTATGGCTTTTTTATAGTTTTTCGCTGCGTGGGCCATAGACCCCAATTTATAGGTAATGGCGTTGTTCTGAGGATCACTTTTGTGGATCTTTTCATACAGCTTGAAAGCTTCCTCGGATTTTTTTTCTGCCTCAAGCTGTTGAGCCTGCTCAATACGGGGATCAGGTGAGGGCTGACCCGTGGCGATGCCAATTGTTATTATGCATATTAAAAACTGTACGATAAGTTGCTTCATGAAGCTCTCCTGTTTGTACCCCCGGTGTAAATCTCCAATATGAAATAGGTTCGGGTAAAGAGAAACCAATTTCCGACCCCGTAGGGGGCTAAATTGGTTTAATCACCACCCAAACTAAAAGCCAATAATTTAACCATTCTGGAAACCAATTGTCTGGAAACCAATTTGGCTCACCCTGTTCGCTGAAAATTGGTTTATTGTAGCTGACTTTCAACAAACAGTTTGTATTCAGCAATTCCGCCGTAAATCTCGCTGTAAAATGAGCTCCCCAGATCTATTTCATAGTTAATTAACTGTTTATAGTTTGACCACCTCCAATTCTCTGGTCTTGCGATCAATCCGGCTGATACTGGATTCATATGAATATAACGAGCTATTTCTGTCACATGGTGCTCATCCCTAAACACGTCTGTTTTGAAAGGTCCTCCGAAAACGTGGCCTGAATGTGAGTATTTACGATTAAAATACTTTGCGTAGGCCAGCTGAAGGCGGTGAAAAAACTTACTTAGGCTATTTTCTGTCTTGGTCTTCAAAAAAAAGTGAAAGTGATTTGGCATGAGGCAAAATGCGATTACGTCAAAGTGATCAATTATTCTTAAATGCTCAGTCTTATTCAAAAACCATTTATAATCAGCATCCGATTTATAGATGAGCATTTTGTTGTTTCCCCGATTGTAAGCATGAATGAGACAACCAGGTGTCAAATCACTTTTATCAAAGCTTAAAGCCATGATAATTTCCTTTGTTATATGATATTGGGGTTTAACGAATATAGAACAAATCCGTAAAACAAAAACTTAATTGCAGCAGATTAAAAATGATTAAACCAATTTCCGACCCCGTAGGGGGCTAAATTGGTTTAATCACCACCCAAACTAAAAGCCAATAATTTAACCATTCTGGAAACCAATTGTCTGGAAACCAATTTGGCTCACCCTGTTCGCTGAAAATTGGTTTCTGGGATGTCTCAGGTTAGGCAAAATATTTCGGCTTCTCCTCCAGGGACTCTTCTTCTTCCCATTCATCCAGCTTCTTTTTACCTTTTCTCCTTTTGAGATACCAGGCCAATACAACAATTAGAGGCGAAATTGCCCAGAGAGCTCCTGGGATTCTGGAGATTTTAAAGAACCAGAAGCGCACTTCCAAATCCTCACGCCAGGCGATTTCAAAGTCGACCAGATCCTCTCCTGTCTCAGCTTTGAACCGTTCCCTAAACCCCAATTCATCAGCCCTGAGGAGATAAGGCAGGATGGATTCTCCCTGACGCTTAATCAAAAATCGAGTGGCA
>ERZ889078.3605-NODE-3605-length-10175-cov-6.258004_pt1 | contig 10175 bp, 7 predicted proteins | sample MGYA00521266_ERZ889078 | MGnify/ENA primary metagenome ERZ889078 (study PRJEB32303, sample SAMEA104408618) | aquatic metagenome | biome: Brackish water; feature: Pelagic; material: water | place: Baltic Sea | collected 2014-06-16T06:34:00 | depth 76,534 m ... | reverse complement strand
CCATGTCGCCCGTCACTCTACCCGCGCCCCACGCGGTGTGCTCATCGGGGGCGAGGGGCAAGACTCCCCCGGGATCGGGTGTGCGCTCTAGAAGCGCGATGGCGCCGGTCTCCGGAGAGTTCCCCATCATGTCCGACGAGATGCCAGCAACCGGAGTCAACTCCGTATCCGCCAACCAGATTTCGGTTTGTGTGTACTCATCCCCCCAGACGAACGCGACACTTCGCGAAGGCCAAGGCACGAGCCCTGCCCGTAGGATTTTAGCCGAGGCTATCGCCGCCTCGAGCTGCCCGCCGACGCCGGATGCGTTGTCGCTGGCGCCAGGCTCTTGGATGTGCGCCACGCTAACGCTGCATTCAGCGGGCCGGGTGGCTCCGACGATACGCGCCTCAAGCGTGCGCATGGGCTGGTTGCCATATTCGATGTTGGCCCGATAGGTCAACGTTACACCGTCGGGGCTCGCATCGGACGCTTTCCGAATCGCCTTCAAGCTGTTCTGGGAGATCTGGGCAACAGGCAGCGGGCTGGGGCGATCCAGCCGCTTATACATAATCGCGTTGCGATGACGCTTTAGGTTCGTTGGGTCGACATTGAAGTCTTCCAACTTTGCGGACAAGATGGCTACTGCCCCTGCGTCCTGAGCGCGCTTGAGAGCTGTAGCCAGTGGCGCGGAGGTCACAAGAATGTCTCCCGGCTCAATATCGCGAAGAGAGAATCGCACGCGCCCGGTCACGTCACACGAAGGCGCGCCAAGCGGAAGAATCGTGCGGTCCGAGTCGCGCCGATTTTGAAAGTTGTGGAGAACCGTATGCGTCTCGCCCGCATGCAGTGTGATGCTGGCCGAGCGCGGAGTCCAACTAGGTGACTCCATAGGCGTCTCAATCACGCGCATAGAGAGGCGAGGGTCTCCCCCATCAAAACCAGCTGCACGTAATTTTTCGATTAGGTGCTCGATGACGGCATCGTACCCCTCATTGCCCGGCGCGCGATAGTAGCCATCTACAAAGCGGACGGTCTCCATTGCGGCATCAGCATCGTAGGCGTCGAGTAGAGCCGGGACGAAACGCGCGGGACCATTTGCATCGACGAAAACGCGGGGCCCGCGGTGCCACTCTTGATTGACCTCGCCGGCCTCGGCCAATCCTGACTTCAAGATCGCCTCGATATCCGAGTCGCTCGACCGACATGCTGCTGTTAGCACTACAAGCAACCCGCCCACAATTGCCGTCGCTAGCAAGTGGAGCGGTCGGGGAAGGCGGGGTTCGGGTGCTTGTCGCATAGGAAACGGCTACAGATACTTGTCGATGAACAGTCCCAGGCGCTCGCGCGCCTCGGCCGGGATGCTGTCCTTGTCCGTCATAATGGCGAACTTAAGTGCATCTCCGCAACCACAACTACTCTCAGCTTGGCTTACGAGCTTGGGAACCGATGCTTTTATAAGTGCGCGTGCATTGCTCGCGTTGCTCGCCATGACCTGAAGAACCGCCTCCACGGTGACATCGTCATGCCCCTCGTACCAACAGTCGTAGTCCGTCGCCATCGCGACCGTCGAATAGCAGATCTCGGCTTCGCGAGCTAAACGAGCCTCTTGCAAGTTGGTCATCCCGATCACGTCGACGCCCCAACTGCGATAAATCTTGGACTCGGCGCGCGTGGAGAATTGTGGCCCTTCCATATTCACATAGGTTCCGCCATCGTGCAGTTTTAGGCCTAGGTCGCCACCGGCTTCGAGCAGGCTCTTGCGAAGCTCGCCGCAAACGGGATCGGCGAACATGACGTGCGCCACACATCCCTTGTTGAAGAACGTGTCGACGCGATGGCGCGTACGATCGAAGAACTGATCAATGACAACGAACTCGCCTGGAACGATGTCCTCACGCATGGATCCGACCGCCGAGATCGAAAGGATACGGCTGACTCCAAGGCGCTTCATCCCCCAAATATTTGCACGGAAATTGATCTCGGAGGGACTCACCTTGTGTCCGCGGCCGTGGCGTGGAAGAAAGACCATTTTGGTGCCATCGAGAACGCCAGTGATGAAAGCATCACTCGGCTCCCCAAAGGGGGTCGAGAGGGAGACCTCCTTCACGTCCGTAAGACCATCGATGTTGTAGAGGCCGGATCCGCCGATGACACCGACGATAAGTTCTTCTGACATGGGGAAGCACCAAACTAAGGGGACTTGAAGCGGTGTTGCTTCAAAATGGAAACGAAAGTACCGGAGAACAGAGCAGCGCGAAGTTTTACGCGGCTCGTTTTCCGGCACTAGATTACCTAAATTCTAAACGCGCGATGGATGCTGCGCATTTTTGGGAGCAGCTACCAGTTCGCTCCGCCTTTCGACGAGACTTGGTAGGCCCATGTTGGCCGCGCGCTATCAAAGAACCGATGGTCGGTGGGGAAGCTAGTCGGCGTCTCATGCGCCAAGACCTTGTAGTCCTTCCCGTCGGACTTATAGATGTAGCCATGACTCTCGGCTGGATAGGCCTTGTTCGGGTCGCGAGGAAGCATCTCGATGAAGTCGGGTACCAAACCGAGGATGTATGGATCTGTAGCCGTGTAGCCGTGTCCACCATAAGAGGGGGCATCTCCAGACCAGTCTGCGGCCAGCGGATAAGTGCCGTTTTCAGCGAAGTAGAGCTCCAGAGCTTTCTGAATGGTATTGAGGTCTGCAATCCTGCGTGTGTCATTTGCTCGCTCTGTCGCTTTGCCAAAGCGGGGTAGTGCGATACCCGCGATCGTGACAATGATGAGGAGCACAATAATGAGCTCCATGAGAGAGAATCCGGCTCTCCTGGCAGTTGACTTTTGGTTGATGAGTTTCATAGGGATGACGTCTTTGTCCAAGGGGGGGACTGAGAGGGTGGGTGCTTCGGGGTACCGGTAACTTCAAGTCGTCTCCTGCTTGGAAAATCTTGATACCGATTCTGGATATCCCGTATTCCCAAGTGACAACTCAAGTACTCAGGCCGCTCTTCCGAACATGGGGATGGGCCTCCATAACGGGGCTTGCCCTTCCCCGACCTAAACGACCCACAGACCTTCCCCAAAAGGATGAGCGAACTCCCCGTTCTTCACATAACAGCAAGCTCGGCGACCTGGCTCGCACGAGGGCAGGAGACGCGTATCGCTAGCGCGCGACTTGGGGAGTCCATGCCCTCTATGGCAAAGACGGTCTTAGGTATGCTCAAGGCCAATAAGCTCAAAAAGGAGGCCTGCATACTCTCCATTAGCGCCGACTTTTATAGGAGGAGGCAGCTTGATCTTCCCGCTGCACTAACAGGCAGGGAGCTTCGCGAAGTACTGGAGAGAAAGGCGTCTAACCTACTGGAGACCAGCAGGTTAGTGCGCTATCAAGCCATTCCGCTATATGGCGCTCGCCAGACAAAACGATCGGATACAAAAAGCTGGCTGCTCTTTGCTTTAGAGGCCCGGACACTTCAGGCCATGATTCAGGACCTTCTTCGAGTCGGCGTCCCCGTAAAGCGTGTGGTCGCTGCAGAGCTCGCTTACCAGGGGCTAAAAGAACCCCACGCGCTTGGCGATCTACACGCAACAGTCCAGGTAGCTCAATTGGAAGATGCGATTGGCGTGACCTTGCTATGCGACCACGGGCTCGTCAGCCAGAACCTCATTCCGACTCACTCGCTCGACCCGACTAAGATCGCGTCGGCCTTAGTCCAAGAGCTAAGATCCGTAGACTCCTATTGGAGAAAAATCAGTGGTGGCGGCGCTGTCACGCGCGCTTACTTCAGTGGGTTCCCAGAATGCTTTGCCGACGCACTGACTCCCGCAACACTCATGGTGATGCAAGACATCCAGCTCACCTTTGAGGAGGTGACAGAGGATTCTAACGCCACGAGCGGCGCTCACATCGCAACCATGCGAGCGTGCCGGTCCGCCGGTCCGCTCGCCATTGACTTCACATATTCCATCCCGCCTCGCCGTATCACCTCGACAGCCTTTATGGTTGCGAGTCTTGCAGCTCTCTGTTCGATTGGATTCTCTGGTAGAGATGCATTCGCAACGAAAATGAACACTGCGGTGCGCGACCTTAGCAAGTATCTACCACCTGCTGAGTTGAACCGAAAATCGGAGGAACTCAAAGAGGAGATAGCCTCCTTAGAGGGGATACGGTCCGAGTATGAGCACGAGTGGGCGGCGATCCAAGGGACAAGCCAAGCCGGAATCCCGTTTGATGGTCTATGTAGCGATCTACTTAGCGCATTTGCCGGGCAGACCGTACTCGAGTCTCTCGCGATCTCGCGATCTGGCTCCGGCTTTACTTACGAAGCTGTTGGCGTAGCTCCCGCGAAAACCAAGCTCGCAGCGAAAGCGCTCTCCATAACACGCGAAAGGCTCTCCGCTCTGGATCGATTCGGAACCTTTAGTCTTGTGCCAGAAGCGCACGTCCCCACTCAGGGAGAAGACTGGCAACAGCTCCGGTTTACCATCCTTGGCGTCTGGAATCCATCTCCCTCAACGCGAGGGGAGCGCTGATGGAACCTAGCCTAATCCCTATCGACAACCGACGCCATGTTGGATGGTCTCCCACTTCGCTGCTGCTGTGGATCGCGATCGCGATCATCCTAGGCAGTAGCGCCATTGTGGCCTCTCCGGCCTTAGCCTATCGCAACCTGATGGGAGAGATGAGCTCCCGCGAAAGCGCAGAAGGCGCATGGCTCCGACTACAAGGACAAGCCGACAAAGAGCGCCAACGAGCCGACCACAATCAACTGGCCGCGCTCACGGGTGCCCTTCACAAGTTCCTTCCCGATCAAATCGACAGACTTCACCTCTATACCGAGGTTCGCTCCAGCGCGGACCTTTCGGGTGTGGTGTTTCGAGACGTCTCATTCGCCGAGGAGAGTATGCCGCTGGGCCCCGGAGGAAACGGACAGTGGGTCTACCTGGCCTTGCTAAATACGTCAGGAGAAGCTTCGCCTATTGATTTGCAGCGCATGCTCGACCTCCTTCGACTCTCGGGAACAACCAACATCACGACTGCCTTTAACATGTCCAGAAACAAACTTGAGCAGCCGACCTTTCACTTCCAAATGCAGCTCGGCTTCCCCTACTACGGCCCTTCGGCATCCCCGTCCGAGAGCGCACTCGAACTAACCCCAACCCAACAACCATGAACGGTAAGAAAATCATGCTTGCACTTTTTTGCATTGCAGGAGCTTCCGTATGGTCGCCACAGATTTGGACTGCACTCCAAAACGATGTAGACCCCATAGGTAAGCACCCAAGTGCCGAGGAGGCTGGTCTAACGGCTGCTCGTAAGTCCGAGACCGTCCTAGCGCGAATCCCAACGATTCAATCCCTTCCCATTGCGAAGGTGGACCCTCAAGCTCCACAGCTCAGCGCGGCAATGGCCCCGTCGACTCAAGGAGATGCACCCTCCACCGAACCGCGTCCAAGTGACAACCTGAGTCAAATACTGGAAACGCTGAACCATCTATCCGGCATCCAAAACACGAGCCTCAGCTCCCTCTTGGAGACCCCTCCGGACTGGATCGCGGAAAATACATCGCCCGTCAACCAGCAGCTCGAAACTGTACACCCCATCCCCGTTGGCTCCGAACTAGGGCGACGCGTTACAAAACAGGGCGAGCAAGAGGAGCGCGTTAGCAGCTATTTGCAGGATGCGAAGCTCAGCGCCATCGTCATCGGAGAGAGCTCATCATGGGCACTTCTGGGTGGCCGTATCGTGCGAGAGGGAGACGTCCTCCTCCCCGAGATTCTCCGCGTACAAAAAATCGGAAAGCAAGGTGTAACGCTCTACTCCCCGAGGGGCCCCATCGAACTCTTACTACCCGCTTTTAAAGTCGGGGGATTACCTGCGCCTGGCATGTATCCAGAGGCCGAGATCGCTCCGTCGGACAAGGTTGTAGACATGGGGAGATCGGAGAGCAGCTCCGCCATGGAAGGGATAAAAAACTAGCCCTCGACTAATCATGAAGCCCACCCTAACTCTCTCCCTGATCCTGCTCACCCAACTGATCGCCTGTTCAACAACAACTGATGTCGGGCGGGTTCCGGCGGACCCCTTCCTCTCTCGGAACCAGAACCCCATTTTTGTCGACGTGCCCGACAGCTGGGCCGATACCGCGACTTTGACCCGTAAGCCAGCCTTTGCCCTGGAGGAGCGGGTGCTCATCCCCTCCCAAGAGATTGTCGCTTTGGACCTGCGCAGCACGCCATTGGCGAGCGCGATTCAAATGATTGCCGAGATTGCAGGTGTAAACATCTATCTTGATGCTGAGCACAGCAAACCGATCGACGCCTCGTTTCCAAGTATCCGACTCGACGAGGCTTTGGAGGTCGTGTTACTTCAAAACGGACTCGCCCTTGAGGAGATTCGGAGTGGGGTATTTGCTGTTCACAAGAGTGACGGTTCGATACCTACGACGGCCCGGTTCGAGCTGCTCTCTACGCATGCAACCGACGTCGCAGCGCAGCTGAAGGAGATGCTTGGAGACGAGGTCAATATAGTCGGTGACCCAGCTCTCAATGTAGTCCTCGTCCAAGGCACACGAGCGGTCGCCGAGCGCGCCGCCGAGATCGTCAAAACCATTGACCAACGCCCCGCTCAAGTTCTCATCGAAGTCGGGATCTATGAGGCCAGCATTGGCGACGGCTTCGAGCTTGGAATCTCACACTCTTTCTCGGACATCGTTGATGGAAGTGCCGTTGACATCCTGCAGGCGTTCACCACCCCCGACACCCAGTTCTCCTTGGAGTTCGCCAACGGCCAAGGCAGCTTGACCTCGACGATTCAGGCCCTCCGAAAGCATGTTGGAGTCGAGTTGATCTCCTCTCCCCGAGTGATGACAACCACGAACACCGAAGCACTGGTCGAGGTTCTGGAAGCGGTCCCCTACGTCAACACAACTTCAACCACCACGGGAACAACGGGTGGTGTTGGATCGACCGTCCAAGAGATCGTCGAGTTCAAGGAGGCTGGAATCACTATGCGAGTCCTCCCCACAATTCAAGGAGACGGGCTTGTCAAGGTCACGATCGATCAAACCGTCTCGGAAGTTGTGGACTTCTTCAACGGCGTACCGGTCATAGACAAGCAGCACCTCTCCACGACATTCCTTGTCGCCGATGGGCAGACCGTCGTCATGGGCGGGCTCATGCAAGATCGTAGGCGTTCTACGAATCAGGGCATCCCGATTCTTGGAAGCCTTCCGTTTGTGGGCAGGCTATTCAGCAGCGATGTCGACGCCACCGAAAAACGTGAGCTCCTTGTCTTTCTAACTCCGCGCGTGCTCGACCCTATGCAGGCCATCCTTGTCGCGAAGAAGTACAAGCAAAGCTATCGCGAGTCGCGCAAGAGTTTTGACCTTCCGATGCTAGCCGCCGGAGAGGGCTCCAACTAAACATGGTTGAAGTCGTCAAGCGCGTCCGACTGGGCGAGGCTCTAATCGCAGCGGGGCTACTCACAGAGAAGAAACTCGAGGTAGCATTAGCCGAACAGCGCCAAGCACACCGTCCCCTCGGTGAGGTCTTGCTTTCTCTTGGCTTCGCACGCCCCGAGGAGGTCGCTACTGCTTTGGCAGCGAGCATGGGCATTCCATTTGTTCGTGGACGTGACCTCAATCCCGATGCACTTTTGGTTTCAGTCCTCGACCCCGACTTCATTCGCACGACTGGCGCCTACCCGATTCGAATGGAGGGCGGTGTTCTCAAGGTAGCGATGGTCGACCCCTCCGACCCTCAAAAGGTCGAACAGGTACGGGCTCGATTCCGCTCCTCGCTCGACCTGCACTTGATCACGGATGGAGACCTCGAAGTTCTTATTCGCCGTCTGGATGGAGAGGAAAAAGGCTCCTTGGACGAGGAGCTCCGAACAGCCTCCGGGCAGCTGGACTACCCCGTAGAGCAGGTCGTGCAGGCTCTTTTCCAGGATGCGAATGCCGCTGGCGCGACCGACATCCATATTGAACCGGAGGAGGATCTTACTAGACTCCGGTATCGTCTTGACGGTGTTCTCCAACCGGTGCACACCCTGCCCCAGGAATACACCGCGAGCGTCATCTCACGCATTAAGATCCTCAGCAACCTGGATATTTCCGAGCGCCGCCGCCCCCAGGATGGCCGGTTGCGAGTCAATGTCCATGGCAAAGAGATGAACATGCGAGTCTCTCTGATGCCCTGTGCAAATGGGGAGAACTGTGTCTTGCGCGTCTTGGATAGCTCCGCAGGAGGCGTTCAACTCGGCTCGCTTGGACTACATGGAAAAACGCTGTCTGTCCTCAAGGCGATCCCGAGGCGCTCCCATGGACTCTTCCTCGTTACCGGGCCTACAGGTTCGGGGAAATCAACGACTCTCTACGCCATGCTGGCAGAGGTTGACGCGATCCACCGCAAGGTCGTAACAATCGAGGATCCCATCGAATACACCATGCCGCTCGTACGGCAGACCCAAGTCGATAGTGCCGTTGGCTTCACGTTTCACGAGGGGCTGCGCTCGATCTTGCGACAAGACCCCGATGTGATTCTTGTTGGTGAGATTCGCGACAAAGAGACGGCCGACATGGCCGTCAAGGCCTCGATGACAGGACACCTTGTCTTTGCAACTCTCCATACGAATACCGCCGTTGGCGCCGTTGCCCGCCTCATCGACCTTGGCATCCCCCCCTACCTAATCGAAGACTCTCTCGTTGGGGTTCTTGGCCAACGTTTGGTCCGCCGCATCTGTGACGGTTGCGGGGAAGATCAAGATCCTGATGAGCAACATTTGAAGTTGTTCGGCGAGAACCATGGCCGGCCTCGGAAAGGCACGGGATGCAATCTCTGCAACGCGACCGGCTACAGCGGCCGAACGGTCATCAGTGAACTATTTCTACCGGACGATGAGTTCGCAGGCTGCCTTGGCGAAGGCTTTGACCCGAAAGCCCTCCAAGAGCTTGCGTGCAAGAGTGCGATGCAAACTGTCTTCGAAGATGGTCTTGAGAAGGTGCGAATGGGAGTGACCACTCTCGACGAAGTCGAACGTGTCGGACGAGGGCATCGTCTAACCCCCAGGTGAGCTTGAAGACATTTGAGTACCAGGCACGTGACGTAGCAGGGGCTACAGTCACAGGCATGCGCACAGCATGTGACGTGCTCGCCCTCGACCGAGAGTTGGAGGAGAAGGGGCTCTCCCTAACCTCCGCCAAATCGGTCGCGAAGAAAGGGACAAAGGGCAGGGCCAAACTCTCATCTCGAGAGCTAGTCTCGCTGACAACTCAGCTGTCCATTCTCCTCAACGCCGGAGTCCCCATACTCGCAGGCTTACGCGGAATCGCTCCTCAGATGCAAACGGAAGTGGGGACGAATGTCGTTACACAATTAGCAGCGTCCATTCAGTCTGGGCACTCCTTTTCCGAGGCATTGCAGGCGTTCCCTGATTCGTTTGACACCGTTTTTTGCGCTGCGGTTCGCGCCGGGGAAATGAGCGGTGCCCTTCCTCCAGTTTTGGAAAACCAAGCTCGATTCCTCGAGTGGAGCGCCGGGATTCGCTCGACCACACTTCAGGCACTTCTCTATCCAGTGCTGCTCGTCTGCGCGATTACGGTCCTTGTCGTCGTTATGGTCTCCTTTGTCCTGCCTCGCATCGTAAACATGATGCCGGGCGGAGAGGAAAACCTACCGGGACCGACCTTGTTTTTGATGGGTGTCTCCGACTTCCTAGTTGGGAACTGGCACCAACTACTTGGACTTGGAGTCGTCTTCATCTGTGGAGGTGTAGTCGCTCTTCGCCAAGATCGAGTTGCGATCGGGTTCAGCCGTTTCCTGTTTAGGATTCCGCGACTCGGCGACCTGCTCTCCATGCTTGCCGTATCTCGATTTGCACGCACTGCCTCTACTCTTCAAGATGCCGGATGCGACATGCTCAGCATTATTGACGTCTCCAGTGTCTCGTGTGGAAACCGCGCTTATCAAGCGAGCTTTGCGGCTGTTCGAGAGCACGTTGCCGGCGGTGCTCGTCTAAGTGACGCCCTGGAGTTAGAACCTCATATGGATCCGCTGCTAGTGCAGATGACGCGGGTCGGCGAGGACACTGGTGAACTCGACACTTGCCTCGGCAAGCTCTCCGCTTACTACGACAAGGAGGTTCCGCGCATGGTCAGCTGGTTCCTCGCCTTGCTGGAACCGACGATCCTAGTCGTCGCTGGAGG
>ERZ889078.3604-NODE-3604-length-10177-cov-7.648686_pt1 | contig 10177 bp, 8 predicted proteins | sample MGYA00521266_ERZ889078 | MGnify/ENA primary metagenome ERZ889078 (study PRJEB32303, sample SAMEA104408618) | aquatic metagenome | biome: Brackish water; feature: Pelagic; material: water | place: Baltic Sea | collected 2014-06-16T06:34:00 | depth 76,534 m ... | reverse complement strand
GTGCTCGGCAATTTTGCGCTCAACCTCGAGCTCACCGGCGCGCTTCCGATGGCCCAGATGATCGCAGAGGACAGCCACGCCGCAATCCCCGCGATGATCATGCAATTGCCTTTCGGCTCCTTTGCGCTGGTGATTTTCACAGTGGTAACGATCGTCTATGTGGCCACCACATATAATTCAGCGAGCTATACGCTGGCGTCCGCTGCCACCAAGGAACTGCACGCAGGCGAAGACCCGGGCCGCTGGCACCGGCTGTTCTGGGCGTTGGTATTGGGCATTTTGCCGGTTGGGCTGATGTTCATCGGCGGCACCAAGGTGGTGATGTCAGCGACGCTGCTGGCTGCCTTGCCGCTAGTTGTCGCGGGCGTTTTCATGTGCCGAACCTTGCTCAGATGGCTGAAGGAGGACCACGCATGAAGCTGGAATTCTTGATGGCGTTCGACAGCCACGTAAAAGAGCTACAGAAGGTTGGCTCCACACCGCGCGGCGAGCGCTTTATCTATGTGGTTGAGGGCGGCACGTTTGAAGGACCAAAGCTCAAGGGTAAAGCCAAAGACGGCGGGGCCGCTGACTGGATGATGGTCGTCAATGACGGGCTATCGACACTGGATGTCAGGAAAACATTCGAGACCGATGACGGCGCGCTGATATTTGTGACCTATCAGGGTCTGTACCAGTTTAACGAACAGCTATCTGCAAACCTTGAAAAAGGCGAAGGCTATGCTTTCGGCGATACGCTCTTTCAGGTGCAGATGCAGTTTGAAACCGGCGACGAACGCTATAGTTGGCTCAATAAGACCCTCGCGGTTGCTGAGGGCCGTGAAACCGGCAACAAAGTAGAGTACCGCGCCTACAGGATGGTTTGACTATGACCCTAAAATCAATAATTACCGCCCTACTTTTAAGCACATTGGTACCCGGCGCCCTGCAGGCTGACGAAGCCGATTGGACACCTATCTTTAACGGCAAAAACCTCGATGGTTGGGCCGCTAAATTTTCTGGCCATACGCTCGGCGACAACATCCTTAATACTTTTCGCGTTGAAGACGGCGTGCTCAGGGTTTCTTACGAACAGTATGAAAAATTCGGCGGTCGCTTTGGCCATCTTTTCTACAAAAGCCCCTACAAAAGCTACCGCCTCAAGTTTGACTATCGCTTCTTGGGCGAGCAAGTCACAGGCGGCCCTGGCTGGGCCTTCAGAAACAACGGCGTGATGATCCATGCACAAGCGCCAGAGACCATGGGCTTGGACCAGGATTTCCCGGTGTCGATCGAGGTGCAGCTGCTGGGCCAAACAGGCGACAAAGCACGCCCCACCGGCAATGTCTGCACGCCTGGCACCCATATCGAGCTGGACGGCAAGCTGGAGAAAAACCACTGTATCGGCAGCAGTTCTAAAACCTACGCCGGTGACGGCTGGGTAACAGCGGAGATTGAGGTGGCACCAGACGGCACAGTCACCCATTACATCGACGGCGAGCAGGTAATGCAATATACCAGAACCCAGCTTGACCCCAGCGACAAAGACGCTGCAGCCCTTATGCAAGACGGCCAAACTGCTCTCACAAGTGGTTACATCGCCCTACAGGCCGAAAGCCACCCCACCGAATTTCGCAACCTAGAGATCAAATCAACCGTGAAGGCCCGCTGAAGTTAGTCTTTGGATAAGCCAGATATGCTTGATGCTAAGTGTAATTCGCGCGAATTCACATACTGTATTTTATACGCATTAGTGTGTCCGCTATGGGTCTATTCCGTTGAAAAACTCTGCTGAGGTAGCCTTTTGGCTAATCCTTGGGTCGTTCGAGCCTGGCATGCGGTTTCTTTTCCGCCTTCACCGCCTATTTTGCGGTTTCAGGCGGGTATTTGGGTAGTTTTGGTGTCAAGCAGGCACACTTATCCTGTCGCCTTTTGGTGGTTTCCAGATCAGTGTGGCCATTTTCCTGAGGTTCATGGCCGTGGCGGCGAGCAGCAGTTCATCATTGGCACCACTCATGCCGCGCAGCCGCAGCCGGTCGAGCTTGAGGATGCGTTTGAGGTGAGCGAAAGACATCTCCACCTTCTTGCGGTCCTTACGAGACTGCAGGTAAGCCGGTGTGTCTCTGAGCGAGCGGGCATAATCACGTGCCTCTTCATGTATTGAGCGCGCAATCTTGCGACCCGGTGTATTGGGGCAGCAGGTTGCTTTCAGTGCACAGCCTGCACAGTCCGGCGTGCGTGAGCGATAAAGGATGGTGTTATCGGATGTGATGCGACCGGTGGTGTGAAGCTCATGGCTACCCGGGCAGATGTATCGGTTCCTGGCTTTGTCGAAGGTGAAAGCCGACCTTGGGAACAGGCCTTCTTTACCGGCAGACTTGTCCCACACCGGAATATGCGGCTCGATCGCCTTCTCCTCCACCAGCCAAGCCACCATCGGCGCAGAGCCGTAGGCGGTGTCGGCGGCCAGCCGCCCAGGCTTCAGGCCAAAGCGTTCTTCAGTACGCTCGATCATTGTCCTCGTGGTCTCTACCTCTTCGGTCCGGCGGGCTGTTGTGGTCCCGCTGTCGAGGATGATGCCCACATCCAGATCGATCAGATAGTTAGCCGAGTAGGCATAGAAGGCAGGGCCACCGGCGGCAGACGTCCAGCGCGAAGCCGGATCTGTCAGTGAGATATTCTTCGGCTGAGTGCCTGTTGGCTCGCTCGCATCAAGCGCCGCCAGATATTCCCGAACCGGGCGGGTGGCGACTTTTGGGTCGGTCCAATCAGTTGCGTCACTTCCACATACACCGCGCTGGCGGTTGGCGTCGGCTTTGATCAGGCTGGCATCAATGGCAAATCCTTCGCCGCCCACCAAGCCCTCTTTCATGCAGCGCGCCAGCACGGTCTCGAATACATGCCGGAACAGCCCGCTGTCACGGAAACGGCCATGGCGGTTCTTCGAGAAGGTCGAATGATCCGGCACCCCGTCCTCAAGTCCCAGTCCGCAGAACCAGCGGTACGCCAGATTGAGCCTGACTTCCTCGCACAAACGACGCTCTGAGCGAATACCAAAAGCATAGCCCACGATCAGCATGCGCATCATCAGCACGGGATCGACCGAAGGACGGCCCGTGTGGCTGTAAAAGGGTGAAAGGTGTGCGCGCAGCTCGCTCAGGTCGAGCACCGCATCGATCCCGCGCAACAAGTGATCAGTCGGCACCACCGTTTCTAGATCAAACGCGTAAAACAGCTGCCTCTGATCGTTTCTCTGCCGTCCCATCATCGCCAAACCCTCCCGTTTCTGAACAAAACAAGTGAATCACAGCAAGACCGCTTTTGCGAGGAGTTTCTCAACGGAATAGGCTAGAAGCAGACACTAGTTTTTTGGCCTTGCGGATGCGCCGGGGATTTCAATCCGCCCAGACTAGCGCAGGGAGAGCGCGGGACCTCGTCTTGCCGCTATCACCGCTTTCTGGTATTGCTGTTCACAACAACTGACCTGTTTTGCATATTTTCTTAAAGGTGCAATATTATGAAGTTTCTTAAATTTGCTGCTTTGTCCTTGGTATTTTGTACGTTTACGGCTTCTACGTCATTCGCGCATCTATCACGGGCGGAAACTGAATTGGAACGCCGAACTAGGATTTTGTATGACGCGCAAGCGGGCGATGCCAAGGCGCAATATGAGTATGTCGCTATTTTCTTGCCGATTTACGCCCAGGACCGCGCCGGCTCAATCAAAGCGCTGAACTGGTATAAAAAATCTGCCGCGCAAGGCTACGCGCCCGCTAAAGTAAAGATAGGAGATATGTACGCTGCTGGCAGAAACCGCTATGATGGCTCTGGGATCGAAAAAGACATGCAGAAAGCATGTATTTGGTATTGGGGAGCGGCACAACAGGGGCTTGCCGAAGCTGAATTCAAAACTGGAAAATGCAGCCATAGCGGTGACGGGAGTCGTCAAAATTATGCCACGGCGCGAGACTGGTATCATAAGGCAATGAGGCAAGGCTTTTGGGAAGCGGCAGAAGCCTTGGCCATAATGGCTGAAAAAGGTGACGGTCAACAACCTCAACACACCAATGCCTATTATTTTTACAGGATCGCGATGACTTCCTGACCCAGGACGGGTTAGCTGATCGCTGGAGTGTTAAAGCACGAACACTGGCTGAATGGAGAACCAAGGGAACAGGCCCAACCTACTATCGGGTTGGTGGCCAGATCCGGTATAAGATCCGCGACCTGGCGACATACGAGAAGACCAACCGTGTAGACCCAAAACAATGAGCCGTGTAGCCCCGTTGATCTGGATAGAGATATACGACCGCCTTCAGGCAAAGATCCCTATAGGTGGCCACATCATGATTTGTAAACAGTCCCGGACCGATGACGTTAACGGCTTCAAATTTGAGTATTCTGTCTCCGTTGGACACACCCATATAGGGGCCTTTGGGAGACTGGTTGACGCAAAGGCTGGTGCCTGGGAATATTGGAGCAAGAAGGTAATGGAGTGTTTGGTATGAAGCATCCAATCGCCCACATGCCACGAGGATTGACAGAGCGAGAGGCAAGAAGGAAATCCTTTAAACAGGCAGACCTTACTCGCGCCATTAAGGCCGCAAGCAATGCAGGCCTCAACGTCAGCGCCGTATCAATTTGCCCAAATGGCAACATTGAGTTACGGTTCGACGCTGATGAAAATGAAAGCACTAAAAAAAATGGATGGGACCAAGCTATTAAGAAAAGACAATAGACGCCGCCGCATCAAGTATGTGTCCGAATACCAGGACCGTCATGGTGCCTGGCGCGCACGCTATCGGCACAGGGGTATTGATCACACCTTTAAATCACCTGTAGGCACCCAAGAGTTTTGGGATGAATACAATTTACTACAGGCCGATCAGAACCCCATAGGCGCATCCAGGTCGCAACCTGGGACCATATCAGGCCTGATATCCCGATACTATCGGACGACTGAATTTATGGACCTGGCTGACAGCTCCAAGAGGACTTATCGCACCAGCCTCGAATATTTCCGCAAAGGCTATGGCAACCAATTAGTGCGCGGCCTACAACGCCGACACATTCAATCCATCATAGCGGAGAAAGCGGGCACCCCGACCGCCGCCAACAAATTATTGAAGTGCATACACCTCATTATGATGCTGGCAATCGAGCTTGAGATCCGCACCGATGATCCCTGCGCCGGTGTGAAAAAATATAAGATCAAAAGCGACGGTTATTATACTTGGAGCGAAGACGATATCACTCAGTTTGAGAATTATCACAAGGTCGGCACGAAGTCGCGCCTGGCCTTTGCGTTGATGCTGTACCTGGCGCAACGCCGCAGTGATGTGGTGGGGCTGGGATGGCAGCATGTGAAGGACGGTGTGATCACCCTCCGCCAGATAAAGACCAACACGCCATTGGCCCTCCCTATCCACCCAGACCTAGCCGCTGTGCTTCAAAAATCCAGCAAGAAAAACATGTCATTTCTAATGACCAAGTTTGGCAAGACCTACAGCGCGGATGGGATCGGCAATGCCATGCGTAAATGGTGTGATGATGCAAGCCTCCCGCAGTGTTCGAGCCTCGGCCTTCGCAAAGCAGCAAGCCGTCGCATGGCTGAGGCCGGAGCGACCGAAAAGCAGATCATGTCCATGACCGGGCATACCACCAGCGCCGAAGTGACCCGCTACACTAAGGCCGCAAATCAGCAACAGATCGCCGCTGACAACGTATTAAAACTGTCTAACCCTGCAAAAAGGTTAGACAAATAGTCTGAATTACCCAATGATTTCAAGGGCTTAAATTCTGTATCGTAGACCAGAATGGTCTCAGGTTCTTCTTTTATATCAATGACTTAAATTGTCTAACCTGGCGATTACGCCCATTGATATCATTAAATAAACAAGAACATTGTCTAACCTAATTTCATGCCTGGGACACTATGATTTATTTATGTCCCACCCAGGCCCGTAGCTCGCTCTTATCTGCGTTGCACCGGGCCAGACTTTCCAGAGCGTCCTCATAGAAAATCACCAGGGCGGAGGCCGTGCTGCCGACCAGGCCGGGCACCAGCCTGACCCTATTTCAGGTGCCCTAGCATTCGTTGTGGGCGACGGGTTCAGCACCTTTACTCAGGACACCCCCATTTTGTCTGTCGACACTGCCTGAATTTGGCCTACGCCAGCCAGCGGGAATGTGAAGATGATCGATTGAGCCGAAAAGCGCAAAAGATCTATGACCGCATGTTTGAAGACTGGTGCATTCTTGTTGGCCCGCCACCGAAACCTAAAGGCATGCATTGGAAGACATATAACCGTCTTGCACCTAAGGCGGACAATGCCGCTCGCCAATCCATCTATATGGCTGCAAGCCGTATCGGCTTTGATCCCGGTGATTTCATTCACGATTCCTAAAAATTATCTGACGTGATTGCTATGTGATTGGTAGCGGAATATTACCAAATTATTTGACCAGATTTATAAGCATAAGTCATTAATATCATTGATAAAAAATGGTGAACCCGACAAAATTCGAATCTGTGACCTCTGCCTTCTGAGCATATTTTCTATAAGGAAAATACACCCCGTTATGCGGGATTAGCCGGGATTATGCGGGATTACGTGGGATACAAATTCACATCACTTGCAAATCAGTTGGTCACTGGAAAACGTCTTCAAAAGGACCTCTAGCTACTTACGCTTCTCCGTATATTTAATTTCCTCCGCGTCTTTAAACTTCGGGGTTTGAATCGAAGCGGACCGAGATTTCCGGTCTTTCCGCCATCAATATTTTGCACTGACCTCGGTCGCTCGCCGGTCAATATTATGCCTCGACCTGGTTGGGCGGGATATAATCGAAAATGAAATGGATGCGGTTCTCTGTGCCGTTGTTCATCACGCTGTGCGGTTTCTGGTTGTTGATTTCATAGGCCTTGCCAACATCCATTTTCACGGGTCGACCATCAAGCATAAATCGGGTGCCAGGATTTGTGACAAGCGGTAGGTGAATGCGGTGCCCTGCGTGGAACGATGGCCGATGGTCTACATGGGTAGTGATACGCCCGCCCGGGTGAAGGCGCGCAGCCATCGCCCGGATGATTTTACCGCCGGGTGGATAACGACCAGCGAGAACCTGGTCAAATAAGGGCACCGCGGCTTCGCTAAGCACATCCCAGCCCACCTGCTTTGAGACACTAATATCCGGCCATGCGTCGTCACAAAACAAAAGCACAATAGAGCTGGTATCTTTATGCACATCATAGGTCTTTTGCCGGTGTGCGAATTCAAACCAAACGGCCTCTTCCTGCTGCAACACACACTGGGTGAGAGCTGAAACATCAAACATGCCCAGGTTTTTGATCGGTACCCCGATATCCATCCGCTCGCCCTTTCGGCCGTGGTTTGCCTCTCTACACTCAAGATATATCACCGGTACACGGCGAGCCTGCATGAAAGAAACTCACGCTACAGCTACAAAATACTGGTCAAGGATCCGCCGCTGCTCTGGTAAAAGAGGGGCTAGACATGCGCAAGTTTGAAGGTGGCACAACGATGAACGAACAACACTCTATGGCACAAACCTCTGCGCGCGTGGTGGAAGCGCTGAAGGCGGGCCGAGCCCAGGACGCGGAAACGCTGTGCCGCCAAATGCTGGTCGAAGAGCCTTCAAGTCCGCCGTTCCTCCGCCTGCTTAGCCATGCCCTGATGAAGCAAAGCCGACTGAGCGAAGCGGAAGACCAGCTATTTTTCGCACTAAAAATTGCCCCGGATTTCCCGCCGCTTCATGAAGATATCGGCAGCGTTCTCGCGATGCAGGACCGGTTCGAAGAGGCACTACCTTTTTTAGAAAAAGCCGTGCGGCTGGATCCCAGCAAACCCTTAACCCACAAAAAGCTCGGCCAGGTATTGGCGGCTTTGGGGCGCGGCAAAGAGGCTGATCAGACATTTCAGGACTTTTTTGACAAAGACCCTGACCGCGAGCAAGCAGCGGTTGGCCTGGAACATATTCGCGCGGGCCGCCTCGACGAGGCAGAGAAAACCTTCAAACAAGCGCTCAGGAAAAGCCCTAAAAACGTCGACGCGATGCGGCTGCTGGCGGTACTTTACAAGCAGCAGGACAAAAAGCTGAGCGACGCCGAGGCGTTACTGCGCCGGGCGGTTGAAATAGCACCCGACTTCACAGCAGCCTGGCTCAATTTAGGTGGAATATTGCAGGAAAACATGCGGCCTGCTGACGCAATTGGCTGCTACCAAAGCATCCTCAATTATGATGCTGAAAATACAGATGCCCACGCAGGTCTCGCTAGTGCTTACGCCGCGTCTGGTGACCCTGACAAAGCGCTCGCCACATACGAAGCCATTATGAGCAGCAAGGGGAATATCGCAGGCATCCAAATGGGCTACGGGCACGTATTGAAAACAACCGGAAACCAGCCAGGCGCTCTGAGGGCCTACCGCGAGGCCGTGCGGCTAAAGCCTGAATTCGGCGAAGTCTACTGGAGCATGGCAAACCTCAAAATCTTCCAATTTGAAGATGAGGAAGTGCGCAGCATGGAAGCGCAGCTCAAAAATCCAGATCTCAGCGACCCAGCCCATATCCATATTCGCTTTGCGCTTGGCAAGGCTTACGAAGATCAAAAAGACTATGCGAACGCCTGGGAACATTATGATGCTGGCAACCAGAAGCAGCGCAGGTTGGTTTCGCATGACCCGCTTGAGATGGAGCAGATGCATCAACAGCTGATCGACGTATTCGGTGAAGATTTTCTGCAGGCACACGGCGGCAACGGCAACGAAGCGCCAGATCCGATTTTCATCGTCGGGCTACCGCGCTCGGGCTCTACCCTCGTAGAGCAGATCCTCGCGAGCCACAGCCAGGTTGAAGGCACATCAGAGCTGCCGCACCTAGGGCGCATTGCCGCGTCGATCGGAAAATACCGTATCGACGGCATCCATTACCCGCGAGCTGCGCAGGACCTGCGCGCCGTCGACTGGACCGCCTACGGTAAAGAATATCTGGATGCAGCCGCGAACCACCGCATGACTGACCGGGCTTTTTTTACCGACAAACTACCCAACAATTTTGCCCACCTGGGACTGTTGCATATGATCCTGCCAAACGCGAAAATCATCAACGCGCGCAGGCATCCGCTCGACAGTTGCCTCGGCGGCTACAAGCAGCTTTTCGCCAAAGGCCAGAACTTTACTTACGACATGTTTGAGCTGGGCGAATATTACCGCGAATACGACAAGCTGATGAAGCATTGGCACAGCGTCATGCCCGGCAAGATCCTTGATGTGCACTATGAAGATACCGTGCTTGATCTGGAGGGCCAGGTTGGCCGGATACTCGAACATTGCGGCTTGCCGTTTGAAGAAGCCTGCGTGCAGTTCCATGAAACCAAGCGCGCGGTCCAGACCGCCAGTTCCGAGCAGGTACGACAGCCCATTTACAAAGGCGGGCTTGGGAAATGGCGCTGCTACGAAGATCAGCTTAGCCTATGGAAAGATGCACTCGCGCCTGTGATCGAGGCGCTACCTGCCCACATTCAAAATGCCGGGCGCTGACCCCCTGTACTAGTAAGGCCAGACCTCAAGCCCGTGAATTGCGTTTCTGATATCCATCGTCAGGTTCACGCTCAGCACAGTCTCGCCGTCCTGGAGGTCGTGCACACTGATGGTTGACGGTGACGAGCCACTGGCAACAAGCCGGTCACTTAAGACACACAAGCCGCGCGCAAAGCCCTGACGCGCGATACTGGTATCATCCATGTCGGCATGGCTAAGCTCAGCGGGGTCATATTTAGGCACCCTGATCGCCCGGTCTTCTTCACCGCTTCTGGACGCATAACGCACAGCGTCAGCTTCGGTGTCGCAGAAAAGCATACCGCCTCTGAACGGCTGAGCATTGTGGGTACCTTGCGGCAGTGTCGCTGACATCTGCAGAATTTCGCCGTTGAACAAGAGCATGCCGCCAGATTTGCGGCCGCTGATATACATGCCGCCGTCTGCTGCGCAGACATTATTCAAATGCAGCTTATTGAGCTGCAATGGCCCCTCGTCACCGTTTGGATCATAAACGCCGCCAATAAACTTGAGCCCGTCCGTATCCACATGCAGCGCCCAATGAAAGATCTCTTTATCCAGGTCAAAGCCAAGGATGCTGTCGTAAGCTGTTGAGGTAAGAAACAGCGTATTCTCGTGCA
>ERZ889078.3602-NODE-3602-length-10180-cov-8.946568_pt1 | contig 10180 bp, 12 predicted proteins | sample MGYA00521266_ERZ889078 | MGnify/ENA primary metagenome ERZ889078 (study PRJEB32303, sample SAMEA104408618) | aquatic metagenome | biome: Brackish water; feature: Pelagic; material: water | place: Baltic Sea | collected 2014-06-16T06:34:00 | depth 76,534 m ... | reverse complement strand
ATGATGCAAGCAGAAGAATTTCAATCTGTACAGAAGGTGATGCTGGTGAAATAGATTTGTAACCGTTTTCGTTTAACAAAGGAGATAAGGAAATGAAGAAGTTATTTATTTTAATGGTTTTATTATCCGCTCCCATCTTCGCCCAATGTGACTGGAACGGGGATATGTCGATAGATGTATTGGATGTGGTCTCAATAGCAGACTGTATTGTCAATCAGTGCTGGGATGGAAGTCAGTGCGACTGGAACGGCGACGGCTCCATAAATATCATTGATATTGTTGTACTACTTGAATGTATCCTTGATGAATGTGTTGTGTTTGGTTGTATGACTTCGTACGCAAATAACTTTAACCCAGAGGCTATGATAGATAATGGAAGTTGCGAATATTTTGAATGGGTAACTGTCCTGGCTGGGGAGTTTACCTATGGTTGGGAAAATTGCAATGGCGAAGAATGGTGTGGCGAAACTTTCGGCGAAGAAGTTAGATCTATTGATTATGATTTTGAAATCATGAAATACGAAGTTACAAATACCCAGTATATTGCTTTTCTACAGGAGGCTTGGGATTCTGGGATTTTATCAATAGGTGGATGCTCAGATTGGTACCAGGGAGAAAGTTGTATCCATGGGTATTATGAGGGTGATGAATATTTTTCAGCAGGTGATTATGTATATTATTTATTAGATCCCGATTACTGGGATCCTGATATTGTTAAAATTCAATTTGATGGTGAAGAATTTACCATATTAGATAGTTTTTCTGATCACCCGGTTAGTTTTGTTACCTGGTTCGGTGCAGTCGCTTTTTCTAAACGCTATAATAAGCGCTTACCTACAGATGAAGAGTGGGAAAAGACTGCCAGGGGACTAACAGGATATGAGTACCCTTGTGGGGAAAGCTACGGAGATGATATGAGTGATAAAGCGAATTACATGTATAGTGGTGATCCTTGGGATAATGCCACCACCCCAGTAGGGTATTATAATGGGAACAATGAAACGATAGATTGTCAAAGTCCCTATGGTGCTTATGATTTAGCTGGCAATGTGGGGGAATGGACAATTACTCTCATCCCTTCCCAGGGTTATTTAAGTGAGTGGGAAAATTCTACACGTGGTGGTGGATGGAGTGATAATTCCTATATTATCCAATCGTGGTTTCATTATAACTGGCCACCAATGTATGGATTTAAACAGGTAGGTTTTCGGCTTACCCGTGATCTTGCTCAAGAATGATTTTGGCAAAAGTTGTTTATAATAAAGTTAATACTTTCACTTGTACTCTAATCCTCACCCATTCTCGCCTAATGTGATTGGAATGAGGATGGTGAAATAAAATGGTAGGGTTTTCGTTTAACAAAGGAGAAAATGAAAAACATAGACCTAAAAAGCGTCATCATTGGTGTAGCCATGATATTAATTTCGGGATGTTCAACAGAACCAGAGGATGTCTGTGGATGTGGAGACACCATTACAGATTATGACGGCAATGTGTATGAGACGGTAGAGATTGGTGACCAATGCTGGATGGCAGAAAACCTGAAAGTCACTCATTACCGAAATGGAGACGCCATACCCACAGGATATAGCGACTCTGAATGGCCAAACTTATCTACTGGTGCCTATGCGGTTTACCCGTGGGATAATGACGATGCATCTCAAAATACGTGTGAGGGAGACTGTACAGAAGTGTATGGTAACCTGTACAATTGGTATGCTGTAGATGATACACGTGATATCTGCCCTGAAGGCTGGCATGTACCCACGGATACAGAGTGGACGGAGTTAGAGGACTATCTGGGTGGAGCCGGTGGAAAAATAAAATCCACGGGTACCATTGAAAATGGAGATGGTTTATGGTATTCCCCAAACTTGGGAGCTACCAATGAGAGCGGCTTTACCGCCCTTCCTGGTGGATACCGCCACGGCAACTATGGTTACTACGATAATATGGGCTACTACGTTTACTTCTGGTCATCGACGGTAAACACTAATCAATATGCCTGGCACTGGATCCAGTGGTACGGCAGTCCACATGTGAGCTGGCACTACGCCGATAAGCAAGACGGGTTTTCAGTCCGTTGCACAGGGGATTAGGTGTACCCAGAGAATTTCATTATGGTACAAGGACTGATAAATCAATTTGGAAAGACCGTTTTCGATAAACTTTTTGACTATCATGTTATCCTATTTAAGCCTCTCAAAATCACCTGCAAAAATTCTGAAAACCAATTTTATTTATGATTCCGCCTTACGCTGTAGACCCTCGAGATATCATAACATGTATGCAAAAAAGTATACAAAAATGTATACGTAATTGTCATGAAATGGCCGGACATAGCCTTTTGAGACGTTTTTGAGACAGATTTAAACGACAACAAAAAAGCCCCAAAATTGTAGGGGCTTCCGTCGTGAAAAGTGCGGAGAGTAGAGGATTTGAACCTCCACAGGTGTAACCACCCGGCGGATTAGCAATCCGCTGCAATACCATTATGCGAACTCTCCAGTGCGGAGGTTGAGGGACTCGAACCCCCAAGGGCGCAAACCCGGCGGTTTTCAAGACCGCTGTCTTACCAATTAGAGCTAAACCTCCGACGACATGGGTGCAAATTTATTATACGGTCAGTGCCATCCCAAATATTTAAATGTTATCTGTCGATTTTTATCCCATTTAATTGTGGATAAAAAAGAAGTCCGTTAGTTGACGGACTTCTTTTTGGTAGGAATTTTCCAGCCCACCAAATCAAGGAGAACTTGATAAGGATTAGAATTACAGATTTGCAGAGATGAAGTCCCAGTTTACTAAATTCCAGAAGGCATTGACATAGGCTGGGCGTGCGTTTCTGTAATCAATATAATATGCGTGTTCCCAGACGTCACATGTGAGAAGTGGCTTCTTATCAGTAGTCAAAACACAACCTGCATTAGAGGTATTCACAATTTCCAAACTGCCATCTGTATTTTTAACAAGCCATGTCCAACCTGATCCAAAATTTGAAATAGCGGATTGTATGAATTTCATCTTGAAATCATCAAATGATCCAAAGAATTTATTGATAACTGATGCCAGTTCTCCGACAGGTTCGCCACCACCGCTAGGGCTAAGGCAATTCCAATAAAATGAATGATTCCAGACCTGTGCTGCGTTATTAAATAATCCTCCGTTTGGAGCTGATTTGATGATATTCTCTAATGATTTATCTTCATATTCTGTCCCACTGATCAGGTTATTCAAATTAGTTACATATGCTTGGTGATGTTTGCCATAATGAAATTCCAATGTCTCTTTAGAGATATGCGGTAAAAGCGCATCCATTGAATAAGGGAGTTGCGGTAAAGTATGTTGCATGAGTTAATCCTTTAATCTCGTATGATTGTAGAAAAATGAAAAGTCGAGCCGAGTGTATAATATTCGACCCAACCTAAACAATGTGTTCTACAGTTCTTTTGAATGTTTATCCAGATATTCTGCAACACCTTCAGTAGAACCTTTCATGCCGGCCTTACCTTCTTGCCAACCTGCAGGACAAACTTCTCCATTCGTCTGGTTGAATGAAAGTGCATCAACCATCCTGAGCATTTCATCAATGTTTCTACCTAATGGAAGGTCATTGATCACCGCATGTCTAACGACTCCTTCTTCATCAATGAGGAAAGATGCTCTCAAGGCAACCCCACCACCAACGGTCGATTCATATTCATCACCGCTTTCAGTGAAAATGGTCGCAGATTCTGCACCAACCAAGACGTCATAATTTCGGCTGATGGATTTATCCAAGTCAGCGACGATAGGGTATTGAACATTTCCGATTCCGCCTTTTTTCACTTCAATGCTTTTCCATGCCAGATGGCTGAAATGAGAATCGACAGAACATCCAATCACTTGAACACCCCGGTTTTCAAATTCTTTAAGTCGATGATCAAAAGCAATGATTTCAGTCGGACATACGAAAGTGAAATCTAAAGGATAAAAGAAAAGGACTATTTTTTTTCCTTTATAATCTGACAGACTGATTTCCTTAAAGGAATTATCAGGCATAATAGCGGTTGCTTTAAAATCAGGTGCTGGTTTTGTTACTAACATTTATTTTATCTCCATTATATTATTATTGACAATTAAGACATATCCCGTTTAGCATGAGTTCATAACTCATGACTTTATGTTCAATTTTTGTTTTCAAATCAAAAACGAATTTTTCGAGAGGTAATTCCAGGTCAAAAAGTTGATTACATTCCTTACATTGAAAGTGCTGATGTTCGGTAATATTTCCGTCATATCGCACGGTATTCCCTGTTCGGATTGCTCTAATCATATTATTTTGAATAAGCTGTCCCAAATCTCTGTAGACGGTTGCGAGGCTGATAGAAGGAATATTCATTCTTGCTTGCTCAAATATATCCTGAGCAGTCGGGTGTTTTGTCGTATTCCTGACAGTATCTAATATTACTTTTCTTTGTGGGCTGTATCTCATTATTTCTTTAAATAGGAATTATTCTTACTTAAATATTATGATGCACAAACCAGACTAAACAAGTCTTATTAAAAATATTATTTTAAAAGTAGGATTATCTATCCCGGGCTGCCAGGATCAGATCTTTCAGACGTTGGTAATTCTCACCACAAGTAAAATTTGGATCAGGATTCATAGGTGTAAGGTTGACTCTCGCATATTCGTTACCCGTCCTATCAACAATCACAAAGTCACGAATTGTCACATCCCATGTATTCCATACATCCACTTCGGGAATATCCTGTGCCCATGGTAATACTTTACCATCGATCATAGCGTCATAATTGTCATTGATGTAAGCATATCCATTGATACCTACGAAATGAATGTCGGTAATTCCATCTTCGAGTAATTCAAGATAAAGTGTATTTAAAACACCGAACCGGTGTCTACAGAGTCCTCAGCCTGCTTTCCCGAAGTAAAAGGCGGATACTTGCCCCTCATAGAGAAATGGTCCAACCATTTCACCGAAAGTGGGGGAGTTATCATTGATGTCCTCTAGTGCAAAGTCAATTACCGGATTATTCAACCCTGTCAGGATAACGTCAACCATTCTAACGATATCCAAGACGTCAAGACTACCATCCCCAGTAATATCTGCCTGGAGTAGTTGCTCAGGCGTCAATTCTTCCCCCTGTAAAATCAGTCCAACCACTGTAACAATGTCCGTAACGTCGACGAGGAAATCACCGTTCATATCCCCAGGGAACAGATTTTCCGGGAAGAAAAGAATATCTCCTGCAACTAGAGCACCTCCTGGTATTCCATATGTCACAGATGTCCATGTGATACCATTATCCGTGCTTGAAGATATCGGAAAGGAAGAAGTGGGTGCATGCAACCAAATGATCTGCGAGGATGCATCTGTTGCGAGTACGGTTAACCAGTAATTATCTGGAGCCAATGTGATGCAGTCATTAATTAACGATACCGTGTACAATTGTCCTAAAGAATTGAGAGGATCTAATTGGATAGTTTCCTCGTGGATTATTTCTCCCGGACTGTTAGCGTCATCATATCTGATTTGTACCAAGGCAGTTGCCTGATCACTTTGCATGTCCAGAAATACACCGAATGAGCTTAATGTGTAGGTATTATTAACAGTGAATCGATCGGACAAAGAGAATCCCTCTGATTCCCCTGCATAAATGAGGTAGCCTTCAGTGGTTTCAGGGGTACCGGTAGAAAAAAGCGTGGATCTGGTTTCAGATGTTGCAATTGCTGTTACTGCAATGAGTAATATTAATACGTTGGTTTTAAAATTCATTATTTTCTCCCAATTAATTAGGGTTAAATATATGAATGGATCAGGATTTTATCATTGTCAAAACCATTTTAATTTTTCAATTTCGACTCATGGTTCTTAAATAATAAATATTAACAATTCATAGAGAATATATAACATTCAATCGCAGTCATTAAATTAAAACAACTTCCTTAAAGGAGTCTTTTTACTTCTCAAAATGGGAGTATACCTCATTCTCCCGGTGGGTTGTATTCCAGATAGATTTCATCAGCTATCTCCTGGAGGAATAACTGTTCAACGTTGGTCATGTTATCATTATTCGTGTATAGATTCCCAGCAGTTGATTCATCAAATATAAAATTATAAAATACACAGCTACTCAAATAAGTGCCATACAGGTTAGGGTGACTGTCATCCCCAGCATACAGATCCAGCTCTGGATCATTTGAATTGGACAGTTCCCACGCTCGCCCAACTGGCACGACTTCAGCATTAATCAGCTCACCCAGATATGTGTAACTGTCATCAATATCATCCAGGGTTTCAGGCATCCATTCACGGGGCCAGGTCATAAATAGCATAGTTTCAGCACCGGCTTCAGTAATCAAAGAGCCTAACAGTTCACCGTATTGGTACATGAGTTCAGGATTATCGATGGGACGCATGCTCTGTTCCTGCAGGATGACAATATCCCAATTACCATTTGATATTGTTTCGCGCGTTTGGACATTATTCCAATGACTTTCAAGTGTAGCTCCCCCTTGGATGATTCCATTAATAGTCACATCCCAGGATGGATGCGCATTTTCAACAAGGCCACTCACATGTGTGAATATCCCGCCATTATAACCTGTATAACTGTTCCCAATGAACAATATCCTACCCGGGTATTCATCAATTGTAACCAATCCCAGAATAACATTAACGATGATGACAGTATCTAGTATGTCAACTGCTCCATCAGAATTTATATCAGCAGCCCATAATTGATATTCTGTCGGAGTATCATTTATTCCAAGAATAATATTCACAACTGATATGACATCCAATATATTTACTTCACCGTCGTTATTCACATCCCCAAGTCCATCTCTGGCACCACAGGCTATTCCCACGGCGATAACTATGATCAACAAAAATAAGGGTGTTTTATAATTCATTTTTCTTCCAATAATAATAGTTGGGTTTGCGAAAGGATCAGGATTTTATCATTGTCAAAACCATTTTAAATTTCTCATTTGCATTGACTGCATGAGGCTGGTTTGCAGGAAGAATGATAAATTCATCTTTTTTCAAAATATTGCTTTTCCCCGAGATGATTATTTCTGCGGTTCCTTCAACAAGTTGAATTGTAGCGTCAAAAGGAGCTGTATGCTCACTTAATTTCTCACCCTTATCAAAAGCAAAAACGGTCATACTTCCCGTATCCTTTTTAAGGATTGATCTGCTGACAATCGAATTTGGTTGGTAATTTACAAGATCAGCTAATTTCCCTGAAGATAAATGCAAATCTTCTGTCACTTGACTACTCCTTTTTTCTATTTCTGGTATATTTTTCTATTTCATCCCACATTTCGCTTGGGACATTATCCAACATATTGAATTCACCTGCGCCATAAATCCACTCACCACCGTCTATTGTGATCACCTCGCCATTGATGTATCCTGAATAATCCGATACCAGATAAGCGGCTAGATTTGCCAGTTCCTGATGCTCTCCATATCGTTTTAAAGGAATCCGATTAATGGGGTCTAATTTTTTCGCTAGTACTTCTGGAAATAATCGTGACCAAGCACCTTGTGTTGGAAAGGGACCCGGTGCAATAGCATTTGATCGGATATTGTATTTTGCCCATTCGGATGCCAACGATCGTGTCATCGCCAATACACCAGCCTTCGCTGCTGCCGATGGAACGACATATCCAGAGCCTGTCCATGCGTATGTGGTCACAATATTCAGAATAATACCGGGCTTCTTTTCTTTTATCCAATATTTGCCAAAGGCAAGAGAAGCATTATAACTCCCTTTCAGGACAATGTCGGTAATGACATCGAATGCTTTATGTGAAAGGCGTTCAGTTGGACTGATAAAATTCCCAGCTGCATTATTGACAAGAGTGTCCACGCCTCCAAAAGTATCAATCCCCATTTTGAGTACATTCTCAAGTTCTTCGTATTTTCTCACATCACAAGGGATTGCGAGGATATTTCCTCCAGTCTCTGAACGGAGTTCATCTGCCGCATTCTCAAGAACATCAGCTTTTCTGCTGGCAATAATGACATTGGCTCCAAGTGTGAGAAAATAAGAAGACATGGATTTCCCTAACCCTGTACCTCCTCCGGTAACGAGGATAGTTTGTCCCGTTAACGCACCCTTTTTTAGCATTCCATCTTTGATCATAATTCTTTCCTAAAATAACATGGCTAACATAGCTGTGTATCCTTGGTTAGAAAAAGGAAAAAAGGATAGTTTACAGGGCTGTTTTTATAAACGTTTTGAAATTATTAGTCAATTATTAGTTAGGTAAAAAAATGTCAAGATTGAATACACTCAGAAATGATAATATCAGTATAAATAGTGTAAAAAGTGAATATTTATTGATCGGATTTAATTCTGAAGAAAAATCCAATTCAACTATAAGTGAATTAGATACTCGATTGGGAAATAATATTTCTACCATTTTAGGGATGGAAAATTTCGACGGAGAATTTGGAAAAAATCTGCTGATTTACGGAGATAAAACTCTCAAGCGCATAGGCGTTTATGGTCTGGGTAAAACAGAAAAGTTTACCACCTGTGCCGCGCGTAATTTAGGCGCCATGATCATGAAGAAAGCCAATTCACTCAAAATCACTTCCATCAGTATTGATACATTCTCAATGAAGTTGGATTCGGATGAACACTTGCAGGCATTTTGCGAAGGTTTATCTCTGGGCAGCTACGAATTCAATGAATATAAATCTGAAGTGAAAGATGCAAATACGGTATCAGAGGTTGAATTTCTAAATTGTAATAACCCTGCTATGCTGGATAAAGCAAAGAAGTTGATTGAAGGGGTAATGCTGGCTCGAGATGTTTCAAATCATCCGCCTAATTTTGCCACTCCTGCTTATCTTGCCGATCAAGCCGAATTATTAAATAATTATCCGAATATGAGTGTTGAGGTCATCGATGTGAGCAAATTTGAAGAGCTCGGACTCGGCGCTTTTTATGGCGTTGCTCGGGGATCTCACAGACCTGCAAAGCTCATCTTAATTCAATATAAAAATGCAGGAAACGAAAATCCCTTTGCTCTCGTTGGAAAAGGATTAACCTTTGATAGTGGTGGAATTTCTCTTAAACCCGGCGCTAAAATGGATGAAATGAAATTTGATATGTGCGGGAGTGCCACCGTGTTGGGTGTGATGAAGGCCATTGGAGAATTACAGCCTAAACTCAATATTGTAGGGGCCATTGGTGCTACTGAAAACATGCCAGGTGGTTTTGCGCAGTTACCTGGAGATATTGTAAAAGCGTACAATGGAAAAACAATCGAAATTCTGAACACTGATGCAGAAGGAAGACTGGTACTTGCAGATGTTCTTTCTTATGTAGTTGACAAATTCAAACCGGTTGCCATGTTGGATTTTGCCACTCTAACCGGGGCGGTTCTGATTGCCCTCGGACATAAAGCCACCGGAATCATGGGTAATGATGAAGGACTGATCAACGAAGTAAAAAAAGCTTCAGATTTGACAGGTGAGAGAGTTTGGGAACTACCGCTTTGGGATGAATATGCAAAGGATATCAAATCCAGTATTGCCGATGTCAAAAACTTGGGAAATGATCGCACTGCAGGTACCATTGCAGCTGGTGTATTTCTTAAAGAATTTGTTGGCGATACTCCCTGGGTTCATATGGATATCGCTGGAACAGCTTGGGGCGTTAAAGAGCCTGCATATCAACCGGCAGTTGGCGCTACAGGAGTTGCAGTTCGATTGGTATACCAACTTCTTGAAAATCGTTTGAAATAATTTTTGGTTACCAGATAATCGGGGCGATAATTTTAGCTCCGTTTTTGGCGGCGTAGCTCAGTAGGTTAGAGCAGTGGAATCATAATCCACGTGTCCGGGGTTCGAATCCCTGCGCCGCTACTTTTCTTTCCAAATCTGCTTTCCATGAATTAGATTCTGTAAAATTACTTGTCAAATTCCATGCATCTTCGGTCCTACCCAATTGCCCAAATGAAAACCTTTAGATCAGAATAAGACAATTCAATAATTCTGGCCACATATTTAGGTATTGTAAACCAGTCCCGATATTGGCTGAATTGCTTTTTTCTGGATATCCAAATGCTTTGTGAATTACCCCTATTAGAGATATATCCTACCACACTAACAGAATGATTCGGTATCAAATAATAGAGAACTAATTGAGTGGA
>ERZ889078.3600-NODE-3600-length-10181-cov-5.350089_pt1 | contig 10181 bp, 5 predicted proteins | sample MGYA00521266_ERZ889078 | MGnify/ENA primary metagenome ERZ889078 (study PRJEB32303, sample SAMEA104408618) | aquatic metagenome | biome: Brackish water; feature: Pelagic; material: water | place: Baltic Sea | collected 2014-06-16T06:34:00 | depth 76,534 m ... | reverse complement strand
TCATTGAAACAAGCTGAAAGATTAGCCGCGCGTTCATATTTGAAAAACAGGATAAGTAATTTCTTCCACCAAGGTTCATTTTTTAAATAATTAAGGCACTCAACCTCAATAGATTTTAGTTTTGTATGTTCAGTCTTGAGAATGTCTACTAGTAATTCACTTTCATTGAAATACTTAGTATTATCATCCCGCCCGGACCAGTCTATCACTAGGTTAAAAACACCTTTATATTCTTTCCAAGATTTAATTCCAGTTTTTAGGTCCTTATCAATCTTTAACAGCTTATTCCTTAATTCATTTACTGCACCCGAAACGCTATATTCTCTATAACCTGCGAATTCTTCAAATTTGTTTAAAAAGAGATCCTTGGCAACTTCAACATATGCGGAATTTTGGACGGTTGACGGAAACCCATGTCCAGTGAATTTGTGATACAAAATATCGGGCGAAATATCCCTTTCTACATTCTTATCTTTGGCCGGTAAGTATAACCCATAACTTTTCAAATCAGGGAGCCATCTGCCAGAGAGTTTCCCACCTTTGGTTTTGGCTTTGGTAAAACTATCGATGATGTTTACCACTGCCTGATTATTTGTTGACGTAGCTACAATGATGCTTGGAACTGAACCTTCGATTGCTTTCTTAACAAATTCGTTTGCAACCACACTTTGAAGTAATGTGGTTTTACCCGTGCCGGGAGGTCCATTTAATGCAAATACTTCACCGTCCTTGCAATGAATAAAATGATACATGGCATCTCGCTGTGAGAAAGACATTGGAAATTCATAATTCATTTGTCCGTAATGGCATAGGGTATCATCTTCGTTGTCGGAAATATCTCTTATCTTCTTGTTAGATGGTGAATTTTCATCCGCCAGCCTTTCATAGAGTTTTGAATAGCTATTATTTTTTGAGATAAAATCATACAATTTAATAATCCCATCCGAAGCTCCTTTAAGGGAATCATTTACAATCAGAGTAACACCGTATTGGGTAAGATAGTCTTCAATTTTGTACTCTGAGATTTCTTGTCCGGTAATATTCCTGAAAATATCCTGAATATAATCCCAGTATTCTGCCCAATTGCTTTTTTCATAATCCAATTGATAAAAACACTGATCAATTGTTTCAACATCTGAAAAAGTATAGAAATATTTTTCGCTTAGTTGGGGTTCCAAAAAAACCCTTGGAATATAGGGGAAACTTTCTTCATCTGGCTGTAAACTGCTGTCCATCTTTAGAACGGCTTTTATCCAGAAAGGGAACATTTTTCTTTCTCCTGATTCAATTGCAGAATCAGCAATAGGAGATATACTAAAAAGCGACAGTAGAACTGGTACTGTAGTAATTCTAAATTCATCTTCTTCCTCTTCCTCTTGCTTGTTCAAGTATGCAAAAAGCTTATCGGCTAAAGATTTGTCTATCTTTCCTAATTTAAAACTTATCTGTTCGGGTTTAATAAAGAGAACTTTATTCCTATCAATTGTTGAGGGGTCTATTTCATTTCGTTCACCATCGGCAAGGGTGTTTCTCCAGTATGTTGTCCAATCTTCAATAGTTGCCATAACTCATACAATAGTGATTTAGATTATTATACAGATAAGTAAATCAAGAAAAGATGAATACAAACTCACTTAACAAGCCATTCTCTATCCAACATCTTTGAATCTCTGGTAGCGTAATTCAAGTCTTCCTTGATCAGGCCAGTTGATCTTTTTTATTGGTAGAATGATTTTTTGGTTATTTAACTCCTGGATGCCGTGTTTGAGCATTGGACCGTCTATTTCTGCAAGGATGTCGGTTCTGATATTGATTTGATAATCGGGAGTAATTCCAATGATGTTCTGGTCGAACGCAGCATGGTGAATTTTGCAGAGGGATAACCCATTTTGAACGATCGGATCTCCCATCTCTTCCGAATCTCCGATGATGTGGGCGGCATCCAGTAGTTCAGGATGCCTGAGCCTACAGAGGGTACATTGGTGATGGTAAGCGGTCAACACCCTTTCCCGGAAGAACTGCTGATGGAGACGGACTTTGGCACTGGTTGTTGCATATGCCCTTCTAAAGCGGGTTTCATCTGTTTCTTCCCATGACTCCGATGATTCAACGGTTCTCATTTGATCAACCTGAACTGTGAACAACAACCTGGACGGATCTTCATGGATGATGTACACAGGAAACGATACGAAATACCTCCCTTTGGCCACCCCACTGAAATAGATCAATGGGATTGCTTGATGCATGACCTCTCGCAGTCCAGCGTTATCGGGATGGTGGATGTCTGCAGCGGTTCCTCGATAACTATAAGTCAGCAGTCCCTCCTTATTAAAGGAATCTTCATAAGGGCCCTCGAATTTTGTAATGATCGACAAAGGCAGCTGCATCATTTTCGGTTTCCAGATTCCCTTGGCACCAACCAAATGAACCTGGTCCCCATTGAAATCAAACCCTTTGATAAGCAAGGACCAAGGGAGAACTTCTCCATGGATCCTGATTTGATCTTTGAGCCAGGTGAATGCGGCAAGGCGGATTTGGGAGTCCATGAGAACGGGATTTATTGTTTAGAGAATTTTGTTGCTACAAGATCGATCACCTCAATCATTCTTTCCGCGATAGTTTTCATGCATTTAACATTAAGAACTTTTTTGAAATCCTTTTCCAGGTAGATGTTAAGAGAGTTATTGTTCCAATAAAACCGGTAGTTCGGTTGTTCTTTTATGAAAATTTGATTGAACCTATTTTTCAGTTTTTCAAAATCATTTTCCGGTATCAGGAAATCGACATTGTTGTCAACTTCAAGCGTATAGCCGGTTATCGGAAAATCGGAAAAAACGATTTTTTCATCCAACGTAATCCTGGCATACGGATATTTTCTCTTTAGTAACTCGTAGACAAACGGTAGATGAAAGTTGTTAATCTTATTGTATTTGGGATCTATCTTAAAGGCTCTCTTCTTGCTCTTCTTTTCCAACGCCACTGGCACTGAAATGTTTTTAATGGACTGTATCTCTTGCAACACTTCAGAAAAGATCTGTGGATCTGAATTCTGTTCAATCAGGATTCCCATTTCCCGGTTGTTGCGTTCAGAGAATTCGTGCAGGTTCATGGATGATACCACGAGGCTCTTTTCGTTGTGGTAGCATTTCGCGTGAAGGTTTTTACAAAAGAAAAGTTGAATCGGCCCAATGGCTTTTAAGATGATTCGTTGCTCTTTTTCGAGCTGTTTCTTCCCAAAGATCAGTTCAATGGCAACACCCCTTTTTATAGCATCGGAAAGCCGTTCAACGATATCTTTTGGAAGCTTCAGATAAGGAGTTACAATGGTGAGGTTTCTCACCGCATTGATGATGATCTTTTCAATTTGATGGGCGTTGCCTTTGGTGGTCAGAAATTCAGCCATAGTTGGTTATAGTCAGGTAAATGAAATTAATTGCGAGGTTGGGTTTCGCTTCTAGTAATACTCCTTGATATACGCATAAGCCCGTTCGAACAGGATTTGATCTTTGTGGAGTTTGTATTTCAATAGGGCCTTTCTCAATGATTTCTGAACTTCTCTTTCTCCTGAGCTCGTTCGTTGCCAGCCTGGGAACCTAACGACTCTTACAATGGCGTCAATATCAATTACTATCCGCTCAACCACAGCCGGAGTCTGATCGGTTTTTATTTCCAGAAACAGATCGGTAAGGGCTGCTTTGGGAGATTTTTCATGCAGCTCTTCATCCATCTCTTTTTCTGCCTGAACTGTCTCCTTTGCCAACTTACAAAGTTCTTTCACAAATTCGATCGACGTTATCAATCCTCTTTCGGCCTGATCACGGAGTTCCTCCAATCGCTCGCTCAATTTTTTGAATGTTGGATTTCCTTCATGTTTTTTAAACCTCTTGGTCAGAATCTTCTCTAATTTTTTTGCGCTTTTAGGGTCAGGATTGTTGAAAATATCCTCAATTACATCTGCATCCAACACAAATTCATCCAGATCATGTACATCACCAACATGGATGTTCTCATGGATCAGTTTGGTGGTTTGAGCCCCCAGGGAAAACCAGAGTAGTTTACCTATGTTGTCTGATGCAGGTCTTACCGATTCAAAAACCTGTGAAAGCCATTTGTAGTCTGCATTATAAAGATCCAGAATCCTGTCGGGAGAGAGGGACTCCCAAAGTTTTGCAACGTATTTAAAGTCTTTTGCAAAAGCATCTTTCTTTTCATCGGTTCCAATGGCGTTTTGTGCAGCTTCCAAACCCTCAAACCCTTCCAGGGTTCTATCCACTCCCTCAAAATGACTCAAAGCCTCCTTCATTGCCTGAGGCAGTTGTCCCCTTAGCTCAGAAAGGTTCGTAATCACCTTTTTGACGCTCTCTTCATCAAACTGCAATGCCTTGGCGGCATCATCAAATACGCCAAAATAGTCGACAATTCTTCCGAATGACTTTTCCGGATAGAGTCTGTTAGTTCGGCAAATGGCCTGCAGCAGAGTGTGATCCTTTAGCGATTTGTCGAGGTACATGGTTTGCAGGATGGGGGAATCGAAACCAGTTAATAATTTCGCTGTCACAATGATAAACTTCAGGTCGGATAGTTTATCGTTGTATTCGTCGATGATTCTATCCTGAGCCCCTTTGTCCATGCTCCATTTTTGCTTGAACTCCAACTCATCGTTAGCTGAGGTGGAAATCACCACAGCACTGGCTTCTTCAGGGAATAGTTTATCCAACTCCTCCTTATACTGAACACATGCATGGCGATCGGGGGTCACTATCATAGCTTTGAATCCATGAGGTTCAACTTTTTGCCTGAAATGAAGCGCGATATCTTCTACAATTTTGGTCACCCGTTCCGGTGCTTTAAGGAAAGCAGCCATTTTGGCCGATTTCTTATTCAGGGCATCCGCTTCCTCATCCGTTAGCGCAGCACTCTCCTTAAACTCGGCAAACGCTTTGTCTATGGCTTCGCTGTCCACATGAACATCTACGAGCCGAGGTTCAAAATGCAGTGGCAGGGTGGCATCATCCCGAATCGATTCCTGAAAAGTATACCTGGAGAGGTAAAAGCCTGGATCCTCGTCCGAGCCAAAGGTCCAGAAGGTATTCTTTTCCGCTTTGTTGACCGGGGTTCCTGTCAAACCAAACAAGAATGCATTGGGTAAAGCAGCTCTCATCTGACGGCCCAGATCACCCTCCTGTGTTCGGTGTGCTTCATCCACCAGCACGATGATATTCTCCCTTGCATTCATATTGGGCGGGGCATCCCTGAACTTATGAATCATCGAGATGATGATCTTTCGCGTATCGTGTGCCAGGAGGGATTGCAATTCCTGAATGTTTTCGGTGGTTTCCACATTGGGGACATCGGCTGCATTGAAGGTTCCGCTGATTTGGGTGTCGAGATCTGTTCTGTCGACAAGCACAATGACTGTGGGACTTTTCAGCTCAGCTGATTTCCGCATTTTCTGGGCGGCAAACACCATTAATAGAGACTTTCCTGATCCTTGAAAATGCCAGATCAGGCCTTGTTTAATGCGTCCCTCTTTTACCCGTTCAACAATTTTGTTGGCTCCTTCATATTGCTGATACCGGCAAATGATCTTGATTCTCTGTTTCTTTTTGTTTGAGGCGTACAGGGAGAAATTTTGCAAAATATCCAATAAACGAACAGGGCTTAAAAGATCGGAAAGTGCCGTTCCGATCTCAGCCAAACCGAGTCTGATGGCCAATGCATCTTCACCATTTTCCACACGCCAGGGAGCCCAATACTCCAGTGGTGACCGGATGGCTCCGTAGAAAAACTCTTTGCCATCGGTGGCGAAGGATAATATGTTTGGGACAAATAGCTGCGGAACACTATTTTCGTAGATGTCGTGGATCTCATAGGCCCCATCCAGCCAGCTTACCGAAGGGCGAATGGGCGTTTTGGCTTCGCCCACCACCACCGGAATGCCATTGATCATCAACACAATATCAGGAATCTTGGTTTCACGGTGATGCACCTGGAATTGGTTGGTTACGACATATTTGTTATTCGATAAGCTCTCAAAGTCAATCAACCGAACAGGAACATGGCGGTTATTCTCTCCAAAGGGCATAGTTTTCTCCCCGGTGAGCCACTTGAAGAACTCTTCGTTGGTTTTGACTAACCCAACTTGATTGACCGCCAGGAATACAGCCCGTAATTTATAGATGACCTCATCGGCCAAAGCAGGATTCTGGGTGATTTCAGGATTGAGCCGAATAAGGGCCGCCTTCACTTCCGATTCTACCAATACTTCATTCACACCCCTCCGGATATCTTGAGCCGAGCGATAGACCCAATGCGCACCATATCCGGCTTTGGGCTCCTGCACACCACCGGCATTCAAATTCACCCCACAAAGTTGGTGTACGATGTAATGCTCTACGCTATTTAGTTCGTTGAAAGCCATAGCTAGAAGATTTGGTTGATTAAACTCTTTTGAAGGGCTTTTGAGCTAACGGTTTTAGAATTAGTAATTATTCTAACATCTTCAATTTCTTTCATTTCAATTGATAATATTTCCATTATTCTATCATTGGGGACCCAAAGCAAAATGTTTTCAAGCTCAGATTTGTTTAACTTTAATCGGGTCGTGCCGATAATATATTTTAAAATATTCTTGTGGACTAATGAATAGTAAAGCCAGTCAATTGAGATAGTGTTACCACGGATCGCTAATACATGAGCATGATTATTAACCCATGATTTTCCTGAGATCTTATAGGCAATTTCTTTACTATAAAATTCATTGAAATTACCACCATCTTCTGCTACTAATACTAGATCCTCATCAAAAATGAAATCATTTAAATAATCTACAAGACCATTAGCCCCATAATATGGGATTTTCCCTTTCATTTTATCTCTTTCCGAGGAATTAATTGGTTTTCTAAGATTATCCTTTATTAAACAGACGTCTTCTATTTTCTTATACTCGCCTTTATGCCTGTGATTATCCGCAATAAATTTAGCTTTTGATTTAAAAAGGTAGTCTGCTTGCTTAAGAACCTCCTCCTCCTTCTCAATCACCTCATCCATTGCCCACAGGAGTTCAGCCAGTTTGGTTTGTTGGTCTTTGGGGGGGAGGAGGAATTCGTAGTTGGCCAGGTCTTTAAACTTTACTCTTGGAGATAGCCCCCCGGCTGAGTGTTTTATTGCATGATCAAAGAACTTTTCGTTGTTAACTATAAAAGGCAAAAGTTCAGGTAATAAATCCTTTGTGGCTCTAAAGATGGTAATATCTCCGGAACAAATACCATCAAAGCTGACCAATGCGGCTTTTTTTAGATATGCACGCCTTCTGCCAAAAAGTACATCCCCTTTACTGAACTTTTTTGAAAAAGTAGTTGTCTCTTCAAGAACTCCTGAGCGAGTCAGATGAATATTTTCAGAATCAATATGCTCCAATCCTACCACATGTTCAATGCCTTCATTGTAGATGTCCTTGGCATTCTCTTTTGGTTCAAAAACTACATCACCAAATTTTAAAGGTATCCAGTCGGTCTTATCTATCTTTAATATTTCCTTCAATGCTTCCTCCATTAATCTTCCAGTATTTTAAATAGTTCACTCATGGATGTCTTTAGTTTTCTTCCTGACACTTCCCAATTTTCAAAGGCCTCTTCAAAAGGCAGAATTGGGTTCTCACCATTCTTTTTCGGCTGCACATAGAGACTAATCGCAATATTACCCTTGTTGGCTATGAGATCTTCAATAGTTTTGAGTGATGCAAAATTTTCTTGGTTCTCAAACTTTTGATACGCTCCAAAAATTTTGTCAATGTGTTTCTGTTCCAGGTAGCCCATCGTCTTTTCCTGCTTCACTTCATTGACAGCATTGATAAATAATATTTTTCCTTTTTTATGTGGCTCTTTGTTGGTCTTGGTTATCAACAAACATGCTTCCATCGGTGTGTTATAAAACAAGTTGGGGCCCAAACCAATTACGCATTCCACTAAATCTTGCTCAATCATTTTTTTGCGCATTTCCGCTTCACTGTCTCTGAACAAGACTCCATGAGGCCATAAAGTGATGGATCGTCCATTTTGAGGATCCAAACTCTTTTCAATATGCTGCTGAAAGGCATAATCGGCACATCCTTTTGGCGGCACGCCCCACAGGTTACGCCCATAGGGGTCGTTAGCAAAACTCTTCTGGTCCCAGGCTTTGATGGAATATGGTGGATTTGCCAAAATAACGTTGAAGGTCTTCAGTTCATCGTTGTGCAGAAAGGCTGGATTGGACAGGGTATTCCCACGAACAATGCTAAACTCCTCAATGCCGTGCATAAACATGTTCATCCGGGCAATGGCAGAGGTAAGCAAGTTAATTTCCTGGCCATAGAGTTTGAGGGTGCGGTATTCCTTGCCCTCTTCTTTCAGGTGAAGCGCACAGTTTAGCAACAACCCTCCCGAGCCGCAGGTAGGATCGTACACACTTTCACCAGGCATTGGGTCCATGATCAATGTCATGAGTTTTACCACGGTGCGATTGGTATAAAACTCAGCAGCGGTATGGCCACTGTCGTCGGCAAATTCTTTGATGAGGTACTCATACGCATTTCCCAGCTTATCGTCCGGGACATTGCTCAGGCTCAACTTGTGTTGCGAATAATGCTCAATGAGGTTGGTAAAGGTTTCATCACTCAGTCGCTCTTTGTTAGTCCAGGAAGCATCGCCAAAGATCCCAAAGAGTGTATCGGGATTGGCTTTTTCAATTGCCCGCATCGCTTCCTGCAAGGTGATACCAACATTGGTAGTGGTTTCCCGCACATTGTTCCAATGGGCGCCTTCGGGCACCAGAAAATGGTGGTGTTCGGCAAAGGCGGCATATTCCATATCGCCATCGCTTTCTTTCAGGGCATTTTCAAATTCTTCATCATAGACATCACAGATGCGCTTGAAAAATAGCAATGGGAAAATGTATTGCTTGTAATCGCCCGCATCGATTGTTCCTCGTAGTAAAGTAGCTGCTCCCCAGAGGTATTTTTCGAGTTGTTGTTGGGTCATGCTAGAAAATTTTTTAAAATGGTTTTAAATTTTCCTTCTGCCTCTAAACTAGCAGTCCATGCCTTTTTTAAATCAGACAATGCTTCCTCCACTGAGGGCAGATTGTCTTCAATGATCTTCTCTATATAAAGAGGAATGTTCAGGTTGAAATCATTTTCTTTTAAGTCATCCAGAGAAGCTACCTTTACATAATTCTCCACATTGGAGAAGGCCCTGAACCATTCATAAATCTGGTTCACGTGTTTAGGCTCAAGGAAGTTCTGTGCTCTTCCAACCCGAACCTGATCTGATGCATCAATGAAGAGAACTTTCCCTTTCTTTTCCGTTTCCTTATTTTGTTTGAATACCATCACACAAGCGGCCAGTTGAGTTCCATAAAAGATATTCGGACCTAAGCCAATGACTGCTTCCAGCATATCTTGTTTGATCAGTTCTTTCCGAATACGCCCTTCGGCACCTTTTCTAAATAATGCGCCATGTGGCAGAACCACTGTCATGCGTCCGGTGCTGTTCATGGATTTGATCATATGTTGGACCCAGGCCATATCTCCATTCCCTTGAGGAGGAACTCCGGCAATGTTTCGTCCGTAAGGGTCGTTGGCCCAATTCTCAGCGCCCCATTCTTTTAGTGAAAAGGGTGGGTTGGCGATAACGCAATCGAAAGTCTTAAGGCCATCTGCTTCAAAAAATGCAGGGTTTCGGAGAGTGTCACCTCGAACAATCTGGAAATCTTCAACTCCATGCAGGAACATATTCATCCTGGCAATGGAGCTGGATGTCAGGTTCTTCTCCTGCCCAAACAATTTTAATGTCCGAAAATCTTCGTTGTTTTCCTTTAAATGGTTGACACATTCGAGGAGCATACCCCCTGTTCCGCAGGCCGGATCATAGATGGTCTCTCCTTCGTGCGGATCCAATATCAATCCAAGCAAATGAACGACCGAACGGGGTGTATAAAACTCCCCCGCTTTTTTATTGGTTAAATCCGCAAAGTGTTTGATTAGGTATTCATAGGAGTTGCCGAGCAAATCAGAATCAACATGGCTGTTATTTAAGTCGTATTGTGAAAAGTGTTCAATAAGGTCAATTAACAGCCGATCGGACAGTTTATTCTTATTACTCCACTGAGCATCCCCAAAAATTCCATATAAAAATGCTTGG
>ERZ889078.3598-NODE-3598-length-10187-cov-8.869029_pt1 | contig 10187 bp, 9 predicted proteins | sample MGYA00521266_ERZ889078 | MGnify/ENA primary metagenome ERZ889078 (study PRJEB32303, sample SAMEA104408618) | aquatic metagenome | biome: Brackish water; feature: Pelagic; material: water | place: Baltic Sea | collected 2014-06-16T06:34:00 | depth 76,534 m ... | reverse complement strand
CACTACATGCAGCCAATGGTCTTCGTCATCCCGTCGAAACCAGGTCGCCCCCATTATCAATAAGCGACTTGTCGCGCCGTAGCCACAATCATCCACGGTATCTACAGGATGTTGGGCTTAGTGCGCATCCAAGCCAACCGCTTTACGCTGGATCGCGTAGGCGGAAATCAATAAACAACCAAAATGAAGCAAAAACCAGCACTTTGTTGTCAATTAGGCATATCTTGGAGTCCTAACAAATGAACCATACAAAGAGGATTGAACAAATCCAGGTATCCAGTCGCGTCAATAATAGTTACTCAACCAAGCAGGGCTTCTCACTCCTGGAGCTTCTGATCGTAGTGGTTATCATAGCAGTCCTCGCAGGAATTGCTGTCCCCATTTATAGAAATAATGTTGAAAAGGCGAAGCGCACAGAAGTAGCAGTGACCATGGGATACGTCAAATCTCAACTCAATATTTACTATGCTGAATATGGAGAATACCCCATAGCTCCAACATGGGAAAATGTCGTCGGATCCGACTGGAATTATATTCCTACGGGAGGACTCAGGGGTAAATATTTCTTGAGCAAATACTATGACTATCGAAGCGAGGATGGTGTGCAATACAGAATCAGATGCTATTGGAATGAAGGTCGTGACGCCAATTTCTGGGTAGATGAGGTAGGAAACTGGAGCTGGGAAATTCCAGAAGCAGACTGGTGATCTAACAGGCTCTCAATTACTCCAGAGCTCATGAGTATGGTTGACACGAAAGTGATTAATTGCTATCTCTATTTAACGGAATAATTTCAAGCATGAATAACTCATTCAAGTATTCCAGAGATGTCCAGATCGCACTTTCCAACGGCGAGCCAGTTTTAGCTCTGGAATCGACCATCATTGCCCACGGCATGCCCTATCCGCAAAATCTTGAATTCGCTCATGAGGCTGAAGAGGTAGCTCGAAAATTTGGCGCCACGCCGGCCACTATCGCAATATTACATGGGAAAGTTTGCATTGGTCTGGACAACGACCAACTAGAAGTACTTGCTTCCGATAAAAGTGTGAAAAAAGTAGCTACCCGTGAAATCGGAACGACCCTGGCCCTTGGAGGTCATGGGGCAACTACTGTATCATCTACCATGCGTTTGGCCCATCAGGCTGGTATCAAGGTCTTTGCCACAGGCGGGATTGGTGGGGTGCATCGTGGCGCTGAGAAAGATCTGGATATATCAGCCGATCTTATTGAGCTTTCCAGGACAGCAGTAATTGTCGTTTCTGCAGGTGCCAAAGCCATTCTGGATTTACCCAAAACCCTTGAATATCTGGAGACCATGAGTGTCCCTGTTATTGGGTATGGGACAACGGATTTTCCTGCATTTTATTCATCCCGATCTGGTCTGGAATTGCATCAATCGCTGAGTAGTCCTGAAGATATTGCCACAGCTTTTGAAGCTCAATGTAGTCTGGGTATCGAATCCGGGATGCTCATCGCCAACCCGGCTCCAGGAGAAATAGAAATTCCCCTGGATGAAATGAGTGTAATCATTGACGTCGCTCTCAAAGATGCAGCCAAAGCTGGTATCATGGGGAAGGAACTCACGCCTTATCTTTTGGGACGAATTGTGGAACTCACAGAGGGCCGCAGTTTGGTTACCAATCGAGCTCTGGCTTTGAATAATGTTCTGATAGGTGCGAAAATTGCGGTAAGCCTTGCAGAACGGGCTTGAATTCCCTTTGGCAGAAACTATATTCATGCCGCTTTTAGAAAGGATTCAGGATAAGGAAGCCCGGCTTCGTAACGACTTGAATGTCGTCACTACGCCGCGGCTCGAATGCATATCTTACCAGAATATGTGTCCTGTTCCAATTCGCATTCGAGGTGTGGCGCAGTCCGGTTAGCGCACCTGCTTTGGGAGCAGGGGGCCGGAGGTTCGAATCCTCTCACCTCGACCAACCTACGCTTCCAGCTACGGCTGGCAGGCATTAGAAAAGCCTTCTCGCATTTGTGAGGAGGCTTTTTTATTGTGAGAGGACCAGAACCTCGAGGTTTGATTCGGAACGAAGCCCGCAGGCACTTCTAGAATCTCAGAATAAACTGCGCCCGTAGGCAATGAGCTAACAACTTAGCTGTTTCTCAATTTATCTAGACCAAATAAAACCAATGGCAGCACAATGAGTGGAATCAGCTGATATCCAAGGGGTGTGGATATGAGCACACCACCCAAAAAACCTGCTGTGATAAATCCAAACTTTAAGAGGTAGTAGAAAAGCTTGGCACTCAATATGGAGACAGCACCAGCAAACATGAGGGAATCTTTCTTACCCATAATCCAGTGAAACACCATGACGTTGAGACTCAACTCAGCGGAAATCAGGATAGTCTTCGGAAAGACGGGGTGCCCTGAGAAAAGCGTGGACAGAAATGGAATGGTGGCGGCCAGGACCAATGAATTCATGCGCTGTGTGGTCAGGAGCGTCAGGAAGAGCAACAGTCGCATGGGATCTATCATATAAAGGGGTAGCGGTAAAACGTGCGTCAGTCCTGGAAGCAAATAAATTGCCAGGATTATTCCCAGATCGATGAGGGATGTGGTCCGAACCTGGTCAGTCCATACCGTAGCTGTTCTAGTACTCATGGTCAATATCCTTAATTTTAACTATAGTAAGTCATCTCACTTGTTTCATCAATGGCTTTGGTAACAAAAATGCCCGCTTTCCCGACGATGGGACATTTAAACTCACAGATCCCGCAACCAATGCAAAGCGCTGGAACCACATAGGGCATCTTTAGCTCTTGAGATTCACCGTTTGGGAGTTGGACTAGCTTCAATTCAAACTTGATGGCTTTGTCAGGGGTGGGGCAGTGTTCTTCGCAAACAATACAATCCTCATCCCTGGCGAAGGGAATGCACAAATCTTCTCTGAAGTAGGCTTCACCCATGACCCAGTTCTGCTTTTCTTCCAGAGTAATGGGTTGTATGGCATCGGTGGGGCAGACCTCTGCGCAGAGATTGCAGTTGTATTCGCAGTAGCCCGTGCGCATGTGTGCGGCGGGTAACCACAGCTGTGTCAATGAGCTGTGGATGGCGTCAGGCTGTAAACAGCCCCCATTTGACTCACAGATCCGGACACACTCCAGACAACGAATGCATTTATCCTGAAATTCAGCTTCAGCCAGAGAGCCTGGAGGTCGGATCATCTGTCGTTCATGATTTCGGTTTGGTAGCCCGATACTAAGTAGTCCTACCCCGGCAACGCCAGATACCATACTCGTGAGCACTTGACGCCTGCTCATATCCAGTTGAGTATGGTAGGGCTTCCAGCGCCAACGATAGGTGATGGCCTTGGTCTTTGGTGGGCAGGCCGCGCCACAATTAAAACATTCGATGCACTCAACTTTATTTGTTTTTGAGACATCATCCCCGGGAATCGCGTCCATTTTGCATTCACTGATGCACATGTTGCACGCCGGACATTCTTCCCCAACCAGTCTTTCATAAAAACGGGATTGGGACATGAAACCTAGCAAAGCTCCCGCCGGGCAGACATATCTGCACCAAAATCTTCTGGATAGTTTCTCACCTGCCAGGATAGCACCACTAAATAGAGCAATGAGTAATACCTGTTGGTAATGGGCCTGTGCCTCCGGCATCACATTGTCCTTGAACAGGTCAAATAGATAGTATGCAGGGGTCTCCAGAATTGATATCTCTGACAGAACAAGAAGAGATTTTTCAGTAAAAAGAGTGGCCAGGGGGTAGAGGATCACTGTGAGCATTCGATTAAAAATGGACAGAGGGTCGAGATATCCCCAGAGGTTAACAGAGAAAATGGCCAGAATCACCAGGGCGATTAAATTTGCGAATTTTAAGAAGCGTAATTTATCCCAACGCTGGGCATTCCTATTCTTAGGTGTCTTGATCAAGTGATCCGTGGCATCCAGACAGGTTCCCAGTGGGCACACCCATGAACAAAAGAATCGACCCAGAAAGGGTGTGAGCAGTAAAATGATCAATCCTGGGATGACCAGTGGGGGAAACGAAAGTGTCTCAATGAAGGTGAAAACTGGAATCAAGGGACTAAGGCGCAAGCCAAAATCAGATCCCATGCTGAATTCGTAAGGATACCGAGCTTTCAGGAACAGGATGATGAACAGAAGAAAGAAGCCAATTTGAACCAGCTTACGTAGGTTCTGCATGGTCAGGGTTATTTTCATCCGAGTTATTTCAGGCCAGGTCGATGCGTGCTACGTCCAGATTTTGAGTATCGTAGAGTGCCAAACCACGTTCAACAGCCACCTTGATCTGCTCCGTGTCTGAAAGAGAATGACCAAATAGCTCAAGACCAAGAACATCAGCACTCACCGTACAGGGGCTGGCGATGAGGGTCCTCACCAGGCGTACATCGTCAGGATTCCCACCTGATGGTCCATTTGCCATGAGCATGCGGTATGCATCGATGACGGTAAGCGTGGGCATGATATGTTGAGTGATATCAGCCATCTTTTCGGCAAAATTCACATGGAGGCTACCGCGCCTGCCACCCATAACACCCATAAGGTTCTTTAAACCCAGTGTCACCTTTGCCATCCCATGGTGTTTGGCAATGGGAATGTTGATTACCTTATCCGCTTCGAGATAGTCCTTATAAATTGGCCATGATTTGAGAACTTTTCCATTTAAGGGCATTTCCACATAACGATTTTTTCTGACCTGAACTATCTCCGCATCTTTGGCTGCGGCAGCGTCGGCAATTCCCGAGTTTCTATAACAGCGCTGCGGCTCGTTACAGGTACGATCCAGAACTTTCACCTCCGAGGCGCCTGCGGCAAAACAAAGGGTGGTCAATGTGGCGACGACCTCTGGATTTGTATTGGCTGCCAATTCAGGGCTACGGTCCCAGCCTATGTTCGGTTTGAGCAAAACTTTATCACCCTTTTGGATGAATCGTTCCATACCACCAAGAGCCTGAATGGCATTCATTACCAGGGACTCAGGGTCACCGTTTTTTACGAATGCGGCATGGGGGAGACTGGTCTCCTGGGCGAATAACTGCCATCTTGAGAGGGGAAGGGACATGGCCATAGTACCAAGTGCCGATGTTTTTAAGAATTCACGACGCTTCATGACATATTCTCCTGATCATATTGGTTAAAACTGGATTTATGAAATCTAATAATTCCGAAGGGTTTGCCAAGTTGAACTTACATCCTGTTTGACGTATCGGGGGATTGAATATTAAAGCTATGAGTTTCACCCGAATCATTCTGATGGTTCTGGTTTCAGTCGTTTTGAGTGTCGCCAAACTATCTGTTGTCCCTGCGCTGGAAGGAGCGAAGTCGGCAGGTGGTATGTGGGCAGGCAACACATTGATATTCCAAGTGATAAACTAATGGGGTGAATGTATTTGCATCCTCTATAATTATAGCAGGCAAGTATTCTAATGCTTACATTTCTGCAAGCTTGTTAATCACCTTTACAGGAGGGGAAAATGAATGTGAGTCGCGTTTGGGTAGTCCGGCTGTTGGCATTGATGCTGTTTGTATTATTCACCTACAATTGCTCGCAAAGTGATCCGGAAGAGATCGAATCTGGAATTATCGGTCTTCAGGAGGCGAGTAGGGATGATGCCTTAAATATTGTGAATTGGTCGGTGGACGGCTCGGTTGGCAATCCAAAATTGAGTTGGGTTGACTGGGAATTGAAGAATGATCAGGATTCAACTGTCTGGGTCGGGATCGCCGCGATCTATACCACGATCCCAACGGCAGCCGGGGTTTATTACCAGGACATCAACAATAACAATTCCATTGATGTGGGGGATATTTTCACCGTTAAGGCCCCAGAGGATGGGGGGTACACCTTGCGTTGGTATATAGCCGAAGGTTACGGTGAATACTGGGCTGACTATTAGTCCCAGTGGTCATCATGGTCCGGAAGAGAGTTTTTTCTCTCACCTCGGTCCAGCTTCCCCGGCAAGGAGCGTACAGCGTGACAGGCCTTGGATAAGCCTCTGACTCATAACGAGTTGGGGGCTTTCTTATTTTATGCACACTCTGCCACAATGCCCATAAATACCTGGTAAATATGCTACGCTATTACATAATATATCTGGAAATCTCTTTCAATATGTTAATCTCCCATACCTGAGAAAATTCACGAATGGTTGCTTATGGACAGTCATTGCATTATCTTTTGTGCAATTCCGAACAGAACTACAGCTTGCACTAACTCCCACTGATTCTCAAAGTTGATTGATATTTATCACCTGAATCGGGGGAAATCATGCGATTCAATCCTTTTATTTTCGGAATTCTTGGGCTGCTACCTTGCATACTATTTGCCGGGGATGACTGGAACTTGAAAAATACGGACCTGAAACCCTGTGTAACCATTTATCATGCTATGGCCGATCTGGGTGGAGATCAATTTGAACTCTTCGAGGGGCATGTCAGATCATATACCCAAACCGTTAAGATGGTGTATCTGAGGTAGTCCCCCCTACTTCAATATGCCTAAAGGGGCTGGCTTCGGCTGGCCCCTTTTTCAATGCAGAAGCAGGGAAAGCATGTGTTATTGATTGATGCATCGATATTTACGTGCTAAGGCTATTTAACTGTTAATCATTTGCATTAGCAGTTTGGGGCTCGGGTAGTCTCATATCCCTCAGATACTTGAAAAGTGTTTCAGTTTTCTGAAAGAAATACTCCTTCATGGGCGCGTTCCCGGGAACGGGGGAATATCAAGGGAAGCACACCCCTGCGTGTGTTATTGCTTTTTTTGGGGTTTCGACCAGGGGCAGCAAAAAGTATGGCATGCCATTTGTCCTAAATCATCCCGTCCCTACCCCGATGGGGTCCCCTAAAGGGGATGGCGTCCATGAATAAGCCCTGGGCATGCAAGAGATGAATGAAAACTGTTGAATAAACTGGGCAGCCCTGAGCTCTAGCAGCTTCACAAGGTCGCCCTGGAGGAAACCCATGACAAAGACCACAATCCTTGTCGCTCTGATCTTGGTGATCAGTGTATCAGCACCCAAACTGGATGCCTGGTATCCTGATTACAGCGTGCTGGCAACTGATTTTCCTGTGCGGGATGATTTTCTGCGACCCCTATCCCTGCACTCAGTTCAGCTTCAGGGAATGGGGACTTATTTTCAATATCTATACCCGGCTCAGCCGGACTTCAGCTTTATGGACCCGACCTATCCACTGGGAGAGGGCAAACATATCTTTTACATGGATCTGGGAGCCCAGCAACTCTGGGAGTCAGATACGGAAATGGGTGGGACCCCTGTCTATTATGACTCTCGCTCCTTTGTCCAGGATTATGCGTTCTGGAGTCCCTACCGGGAGCTCTCTCATGAACAAACCCCTGAACCGGCTCTGCGTCTCTTTTATTTGCATCGTCTGGGGGAATCTGAGGCTGCCCTGACACTAGGCGGTGCCTATACACTGGCCTACGATGAGACCCAATTCTACCAACCCTATTCCTTCAACTATTTCAGAGGCTACGACGCGCTGGGTGCCGCCTATGAAGATGCCGAATCATCAGTAGCGTATGATGATTATCGCCTCAAGGAAACTGGAGATGATGAAAGCATCAGCAAAGAACACCAGCTGAATTTATTTCTCTCAAAAGCCATCTCTAAACATATGACAATCGGTGCCAGGCTGGGAATGGTGAGAGCTGCAGTAAATGGCAACTATCGAGATTTTCAGTATAATGATCGCTCAGAATGGGTGGATGAATATGAGAGCTACTGGGACGATAAACTGGAACGCGTCCAATCAACCAGCATGAATGATATTAACCTGGGCATTTCCTACATGACACCCCTGAAACAAAGATTTGCCATCAATGGAGGAATCATCACTGGGAGTCTGGATAGAACCTTTAATGAATTGGACAGCTCTCGCAATTATTCAATTGAGTTCAACCCAGATGAAAATCCCACTACCGTTGATAGCAACATTTACCGATCCACCTCATACTACAAAAGTGATAAGGAGTGGTTATATGATGGGAATGGCTATTATCTCAGATTTCTGGCAGAATTACCCAAAAATGATGACTTAACCATCAGGGTGGGTGGCTCAGCAGAATGGCGGTCAGCAGATTTGGATGAATCAGAAAATATGCTGCGACGCAGTGACTACTATAATCAGTATTGGTCGAGTTATGATGGCATCCGGCGCGAATATGAGTCTCAATCCAGGATTGCAGTGGACCGGAGTGGAACCGGCAGTTATGAGTCAGAATTTGTCCAGTTGAGTGCTGGTGTGGATTGGCAGCTTCAACCCAATATGAGATTTTACGGGGGTCTTTATCTGGAGCATTATGATCGCAGCCAGAATGCGCAAGAACCTTTTACCGGCAGGAAATACGCCTACAATTCATACGTGAATTATGACTACGACTACGGTGAGTATGAGGGGACTCAGGATGATGCCAAAACCTTTGTCTGGCAGCAGGATCAATGGAGAACTGTCCTGGCCGCACCACTTGGTGTTGAATATGAACTCATACCTGCTGTGGGTCTGCAATTGGGACTGACAAAAATCTATGAGCGCATGCGCGTGGTGGAGAGTTACGATGTGATCGTGGAGGAATACCACCTGGTGCAAATTGAGGATGGCGTGACCACACGTGATGAGCTGGATACGGATTATGTGGATGGTTATCAATATCCCAGCATCAAGGAATTTGAGAATCGCTTTGATTTTAATGCCGGGTTGAATATCCGTTCTGGGGATCGTTTCCGATTATCTGTTGTTCTCAGTAAGGCCTATCGGGATGAATTAGCCCTCAAAGTTGGGGGCTCCATTTCGTGGTAGACTAGAAATTCATGTGCTGGATCACCTGGTCAGAGCTGTGGTAGATTTTGCCGTTTTTCCAGACCAGCAATACCAAAGCCTCTGACTGTCTCAGTGGGAGGCCTTGGTATTCGATAATCCCCCCGACTTCAGTATACCTCGAGGGGCTGGCTTAGGCTGGTTCCTTTTTCAGTGCAAAGCGGTGAACCCATCGGTATCCCACTGATTGAATATCTCTTAACTCACTGGCCCACAGCAATGTCCAAAATGTAGTTTTCTAAAACTTAATCAGTGGCTACTTAAAAACAGACAATAGTTAAGCGCGAATTGTGCATTTGTTTTGGACACATATCCTTTAGATTAAGAATAATATTGTAGCAAACATTTTGAACGGGGGAAGTTATGAGTAGTGCTTCTACAACATGGGCCTGGCCATGGTGGTCAGTAATGGTAATTATCAATATGGTAAATCTGGGACTCTGCGCTCTGATTTATAAGCGATCCAATAAACCTCATGCTGACCCAGATGCCATCTATGTCAAACGCATGAGACTCATGGGGGTCATTTTTACACTGGTTGGTGCCTATCGATCCGTATTTGTCTGCAGATATTTTACACAAATGGCCTGGTTTGATACACCTCTCAATAGCTCGCTTTTGATCAGAACATTTGCTATGGCAGCGGAGCTTTCTTTTGCTGGCCTATTTGCCCTGGCCATGTTGAGGATTAATTCTGATTTCCCGGCACGGGATGAAAAAAACCCAGCTGGTTTTAAGATCTTTCTGGAAACTCAAACACCCTATTTCCTTCTGGCCTGCATCTTCCTGGCTCAGTTTTTTGCATATGGAGGTTTGATCATGAAGAGTAAGACGCTCTTCGCCGTTGAGGAATCGCTTTGGTCTTTGGGTTTTGTCTCCATCCTACCCCTGGCCTTTATGCAGTGGCAACGACTGAAAGCAGTTAAGGATGATTCCTTCACGAGACTCAAGGGCGCAACCCGTTTGATCCTCGCCTGGTGTATCATCTATTGCTGTTACGGATTATTCTATCACTTGCCCCTGGAGAACTGGCCAGGCGCATTCCAACAAATGGAGACGGGACTTCCTGTAATTAAGACCGGCTGGACTGCTGTTCGCGACTCATTTCTAATTGTACATGAATCCAAAGTTTATAGCGATTGGGGCTTTGGTTTTCTGCTCTGGCACTCTGCCTATTTTTCGATCTGTGTCTGGATTGCGTTGTACCTGATGCAGGCACCTCGAATTATTGTGGGGCAAAAAGGTGATTAAGCTGGGTGTGAATTAATTCTTACATTTTCGGAATAAACAGAAAAGAGGCTGTCTCAGAACCTGAGGCGGCCTCTTTTATTTTTGCCACGGATTAA
>ERZ889078.3597-NODE-3597-length-10187-cov-58.626431_pt1 | contig 10187 bp, 9 predicted proteins | sample MGYA00521266_ERZ889078 | MGnify/ENA primary metagenome ERZ889078 (study PRJEB32303, sample SAMEA104408618) | aquatic metagenome | biome: Brackish water; feature: Pelagic; material: water | place: Baltic Sea | collected 2014-06-16T06:34:00 | depth 76,534 m ... | reverse complement strand
TTATCTATGAAGAATTCTAACTAGCTTCGGTTACCTTTATTTATGAGGCAATAGGGTAATTGTTAAACAAACGAATCTAAAATTTCTCTATGAATATCCACATTTTCTTGTCGATTGGTTCGAATATGGTAAATGGTCGTTTGGGTATTGGACGTTTTCAAAACCTGCTCTTTCAGTGAATCAATTGAAAGAATATCAACGATTGGGACATCAAGGAAATCAGACAATTTCGTGAAATCAAAATCATGAGGCGTCGAAAAATAAGGGTCGAAAACGTCATCACGCTTAGCAATAGGTAAAAATGAAAATATGCCACCGCCGCCGTTATTAATGAGGATAATGCTTACAGGATAGGGATGATTTTTGAGATAGGTCAAGGAATGGATGTCATGCAAAACACTCAAATCACCAATGAGCAGCGTTATGGGTTTTTTCTCAGCAATCGATATGCCTAGCGCTGTTGCGATATTGCCGTCAATGCCTGAAACGCCACGGTTCCCGTAGAAGGGTGGCGCATCAATACGCTCTTTGGAAAAGCTATCAAAATTTCGGATGGGCATTGAGTTGGCGGAAAATAGCACATGATCTTTCGGTACTATCGCGCTCAATAGGCGAGCAATCGATGGCTCCGTAAGCATCGTGTTGAGTTGAGGCAGTACGTTGAATTGTTGCTCAATCGATGCATTGAGCTTTTGCCAAGGTTCGACATGAGTCGTCATTGAAAATTCGCTTTTTACGAGCACATTTAGAAATGTTTCGACGGATGCTTTGACGCGTAAATTGACTTTCCCACTTGGATCTTGTCGCTCATCAAGGGGATGAACGTGAACGTAGTTGTCCAAATCAGAAGCTTCAATTTTTTGCAGTAAAACTTTCGATACAAATGGGCCGCCAAAATGGACGACATTTTTGAATGAAATTCCACTATTTGTTTTAAGGAGAATATCAAAATAATGAATAATATTTGGATGATTTTTCATCCGCAAACCAGACAGAATATCGGGGAAAATGGGCCAGCCAGTTTGGTTGGAGAGCTGAAGTAAAGACATGGCAGCTTTTGATGTAAGACCACGTCCTGCGATTAAAATACCGTTTTCCAGATTTAATTTTCGACGCACTTGTTCAATAGAGATTTTAGAAATGTCGTGCCTCGGTTGAGGGAGTTCCAATTTTTGAAGTTGAAGATTGTGTTGTTTTGGATGTTCTGCAACGAGAGGTTCACGAAGTTGAATATTTAAATGAACGGGTCCAGCAGGTTCTTCGCATGAAATTTTTAAAAGATTATAAATTATTTGCTGAATCCCTTCAGGTGAGACATGCCCATCAGGAGGTGTCAGAGTCAGATTGTATTTGACGAAAGCACTATACATATCTTTTTGCAGAATCGTCTGATTTGCGCCGACGTTCTGCAACTCAGGAGGCCGATCAGCGGTAAGAATTAATAGCGGTGTTTGGGACTGATTGGCTTCTATCACAGCAGGGAAATAATTCGCGACAGCCGTTCCCGATGTCGAAATAAGGCAAGCAGGCAACTGAGATGCTTTACCAATGCCCATTGCAAAATAGGCGGCGGCTCTCTCATCAATAATAATGTGTTTTTGCAGTGCTTTAATTTGCGCGACGCCCAAGGTTAATGGAGTTGACCTCGCACCTGGAGAAAGTACAACATGCTCGACGCCGGTTAACGACAGTGATTGGGCCAGAGCTTGGCCTAAAATTTCATTGAGTTCAGCCGTATTTTGAGGAGATGTCATGATTCTAATAATTTAAGGTAACGGGAAATTTTATCTTCAACTTCTTGCCATTCCTTTCCCGGATCCGATCCAGCATTGATGCCTGCTCCTGCGTAGAGAGAAATTTTATTTTCGTAGATGAGCGCCGACCGAATAGCGACAACAAATTCTGCACTATCATGGCTAATCCAGCCAATTGGAGCCGAAAACCACCCTCTTTCGAAAGCCTCATATTTTTGGATTGCTGACAGAGAAAGGTGTTTGGGATATCCAGCAATAGCAGGTGTTGGATGAAAGGATTTTAAGATTTCGTAAAAGGAAATATCCCCTTTTAATTCTCCAGAGAATCGAAAATTAAGGTGCTGTAAATGGGTGAGCTTGAGGAGTGAAACGCTGTCATCTTTTTGGATGGCTTCGACGAATGGAAACAAGCTTTCTTCAATCATATCCATGACAACTTTATGCTCTAGGATGTCTTTTTCAGACTTAAGCAACTCTTGTCCAATCCAATCATCCTCGGCATTCGATTTCCCTCGAATGCGTGTCCCTGCAATGGCTTCCGTATCAATTTTATTATTGATAATACGGAAAAGTCGTTCGGGACTTGCACCTAAAAAAGCGAATCCTGATTCAGGCTGAAAACAAAAATTAAATGTGTTATTGCTATATTGCCGAAGTCGCGACAAAAATCCTATAGGTTTGACGGATTCCGCCATTTCGATTGTACTTCGACGGGAGAGAACGACTTTGTCATAATCCCCATTTTTAATATCGTTTATTGCACTTTCAGTCGTTTGTAACCAAGATTCTTTCGTAGGAACATCTTCGCGGAAAAGATAAGTGTTATGCTGAACACCATCAACAGTAATATCCGTAACCAATTGAGAGAGGCTCTCATAGACCTCCTGAAGTCGATTTTGATAGTCATTGTTATATAAAAAATTGCATGCTAACGAAACACCTTTTGCCGTTTTTACTAGTTCAAATTGAGGAATAATAAAATGCGTTTGACCGAAAGGTTTCCAACGATTTTCATTGATGACGTCGTCATTAAAGCTAAATCCGCCGTAAAATCGAATATCGCGCTCTTTGCGATCAAGCAATGATTGCATGCGCTCCATCACTTCTCGGATATGTCTAAAATCATTTTTTCGAATAGTGAGAGCCGAGCCTATACCTGCCACCTCAAATGAAGTATCACGACTCCGCCAATATATTTTTGGATGTTCTTTTTGACTATTCAGCCATGTTAGGACATCAACATTTTCAACCAAAACTTCTACACGAAGCACTTGTTCTTGAATTTCTTTTTGAATATGGGATGTTCGCAATAATGCTAAACCCCGTTCTATTTGTTCTCTAAGTCCTAATTTAGCTTGATAAAATGTGGATATTTTAGATTGAGTCGGAGGAGTCGATGAGGCCATAAAATTCTTAAATTGTGTACTTTTTTGAGAAGTGTTTCATGATTGCTTCAATAAACACGAGATTCAATTTTATCGCAATCACTATTTTTTTTTAACTTTCAGTCGATTGGTCCTTCAATTGTGCTTTTAATAATTCTAGCTCGTCTTTCAATTCTGACATCTTTGATTCGCGATCTATCGTAAGCCCAAGAATGGTTTCCATTTCTTTAACATGCTCTTGATAAAGAGTCTGGGCGGCAATTTGCTTTGAGATGTCTCTGTCAAAACTCATGGCTCCTACGACTCCACCTTCATGATCAAAATAGGGCACAACTTTACGCCAAACCGAGACGATCTCTTTGGCATTATTTATAAGCCCAATTTCGTCTTCGAAACTTTCACCTTCAAGAATTTTATTAAAATTATTTTTATAGATGACTTTAGACTCATCCATTAAATAACGGAAACAATAATCATCAACTAATATTTTTTCATTAGGGATTTTTAAAAGCTCATAAAATTTTGGATTTGTTTGTAAAATTTTTGCGTTTTTATCAACAATACAAATGGCATCTGGAGACGCGTTAAAAATGTTTTGAAAATACTGATATTGGGATTCGGCTATTTTTTTCTGCTTTTTGTTTTCGATAATGAACCGTGAAAAAAAAATAGCAGAAATCCCTCCAATAATGATTGGCAAGATGAGCCCTTTCCAGCTATAGGGTGCAGTAAAAAACAAAATTTGGTTGCAAAATGAAAACAGGCTTAAACAAATAGCCCCGAAAATAAAAACGCCTATCAAGTAGAATCTATTTTCTTTTTGAATGTTCGTTGTTGGAATAGTTTTAGGATTCATATTTTGCATATTTCCTCCATTCTTGAGAAAAAATTAAGGATTGCAATTGTTTGCGCATAAGATACAATTAGATTCGCCCAAAACCGAGGAGGAAGATTGTCAAAAAAATTTAGGATTCAAATAGGCGCTACTTTTTTGTACAACGAGGCAAAATTTCGCTCTCAAATTATTTCCCAAGCCATATTGGGCGACGCTATTGAATTGCTGGGTCCTGAGACATCAAAGTGGGTACAAGTCAAAATGTGGGATGGTTATGTTGGTTGGCTTAGTAAAAGCACGATTGTACAAGAGCCAGCGGAGTGGGAGAATCATGAATTTTTTGCACCGAATCAATTGCTAAGTCGCATTTATGAATCACCTGATTTATTTAGTACGCCCATTAGAGATATTACACTAGGCTCTCGTTTACCTTTATTAGCACGGCAAGATCATTGGGTAAAAATACTTCTGCCTACTGGCGAAACAGGCTGGATGGAGAATGATGCATTTGGTAATTACGGTAAACCTGATATTGAAAAATTAATACACACATCCCTCCGTTTTATAGGCATTCCATACCTTTGGGGAGGCACGACGCCGAGAGGTATAGATTGCTCAGGGTTCACTCAACTCCTTTTCCGTTTAAACGGCATTCTTTTAAAACGTGATGCCTCTATTCAATATGAGCAAGGCGAAAAAGTGTCGGATTCTTGGGAGGATTGGCAAGCTGGTGATCTTGTGTTTTTCTCAGAAAATGAAAATAATAGCATTACCCACGTTGGTATTATTATGGGTGACGGTGATTTTATTCATTCATCGACAAGTGTAAAAATCAATTCTTTAAACAGTGATCACGAAAAATTATATAGCAAAACTTATCATGAACAATTCATCGGTGTCAAAAGAATCGGCACATTTTAGGACGAGGAAAACGAATGGAACAAAAAGCAACGGAATCTAAACCCGTCATCGTATCAGGCATCCAGCCATCAGGGCAACTTGCGCTAGGGAATTATGTGGGGGCTATGAAAAATTGGGTCAAACTGCAAGCTGACTATTTCGGGATATATATCGTCGTCGATTTACATGCGATTACCGTCAGGCAAAATCCCGCAGAATTAAGGCAAAGAGCATTGTCTTTTGCAGCCCAATATATTGCTGCTGGAATTGATCCTGAAAAAAATATTATTTTCATGCAAAGTCATGTGCCTCAACACTCGGAACTTGCCTGGATTTTGAATTGCAATACCTATATGGGTGAGCTCAATCGCATGACACAATTCAAGGATAAATCTACTAAGCACGAAGATAATATCAATTCAGGACTCTATACATATCCGTCATTGATGGCGGCAGACATCTTACTTTATCAAGCGGACTTAGTCCCAGTCGGGCATGATCAAAAGCAGCATTTAGAATTAACACGTACGCTTGCCCAACGTTTTAACCATTATTATTCACCAACGTTCAAAGTCCCAGAACCGTATATAGCGGCGTCGGGTGCGCGTATTATGAGTTTGCAAGATCCGACGAAAAAAATGTCAAAATCAGATGACAATCCAAATAATTATATAGCGCTCTTAGATGAACCCAGCGTTATTTTAAAGAAAATAAAGCGAGCCGTTACAGATTCAGGCACCTCGGTTACGTATGACGCTAAAAATCGCCCTGGTTTGGCAAATCTTTTAACGATTTATAGTGTATTAGGCGAAATGGCCATCGATGACGTGATAACACAATATGACGGTAAAGGTTTTGGGGTTTTAAAAGAAGATTTGGGGAATTTGATAGTCAATTATCTAACACCATTTCAACGTAAGTATAAAGAGCTTATGTCAGAGAAAAATTATCTCGAAAGTATTTTAAAAGAGAGCGCTGCAAAGGCTCAACATATTGCACAACGTACCCTGTCAAAAGTGCATCGGAAAGTTGGTTTTGTCCAATTTAAATAAAAATATGTATCGCATTGATTTGGAAATGTTCGAAGGTCCACTGGATCTCATGCTCTTTCTCATCAAAAAAGATGAAATTAATATCTACGATATTCCCATCGCTAAAATCACGAAAGATTTTCTTCAGTATGTTGAGCTTGCAAAAGAAATGAAACTTTCCAAAGCAGGCGATTTTGTTTTGATGGCTGCTACCTTGATGAAAATTAAAGTTCGCATGTTGTTGCCTGTTGAAGAGAGTGATAACGAAAATATTGAAGACCCAAGAACAGATCTCGTAAATATGCTGCTGGAGTACAAACGCTTTAAGGAAATATCTCAAGAATTAGAAGAAAAAGAAAAACTTCAGGGACAGCATTATTATAGAATTCCACTCGAAAGTGGAAATGTTGATATTACGGCAAGCGAAAGTCTTGAAGATGTTCAGATGTATGATCTAATGGTGACATTTCGCTATTTACTACAGAATTATGAAGAACCACTATCCCATAATGTTTATTTGGAAAAAGTTTCAATAGCCGATCAAATGATATTTTTAAAACAAAAACTCATGTTGAGTAAAACGGTTAAATTCTCTGAACTTATTCCTTTGCTTCAATCTCGTCTCGTGCTTGTGATTACATTTTTAGCCATTTTAGATTTGGTCAAGGGCAATCAAATAAAAATTAAACAATCGCAATTATTTGATGAGCTTTTAGTTATGAAAGGAGAAAAATTTGAATTTTGATGAACTCAAACAGGTCGTAGAGGCTCTTCTCATTGCGACACCTGAACCTCTTTCAGAATCTAGATTTCTGCAATGTATCGATACAGAAATAGATGTCTCATTAGAAAATATTATTGAAGCTCTTTCTCAGGACTATCAAAAAAGTGGACGTGCATTTGAGATAATTCAAGTAGCAGGGGGTTATCAATTGGTAACAAAAGAAGACTACCAAATATATATCAAGCGTATGTTTGCAAAGTCTTCGCGTTTACGACTTTCCCAGGCGGCTCTCGAAACATTATCAATCATTGCCTATCGTCAACCTGTCACGCGAAATGATATTGATGCCATTCGCGGTGTCAATTCTGATTCGCCATTACGCACACTTCTGGAGCGAAAACTGATTCAAATTCGCGGACGCGATGAAGGTCAGGGTCGCGCTTTGTTGTATCGTACTACCGTTGAGTTTCTTCAATATTTTGGCCTGAATACCATTAAAGAAATGCCAAAATTACGAGAAATTGAAGAACTCATTGATAACGACGAATTATCATTTGTTTAGAAACTCAATTCGATTCATAATCGCTTCATACAATATGAGGAATAGGATTGGCTGAACAGACGCCTGACACTTTTCGACTCAATCGTTTTTTAGCGCATGCTGGAATTGGGTCGCGACGTGTTTGTGATGACTTAATTCAGCGCGGTGGCATTAAAGTAAACGGCGAACTTGAGAAAAATCCAGCCATCCAAATTAATCCTGAAATTGATCAAGTGATGTTCCAGGGGAAACTCGTCAAACTCCAGAAAAACGTATTTTATTATCTTTTAAATAAGCCTCGAGGTGTCATAACCTCTACAACGGATCCCTTCGGTCGCAAAACCGTCATCGATTTAATCGAATCTAGAGAGCGCATTTATCCTGTTGGACGTCTTGATTATGATACAACAGGTGCATTACTTTTAACCAATGACGGCGATTTAGCCTATCAGCTCACGCATCCAAAATTTGAAATTCCGAAACAGTATATCGCGTTAGTTAAAGGACATCCTAATGAAGAGAAATTAAGAGAATTGGAAAGTGGCATAAAAATTGAAAACGAGTTCGTCGCCAAAGGGGAGATAAACGCTTTCAAAATTCAGGGGAATAATACAGAGGTTACATTGACTTTGCGTGAGGGAAGAAAACGCGAAGTTAAAAAAATATTTCGCACAATGGGGCACCCCGTTATTCGTTTGCATCGATTTCATTTTGCTCACATTCTTGTAGATGATTTGAAGCTTGGTCAATGGCGTTTGCTCCGCGATGAAGAAATTCAACATTTAAAATCACTCATGGTAAAATTAAGTGTTCACACGGAGTCACAGAGCCACAGAGATGAAAAAGAAGAGAGCTAGCATGTTTTTTCTTTGTGCCTTGGCGGATTCGTGTGAGAATAGAATAACGAGATAATAAAGGAGTTCATTGATGGATATTAAAGGCAAGCGAATTATGATTTTTGGTGGCTGGGGACTCGTTGGTTCCGCTATCGCCAAACAACTTCTCATACAAAAACCTTCTGATTTAATTGTAACGTCATTGCGTCAAAATGAAGCCGAAGAAATCAAGAATATTTTGGAATCTCATCCTGCGAACAAAGGGACAAAAATAATCGCAATATGGGGTGATTTATTTGTAAGGGCAGATTTGACCTATCAATCAAAAGGTGAGATTTACAGCAAACCCGAAGGCGTTCAATCCCTCATGCACGACCTTTATGATGACTTATCCGATGATGTTCTTGTGGAATCCCGACTCTATCAAGTGCTTAAAGATTACAAACCAGAAATCTTAGTTGATTGTATTAACACGGCGACGGTTTTTGCCTATCAAAATATTTTTCAACTCGTCGCAGAATTACGAGAAGATATCAATAATAGTCGCAAAACTGGCGAAATACCGCTCGAGCTCTTAGACAAAGTTGAGCGTGTTATGTCGGTGCAATATGTCCCGCAACTTATTCGCCATACGCAAATTCTTATTGAATCAATGCGCCAAGCCAAAACAGAATTCTACTTAAAAGTCGGTACAAGTGGCACTGGCGGCATGGGATTTAATATCCCCTATACCCATTCCGAAGACAAACCCTCCAAAATGCTGATGGCAAAATCGTCACTTGCAGGCGCTCACAGTATGTTACTCTGGCTCATTGGTCGAACGCCTCATGCACCGATTATTAAAGAAATCAAACCGACAGCAGCCATCGCATGGAAAAAAATTGGACACGGAAAAGTCGTAAAGCGCGGCAGTTATATTCCTCTCTATGATGCCTTACCCAGCGAAAAATCCGCTCTTAGCAAAACATTAAAACGGACGCCCGATGAGACATGGACGCGCGTTGGAGATGAATATCTCGAATCTGTTTATATCGATGCAGGTGAGAATGGATATTTCTCAGCCGGTGAATTCTCGGTTCTGACATCTGAAGGACAAATGGAATTTGTCACGCCTGAAGAAATCGCCGATAAAGTCCTTATTGAAATTCGTGGTGGGAATACGGGAAATGACATCATTGCCGCATTGGATGGCGCTGTCATGTCACCGAGTTATCGCGCAGGTTTAATCCGCAAAGACGCCATGGATAAAATGGCACGATTGCAAGAAGAGACCGGAAAAGATTCTGTTGCATTCGAGCTTTTAGGGCCACCTCGTTTAACGAAACTTCTTTACGAAATATACCTCCTCAAACGATTGAGAGGTTCATTGGACAAGGTTATTGCATCAGAACCCAAAGTATTATCGGCAGAAATGGAAGCCCTCCTTTTAGAAGACAAATCCCTTCGTTCCGGTATTTTGAGTGTCGGTACACCCATTTTATTGAAAGATGGCATGAACTTTCTCCGTGGTCCTGAAATCTCCGTTCCTAATTTTGAAGGCAAGCCCGTTTTGCCCGTTAATGCGAAAAATGTTGGTAAGTGGACAGCTCAAGGTTGGTTAGATTTACGCGAAGAAAACATGGTGATTTGGCAAAACCGATTGTCGAAACTCCTGGAAGATATGCAGTCGGAAACGGAGAAAGATTATTCCAGTACTTATTACCGAAATCGCCGCTTTCAGGCAGGTGAACGTAAAATGGACATTGGCGTTATCGTGAATTGGATTCTCGAATACGAAGATTTAGGCTATCGTATTAAATAGGACCTGCAGTCTAGGTATAGCCTCTCATTCTGAGCTTGTCGAAGAATCTCATTCGTCCAAAAGCTTGAATGAGTTAAATAGGAAGAAAATAGTTCAGAGCCTTCATGTATGTGAGGGCTCTTTTTTATTAACCGCAGATTTCGCAGATTAACGCAGAAAAATATTGTAACGTAAGCATCTTGCTTGCAGTTTAAAAAGACTAACACCCTTTGATAAGTGGTTCCTGAGGTTCTCGAAGGACTCAGGACAGGCGCCGGCACATAAAGGCGCAGAAAAAAGCATCGTAACGTAAGCATCTTGCTTGCGGTTTAAAAAGCCTCACACCAAGCCTCAAAGGCACAAAGAAAAACTAGTTTGTAATAATTCCCCTCAATACTTGT
>ERZ889078.3593-NODE-3593-length-10200-cov-6.458847_pt1 | contig 10200 bp, 10 predicted proteins | sample MGYA00521266_ERZ889078 | MGnify/ENA primary metagenome ERZ889078 (study PRJEB32303, sample SAMEA104408618) | aquatic metagenome | biome: Brackish water; feature: Pelagic; material: water | place: Baltic Sea | collected 2014-06-16T06:34:00 | depth 76,534 m ... | reverse complement strand
TTTTCCGTCTCCCCATATGTGTTGCAGAGCCGATATTGTAACCTTTGGTTTTTCCATCCTTGACACAGATGGTATTGACGGCCCCGATAGTGGCAGCAATGGGGTCAAGTTCGTCGAGATATTCCATAATCCGGATCTTATGGGGAACTGTGACGTTGAAACCTCCAACATTCATCCTGATAAGGCCGGAAAACACCTTCTCCAGATTATTTTCGTTGACCTCAACCGGCATATAGCAGTAATCCATGTCAAGCTTTTCGAAGACGCGATTGTGCATAGGAGGAGAAATGGAATGCCCCAAAGGGTTTCCAAGGAGTATGACCAGTTTTGTCGTTACTGTGGGATAGTTCATAGTTTTTTACTTCCCTGAGGGAGTGGAGACGATTTGGAAATTACTTACATTGACGATATTTTGCCTTTTGGCGTCAGGAAAAAAAGAATACACTAACATACAAAATTAAGGGATAGATGCATGCCAATTTTTACTATTTTTATGGCTTTTCTTGTTCTACTGGTCGTCGGCCTCCTCTGGTTTTTTATCTATTATTTCAACAATCCCGTCCTGGAAAATCCTGACGGCATCGCCAAGGTGGTTGGTAACTGTGGGGATACCATGGAGATTGGACTCAAATTCAGAGATGGCAGGGTTGAGAATACCCACCACTGGACCAACGGTTGTTCGTTCAGTAAACATTGTGTGGAGGCTGCGGTGAAGCTTGCTCGTACAAAAACAATCTCGGAGTTAAAAAAGATAAATATGGTGGTCATTATGGATGAGGTGGGACAACTACCGGAGACTCACTTGCACTGCGCGCAACTCGCAGAAATTACCTTGCAGAGAAGTGTCGATAATTATCTCGATCGGCAACACCAGTCGGCAATTGGTGACACAATGTCGTAATTGAAAATCATTCTCAGGTGCGGTATCTTTCTTTTTTAAATTTAGGCTATTTACAATCAAGACAATCTAATAAAAACCTAAAAGTTGTGATGGTTAAGTAAAAAGCTTCATATTCGAGGCGTGCAGATTTTACTATTATTTCGGCGTACTAGAGTACGTCGTAATGATAGTGAAATCTGTACCCCAAGGGCACTTCCTACGGGCGCGCAACGAAGAAAATGAAGAGTTTTTACGACACCATCAACTAAAGGAGAGCGTATGAACTACCCGGTTTGGTATCTGCCGGAGACAGGTGGAGGATTTCTGATTGCACTGATCTCAATCCTGCATGTATTTGTTTCCCATTTTGCTGTAGGCGGTGGCTTGTACCTGATTTATGCTGAAAAGAAAGGGCTGAAAGAAAAAAGCCAACCGATTCTTGATTTCACCAAAAAGCATGCCCGTTTTTTTCTTCTCGTTACCATGGTTTTTGGTTCGATCTCCGGGGTGGGGATCTGGTTTATTATCGCCTTGGTGAATCCTGCTGCAACGTCTCTTCTTATCCATAATTTTGTCTTTGGCTGGGCCGCTGAATGGGTGTTTTTCACCGTTGAGATCGCAGCCGCCTTCGTTTATTACTATATGTTTGGCAGGATGGATTCCAAAACCCACCTGAAGGTGGGCTGGCTCTATTTTATTTCTGCCTGGATGTCGCTGGCTTTGATTAACGGCATAATCGGTGTCATGCTGACCCCGGGAAGTTGGGCTGAAAACTTGGATTTTTGGACCGGCTTCTTCAATCCAAGTTTCTTCCCATCCCTCGTCTTTCGGACCTTCATCGCCCTGATGATAGCCGCCTGTTACGGGTATCTGTCCGCATCGTTTACCAAAGACAGGGATGTTCGAATAGCCATGACCCGGTTTTCCGCAAAATGGGCCTTGGTTACACTTCTTGTCGTCATGGTATCCGGTCTCTGGTATCTGTCGGTGCTGCCCGGTCAAGCTCATGGATTAGTGATGGGTAAATCGCCCACCATTGCTACTGTCCTGCCCTGGGGAGCTGCCGGTGTTCTGTCACTTCTGCTCGTCATGCTGGGCGCCGGTATATTGCGTCCGAGCTTTAATCTGAGGCCAGTGGCCTGCCTGGCCATGGTCAGTGCTTTGCTGGTTATGGGTGGCTTTGAATGGACCAGAGAGGCTGCTCGTCGCCCCTATGTGATCAATGAGGTGATGTATTCCAACGGTATCCTGAAAAAGGATGTGGCTGATTTGAACAGTGGCGGCTATCTCCGGAAGGCCCTCTGGGTGCAGAACAACGATGTGTCTGAGGACAATCTCGCTCAGGCCGGCCAGGAAATCTTTATAAACCAGTGTTATGCCTGTCATACCGTGGGCGGCAGAAATAATGATATCATCAAGGCAACCAGCAGTATGAGCTATCGTGCGCTGGTGAGTTACATCCAGAGGATTCATGAAGTACGGTACTTCATGCCACCCTTTGTCGGCACCGAACAGGAGGGCAGAGCGCTTGCTGCCTATATAGCCGGTGATCTGCATGGCAAAGATGTGCAGGAACCACAAGAGGTGGCAGGGGACATAGCAAAAGGGCCCGCCCTCTTCGAAGAAAATTGCTCATCCTGTCATGCGGCGGAGGACCTGGTCAGTGCACTTGACGGCCAGGGACAAGCAGAAGTTGTCGAAAGTTTGAAGACCTTGAACGAAATCTCCGATGAAATGCAACCGTTCTCCGGCAGTGAAGAAGAGCATGAGCAGCTAGCTACATTCCTAGGGCAGACTGAGAAGGAGGAGCCGGAAGACGTGATTGACGGCAAAGATGTATTTAAAAATCATTGTACAATGTGCCATGGTGTGCCGGATATGAAGAGGCGAGTTGTGAACAGGGAACGAGAGGAGATCTTCACCATGCTTGGCAGGCTTGAACAATTGCAAAGGGCAATGCCTCCTTTTAAAGGTAATGCGCAGGAACGAGAGGCTTTGGCCGACTTTCTTGAAAGCATCAACAAGGGAGGAGAGTGATGGAGCCGCTCATTATTCCGCAACCGGATACAATACCTGTCAGTTGGGGCTGGTTCCAGTTCCTGTTGCTGGTGACTTTTCCTCTGCATCTCTTGGCCATGAATGCCATGCTAGGCGGTTTGGCCATAGGTATTGTGCAGCATATAAGGGGCGGCACTGTACAAAAGCAGCTGGCCCACCGAATTGCCATTGCTCTGCCGCTAGTTATTGCCTTCGTGGTCAATTTCGGTGTTGCACCATTGCTTTTTGTCCAGGTGCTTTATGGCCAGTTCCTCTACAGTAGTTCGGTTCTTATGGGAGTTTTCTGGATACTGATTGTGCCGATATTGATTATCGCCTATTACGGAGCATATTTTTATGATTTTCGCTTCACTCAACTCGGCTCGGCTGGCCCATGGGTGGCTGTGCTGGCATTTTCATTGTTGGTAGTCATTGGCTTTTTCTTTTCGAACAATATGTTACTGATGGCAACGCCGGAGAATTTCGGTGGATATTTTTCTCACAAAAGCGGCACCTTGCTCTCTTTTGGACAGCCCAGTTTCTGGCCACGATTTCTCCATATGTTTTTTGGTGCCCTGGCCATTGGCGGTCTGTTTGTCGCCCTCCTCGGACGTTTTAGAAAAGATGTCAATCCGGAGTTAGCAGAACACGCCGAGCAGGTTGGCTTGAACAGTTTTCTTATCTTGACCTCGGGTAATATTCTGCTAGGATTCTGGTATCTCCTCTCTTTACCAAAAGAGTTAATGATGCTTTTTATGGGGAATCATATTGGCGCAACCTCTTCCTTGTGTATTGCCCTTCTACTTGTCGCTGGTGCACTTTTCGGTGCCTGGAAAAAAAGATTTTGGCTGACGTTTTATCATGCCGTAGGGCTTGTTGTTGTCATGACCTTTATGCGAAGCTGGTTAAGGAGTGGCTATCTCAAGGACGTCTTTACCCTCAAGGAACTTCAGGTTGTGCCGCAATATTCACCAATGATCTTTTTCTTTATTACTCTTGTGGTCGGAATTGTCTGTCTTTGGTGGTTGATTAAAAAAACGCGTGATGCCTTTCTTATGGAGGCGGAGCCGGACTGAAGGTGAGGGATTTTAGCTGTGAATGGCAAATTTGATTGAACCAAGGCTTTCTGAACTAAGGCACTAACCCCCGCAAAGCACGGGGATAAGTTCCTTCACGAAATTCTTTCCCAAGAAGCAAAAAAAGAATTTCTAAGTCACTAACCCCGCTGAATAGGAAGAAAAGCCGGGATTATGTTCGATACCCCCTTGAGGGATGCTCTTTTTAGTCCCCGTGCTTTGCGGGGATAAGTACCTTGAGACAGATTGATTTCTTGTTGCTCTTTTTAGTGCCCCCCTTGAGGGGTGAAAACAAGAAGTCAATCTGTAAGGCACTAAATTCTTGACTTTGGGTTTGGATTCACCTAAACATGCGGACGTAGTGTTTTTTGCAGGGGTGGCGCTGTGGCCTGAGAAGATACCCGTTGAACCTGACCTGGATAACACCAGCGTAGGGAATTGCAGAAATGTTTTTCTTCTTTTTTCATTTCTACGATCTGTTCGCTCGTCTGTTCTCCCTGCTGCTCTAGGAACCTGTCCGAGAATGCCATTTTGCCCAAATTCTTCGTTGTTTTAAAAAAACAATGCTCGCAATATCAGCTATATGGCTGTGCTTGTTTTTTGAAAATGCCTCGGTTTTGAACAAAATGCCTATTCTCGGACAGCCTCCTAGCGAGAGCTTTAATCCTTATCGACCCAGTTATGCTATGTCACACCTCTCCCTGAAGGCTGCAGGAAATCTGCAAAAAATTCGAGAAACCAAGCCACTTATTCATAACATTACGAACTTTGTGGTGATGAATTATACCGCCAATGTCCTGCTGGCCATGGGCGCGTCTCCGGTTATGGCTCATGCCGAGAATGAAGTGGAAGATATGGTTGCTTTTGCCGGAGCCCTGGTCCTCAATATCGGCACTTTAACCGACAGTTGGGTTGCGTCTATGATAACGGCCGGTGAAAGGGCGACTGTATTGAAAAAACCGATAATCTTAGATCCGGTTGGCTCAGGGGCGACACCTTTTAGAACCGCCTCTGCCAGGGCAATCATCGCAAAGACCAAAGTCAGTGTTATTCGTGGCAACGCCTCGGAGATTCTTTCTCTTGGCAGTCAGCAGGCCACGACCAAGGGCGTCGATTCTACCAGGTCTGTCCGGGATGCTGCGGTGACTGCCTCTCTTCTGGCAAAAGAGTTAGATACCATCTTGGCGATTACAGGGCCAATTGATCTTGTTACCGACGGAAGCCGTGTCTTAAATATAGCCAATGGCCATCCTCTTATGCCGTATGTTACAGGGACCGGTTGTTCTGCCACCGCCGTGATCGGTGCTTTTGCCGCAGTGGACACAGATTATCTTACAGCTGCCGCGACCGCGCTGGCATTTTTCGGGCTGGCGGGAGAGATGGCAGGTGAGTCAGTCACTGGACCTGGTTCCTTTATGATTCATCTGCTGGATGCCCTTTACACCATGACCCCGGAACAGCTAGAAGCAGGATGCCGTATCAATGAAAGTTAAGCCTGTCGCAGCTGGAGTGGATTACTCGCTGTATCTCGTGACCGACAGAAGCCTGTCGCGTGGACGGTCCAGTGAAGATATTGTTGGTGCAGCAGTGCGAGGGGGCGTCACCTGTGTACAATTACGTGAAAAAAACTGTACCACCCGTGAGTTTGTAAAACAGGCCCGCAGCCTCCAGCTAGTCCTGCATCGCCACAAAATTCCCTTAATCATTAATGATCGATTGGATGTTGCCCTGGCAATTGGGGCTGACGGTGTTCATCTTGGGCAGAGTGATATGCATATCGGCGATGCCCGCCGACTTGTGGGGGATAAGATGATTATCGGCATTTCTGCTGAAAACCTGGGCGATGCCATTATGGCTGAACAGGAAGGGGCGGACTACATAGGGATAAGCCCTGTCTTTGCAACAGGCACAAAAGTGGATACGGCGACCCCTTTGGGACTTGAAGGGATTCGCCGGATTCGCAGGGCGGTGAAGATTCCCCTGGTTGGAATCGGTGGTGTTAATGCGAGCAATGTCGGTGATATTATACGTGCTGGGGCTGATGGTATAGCGGTTGTGTCGGCCATTGTTTCAGCAGCTTGTCCTGAGACAGCTGCAGCAGAATTGAAGAAGCTCCTCTTGCAAAATTCTTAACAGATGAATTGCTTCAGAAGTCCCGCACCTTTTTTAAACCTTCATGATAGATGAGGAAGAGTATGAACACGGACGTCGAAAAAAAATATCACCGGGTTTTAACCATAGCCGGATCAGACAGTGGCGGAGGCGCAGGGATCCAGGCGGATCTTAAAACAATTGGTGCCAATGGCTGTTATGGAATGAGTGTTATTACAGCACTGACTGCTCAAAATACCGTTGGTGTCACCGGGATTTATGGGGTGCCCATTGATTTTGTCCGCCTGCAGCTGGAAGCAGTGCTGTCAGATATCGGTACCGATGCCGTGAAAATAGGAATGCTCTTTTCGCCGGAGTTGATTGTGACAGTTGCTGAACAGCTCAAAAAATTTAAGGTTGCCAATATTGTTTTGGATCCGGTCATGATAGCTCAAAGTGGTGACAAACTGCTTCAGGACGAAGCTATTGATGCTCTAAAGAAACACCTGATCCCTATGGCAGAACTCATCACCCCGAATCTGCCGGAAGCATCCGTACTTCTTGGCCGCGATATAACCACCTTGGACATGATTGATGATGCCGCGAGAGAACTTTGTCGTCTGGGATGCACCAATGTATTGATTAAAGGCGGACATCTTGAGGGGGAAGTAAGCGATGATTGTTTGTATCTGGGAGAACAAGATGAGGTGATTTCTCTCCCGGCCAAACGTATAGAGACTCGTAATAATCATGGTACCGGATGTACTTTGTCCTCAGCCATAGCTTCAGGCATTGCCAAGGGTAACGATGTCGTTACGGCTGTCCGTATGGCAAAGGAGTATATCACCGGTGCAATCGACGCTGGTGCTAGCTATTCGATAGGCAAAGGACATGGGCCAGTCCATCATTTTTTTCAATTCGAGCACCTAAAGCAGTGAAAGAATACCGGTTGGAAAAAGTTGCTCAAGTTGGATCTGGATCTGAATATGGAGAGGCCCCATCAATATTTTTTGACAAAGTCTCTCTTACACTAGGTGACAAACCTTTGTTTGACAACCTGTCCGTGACCGTTGAGGGTGGACAGTGTACCTGTATTCTAGGCCCCAGTGGCTGCGGGAAATCGACCTTGCTGCGTATGATATCCGGCACAACGTCTCTTGCCTATCGAGGCACTATTCGGCTTGATTCCGAAGTAGCGGACCATGGTAAAATTGCCTGGATGAGCCAAAACGATCTGTTGCTTCCCTGGTTCTCGCTCCTGGATAATATTTTGCTTGGAGCAAAGCTCAGAAATGAAGAATCTGCTGCTCTTCGCTCTCGAGCTCGTCACCTCATGGGGGAGGCTGGTCTTGCCGGATATGAGGATGCCCTGCCAGCCACTCTTTCCGGAGGAATGCGACAAAGAGGCGCATTGTTGAGGACGCTCATGGAAGAACGGCCCGTGTTACTGATGGATGAACCTTTTTCGGCTCTCGACGCCCTTGCCAGAATGAAATTGCAGAATCTTTCTGCCAGACTCACCCGAAAAGCGACAGTGTTACTTGTCACCCATGATCCGATGGAGGCATTGCGGATGGGACATAAGATTTTGGTCCTGTCCAAGAGGCCTGCTCAGGTGAAAAGTGTTGTGTCGCTTGTTGGAACTCCGCCTCGAAATGTCGACGATCCGGAAATCCAGGCCCACTTCAGTGTGTTGCTTGGTCAACTCATGGATGAGAGTCTCGTTTGAAAGCAATCAGGCTTATACCAATCAGACTCATAGTTCTTGGTTGTGGACTTTTGCTGCTCTGGCAGTGTCTGGTCCTTGTTACCGGTGCTCCTCATTATATCCTCCCTGGTCCAATACCGGTCTTTTACGCCATCGTCAATAACTGGTCAGTTTTGTTGGAGCACCTTCAGACGACCTTAACGGAAATAATCCTTGGAATAGTGCTTGGCACCTTTCTCGGGGTCACCACTGCCCTTACCATGACGCTTTCGCCGCTGCTGAAGCGATGGATGTTGCCGGTGCTGGTGATAAGTCAGGCCATTCCGGTTTTTGCCCTCGCGCCAATTCTAGTCCTTTGGTTTGGCTATGGTATGGCATCTAAGGTCGCAATGGCGGTGCTCATTATCTTTTTTCCTGTGACCTCTTCTTTTTACTATGGGATGCAGCGCACAGAACCACACCTGTTGGAGTTGGCAAGGATTATGGATGGGCGACCCATTTCAATAATGCGCTATATTATTGTACCATCAGCGATGCCGGCGTTTGCTTCGGGCTTGCGGGTTGCAACTGCGGTGGCACCAATCGGCGCAGTGGTTGGGGAATGGGTCGGTTCCAGTGCAGGACTCGGGTTTTATATGCTTCATGCCAATGCGCGAATGCAGATCGATGTGATGTTTGCTGCGCTGACGGTACTCTCTGTTGTTTCGTTACTTCTCTATTTTTCAATTGATTTTGCCATGGAGAAGCTCATTTTCTGGGAATCTAAGCAAGGAATAAAATAATGAAAAAAATACCCATGATACTATCGACCGCTCTGATTGCGGTTATGGTTTGTACCACCAGTTCGGCGAGTTCGGCCACATCAGCCAGTTCGGCTATAGCCAAAGAAAAAGTGACGGTCTTGTTGGACTGGTTTGTCAATCCTGACCATGCCCCTTTGTTTGTGGCCCTGGAAAGAGGGTATTTTGCCGACCATGGTTTGGATGTAGAATTTATCGCGCCCTCAAATCCAAATGATCCTCCCAAGCTGGTTGCAGCGGGAAAAGCTGATATCGCAGTCTCCTACCAACACCAACACCAGATGCAAATCGATCAAGGACTGCCACTGGTAAGGATAGCTACTTTAGTTGCCACCCCTCTCAATTCTCTGGTCGTTCTCGCCGATGGCCCGATCAAATCCCTGGCCGATCTTAAAGGAAAAACCATCGGCTATTCAGTCGGTGGCTTTGAGACTATATTGCTCAAGGTGATGCTTGAAAAAGTAGGACTTGGCCTTTCGGATGTAAAACTTGTGAATGTGAATTTTTCCTTGTCTCCTTCACTGTTTACCGGACAGGTCGACGGGGTTATCGGGGCCTTCAGAAATTTTGAATTGAACCAAATGGAGATAGAGAAGCGCCCTGGCAGGGCTTTCTATGTCGAAGAAAATGGGATTCCTGCCTACGATGAGTTGATTTTGATCGCCAGCAAGGCTAATATTAACGATTCGAAATTACGCCGTTTTGTCGATGCCCTGGAAGAGGGCGTGCAGTATCTGGTCAACCACCCGACCGAAAGCTGGGAATTGTTCATCAAAGGGGAACGAAAAACCCTCGATGACGAATTGAACCGGCGTGCCTGGAGAGACACCTTGTCGCGTTTTGCGCTACGGCCTGGGGCCTTGGATCAACAACGATATCGTCGATTTGCAAAGTTCTTACAGGAGCAGGGGACAGTAAAAAATGTCCCACCACTTGAATCGTGGGCTGTGGAACTCCGTTAGATGGTATGAGTCTGCTGTAGACTATTTCAGAAAAAGAGTAAGAACGAATGCAGGATTTAAGATATCTTACAGGCTATTCGGATCAGATAACCTGTCAGGTGAAGCAACTAATCGCCGATCAACAGCTGGGCCGGATACTCCTTAAGAGATATCCGGTTGCCCATGAAATTAAGACCGATAAGTTGCTCTACGATTTCACCAGCGAGATCAAGAAGCAGTTTCTGCGCAAAGCTCCGCCCTTGACCAAGGTCGTCTTCGACGGCAAGATCAATGTGATTCATCAAGCTCTTGGGGTGCATAGCTTCATTTCCCGGGTGCAGGGGAATAAACTCAAAGCTAAAAATGAGATCCGTATCGGCGTCATTTTCAAGATTGCACCTCTGGAATACCTACGGATGATCGTTGTTCACGAACTGGCACATCTTAAAGAGAAGCAACATAACAAAGCCTTTTACAGCCTCTGCGAACACATGGAACCGGCCTATCGCCAGCTGGAGTTCGACCTGCGCCTCTACCTGACCCATCTCGAATTATTCGGGTCTCTTTATTAACCCCGGTAAACGGGAAGAAAGCCGGGATTATGTTAAATATCCCCTTGAGGGGTGCTCTGTTCAGTACCCCCTTGAGGGGTGTAAGGTACTAAAGC
>ERZ889078.3592-NODE-3592-length-10204-cov-5.337176_pt1 | contig 10204 bp, 9 predicted proteins | sample MGYA00521266_ERZ889078 | MGnify/ENA primary metagenome ERZ889078 (study PRJEB32303, sample SAMEA104408618) | aquatic metagenome | biome: Brackish water; feature: Pelagic; material: water | place: Baltic Sea | collected 2014-06-16T06:34:00 | depth 76,534 m ... | reverse complement strand
GCTAGTTATCTACAATGAGCGCAATGGTAATTAAATCTACTCTCACTTAATAATTTATCTAATGGTTTTAGCAAATACTTTTAACACAATTAAGTTATCGTTCTTATTACTGCCTTTTTCTGTACTGGTTTCCTGTACAGATAGTGGTAGCAGTTCGACAATAACCGGAGCAGATCCCGGGGTGCTGGAAGCGCCTATAGCATTTGTTAAACGCCCCGTTCCGTTAGATGAAGATGGTGATGAAATTCAGTCTGATCTTCGAGAGCCTCTGTTTTTTGCACAGGGTGGCGATGTGTATTTACGAAGTAACTCTACGGTGACTGCCATTGAAAAAAATATAACGAGGGTGGTTACAGAAGGGCTGGGAGATGTAAAAGACCTTAAGCCATCTTACGACGGTACAAAACTACTCTTTTCCTTACGTTTGTTTGATGAAGATCCTGATGACGATATAACGCCTACCTGGAATATTTATGAGTACAACCTTGAGCAGCAAAAGCTGAGATGTATCATTGATGAAGTACGAACATCAGTGGTATGTGATGGATTTAAGGCGGAAGAAGGCGATGATCTGGGCCCGGCTTATCTCCCGGATGGAAAAATTATCTTCAGTTCTAACAGGCAGCGACAGTCCGGTGAAATGCTGACCAATGAAGGTAAGCCACGTTTCAAGGCACTGGATGAAGATGAAGATACGGCGGCGATGATATTGCATGTGATGAATGATGATGGTGGTGAATTGCACCAAATTTCATTTAATCAAAGCCATGATCTGGATCCGACAGTTTTAACGAATAGTTTTGCAGGTGAAGTTTTATTCACGCATTGGGACAATGCGGCTGGTAACAATGCCATGCATTTGTATAAAATCAACCCGGATGGTACTGAATTACAGCATCTATATGGTGTACACAGTCATGCTACAGGTAGCAATAATGCGCAAACCAATGACGCCATAATTCAGTTTACTCAGGCTGAAGAAATGCAAGATGGCAGAATAATGGTATTGACCCGACCTTATACCGGTACCTTTGGAGGTGGCAATATTGTCATCATCAATATTGATGATTTTGTTAATAATGAACAACCCGTCTTTTCCATGGCCGGGATGAGTGGGCAGGCACAATCTTCTGCCACTATTAATAAAGTCAGTTCTGCGAATGAACTGTCACTCGCCGGCCGTTACAGTGCCGCTTATCCTTTATGGGATGGCACTAACCGGATTCTGGTAAGTAAGAGTACCTGTGAACTAAACATAAATGATGTCAAAAGACCCTGTATAGAACCCTATATTTCTGATGCAGGTGCTGTGGAAGCCTCACCGATTTATAGTATCTGGTTGTATGACATGGGAAATGATTCTGAAAAGGTTATCGTGAGTGCCGAACAGAACACGGTGATTACCGAAATCGTTGCCCTGCAGTCGCGTCCAAGGCCGTTGATAAAAGCGGCTAAAACATTAGATTCTGTTTGGGTTGATGAAAGCATTGGAGCGATACATATTAAATCTGTTTATGATTTTGGCGACAATAGTTTTAACGGATGTTTTCTGACAGATTGTACAGCAGCAACTGGAATAGGTTCGGTGAATGATCTGGGTGATCCAGCTAACGCAATTGCCGATCAACGACCTGCACGCTTTGTGCGCTTTGTAAAAGCGGTATCTCTACCCGATCCAGATGATCCAGCCCTGGGTGATGATGCCCCCGATCTGGATCGTGCGGCTTTTGGCCCACTAAGAAATCAGGCGATGCGTGAAATAATCGGTTACGCACCGGTAGAGCCTGATGGCTCGGTGAAGGTTCAGGTACCCGCTAATATTCCTCTGGCCATAAATGTGCTGGATAAAAATGGGCGACGAATCGGTGTAAGGCATGAAAACTGGTTTCAGGTAAAACCCGGTGATACGATGGAATGTACTGGATGTCATACGCACACCACCACTGATGGTGCAACGCCGAATGTACATCAACGGCGGGATGCCGAAGCACCGTCAATTAATATTGGAGTCCAGGGTAGTGGAGTTCTTGAAAATACCTTAAACCCCGTTACAGACGAAATTTATGTTGGCAATTTTATCGGTGAAACAATGGCTGAAGTACGCTTTAGATCAGCGTCGAGCGAACCTCATGTTACTTCCGATGTAATTTTTGTAGATTACTGGACAGACCCGGCCGTACGCGATGCGGACACCAGTTTTGGTTATTTATATGGAAATCTGCAAACGCCATCACCGGCAAGTAGTACCTGCTCACCTACTCCACCGGCTAAGTGGGATTTTAAATGTCGTATTTTAATTAATTATGAGCAGCATATTCATCCACTCTGGGCTTTATCACGAGATAACGGGATTGTTGATAATACCTGTACCAACTGCCATACTAATTTCGATACTGTGCTGATGCAGGACAGGGTAGCGGACGCGCAACTGGATTTAACCAGTGGAGATTCAGATCAGGAACCTGAGCAGTTTAAATCCTACCGCGAATTGTTTAATACCGATCAGGGTGAGGAGCTGGATGAAACCGGTATGCTGGTAGATATTCAGATTCCGCAGGAAATTTCTATACTGGATGCAAATGGTGATCCGGTACTGGATGAAAACGGAGATCCTACTTTTAATACTATTTTTGTAGATGATCCTGCTGCTCGTACTTTAACCAGTATGTCTGCAAACAGTGCCAGAGCCAGCTATTTTATGGAAAAGATGACTGAGACTGAATTACAGGCAGGTAGAACCTTAGCGCCTTCCAGTGCGCCGAATTATGTTGATCACTCTACTTTTATGTCTGCGGACGAATTGCGGCTGATTAGTGAATGGCTGGATATAGGGGCGCAATATTTTAATGATCCATTTGATCCAGATGTTCCGATGAATTAAGTATCATGTGGATACTTAAATATCAAAACTTCTGATAAAAATAAAAACAGGATAGATTTTTTTGAAAGCTATATTCTCGTTATTGCTTGTTGTATTGCTGGCGAATCCGCAAATAACTCTAGCACAGTCTGAGCAGGCAGTTTCCTTGACCATTGCCGATGCATTTATTGAAATGCATACAGGACCGGGGGCGGGCTTTCCTGTTTTTAATGTGGTTGATCGCGGCCAGAAAATTATCATTCTGAAGCGAAAAACCAGCTGGTACAAAATACGTGCAGAAAATGGAAAAACCGGATGGGCCAGCAGACAGCAAATGCAGCAGACTTTATTGCCAACGGGTCAACAGTTACAATTTGTTGAAGAAGATAAAGATACCTTTATTCAGAGGAAGTGGGAATTAGGTGCTGCATCCGGTGAATTAGAAAAAGCTCCAATTTTATCTATCTATGGAGCCTATGCGTTGACTCAAAATATATCTACAGAAATCACCCTGGGACATTCAGTGGGTAATGTGTCGAGTAGTAATTTGTACAAATTAAATCTGTTAATGCAGCCTTTTCCTGAATGGAATTACTCTCCCTACTTTACAATGGGAGTTGGTGTGATACAGGTAAAGCCCAATGCAACATTAATCGAGCCTGCGGATAAAAATAATACTCTTAGTCAGATAGGTTTTGGTTTTAAAACTTATTTATCGCGCCGATTTATTTTACGAGTGGAGTTAAACGAATATGTTATTTTTTCTGCAAACAATGATAAAGATCAAAATGAGGACATAAGTGAATGGAAAATTGGTTTCGCAATCTTTTTCTAATCTCTCTGTTAATCGGAACCACGTTTTTCAGTCCGCTCACTTTTTCAGCAGATGAAGAAGGTGCTGAAAATACAGTTTTGATCCAGCCGCAAGTCGATCGACGAAGTTTTAATGAAGCGCAAATTAATGCAGATGATTTTGAAATATTGTTGTTTGCAGGATATCTCAGCATAGAAGATTTTGGGGTGAACCCTCTACTGGCTTTTAAGCTTAATTATCATATAAACGAAGCACTGTTTGTACAATTAACACTGGCACAGTCAAAAGGTGGTGATACCAGTTATGAGGTGATTACTCAGGGCGCACCTTTATTAACGGATGCAGAAAGAGAATTACAATATTACAGTATCAATATTGGTTATAATTTATTGCCGGGTGAAGCATTCATCAGTGAAAAGACTACATTTAACACGACATTTTATTTATCTGCAGGCATTGGTAATACAGAATTTGCGGGCAGTGACCGATTTTCCATAAATTATGGCGGCGGCTATAGATTTTTATTAAACGATAACTTTTCAATATCGACAGAGTTTCGTAATAATGTGTTTGATGTGGATGCATTTGGATTGGTAAAAAAGACAAATAATCTTGAATTTATTTTAGGCGTTGGCTGGTTTTTTTAAGCTAAAACATATCAGAGAAAACTTATGAATAAACCTGTAAAATCCTTCATTAAAATCTGCAGCCTGTTGATATCAGGCAGTGTATTTTCGATGGCTCTGGCAGCTTCTGAAATGAATGAACCTGCTCCCGATTTCACATTAAAGAGCCTGAATGAAAAAAATCTTAAGCTCAGCGAATATGCTGGTAATGTTGTGTTATTAAACTTCTGGGCATCATGGTGTGCACCGTGTCGATTAGAGATGCCATTACTAAATGATTTACATAATAAATATAAAAAACTGGGATTTGTAGTTTTAGGGGTCAATGTAGAAGAACAGTCTGAAAAAGCGCGTTCATATATAGCAGAACGGCCGGTTGATTTTCCTGTTTTATTTGATGATAGTAACTCAGTGAGTAAACAGTATAAGGTTGTTGCGATGCCGACTACCGTGATGATAGATCGCAATGGAAACATGCGCTATTTACATCAGGGATATAAGCCCGGTGATGAAAATAAATATAAAAAAATGGTTAAAATATTGATTCGTGAATAATGCCGGTATCATCGATATGAGAAAATTAATTTTACTGAGCTTCATGTTAGTTTCACAGGGTTGTAGTACGCCCTGGGTTAAACCCTATGAACGAGCTCATCTAGCCGATCCCATTATGAATTTTAATCGTGATCCTGTTTCTAATAATTATATACACCATGTCTATGACGCACGGGAAGGTGCGAGGGGAGCTGGAATAGCAACAGGCGGTGGATGTGGCTGTAACTAATATCACCTCCGGTAAAGTTTTGTTTTTTGTTAACCGGTTTCTCTCAATTGCAGGGTTATGCTTTATTAGCCAATGGTCATTGGCTGCGGTATTACCCGAAGACCGGGCGGATGTCCTGTTTCACAGTTATGATGGTGGTGGCGCTGAAATTTCCGGTCCTTCAATACTTGTTAGAAAGAAATTTGGTGAGCACGTTTCGACTACTTTGAATCATTATGTCGACAATGTATCCAGTGCATCGATTGATGTAGTAACAACCGCCAGTCCCTACACTGAAAAACGTGAAGAAAATTCACTCAGCCTGGATTACCTGCAGGAAAAAACCCTGATGAGTCTGGGTTACACTCAGAGTGATGAAAGTGATTTCGAAGCATCAACTTTTTCGATGAATATTTCACAGGATTTTTTTGGCGATCTGACTACCTTAAGCATGGGGTATGCGCAGGGTGATAATATTGTGCGTAACAATACCGATGCCAGTTTTATCAAAGATGTCATTACAAGAAACTATCGGTTATCACTGTCTCAGGTTATCACCAAGAATTTTCTAATGGCTTTTGCACTGGAAACCATGAGCGACGAAGGCTATTTAAATAATCCCTATCGTTCTGTTCGATATTTGGATAATACGGTAACCCGAGGTTATACCTATCAGTCTGAGGTCTATCCAAATACGCGTACCAGTAATGCTTTTGCCATTCGAGGTCGTTATTTTTTGCCGCATCGAGCTGCATTACATGGTGGATATCGATTTTTTACCGATACCTGGGGTATTAATGCAAATACTTATGAACTGGGCTATACCCTGCCCTATGATGAAGACTGGATTTTTGATTTAACTTATCGCTATTACGATCAGACTAAAGCTGACTTTTACAGCGATTTGTTTCAACAGCCTGATGAGTTTATTTTTTTGGCGCGCGACAAGGAAATGAGTACCTTTACCTCTCAGACATTGGGAATAGGCGCCAGTTATGAATTCAAAAGAAATGGGACAGGTATACTGAAACGGGGTAGCCTTAATCTGAATTATGATTTCATCGCGTTTGATTACGCAGATTTCAGGGATGTCAGTGTTTCGGCACTGCCAGGTGAAGAGCCATTATATGCATTCAATGCAAGCGTTATTCGATTATTTGTTTCCATCTGGTTTTAATCTGAAAACGCTGTTGAATTATGAAAGGCCGTTTATAGTTGCAAATATAAACTACACTTGCTGCCTCCATGTAGGTTGTCTACATATCAGGAGTAGGCGCTTTAGACGACATATTGATGCACAGGATAAAATCAAAAACACACTCTTCACCCTCTTATGCATCCTGCATTCGCGATATAACAGCATTCATGGGTCTGGTACCTGCAGCTATCCCTGACTTAGACCATGCGCATCTTTTTCTCGCTCAATAGCGTTTTAAGGTTTAACCCTGTTTGACAGCAAATTTCAACTCTATAAACTCGCAGCTTCTATAATCTAAAAGAATAAATCGGCAGGTTAACCATCATGAATCCGGAAAAAGTTGTTTTTGGTTTTTTTATCGTTTTAGCATTAACGCTCAATTTTGGTTTTTTTGTTGGTGAGCTGGATAATCCGGATCATCATCACGTGTACGAGTTATTTGCCGTTGTAGTGGTCAATCTGATGGCGACGGTTTTAAAATTTGGTGATCGAAGCCAGATGGGTGCCGTATTATTAGCGACCAGTCTGGTGGCCATATTGCAGTTAATAGCGGCTACCCTGGTATGGACGGTAGCTGTACATATTACCGGCGACGGGTTAACCCCTGCGGTAACAGCGAGTATTGTCTCACTATCAGGAGGAGCCATGCTGGCAAATGTTATTTCAGTGATTTTGCTGATTATCGAAACCGTCATGCTGCGCCGTTAGTTAGCAGGTATTTTCGATGGATAACATCGTTTTCCTGATCTTCCGGCGAATGCGCCGACCACTAATGACTCTGTTGGTGGTGTATTCTGTTTCCATTCTGGTACTGACTTTAATTCCTGGTCAGGATGCAGATGGTAATGTCCACTATATGGATTTCTTCCATGCCATCTATTTTGTCAGTTTTATGGCTACGACGATTGGTTTTGGTGAAATTCCTTTTGAGTTTACCGATGCTCAACGTTTGTGGGTTACCGTTACGATGTATGGCGGTGTAATTTCCTGGCTGTATGCGATCGGTACTATTTTGACACTGATTCAGGACAAAACCTTTCAGCATGCTTTATCAGAAAAAAAGCTTTCCAGAAAGATTCAGGGAATGCGTGAACCATTTTACCTGGTGTGTGGGTATGGAGAAACAGGCTCTGCTCTGGTCAGGGGTTTAACCGATTTCAACCAGCACGTGGTGGTGATAGAAATTGATGAAGACCGGCGCAACTTGATCAGGATCGACAACCTGCGTGATTTTGTGCCATCACTGCACGGTGATGCACAAAAACCGTTACATTTACAGGAAGCCGGGCTGGAGCATGACATGTGCCAGGCAGTGGTGGCGGTTACTAATGATAATGACGCAAATCTTAAAATTGCCCTGACCAGTAAATTATTGCATCCGAATATTAAAGTTATCTGTAGAGCCGATTCACATGATGTAGAAAAAAATATGGCGTCATTTGGTACGGATTACATCATCGATCCCTATGATACTTTTGCCATGTCACTGGCGATTGCTTTTCAGGTACCCTGCCTTTATCTTTTACAAAGGTGGTTATTTTCAGCTGATGATCAGCTTTTACTGGAAGAGCCAATATATCCCCCGAAAAATAAACACTGGGTTATCTGTGGTTACGGACGTTTTGGTAAATCGGTTTATGAGCGCCTGAAAAAGGAAAGTCTGGAAGTTGTTGTAATCGAAGCGGATCCTGCGACAACAGGAGAGCCGGTAGAAGGCATAATTGTGGGCCGCGGTACAGAAGCGAATACCTTGTCTCTGGCTAATATCGAAAAAGCCTGCGGTTTGATCGCCGGCACAGATAATGATGCGAATAACCTGTCTATAGTGATGACAGCACGGGAACTGAACCCCGATTTATTCATCATTGCGCGTCAAAATCATTCGGATAACAGTTCAATTATTAATGCAGTAAAGGCGGATATGGTGATGCATCCGAGTAAGATAATTGCCGATAAAATCAGGGTGTTACTGGGCCACCCGATGTTGTATCAATTTGTCTCTCTGGCTTATTATAAAGATAACGAATGGGCCTGTGAATTAGCTAGCCGTATTACCGCACTGGTTGGACAAAATGCCCCGAAATTAGCAGAAATCACCATCAATGAAAGTGAAGCGAGGGCTGTTGTTGATGTGTTGAGTCATGGAGAAAGCGTTGAGCTTGAAGATTTACTGCGCGACCCATGGAAACGCCGTGACTGTCTGAAATGCATCGTATTGATGATTGAATATCAGAATGACCGTGTATTATTACCGAGTCCGCAAACCCAAATTAAAAAGGGTGACCGTCTGTTAGTGTGCGCAGGAAGTGCCGGGTTTACCCGCTTTCGCTGGAATTTGCAGCACGATAATGTGTTGAGTTATGTGCGTAAAGGGACCGTAGTAAAACATGGCTGGTTATGGGAAAAGCTCAATAAAAAGAAAAAATAAACTTTTAAATTGAAGTTTAGATTTATTGTCTGAATATTTAGACACAATGTTATCTGACTACTTTTTTATTTTATAAATGCAGGAAGCTGACCTTTGATTCATTTCATAAAGTGGCAGCAGTCGACCCTAACCAGCCAGTCCTGACAGGCTGTAATCTCCGTCTCTGAAGTGGCGATACCGGCCATCAGAGTGGATTATATTAAGAGGTTGGCTTTATGCTTCATACCAGCCATTTACACCTAAAGCCAAAAACAATTCTAGCCGACCCTCAATCACTTTTGTACGTTTCTAAGTCGTAGGTCAGCTATGTCAAATAACAGACGTTGCAGACAGTCACCTCTAATCTCGGAAACCGACCCTTTGAAGCTATTTCTGACATTCCTTTAAGTTTGCGAAACCTTAAAAGTGTATGCTTGATCTATTGCTTTACTTGCAAATAGATATAAATCTTTTGGAGCGTCCTCGCATACCACTTGGAGAGATTCCTAGCCGTTGTTTGAAAACTGAAGTCATATGAGCATGTGAAGAAAAGCCTGTAGCAAACGCTATTTCAGACAACCCTGAGTCATAAGTATTTAAATAGTGTCTGGCTTTGGAAATACGCTTTTCAATTATGTAATCTTTAGGAGATTTACCAAAAGCTTTTTTAAAGTCTCTCGAGAAAAAACCTGAAGATAAATTACAATATTTAGCTAATTTTTCCACTGTAAGCTGATCTTCTAAATGTTCTTCAATATATTCGTCTATTTTGTTGGCTCTACTGCTTGTTATCCATTGAGCTGAATCAGCACTTTTACTATCTTTCTCTCCAGTTAATAGATTATACCCACATAGTTTGGCTACATATTCTTCGATAATTAGCATATCTGTTGAGTGACTGGTTAATAGAGTTTTCCTAAGCCTGTAAGCGGCTTTAATGGCTTCTGTATGCACAAAATTACTAAATTGAGGAATGTTATTATAAGTATTTTCATGGGTAATCTTTAATGTGATTTTTAAATACTCGCCTCCTTTTTCAGAACTGGAAAAGACATCACAGTCGCCCGGCACAAAAGATAAACTATTAGCTTTAGCCTTAAAAATGCAAGTTTGGTCGCTGCCCAAAGAATGTATCCCCGTCTGAGTCTCAAAAGCAAATCCAACCGAAGGTAAACTGCTTTTGTAATGAACCTCGTAGGGCTGACTGGATAAAAGCTGTATATCCACTATCTCAGTAGAAATGTATCTATCAATTTCATTATTTCTTTCGGAAGGATCAGCATATTGTTTATTCATCAATCAACTATGCCGCAAAACTATCCCTAGTTCCAGCTATGAAACTATTTTTCTAAAGAGGTCATATTTTTGAAAGCTTTTGCTAAAAGCTACTGTTAATTTATAGAGACAAATAGTTAAAAGTGATCGGTGTCCCCATGTTTTCATTAAATGATTTAAATAAAGCAGCGCAATATATTTACAAATTTATGCCGCCTACCCCTCAATATAAGTGGCCATTACTTTATGAAAAAGCCGGAC
>ERZ889078.3591-NODE-3591-length-10205-cov-185.923941_pt1 | contig 10205 bp, 11 predicted proteins | sample MGYA00521266_ERZ889078 | MGnify/ENA primary metagenome ERZ889078 (study PRJEB32303, sample SAMEA104408618) | aquatic metagenome | biome: Brackish water; feature: Pelagic; material: water | place: Baltic Sea | collected 2014-06-16T06:34:00 | depth 76,534 m ... | reverse complement strand
AGGTGGTGTAGTCGGCGTTGATGCGCACATAGCCATCGGTGAGATCGCAGCCCCACACGGTTGCATCACTCGTGCCCGTAGCCAGACTCACATGTATACGCACATCTGTACCACGCATGTATTGACTTAAGTTTGCGAGCCCAGTCGCGTCGACTTGAGTGGGGTACACCTCTTGTGAGCCAAACCGAATCACAACATTGTCTTGATTGATGTCGCTGTATTGACTGCATTTACCAACGGCCATTGCAATACGACCCCAGTTTGGATCTGCACCGTGCACCGCAGTTTTCACAAGAGGCGAGTTGACAATGGCCTTTGCAACCGTTTTGGCCTGGACGCGATCTTTCGCACCATCAACGTGAACTTCGATGAGTTTCTCTGCACCTTCTCCGTCGCGGGCAACTTGCTTGGTAAGTGACAGGGCTACTTCGTGAAGAGCGGCCTCGAATGCATCGATCTTTACGGCTCCGGCTGCGCCACTAGCCAGCACAATCGCTGTATCGCTCGTCGAAGTGTCGGTATCTACTGAAACGCAATTGAACGTGCGATCAATCACATTGCGAAATACTTGGTCGAGATCGGCCGGTGCAATAAGTGCATCGGTAAAAATCATGGTGATCAACGTCGCCATGTTTGGCTCAATCATGCCAACACCCTTTGCAACGCCAACAACTCGTGCACTCGAGCCGCTGATTGTTGCTTCTGCAACTTTGTGCACGGTGTCTGTCGTCATGATTCCCTTTGCCACTGCTTCGGCGGAAGTGGCAGTGAATTGTTCAGGGATTGAGTTCAGTCCGCTTCGAACTTGGGTCATTGGGTATTGGCGACCAATAACTCCCGTAGAAGCAATGAGCACATCGGTTGGATCACAAGCAAGCGCGGTTGCGACACCGGCAACAACCTCGCGTGCGTTGCTCATACCTTCTGCGCCAGTCGCAACATTGGCATTTTTTGAAATCACGACAACGGCGCGAGCTGAAAGATTGGCAATGTGCTCGCGACTTACCAGCACGCTTGGACCAGCAAATCGGCTTTGTGTAAAAACACCTGCAGCTGCACATGTGGTGTCGGCTATGACAAGTGTGAAGTCATCCGTTGAGTCTTTGATGCCCACATTTGCAATGTGGGTACGGAATCCCTGTGGAAGTGAAATGGTCATAGCTATGCGGTGAAATATTTTTCAATATTTTCAAGAGTTTTAGTCATGAACTTCTCATTGCTTTTCATCGAACCCCTGAGCTTGAGAATCAGAATTGACTTGCTTCCGTTGTAATCAAATTGCTCAACAACTTTTGTGCCGCCATCGATAGGTTCAAGGATGTAGCGCCAAATGTGACCACCAAAGTGCTGCCAAGCAATGCGTTGATTTTCTTCAAATTCAACAACGGTGTTGGTCATCTTGTACGGAACACCGATCTTCATATCCATCGCAAACTTTGCACCGAGTGATAAACGTGGTGGAGCAGAAACCTGTGCGGCTTTAACACTGCCTGATCCATCAATCTTTGAATGTTGACGTGGGTCTGCAAGAACTTCAAAAATGAGTCCAGGGGCTGCTGGTACAAAGCGCTCAACTGAAACTATTTTGGTTTTTGTGTCGTGAGCCATTGATTCAGGCTAGGCCAGCGAACGAACCACAGCCTCGCCACATCGCCTACCCGAATACAAAGCGCCTTGGATCGAGCCGGTATCACGGTGATCACCGCATACAAATCGGCCATTGCCAAGGGATACTCGCTGCTTTGGCGAGAATGGTGCCGATTGCACTGGTCCTCCGTGGCTGATCCTGTAAGTCCGCAAATGTTTCCAAGCATCGACTTGCGGTCCCCACCACTCGCGTAATTGTTGCCGAGCAAGTTGCTCAAGGTCGCCTGTGATCACACCAGGTAGCGCTGCCGCAATGAGGTGCTTACCCGGCGGAGCATATGACGGAGCAACATTGCTAATAATTGCGACATTAAGCACGGGGCCTTTGCCGGAGCCATCAAGAATGACGTACTTCATGTCGTTTGGGGGTGTATCGGCCGAAAAATATACGCAACCTGCAGTGCGCGACAGTACTGGTGGTAGTCCGAGCAATGTCGATGCGGTTGGACCATCTGTAGCAATAACAACTGCTCGTGCTGCAATGTGTTCACCATTGCACAAAACCACTGTTGTTCCGTCAAGTGACTCAACAGGTGAATTGAGGTGGATGGTGTTGGGGTACAGGCGTGATGCAAGTTGTTCGGGGAGTGCTTGCATGCCGCGGGCTGGCAACACACTTTGACCTTCACTCAGGGAGCGAAAAATGATGTCGAACATGCGTCGCGAAGTGGCTAATTGTGGGTCCAGTTGGACACCACCGAAGAGTGGTCTGAAGAATGTCTCGATCATGCGGTGCGAGAAACCTGCGCTGCGAAGCGCATCGAGTGTTGACATGTCGTTGTTGCGCAATAATTTGGGAGCCACGCCGCGCAATACACGCAGGCGCAACAATACGATGCGCAATTTGTCGATCATCGAGCCAATCGGTGCAAAAGTCGTGGCAAGCAGTGTCGATGGTTTGCGAAACGGGTCTGAGACCACATGGCCTTTTCCGGGACCACCATTTTTTGATTGCAACCACACAAGCGCACCTGGGTCAAACGCTTGTAGGTCGAGCGCGTTCATGTCGACTTGAGTGGCGAGTTCTGGATACGCAGTAAGCAAGACCTGAAAACCATGGTCGAGCAAAAAGCCGTCTACGTTGTCGGTGCGTACGCGCCCACCAACGGCATCAGATGATTCCAAGACCACAACGCTGAATCCACTTTGTTGAATCTGATGTGCAGCCGCAAGCCCCGATAGGCCAGCGCCGATCACGACCACATCAACTTGTGTGGAGAGCGTCATAATTTTTCTGACTTTTTACTATTTTTTGAGCAATGCGCGCAGTGCTACTTCAAGCGTTGGATGCACAAATTGGTAACCGCTGGCATTGAGTGCAGCCGGGATAACTCGCTGTCCGGTAAACAACAGTGCGTCAGCAAGCTCTCCGCCAAGTAGTGCTTTTGGTGCAAACGGCGGGATTGGAAGAAAAGCTGGGCGCTTGACTACTCGTGCGAGCGTGCTGGTGAACTCTGCATTAGTAACAGGGTTTGGTGCCGTCAGGTTGACAGCGCCACTCATGTTGGCAGTCAGCAGATACTCAATCGCGCCAACCTCGTCATCAATCGAGATCCAACTTTGCCATTGCTTGCCATTGCCAAACTTGCCACCAAGTCCAAGTTGGAAGAGTGGCAACTGCTTTTTGAGCGCGCCACCTTTGGTCGTGAGCACAATGCCCGTGCGCAGCAACACAGTACGGATCCCGGCATCGGATGCAGGCTTTGCTGCGAGTTCCCATTGCTCGCAAACATCGGCAAGAAAGCTTGTTCCATTAGTGCTGACTTCATTCAGTTCCTCGTCGCCGCGAGGACCATAGATGCCAATTGCCGAACCAGACAAGAACACTGATGGTTTGCGATTCATTCTTGCAATGGTGGTCGCAATCAAATTTGTAGTGATCGTGCGACTTTCCAAAATCTCACGTTTGTATGACGTTGTCCATCGCTTATCACCAATACCGGCGCCGGAGAGATGGATTACTGCATCGGTACCTTCAAGGGCGGAGGCACTGAGAACGCCAGATGTCGGGTCCCACATGATTTCGCCAGTGCCGGCCGCGCGACGAACAAGGCGGATAACTTCGTGGCCATGCTGTTGTAGTTGCTCAACGAGTTGTGTGCCGATGAGTCCACTGGCACCAGAGATAACAATTTTCATGTTGTCAGACTAGACAGCAAATCAAGGAATAACGATGGGCACCGATGTGACAACTGTATTTGGCCTAAACAACAAACGGGCCTTGATAGCAAGTGCCGATTGGTTGTGAAGCCACTGCGATCTGACACTGGTAACGAACTCGGGGATGATGACCGTAATCAGGTCATCGTCGTATTCGGCGTCTAGTTCGTCGATGCGATTGAGGATTGGTTCGGTGAGATCTCGATACTCAGAAGTAATCGTCTGAAGTTCGACATCTGACAAGTTGAACTTAATCCAAGCCTCATCAATTTTTTGTCGGTCTTCTGCGGTCTCTACTACCGAGATTGCAATGAGTCGGTCAGGACGCAGGCTTTGAGCGTAACGAATTGCATGAAGGGTCCCTTGATTAACCGAACCCACGAGCACGATGACGAAGTGAGTATGAAATGGTGCGGTGTAACCATCTTGCACATTAAGAAAACTTCGAACTCGTGTGTAGTGACGGTTAATAGCTACAAAGCAAAAGACAAGAGTTGGGATCACTACTGCAGGAATCCATGCTCCATCGGCAAATTTCACGACTACGACAATTCCTGCTACGAGTGCGGTCGTCGATGCGCCGAATGCGGACATTATGGCTCGCGGAACCCAGCCGGCCTCTTTGAGTCTGCGATGACGCACAAACATTCCCGCTTGGCTCAGTGTGAAACCAGTAAATACCCCAACTGCATAGAGCGGAATGAGTGCGTTGACGAGTCCACCGAAAATGACGACGAGTGCGCCCGATGAGACTCCAAGAAAAATCACTCCGTTGGAAAAAACGAGGCGGTCGCCACGATTCATGAATTGCCTAGGCATGTAGTTGTCTTTAGCAATGATCGATGACAACCGCGGGAAGTCTGCATAGCCCGTGTTGGCAGCCAGAATCAAGATTCCAAACGTGGCAAATTGCGTGACAAAGAAAAAGATATTGCGGCCCCCATAGACCTGCTCTGCCAACTGGGCAAGCACGGTATCTCTAATCAGACCCTCATGGTCTTTGAGTGGCTGAAGGTGCTGTGCGAGAACACTGAGCCCAAAGAAACTCGTGCCAAGAATGAAAGCCATGATCACGAGAGTGATGGAAGCATTTTTGGGTTCTGGTTTTTTGAATGCAGGCACACCATCGGCTACTGCTTCGATACCAGTGAGTGCAACTGCTCCCGAAGAGAAGGCTTTGAGAAAGAAAAATAATGTCACGCTATTTGTTTGGGAAAGGAGTTCTTTGGCAACTTCGGAGTCATGACTAATTGGAGGCAAGTCAAGAATAAAGACCTTGAAGAGTCCGACGCCGATCAATGAAAATAGACAGATGATGTACAGGTACGTTGGCGGCGCAAAGAGTGATCCGGATTCTTTAAGGCCACGGAGGTTGGCAATCGTGATCAGTGCAATAAAGCCCACGCACAACTCAACTCGGTATGGTGCGAGTCCATTAAAAGCTGAGATGATTGCGGCGGTACCACCGGCAACAGAGACCGCAACAGTGAGGATGTAATCGACGAGCATTGATCCACCCGCGACCAATGAAGGGTATTTGCCTAAATTTTCTCGCGAAACCACATATGAGCCACCGCCATTTGGGTAGGCGAAAATAGTTTGGCGATAACTACTCACAACGATGGCAAGCAAGACCACGACCATGATGGACAAAGGCACGAGATTGTTGTACGCGGCAACACCTGCGCCAGCCAGCGACAAAAATACAATCAGGATTTCTTCTGTTGCGTACGCGGTAGATGAAATGGCATCACTCGCGAATACTGGTAGCGCAATTTTCTTGGGCAAGCGGTGGTTTGCATCGTCGGCGGACGAGATCGGCTTGCCGATGAAGAACCGCTTAACCGCGCTGGATTTAGTAGATGTAGCCATAAGCGTTATGAAGCCTGCCACATTAGACCCTCCTCGGGCGAGTAATTCGCCTACGCTGTTTATCTATCAAGGTAACTAGGAGACTGAAGTGCATGTAGTCATAGTTGGGTGCGGGCGAGTTGGATCGACCTTGGGTCGAGAGCTCACCGCCGCGGGACACACAGTGGCCGTAGTTGATCGCAGACCAGAAGCGTTTTCACGACTGGGAGAAGCGTTCACTGGACAAAAAGTTACTGGAATTGGTTTTGATCGTGAAGTGCTCATCGAGGCTGGAATTGAAAAAGCTGGTGCGCTCGCGTCAGTAACCAACGGTGACAACTCAAATATATTGATTGCGCGTGTTGCTCGTGAAGAGTTTGGGATTGAGCGAGTGGTAGCACGTATCTATGATCCAAAGCGCGCAGAAATTTATGAACGACTTGGTATCGCCACAGTTGCCACCGTTAAGTGGACATCAGAACGCATTTTGCGTCGTATTTTGCCAGAGTTGCCAGCCGTCGAATGGACAGATCCAAGTGCTTCGGTGGTGCTTGTGGAGCGTGAGATGCCAAAACACTTGATAGGGCAGCGCGTTACAACTATCGAAACTGCGTCAACCCGCGTTGTGTCTGTGCGCAGACTTGGCTCAGCGATGATTCCAACTGCTGACACGATTATTCAAGAAGGCGATGTTGTGTATGTTGCGGCAGAGATTGCAGCGCTGAGCCAATTTGATGCAGGACTTGCATCGACGCAAAACGGAAAGGGTCACTGAACATGAAGGTGGTCATTGCGGGTGGTGGAAGTGTTGGCAGATTTACGGCAGAACAACTTGTCGAATCTGGTCATGAAGTAACGATTATCGAAAGCGATCGTGCGGTCGTACGTGAGTACGGACAAACAAGCATTACAACCGGAGTCAAGTGGCACCAGGGAGATGCGTGTGACGTAACAGTGCTTGCTGCTGCGGGTGTGACTCTCGCAGATGTGGTTGCCTCGGTCACAGGAGATGATGAAGACAACCTTGTTGTGTCACTGTTGGCAAAGCAAGAGTTTGGTGTTCCACGAGTTGTTGCTCGCGTCAACAATCCAAACAACTACTGGATGTTTAACGACATGTGGGGCGTAGATGTATCGGTGTCAACCCCACACTTGATCACGAGCCTCGTGCAAGAAGCAGTAACTGTTGGAGCGTTCGTGCGTCTGATGCAACTCAAGGGTGGCAAAGCTGAACTGGTTGAAGTAACACTGTCGGAAACCTCGCCAGCCAAAGATAAAGCATTATCAGAACTTCAATTCCCCCGCAGTGCAACTGTTGTCGCCATTGTGCGCGACGAGCGTGTAATGGTGCCCGACAAGGCAACCGTGTTGCGCGTAGGCGACGAAGTGATGGCGCTTATTTCTGAGGATGCTGAAGCTGCAGTGCAGAAAATATTGGTTGGCTAGTCAGCCAACAGAACTTTTGATTTATTCTGCTCCGTGAGGTAGCAACGTGTATGCAGGGTTCAAAAACACGGTGCTGTTGCGTTCGCGATGGGCGACACCTTCAACCGCAAGGCATCCGCCATGTTCGATCCCTGAGATATGTCGACGGCCACTGAATATGACAGTCACTTGACCTGTCCCATCGTTGATCACGATTTCCATTGATGGGATTCCGGACCTCGGTTTCATCGTCATGCGTTTTACTTCGCCGCATACCTTCACTTTTGTGCGAACGGCGACTTCGCCGAGCGGGGTCAAATTAAGTTCGGCAAATCTGTCAACTAAACGCTCGGCATCCAATTCTCGAATGCCTTTATTGGCAGACTTGACAATGTTTTTCAGACCCATCAGGATCCCCCTAACTTATTGAGCATCGCCGACAAGGTTACTTCGTCCATTGCGCCCAAATTTGTTTCGGATGTTCCGTCTTGTCGGATAAACACCCAAGCAGGTTGATAAGCAACATCAAACTGTGCAAAAACTAAACCGTCATTGTCTTTGATGTTTGCAAATGTGAGTTGGTGCTTGGTTACGAACTCCTGCATCAATTGTTCTGATCCGTTCCATGCCACACCGATGATGTGTACTTTGCCTTCAAGTTGTTTGTTTGCCGCCTCGACCGAGGGTGCTTCATAGTTGCATGTAGTTCAACCTGGTGCCCAGAACCACAGTGCAACGGGGTACTTCTCTAACTCGGATTGCAAATTAATTTCACCACCGCCAACGAGGGTCGCATTGAAATCAGTGGTGGATGCTGATTGCGATTGCTTTACCGAATCAATTGTCTGGGTGGATACATCAGCTCCGCATGAAACTGCAGCAATGGCAAGTATCCCAATGCATATTGCTCTACTCGATGCCCGCATATGACTCATGGTACTCATGTAGCCAACTCGGCATTGGCCTAGGCTTGGACGCGCATGAGCACCCGTAAATTGATTCTGTGGGCGCTGGTGTGCGGCGTACTGATTTTGGTCGCTGGCGGTGCCAAGTTGTTTCAGACAACCCAACAGCCAGTAAAAGTGCAATTGCTTGAGCTGGGTGAGTCGGTAACTCTGGGAGACATGACAGTGAGCGTCACGTCACTTCGCGACATTGATGATCGAACCTTGGTGGACGTGACAATGGTTGGGGTCGCAGAAGCTCAAGCAATGGACGGATGGAAACTTTTGGCTGCTGGAAAGGTGACCGACCCTATGCTCTTGCCGCTTGGTGCGGGTGCCGAGTGCACGCTGACAGAACTTAAAAAAACACTTGTATGTACCGTCGCGTTTCCTGTGTCCGAAGGCACGCGCACCGTTGCCTATGTTCGTGCAGGGGAGCAACGACAATGGGCGACTGCGCCTTGATGCCTAAGCGTTATTATTAAGTGTGACAAATCATTGGAGGTGGTGAGTACGGCTGAGCAATTTGATCTCGTGGTCATCGGTGGTGGTCCAGGTGGCTACGCCGCCGCGTTTTATGGTGCATCTGCAGGTCTCAATGTTGCACTCATCGAGCGCGACACGATTGGCGGAACTTGTTTGAACCGTGGTTGTATTCCGGCTAAAGCATTTTTGGAAACTGCAGCAGTCAATAGGCATGTGTTGCACGCCGCAGACTTCGGTATCAATGCCACTGCCACGGGCGTCGATTTTGGTGTCGCGCAAAATCGCAAGCAGACAATCGTTAATACGCTTGTTAAGGGACTCACTGGACTCACCAAGTCAAAGAAAGTTACGTACATTCTTGGCACTGGTTCGCTCGGTGCAAACCGCACAGTGACGGTGCAATTATTGGATGGGGGAATTCAAGAGTTGCAGGGTCGCAGCATTGTGTTGGCTGCCGGTTCGGTGCCTCGCACGATTCCTGGCTTTAGTGCTGGCGGACCAATCATGACGTCGGACGAAGTATTGATGCTCGACAAAATTCCTGCTCGCATAGCGGTAATTGGTGGCGGCGCAATTGGCTGTGAGTTTGCATCGACATTTGCTGACCTTGGATCTACGGTGACGATTCTTGAGGGTCTGCCAAAGATCCTTCCTGGTCTTGACCCAGATGTCGCTGCTGTTGTTGTGAAGAGTTTTAAAAAGAAGAACATCGATATTCGTACGGGTGTCAAAGTGAATGGTCACGAACCAACAGCCAATGGTGGCACCACCGTGTTGTTCGGTGAAGGCGAGCGACTCGATGTTGACGCTGTGATCGTGTCGGTTGGACGCAAACCGTTCACTGATCACCTCGGGTTGGCTGGCACTGAAGTAAAAATCACTGATCGAGGTTTTGTTGACGTTGATGGTTTTTGTTTGACGAGCGAGCCAGGCGTATATGCGGTTGGTGACTTAATCAACACGCCGCAACTCGCACACGTTGCCTACGCCGAAGCAATCGTTGCAATCAAGCACATGCGCGGTGAAAAGGTGTATCCAGTTATGTACGACCGTGTGCCCTGGGCGATTTACTGCCACCCCGAAGTTGCATGGTCTGGACCTTCAGAAGAAGAGGCGCGCGCAAAAGGTCATGACGTTGTGGTTGCCAAGCATCAATTTCGTGCCAATAGTCGAGCGATGATCATTGGTGAAGCCGAAGGTTTGGTCAAGATCATTGCGAAGAAGAATGCCGATGGAACAGCCGGTCAAGTACTTGGCGTGCATATGGTCGGTCCATGGGTTACCGAGCAGTTATCGGGTGGTTACTTGGCGGTCAACTGGGAAGCCACAGTGGAAGAAATTGCAGAATTTCTGATGCCGCACCCATCGTTGTCGGAGCTATTTGGTGAAACTGTGATGTCGTTGACTGGCCGAAGCATCAATGCCTAAAAAAACTCATACGCTATTGCAGGAGAACCATGGCTGATATCACACTTCCACAACTTGGAGAAACGGTCACTGAGGGAACCATCACGCGTTGGTTTAAAAAAGTTGGTGAGACAGTTGCAGCCGACGAACCACTATTTGAAGTATCTACTGACAAGGTAGATACAGAAGTGCCATCACCGATTTCTGGAACTCTGACTGAGATTCGAGTCGCCGAAGGTGACACTGTGCCTGTTGGAACAGTGATTGCGGTTGTCGGAGTTGCTG
>ERZ889078.3590-NODE-3590-length-10206-cov-11.084425_pt1 | contig 10206 bp, 4 predicted proteins | sample MGYA00521266_ERZ889078 | MGnify/ENA primary metagenome ERZ889078 (study PRJEB32303, sample SAMEA104408618) | aquatic metagenome | biome: Brackish water; feature: Pelagic; material: water | place: Baltic Sea | collected 2014-06-16T06:34:00 | depth 76,534 m ... | reverse complement strand
TGCTGGGTGCGGCGGATGTGGTTGCCGGTCTCATTGTCCCGGGTCTCGGCCAGCGAGGCCATGCAGAGGATGGTGGCGTCCTGGGTCAGTTGCAGTTCCCGGGTCCTTTCGGCCACCAGATCGCCCAGATGATCACGCATGTTCTTGAGAGAGAGGTGGGTGGCCACCCTGGCCTTGACAATGGCCGGGGAAAAGGGCTTGATGATGTAATCAACCGCTCCCAGCAGCAAACCTTTTTCCTCGCTATCTGCCTGGTCCAGGGCGGTGACAAAGATGACGGGGATTTCAGCGGTCTCGGGATTCTCCTTGAGTTGAATAAAGACCTCATAGCCGTTCATCTTCGGCATCATGATGTCCAGGAGGATCAGGTCAGGACGGGGTTGGGCCTGAGCTAACTCCAGCCCTTTTGGGCCGCTGGGGGCCGCTATGGTGTTGTAATCGTTACGAAGGAGTGCGTTGAGGATGGTGATGTTGGACGGGGTGTCATCAATAATAAGAATGGTCTGTTTTTTCATGAGAGGTTCTTTTTGTTTGACACGTGTTGGCGCCAAAAAGGGTCGTTGGAAAATCTTGAATTATGTGGATTACCTGGACTCATCATATAACTTTTTTATACCCAGGTGCAAATTTTTCTTTCTTCGGAAGCAGGATAAGGCTGAATACAGCTCTCCCACGGTGTGGTAGCCAAAAAAAAATCAGAAGCAAAATGCAGGCCAGTTCCATGTTGAGTCTGTTCCAGCAGCAGAACCAGGTGTTGGGAGGTTTTTTTGGAAGGAGTAGTGTTACCGAAGAGTTACGGCGGTCAGATTATTGTTCTGTATTGGTAACATATGGCGCTGACTTTTGTGGATGGGGCCATTCAGTGGGCAATGGTCGGCAGTTGATCCCGGATCAGGAAATGGTGGATCAACTGGTAGAGCTGCAAAGGGTCCTGACTGCCGGTGGTCTCCCGGATGGAGTGCATGGCCAGGGTCGGGGCCCCGATATCCGCGGTTCTGATTCCCAGTTGCGCGGAAAGGCGGGGGCCGATGGTGCTGCCGCAGGCAAGATCATTGCGCATGACAAAGTCCTGGGTCTTGATATTGGCCCCGCGCGCCAGCTGTTTGATCAGGGCCGCGCTCAAATCTGAGGTGGCGTAGCGTTGACCGGCGTTGTGTTTGATCACCGGTCCCTGGTTGAGTTGAGGCTGGTGGGACGGATCATGGCGGTCGCTGTGGTTGGGATGTACGGCGTGGGCGTTGTCCAGGGAGATCAGGAGGGAACGGTTCAGGCAGCACTGACGGTCGGTCTGGTCGGGAATGATCCGGGCCATGATCGCCTGGAGAAAGGAGCTGTCCGCCCCTGACCGGGAAGTGGAGCCCACCTCTTCGTGGTTGCTGCAGATAAGGAGGCGATTCTGACGAGTTTGGGCCTGGGTCAGGGCCAAGGCTGCCACAAAGCAGCTGAGCTGGTTGTCGAGCCGGGCGCCGCTGATAAATTCATCATGGGCCCCAAACAGGGCGGGCGGCTGGGGATCGTAGCAGAAGAGAGAGGTGTTGAGAATCGATTCGAGCGGTATGCTCTTTGTTTCTTCAGCGGTCTCCGTCAGCAGCCACTGATAGAAGGAGTGTTCGTCGTGGGTGCTGTTCTGTGAGAAGATGGGTGTCAGGTGTTTTTGTCTGTCGGGGCCGGCCGAACGCTCCAGATTGCGGTCGAGGTGAATGGCCAGGCTGGGAATCATCAGGACCGGGCGCTGGATGTCGACCAGGTGCGAGACCAGCTGCCCCTGGCTGTCCAGCCCGGTCATTCTCCCGGCCAGTGAGAGGTCGCGGTCGAACCAGGTGCTTAACAGAGGGCTGCCGTAGATCTCGACGCCTGTCTGGGCAAAGTCATTGGCCGAGATGTCCGGCCGGGGTTTGAGCAAGAGGCCGGGGCTGTCGGTGTGGGTGCCAAGCATCCGGTAGGCTGCGGTCAGGGAGTCAGGCCCGGCCAGGGTAAAGGCAATCAGTGAGGCCTGATCCCGCAGGACAAAATAACGCTGCTCCGGCTGCAGGGACCAGCGTTGATCTTCAAAGAGCTGTTCAAAGCCGGCCTCGCGCAGCATTCGGGCCATGGTCCGGGCCGCGTGAAATGGCGAAGTGGATTGGCGAAGAAACTCAAATAATTTTTGATTCAGGGTTGTTTGCAGCATAATTACACGAGTTCACTGAGACTGTTCTTTGAACAGATAGAGCTGGTCGAGATAGTTTTCCCGGTAGCGCAAGGTCTCCCCGCTCTGTTCCAGTTCCCTGATTAAGGTGTCGATTGCCGGGGCCAGATTGATGCCGTGGCGGTTGCGGTTGTCCTGGTTGGCGTCTTGAATGATCAGAATGGAGTAGTAGTTCACCAGTAATCTGGAAAAGGAGTCGCGGCGAAAGAGGTAGAGGCGGCCGGCCATGGTGTTGAGGAAAAAACCGGCATAGTCATAGATGGCCTCAGGATTCTCCTGGATCAGACGGCTCTGGCCGGAGCAGGAAGGTGTCTTGGTCAGGGTGTAGAGTGCTGCGGCCAGATCCTCAATTCCATCCCGCTCTTGCGTCAGAATGGCTTTGAAGAGCAGAATATTGTCCTTGCCAATGATCTTGAAAAAATGGGCGGTGTTCTGCAGCAGAGTGAAAAGATCGCTGGTCTCCCCGCTCACAATCGGTGGTTGATCCAGCATTGTTTTGATCAGTCCGGAAAAATGGGCCCGACTGGCCGTGGCCAGAGAAAAACCCCTGATATAGTCACGTCGGTCAAGGGTGTGATAAAAGGACTCCAGCTTGTCTGAGGCCTGGGTACAGGTCTGGGCGGGCAGTGTATTATTTTTGGCTCGAACCGCTGGGGCAGCACCCGGGCGTGGTTGAGGTGCAATGGCTGGAAGGGCCGGGGGGAGGGCTGCAAGTGTATCTTGTCCTGCAACTGACTGTGCAGTTTCCGGGGACCCGGAGGTCTTGATCGTTGCGGGTGTTGCAGGTGCTGCAGGTGCTGCAGTGGGCCCGTCTGCCCCGTCTGCCATGTTTGCAATTTGCGGACGGTTGACAGTAACGGTTGTCAGATCCAGCTCGCTGAGGCCTGTTGTTGAACGAGAGGGTAAGGGCTGCTCCGGCAGCAGATCCCTGCTGCCCTGTTGATTGCGGTTGACCATAAACATGACGCCAAAAAGGATCATCAAAAGAATGATCGCGAGGATAACTGGAGACTGACGGGTCTTGCGCGGAGGTCGGGGTGATGTCTCGGGCTGATTCATGAGTGTGCGACGCTGTGGCGGTCCTTAACGGTTCATAAGAGTGAATAAGAGATCTGCTGCCGGGAGACCCAGGCGGAATCCCAGAACAATTATCCTTTAAATATACATGAAGAGCTGCTGAAAGTCACAGGGATGTTTGAGGGATTTATGGGGGTTTGTCGTAATTTTACAAAGTTACCGGTTCATTTGGGGGGGCTCAGGCACCTGGCTGCCCATGTTTTTCTGCTTGACTCGTATATGTGAACGCACTATTGTTGCGTACAATTTATCGATAGTTTTTTTGTTTATCTGGTCTAGGAAACCGTTCCTGGTGAACGGTTCAAACACTTCAAAACGAGTATGGAGGAGTACATCATGTCTATTTGTGTAATCGGTCATTCCAACCCCGATACTGATTCAGTCACATCTGCCATTGCCCTGGCCACCCTGATGAATGCCCAGGGACAGGATGCCAAGGCCTGTATGCAGTCATCTGCCGACAAGCTGAATCCCGAGTCCAAGACCGTTCTGGCCCGCTTTGGCCTGACCGCCCCGGCCGAGTTGACCGACGCTGCCGGTCAGACCCTGGCCCTGGTTGACTTCAGTGATATCGGTCAGGGACCGGCCAATCTTGCAGGTGCCGAGGTGGTCGCCATTGTCGATCATCACAAAATCGGTGACGTGACCACCAATCAGCCCATCCTCTTCCGGGCAGAGCCCGTGGGTTGTACCGGTACCGTGCTCAACAAGATGTTCAAGGATGCAGGAGTTGCCATCCCCAAGGATGTTGCCGGTGGTATGCTGGCTGCCATCCTCAGTGACACGGTGAACTTCAAGTCCCCCACCTGCACCCCTGATGACAAGGCCGCTGTTGCCGAGCTCAAGGCCATTGCCGGTGTCGACGACACCGAGGCCCTGTTCATGGATATGCTCAAGGCCAAGTCTGCCGTTGACGGTGTTCCGGCCAAAGACCTGCTCTTCCGTGATTACAAGGATTTCGACATGAAGGGCAAGAAGGTCGGCGTGGGCCAGCTTGAGCTTGCCACTCTTGACCAGGTTGCTGCGTGTCGTGCTGATCTGATGGCTGCCATGGCTGAGGTCAAGGCCGATGGTCGTCATTCCGTACTTCTGATGCTCACCGATGTCGTCAAGGAAGGCACCGATCTGGTGGTTTTGTCTGATGACCCTGCCCTGATCGAGGGTGCCTTCGGTGGCAAGCTTGCCAACAACTCCATGTGGATTGACGGCATGATGAGCCGCAAGAAGCAGACCGTTCCCAATTTGCAGAAGGCCTTCGGCTGCTAAGTCGTTTTTCTTCTTTTTTCTTCAGGTCAAAGGCCTGTCGTGGATCATCCACGGCAGGCCTTTTTTATGGGTGTGGCTGTTCGGTAACGGGGCGTATGGGGCAAGGTCCAGTCCTGCTTTGTCCCTGATCATCCCCATGGCAATAGCAGTTGACTCGGCCTTCGGCCTGACATAAGATTGTCGACAACTGTTGTGTTTTGCCTAAGAGACGGCCCTGTTGACTGTTTTCCGCAGGGCTTGGCAGAAATGATCATTTCAACCCTTGACAATAACCTCACTTTTCCCCTGTTGGCATGAAAACCAAACTGTCCTCAATAAATCTCCTGAATGAACTCGAGAAACCAGAATATGCGGAAGTGCTCAAGGCATTTACCCTTACAGGTTTTTCCCGTAATACCCTGCTGTATACGCCAAGCCACGAGAAAGACCTGGTCTTTATTGTCAAAACGGGCCGGGTCAGGGTCTACCTCGCCTTTGAGGACAAGGATTTTTCCATTGCCATCCTAGAGAGAGGCGATATCTACACGACCCATACCAGTGCCTATGTGATGTCTCTTGAAGATTCTGAACTGCTGCTGATGCCGACCGCTGTCTTTTACCGGCATATGAGCCGTTATCCTTTGTTTTACAAAAATATTCTCGGAATCCTCGGACAGATGCTGCAACAGACCTTCTCCATTATCGGCAGCCTGGTGTTCAAGGAAGTGACTCAGCGACTGGTTGATTTCCTGCTTCATGAGGCGCAGAACAATGGGCTGGAAACGGCGAAAGGTATCTCTGTGACTGTTGATCTGACCATTGAACAGCTTGCGGCCGTGATCGGTTCTTCCAGGCAGACGGTTTCCACCATTATCAATCAGATGCTCAAGGCCGGAACTCTTTCCCGCTCCGGGAGAAAAAAATATCTGATCCCAGATCTGGATTTATTAAAGGGATTTCCCCGCAGCTGATTTTCTTAAAAAAAACGTGACTATTCACCGTAATGCCCAGGAATAGCCATAAACCGAGAACTGTCAGACAGCTGACAGTTCTTTCTCCACATTTGTTGTAAGCAATTGATCAGGCCTGCTACTCTTCTCTCTGAGGCTCATGCTCAGAGGATCTCGGGTCTGGTTGAACAAGAAGGAGTGTATGGCCCATGAAATTGAATCTGAAGTCAGTTCTTGATACAAGGCTCAACCTGAGGTGGAAAAGCATTCTCGGGCTGGGATTTCTTTTGACCACTGCCCTCCTGGTCATGGGCGGGGTCATTTACTCTCAGGGCCTGCAGGTAGCCATTGATGAACTGCTGGAGACGACCAGGAGCGATATTGAAAAAGATGCCAGGACCATAGAGAACTTCATCGAGAACGTCCAGGATGACCTGCTGCTGCTGGCCGGCACGCCGCCTGTTCAGGGGATTATCCGGGCAGACGACAACAGCGGGCTAGACCCGCTGACCGGTGACACGGCAGAGCAGTGGCGCGGGCGTCTGGAGCAGATATCCGGCGCATTTCTCAAGTATCATCCTGAATATCTGGGGATTTGTTATCTGGATGAAAAAGGGGATGAACTTGTCCGGGCAAATTTGACTGGGGAGCGAGTCTGGTTCACCCCTCAGAACGAACTGCAAAACAGGGCGCAAGCTTCATACGTTACGGGAGCCATAAGGCTCAAGGAAAACGAGGTCTATTTTTCAGAGATCAGCCTGCAGTCCGAACTGGAACAGACCCAAACACCTCTGCGATCGCTCTTCAGAATTGCAGTTCCCGTGTATCAAGACCAGAAAGGGGTGAGGGGGCTTGTGGTCTTCACTGTCAATGGCGAAGCCCTGTTTGCCGATATCGGCACAGCGATCGGTATGACGAAGAAATATATCATCAACCAGGATGGCTATTTTCTTGTCCACCCCGATCAGACATCGGCGCCTGGTCTTGGTTTCGATAATGATCATGGCCTGGGCAATGAGACCAGCAATGAGTCGATGGCGGAATATGCGGAAGGGCTGCAGACCTCGGATAGTCAGGTCAACTACCACAGGAAACTGCATCATATTGAGGCCTTCAGGAAGGTGTATTATAATCCGCAGGATCTGACACAGTGGTGGGCCGTGATCTATGATATTCCTGAGGCCATGGCCTTCAAGAATATCAACAAGGCCCGGGATACCATGCTGGTTGTCGGTCTTTTCATCCTGATCTGTGCGCTGTTGGTTATCATGTGGGCCGCGGCAAGGATGCTTGTGCTGCCCATCGTCGCTCTGTCGAAAGCCGTAAAGAGTTTTGAGGGTGGCAACTTCAGTGTCAGGGTACCCGAGGATGGGAGACGGGATGAGTTGGGTGAGCTTGTTGTGTCGGTCAACAGTATGGCCAGTTTAATTGAACAAAACCAAAGGGAACTCACCATCCTGAACCGGATCACAGTTGCTGCCGCGTCATCACTCTCCATTCCGGTCATGGGGAATAACGTCCTTGAGGCCATACTTGATCTGGAATTATTGCAGTTTCAGAAAAAGGCCGGCTTGTTTGTCGTGGATAAGAAGAGCAGATCCCTGACCCTGGTGGCCTCAAAAGGTTTCAGCCAGGAACAGGAAGCACTTGATGCCGTGGTGCCGTTTGGTGTCTGCCTGTGTGGCATGGCGGCTGAAACCGGGGAGCCGCTGTTTTCAGAGGGATGCTGTGAGGATTGCCGGCATACGCACAAGTATTCCGGGATGCTTCCGCACCGACACATCATCATCCCGCTGAAATCAGGCCAGACAGTGATCGGCGTTCTTGCCCTGTATCTGCCGGATGACAAGATTATTAGCCCTGACAACATCCAGATCAGCCAATTTGTCGGGGAGATCATCGCCAACTCTCTCCAGAATGTCCTGCAGTTTGCCAAGAGCGAGAAACTCAAGGTTCAGAATCAGCTGATCCTGGATTCCATGGGTGAGGGCCTCTATGAGCTCAATAACGAGGGGATCTGCACCTTCATAAACTCGATTGCCGAGCAGATGCTGGGGTATGAGGCCGGTGAACTGATCGGTTCAGTCCTGCATGACATCACCCACCACACCCGTCCGGACGGTTCGGTCTATCCGTGGAAGGAGTGTAATATCTTCAGGTCATTTACGAAGAATATAAGCCAGTACTGTGATGATGAGGTGTTCTGGAGAAAAGACGGTTCCAGTTTTCTGGTGGAATATACCAGTACGTCGGTCCGGGATGAAAACAACCTGGTGATCGGGGCCGTGGTGGTCTTTTCGGATATCACCGAGAAAAAGCGGCTGGAAGAAAAGACCGTCGAAAGTACGGAGCGTTACATCTCACTCTATGAAGGGATTGATGACGCATTATTTGTGCATGGGATATCCCCCGATGGGAGCTCCACCAACTTTCTTGAGGTCAATGCCATTACCTGTCAGCGTCTGGGATATTCGCGCGAAGAGTTGCTGCTGATGGGCCCTGGAGACATCGATGCCCCGGGGGCCGCTACGGACATGAGTCGTGTTGCCCAGGAGGTTATGGCCGGCAAGAGTGTCACCTTTGATCAGATACACGTCACGAAAGACGGCAGGCAGATACCGGTCGAAATCAGGTCACGCGTCTTTCTTTTGCATGGACAACGGGCGGTCATGTCATTGGCCAGGGACATTACTGAACGCAGACAACAGGAGACGCAGGAGCGTAATCGAAGTCGGGTCCTGGAGTCTCTCACTTCCGGAAAAACCCTTGCCCAGGTTCTGGAGCTCATCGCTCAAAGCGTTGAGACGGACAATCCTGCAGCACTTTGCTCGATTATGCTCATGGACGACGAGGGAAGACATCTGCTGCACGGTGCTGCGCCCAGCCTCCCTGATTATTTTTGTCAGGCGATCGATGGTCTTGAAATTGGCGAGGAGGCCGGGTCGTGCGGCAGAGCGGCATTTATCAAGGAGCGGGTGATTGTGGAGGATCTGCTCAACCACCCCTATTGGGCCAATTTTCAGGAACTGGTTGTGAAGGCAGGTTTGCGATCCTGCTGGTCAGAGCCGATCCTTTCCTCTGATGGCCGGGTCCTGGGTACCTTTGCCATCTACCATCGTCAACCTCAAAAACCTGACCTGGAAGACATTACCCATATCAAAATTGCCGCTGATTATGCACGTCTGGCCATCGAACGCAAACGCGCCGAGCAGACCATACAGAGACGGGAAGAACGCTATCGTTCGCTGGTGACCGCCTCGGCCCAGATCGTCTGGACGGCCAATGCCGAGGGCGAGGTGGTTAATGAACTTCCCACCTGGCAGGCCTATACCGGCCAGAGCATGGAGGAGATCAGGGGCTGGGGCTGGTCAGATGCCTTGCATCCTGAGGACCGTGAGCAGACAGCCGCGGCCTGGATGCGGGCGGTGGAAGGGCGAACGCTCTATAGTGTTGAGTATCGTATACGAAAAAAGGATGGGACATACCGTCTCTTTGCCACACGGGGTGTGCCGGTGCTGGAAGAAGACGGTGCCATTCGTGAATGGGTCGGAACCTGCACGGATATCACCGAACGCCGGCAGGCCGAAGAGAAGATCAAGGAATACGCGGAGACCCTTGAAAGCAAGGTCAATGAGCGGACACTTGAGCTGCAGAATGCAACTCTGGAGCTCAAGAAACTCTTTAACGCCATTGAGCAGTCAGACGAATCCATTGTCATAACTGATAAGAACGGGACGATTCAGTATGTGAATCCGATCTTTACATCAAGGACCGGCTACAGCAAAGAGGAGGCGATCGGCAACAATCCAAGGATGCTCAACTCGGGGCTGAACCCGAGAAAGGTATATGCTGATTTGTGGAAGACCATTCTTTCAGGCAAGCCCTGGAAGGGGACACTGATCAATAAAAAGAAATCCGGCGAATTCTATTATGAAGATGCAAATATAGCTCCGGTTCTGGATGAACAGGGCACGATTACGAACTTTGTGGCAGTCAAGGCCGATGTGACGGACAGGATCAGGGCTGCGGAGGAATTGAAAAAGAAAAATGATGAGTTGGAAGTGGCAAAAGAGGTCGCAGAGACCGCCAATCAGGCCAAATCAGATTTTCTGGCCAACATGTCCCACGAGATCCGTACCCCCATGAATGCCATTCTCGGCATGAGCCATCTGGCCCTGAATACTGAGCTGACCCCAAAGCAGCAGGATTATATCAGTAAGGTGCAATCGTCCGCCTATTCTCTGCTTGGCATAATCAATGATATTCTTGACTTTTCCAAGATAGAGGCAGGTAAGCTTGATATTGAGTCGGCCCCGTTTCAACTGGATGATGTCTTTAGTGAGCTTGCCAATCTGGTCGGTCTCAAGGCAGAGGAAAAGAAGCTGGAACTGCTCTTCCGGATCGATCCGGACACGCCGGTCAGCCTCATTGGAGATGCATTGCGTCTCAAACAGATTCTGGTCAATCTTGCCAATAATGCAGTGAAATTCACAGAGACAGGTGAGGTCGTTGTCTCTGTTGCGCCGGTGGAGAAGAAGGGATCAAAGGTGAGGCTCCAGTTTTCCATTGAAGACAGCGGGATCGGGCTGACCGAAGAGCAGCAGAAAAAGTTGTTCCGGGCCTTTTCCCAGGCCGACGCATCCACCACCCGCAAGTACGGTGGCACGGGTCTTGGGTTAACCATATCAAAAAAACTCTGTGAGATGATGGGTGGTGAGATCTCGGTGAAGAGTGTGCCTGGTCAGG
>ERZ889078.3588-NODE-3588-length-10210-cov-7.175283_pt1 | contig 10210 bp, 8 predicted proteins | sample MGYA00521266_ERZ889078 | MGnify/ENA primary metagenome ERZ889078 (study PRJEB32303, sample SAMEA104408618) | aquatic metagenome | biome: Brackish water; feature: Pelagic; material: water | place: Baltic Sea | collected 2014-06-16T06:34:00 | depth 76,534 m ... | reverse complement strand
CGGTGACGAATCGATGGGTCAGCGTGGCGGGCAGGGCGTCCGTGACGAGCGTGGCGGTCGCGTCAAAGGCATGGGCGACCACGGTCAGTCGGTCGCGGTCGCTTTGGTTGTGTTCGCTACAATGCAGGGTACGGCAGTGGTGGAGGGACACGTCACCCGCCGCCAGGTTCACGGACCGCTCGGCGCCGGCCACCCGTGACGCGCCCATCGCGTCGCGCACCGCCGCCAGCGCGTCCGGGGCGAGCTCGGTTGAGCCGAAGCTGTCCTCGGTTGTTGTGGGCCACCGATGGCTGCCCTGCAAGACCCGCAAACCGCCGTTTTTCGGGTTTTCCGTGCCCAACGCGATGCGAATCGACAGCAGATTTGGCGGCGAGAAATAGCCGGTGTAGGTGTGGTCCTGGTGCCAGTCGATGCGCCCACCGACGTGTGCCGGCTTCAGCAGCAGCACGTCTTGGAGCAGCTGGAGGCCCGTCGCGCCTAGGCAGGCCGCGGCCGCGGCAGCGAGGCGAGGTGTGCGCAGCGCCGTCATCACGCTGGCGACGTGGACGTGCGGCGAGACCACCTGCCACACAGGACCGCCGCCGCTGCCAGCTGGATACGAGCCACCGTGCGCCATCGCGGTCTTCACACAATCGGCCAGCGCGCTGCGTAGCCCGCGCACCTCCGCGGTCGAAAAAACGCCACGCAGGACGACAAACCCGTCGCGGTTGAAGGCGGCGACGTCAGCTGCGTGTGGTGATGACGGTCCGATGTGCCACTGCCTTGGTTCGCTTGCCATCGAAGGTGACGGCGTCCGGTGGTGTCATGCGACGAATTAGTTGAGCATGCGGGCCAGCATGGTGGGTCGGGATACGCAGCGTGCCAGACCGCCGCGCGGCCGCCTAGTTCGCGGCCTCGTCCTGTCGTCGGCGGGTCGTGTCATCGGCGGGTCGTGTCGTCGGCGGGCCGTGTCGTCCGCACCGGAGAATCCAACCCTCAAGCGCTGACCGCCGCCGAGCGTTCGCCGCGCAGCTCCCAGGAGTCCCCCTGGCCACGCATCTTATCGTCGGCGCGAACCGTGGCATCGGTCTCGCGCTCGCACGCCAACTGCACGCCCGCGGCGAGCGGCGCTCGCTCGAACGCACACCACGCCGCGCCACGCTCCGGCGGCGATGTAGCGACGCGTGCGGACCCCACGATGCCCACGGAGGAGCCGCATGCGGGAATCCCACCTCATCCAATGCGCAGGCGCGCACCTTCTAGCCCGGTTTGGCGGCCTGCTAGCGCGTGAGTGCCGGCTCCACGGCGGCGCGGGTCGCGCAGATGGTCTGGCGATCTGGCAGGAGGCATCGCGCGTGCGCGTGGCGGTGCTGGAGGCCAAGACGGCGCACGAGCTGCACGCGCTGGTGCCCCGCCGACGCGGCTGGTTCTCCGACGACGCTATCGGTGGCGTCGTGTCGAGCGCGGCGACCCCGGTTGATGTGGACCGACTAACTGACGCGGAGCGGCACCACCTCGCGGCGCAAGCCCGCGTCGACGCGCCAGCGTTGCAGCAGCTCGCACGCTATGCCGGCGACATGGCGTGGCTGGTGAGCCCGGCGGGCGCCCTCGACGAGGTGCCGCTAACCGCGGCGGCGCTCGCCCAGGTCTGTGTGGCTGAAGGCGTCGGGTGGCTCAGCGTGGACTGGTATGGCGACGTGACCGAGCACGTCGCCGCGACTGCGCGGCCGCTGCCTGCGCTGTGTGATGACGCGCTGGAGGCCTATGCGCGCGGCGACGCCCTGCGGACGGCGTTGACGGCCGGCGTTCTGCCGCGTTCTGCCGTGCGGGTGCCTCCGGGTCCATGCCCAGACGGCAGCTGGTAGCCCGATTTTTCGCCTGATTCGCTGAGATGGCCGATCGTGCGGCGAACAACGCAGCGCACCGCCGAACCTGAGCTCGCGACGCTCAAGGATCTTTTGGAGCGCTGAGGGGCGCGTGCTCGCTAGTCGCGTGGCGTTGGTCGCGCTCACTGGCCGCCGAAGCGGCTGTACGCACCGAGTCTTCGCCCTCCCTATCGCGCCCACACGGTCGGCCGAAACGCCCGGTCAGTTGATCCTGGACCAGGGCGACCAGCGCTCGTGCGCTGTCTCCGATCGCCACGAGCGCGAGCCGATCGTCTTGTACCAAGTCGGCGTCGTGCAGCACGACCTCTGCGTTCATCATCATGACAGCGGCGTGGCCGCGCAGGTCGTGGGCAAATTTCCGCGCGCTGCGTTCGTCAAAGTGGATGTGCCCGGTGGCGTCCACGCAGGGTGGATCGTGTCGGCAGCTGTCGTCGCTCACGTTGACTCCGAGTTCGCGGCCGCTTCGGCGTCGCGGATGATAGTGCAGCCTCGGCGCGCGCACGTAAGCGGTCGTCGCAGTGGAGGTTCATACTAGCGCGGTCACGGCGGCAGATGACAACGTTTTGCCCGCCCTAGCCGTAAAACGTTGTCATCTGCCCTGGGCTCATGGAACCCTCCGGCCGCTCCAGCCCCCAGGGCGGATCGGTCTTATCACCGCAGGGGTTCATGCAAAAACTCACGTCAGGCAGCGCTTCACGTGCGCAGCGGGTAGCCAGCGCGGCCAGCCTCGACCGCCGCCGGTGGCGCGCGATCGGTGTGCTGGTCATCGGCCTTCACTGCGGTGCCGCGTCCGCGTTCGCCGCCGCGCCCGTCGCGATGACCTCCGCCGAGCGCGCTGCGGCGGCCGTCTATCCCGCCCTGGCCTGCGCATGTTTCGACGGCTCCGAGCTGCGGATCGACAAGAGCAAGAGCATCGCGCCGCGCGACTGCGGTTGCCCCTACGCGACGGATGTGCGGCGTGACCTCGCCAGCGCCCTGTCGCAGGTTCCGGCCGCGAAGCGCGACGACAAGGTGCTGTTGGCGCTCGCCGTCGAGCAGCACTTTCTGACCCAATCTCCCGACTACGAGCGCATGTTGCGCTACGACGTCAAGCAGTACGCGTGGTTCTTGCAGAACGTGCGCTGCACCTGCGAGGGCTGCAAGGCGACCGTCTACTTCTCGAACTGCCAACTCTCGTGCGCGCCAGCCGTGGTTTACAAACGCCGAGCGCGCATCTGGTTGGCGATGGGCTTCAGCACCGACGCGTTGATCTCGTACTACCTCAGCGAACACAACGCCACACACAGCGCGCGCGAGCAGATCGATCGCGAATGGCTGCTGCCCAAGCGCCAGAGACGTCGCGGCTGGATGGTGCCGGCGCTGCTGATTCTCGGCGCGATCGCGGGGCTCGGGCTGCTGCTGGGCCGCACGGTCCGACGCTCGCGTGCGCGGCAGGCGCTCAGTGATGACGCGGCGGCCGGGAACCGCGACGCGACGGCCAAATCGGGCGGCGCGGGCGAGGCGGGCGGCACGGGCGACGTCGGCGGCGCGGGCGGTATCGGCGATGCCAGCTTGTCCCAACAGGACCGCAACCGTGTGCTCGACGCGCTCGATGACATGGAACAGGACGGCGGCTGGTGAGCGCCAACCGCAGCGACCAGGAGACCAGGATGACGGCAGTGACGGCAGTGACGGTGTACCAGTACGACGGCTGCAGCACCTGCCGCAAGGCGCTGAAGTGGCTCGCCGCCGAGGGGATCGACGCGAGGGTTGTGGCCATCGTCGACGCGCCGCCCAGCGTCGCGACCCTCCGATCAGCGTGGGTGTCGAGCGGACTGCCGCTCAAGCGCTTCTTCAACACCGCAGGGCAGTCGTATCGCAACGGCGGCTTCAAAGACCGCTTGGCCACGCTCAGCGATGACGCCCAGCTGGCGGCGCTCGCGGCCGATGGCAAGCTCATCAAGCGACCGCTGCTCATCGCGGACACGGGGGTGCTCGTTGGCTTCAAAGCACCCGAGTGGGCCGAGTTCTTCGCGAAATAGCGCAGACGACAACGACCAGACCCGCTCCACAACCGACCCAAGGAGCCCCATGCGCCGCCCTCTACGTGCCCCTCTACCCGCGCTCCTGCCCGCCTCAAGCGGCTGGTGGGCGGTCATGCTCGCCGCGCTCGCCGCGCTGTCGCTCAGCTGCGGCACGGAGACCACCCCCGAGCCGCCGGTGGCGCTCGACCACGCGTTTCCCAAGGGATTCCTCTGGGGTACCGCCACCGCAGGGTTCCAGGTCGACATGGGCTGCCCGACGCTCGCCGCCGCCGATTGCGACGACACCCACAGCGACTGGTACCAGTTTGTGACCGATCCCGACCTCGTCGCGGACGCCTCGAACTACCTCAAGGGTGAACCGGTCAGCATCGGCCCGGGCATGTGGGAGACCTACGACGCTGATTTTGCGCGCGCAAAGACGGAGCTGCACAACAACGCGGTGCGCCTGAGCCTAGAGTGGAGCCGGCTCTTTCCAGACGGCGCCGCCGAGAAAGCCACCACCGTCGAAGAGCTCGACGCCTACGCCAACACGAAGGCCCGCGACCACTACCGCGCGATGTTTGCCAGCGCTCGAAAACACGGCCTGACGCTGCTGGTGACGCTCAACCACTACACGCTGCCGCTGTGGGTGCATGACGGCAAGGCCTGCAACATCCAGGGCGTCGACACGTGCAAGAACCGAGGATGGATCGACAAAGACCGGATTATTCGCACCATCGCGCTGTATTCGGGCTGGTGCGCGAAGAACTTCGGCGATCAAGTTGACCTCTGGGCGACCCTCAACGAGCCCTTCGCGATCGTGCTCTCTGGGTACATCTTGCCCAGCAAGGATCGCACCAACCCGCCGGCGGTGTACTTCAACGTCGACCACGGCATCCAGGTCGCCTTCACCATGATGGAAGCGCACGCGCGCATGTACGACGCGGTGCACACGTATGACACGGTGGTGGCCGATGGCGGCAACAGCCCCGCGATGGTGGGCTTGGTGCCGAATCTGACGGTGGTGCAGCCCAACGATCCGACCGATCCAGCGGCGGTCACAGCGGCGGCGCACCTGCATCACGTCTACAATCAGGTCTTTCTGGAGGCGACGATCAACGGTCGCCTCGATCGTAACCTGGACGGCATCTACGAAGAGGTGCGCGACGACATGAAGGGGCGGATGGACTACATCGGCGTCAACTACTACACGCGGATCATCGCGCAGCCGAAGCCGTTTCCCGGTGCGGCTGAGAAGTACCCCTTCCTCGACGCGACGCCAGATCTCGCCGCCGGCGTGTGGCAGGACTACCCCGCTGGGATCCGCGAGATGGTGAGTTGGGCGGCGAAGACCTACAAGCTGCCGGTGATCATCACGGAGAACGGCACCTTCAAGGACAAAGCGACCGCGTTTGAGGGGTTTCTGAAGCCGCACCTGACGGAGCTGCACAAGGCGATGGCGGAGCCGGGGGTGACGGTGCTCGGCTACTTCATGTGGAGCCTGCTCGACAACTACGAGTGGAACCACGGCATGGCGCTACGGTTTGGGCTCTATGCGGTCGATACGACGAAGCAGTCCAAGCCGCGGACGTTGACGGAGCTGGGCCGAAAGTACGGTGAAGTCGCCGAGAAAAACGGCTTCTAAGCGCGCAGCGCACAACGGCCACGCAGCGAACGACCGCCACGCGGCGCCGCCTACTTGATGACGTTCACTTCAAACGGCGCGACGAGCCCCTTGCCGTCGTTGGCCTTCGTGAAGCTGACGTTGAAGTTGCACTTGCCGACCTTCTTGCCGGTGATCTGAATCCAGCCGTACCCCGTCTCGATGTCCTTGCCGGTCCGTTTCGCCGTCAGCGCTGTGACCGTGCAGACGTCGGCCGTCGTCGTCTCGGCGGTGAAGTCGGCGTTGGCCTGGCAGATCGGCGCGCCGCCGAACGTGGGGCGGATCAGCACGAAGTGGGTCAGCGCGACCTGGGCTTTGTTCGCGGCGTCGCCACCATCCATGATCGCGCCGTCGATCTCGCCCTGGGTATGGAGCTGCACGCTCAGCTTGGCGGAGTCGATGGTCGACGTGAGCGACGCGTTCTGTGGCGTGGCGGCGGTGTGGAAGCGGAAATGAACTTGGTCCTTATCCGTTTGGTTGATGGCCAACGCCGCCGCCGGCGCGATCGTGATCGGATGGTACCCGTACCCGATCACGGACTGGCCGTTCTTGCGCTCGAGGTCGTATGGAATCCAGATGTCTTGGTCGACGAGGTAGTGGCCCAGGCTCTCACTGGTGCAATAGTGCCGCATTTTCAGCACTTCAGCGGCGCGCGAGAGCATGTTGACCGAGTCTTTGACGATGGAGCCGTCGGACGTCTTGGCCGTGACCTCGATCATCGCCGACCCGTCGCCGATCCCCTCCAGCACGAAGGTGTGGCCCTGGAAGCTTCGGACGGCGAGCACCTTCGGGTCGTCGCTTGTAGCGCCCGAGAGCTCCACGGTCGGGTTGTTGCCGCCCACCTCGCGCACCATGATGTCGAGCTTGGCGCCGATCGCGATGGGCTTGTTGAAGTCGAGCAGGCTGTCGTCTGCCGGGTACTGAAACGTCAGATTCCCTTCGTTACCGGTGACCTTGGAGACACAGCCAGTGGCGACGAGGGCGAGCGTCGCGACGACGAGCGCGCGCGCTACGGTGCGGGGACGAGCGCCGAGACCTGCTCGGGATTTGTGACTAAAGCTGAGTGAGATCATGAGTCAACTCCTTCTGTTTCAACCTGCGTGGCCTAAGCTACTCGCCGCCGCGCCGTCGGGCAAACGCGTCGCGAAATCGGCCCATTCAACGGCCAGCGCGTCTCTATGTTAGGGCGTGTTGGAGACCACCGCCGTGAGAAGTAGGAGCCGTCTCGGGCCGTCAATCCGCAGCACAAGCGGCAGCTTCCCCCACGGCGCGATGAGGTAGTGGTGGGCGCCCGCGCTGCTTCCCGCGACGCTGCGCAAACGGATGGCGCGCAGGTCCCGCGGCGTCGGGTGATTCTTGCCACGCCCAACGTACCCGACGCGATGCAGCGAAAACCCCGCAAATACGGCGCCAGGGTCGCTGGCTTGCAACGAGATGTGGCCGCCGCGTTGTGCGCTGTTCAGAGCGCGGAGGCCGAGGTGGATCGGCGAGCCCTGGGTCCTCGTCCGTGTCGCCGCCCTGGTGGCCGACCGCGCCGCGGTCGCGTGTGTCGGCAACAGCGCGACGAGCTCTGATGGCGCCTCACGCGGCACCGTGAGCACCCGGGTCTGCTGCCCGTCGGCGCTGATCTGCAGGGTGATGTCTTTGGCCAGCTTGACGATGCGCACCTGAACCTGGCGCGGCGGCTGCGCGCCGATGAGACCGCCCGTCCGCGGATCGCGGCGCTCGAACCGCACCTCGACGTAGTGCAGGACCACGCCAGGACGCAGCCAAGGCGGGGTCGCCGTCGGTTGGCGTGGCGCCTGCACCGGACCCAAGCCGATCCGGTCATGGCCAATGGACAGGCTGTGGCCACGACCGATCAGCCACGTGAGGGCCGTGGTGGTCGCGGCGGCGTCGCGCACCAGCTTGGGCGGGATGGGGAACTGCGTCAGCGCGCGGCCGTCGACTGCACGCGCGACGCTCAGGCCTGCGGCTGTCCACGCGGTGATCGCGTCCGGGTTCTGGCTGACACGCGACGCCGTGTCGCCGAACCGCCGCTGCCAGCGCAGGCTCAAGTCGCCCGGCTTCACCGCGGCGATGAACGGATCACCCCAGCCGTCGTGTCCGTTGGCGATAAGCCCGGCTGGGCCAGCCTCCATCACTGGCAGCAGGGCTGCATAGTCGAGCCAGAGGCGTTTGCCCGTGCGTCCGTCGACGCAGCTGCGCAGTCGCGGCAGCGGCACGCCGCAGAGCGTTGAGCGCGTCTGCTGTGGCACGTTCGCGAAGGCGCGCTGCCACTGCGGCGTCGGCTCGCAGCCCGGTTTTGCGCAGCGCACGCGCGTGATGTCGAGACCAAACAGGGTGCCCGCGCCCGGTACGGCCCTGTGCAGCCACAGCCACGAGCCGCCGCCAGCGCCGATCAAGCGTGCGCCGGGGAGCCGCCAGCGCGCGTCGACCGTGCCGGTGGTCGCATGAATGAGCAGCACCTGCGCCTCGGACTGCACGGCCACGTAGGGCGCGAGCGCCAAGACCACCGCGGCGCGGCCTGGCAGGGGCACGCGCCAGCGGACGCCGCCAGACGCGACATCGACGCCGAGCAACGCCTGCCGGCCACCGGCCGCGTCGAGGTCTTGCGGCAACCAGAGCTGCGTCGCGCTCGCGGCGGCCGGCTTGGCGTGGCCGCGCGCGACCTCGCGACGCCACCGCAGCCGGCCGCTGTCCTCCGCTGCGAGCACGGTGACGCCGTCCTCGGTCGCTGCGAGCACGACACGAGACGCGCCCGCGAGCAGGATGCGTGCCGCGTCTGGCGCCGCAGCGTGCCCTGGTTGGGTCACGGTCTCGAGGTGGATCTGAGTGAGGTGGCGCGCCGCGCCGCCGCAGCCAGCGACGCTCACCAGCGCGCCGACGGCGGCGACGATGGCGACGGCCTGCCGGGTAGACCCAGCGCGTCGGCCGGCGCGCGTGGGCACCCTACGGGCTCCGCAGCTCATCGGATTGGGCGAAGTGCCGCAACAGGGCGGCGTTCAGCGCTGCGGCCTCCTGGCGGATAACCCCATGTCCGGCGTTGTCGAGCCGCAGCACGTCGGCGTGCGGCAGCAGGCGCGCGAGTCGGTCACTCTGGCTCGGGTGGATCAGCAGATCGGCGCCCGGACGCACGATCAGGCAGGGCAGCCCGGCGAGCTCGTGGAGTCGCTCAGCGGTCCGGTGGCCCGCGATGGCGGCCAGCTGCTGCCGTCGGCTCCGCGCCGGGATGGGATCGCCAAAATCGTCCATCAAGACCCGCTGCAGCCAGGGTCGGCCGACTTCGTCGATGAACGCGTCCGGAAAGAGCAGCGAGGCGAGGTGGCGACCGCGCTCGGAGCGTGTGCCGAGGTTGGCCATGGCGAACCGCTTCAGCCCAGCGGCGCCCGGCAGCATCGCTCGAATCCCGCCGGCTTGTGTCGCGACCAGGGAGATGCTGCGCACCCGGTCCCGCGCTCGCAGGCCGACATGCTGGGCGATCATGCCACCCATGGAGACGCCGACGACGTGGGCGCGCTCCCAGCCGAGGTGGTCCATCAGCGCGATCGCGTCGTTGGCGAGATCGGCCATCTGCCAGCGCCCCGCCGGCGCGCCGCTGCCGCCCGTGCCACGGTTATCGAACAGCGCCACCTGATGCGCCGCGGCCAGGGCAGGCCACTGAAATCGCCAAGCGCGGCCCGGCACGCAGTACCCCATGATCAGCAGCACGGGCGTGCCAGTGTCGCCATCGCGGTGGTACGCGAGGTGGTGCCCGCCGGGTAAGTCCACGCGCTGCATGGCCAGGGGCCCCATCGGCACACCCCGCAGGTCGTCGCGTGCGGGCGTCGTTGCCGCGGCGGTCATCGTGTTCGCTGTGGTCTCGGTGGCGGCGTCGCTCAGCATCAGTGGGCCCCTTTACGTGCGAGGACGGCTGGCACGGTCTTCAGCAAGATCGCGATGTCCTGGAGGACGGTGTTGTTGCCGATGTAGTCGAGATCCATGAAGGCCCGCTCCGGGTAGCGTACATCGGATCTGCCGCTCACCTGCCACAAGCCCGTAATTCCGGGCCGCACGGAGAGAAACAGGTCGGCGTACGGACGATAGTGCGTGATCTCCGCCGGCACGATCGGTCGTGGACCCACCATCGACATCTCGCCACGCAGGACGTTCATCAGCTGGGGAAGCTCGTCCAGGCTCGACTTGCGCAGAAACTGGCCGAGCGGCGAGATGCGCGGGTCATCGGACTCCGGCAGCTTGAAATCGTGGTCCACATAGCGCTGGTAGAGCACCGGATCGGCGCGCAGGGCGGCTTCGGCGTCGACCCGCATGGACCGGAACTTGTAGAGCAGAAAGGTGCCGCCACCTGCGCCGAGGCGCTGCTGCGCGAAGAGCACCGGGCCTGGATCGAGGAGCTTGAGGGCGAGCGCGACGGCCGCCATGACGGGGGCAAAGGCCAGCAGCGACAGGCCCGCGACGACGACATCCATCACCCGCTTGGCCGTGGCGCCGACCTCATCTTTGGGCATTGGGCCCCACGACAGCATTGGGATCCCCTCGAACTCGGTGACGCGACCGCGAACGCCGTGGCCGCCGCCTTGGAGCGTCGTGACCATGGACACGACCCTGCCGCGCTCGGTGAGCTGTTGCACCACAGGCGCGAGGCTGGCGAGCTGGTGCGCGCCGCCGACCACAAACAC
>ERZ889078.3587-NODE-3587-length-10212-cov-6.564931_pt1 | contig 10212 bp, 8 predicted proteins | sample MGYA00521266_ERZ889078 | MGnify/ENA primary metagenome ERZ889078 (study PRJEB32303, sample SAMEA104408618) | aquatic metagenome | biome: Brackish water; feature: Pelagic; material: water | place: Baltic Sea | collected 2014-06-16T06:34:00 | depth 76,534 m ... | reverse complement strand
ATCACTGAGAGCGCCCTACAGGAGCGAATCGCCGCGCTGCCCGGCTACGATCAGGTCCAGATTCGGTCGCTGCCCAGGTTCCCCGAGATCCGGCTGCATTCGAGCGGTCCGGTGGCGGTCTGGACGCCATGGCTGCAAGCCGTTCGTGAAGCGCTGGGCTGGCGCGTCTTCAGTGAAGATCCGACCGAGCGCATCGGCGAGGTGCTGCGCCGCCACCTGGCGCTCGCGGGGGCCACCGTCGCCGTCGCCGAGAGCTGTACGGGCGGCCTCATCGGGGACCTGCTGACGGATGCGCCCGGCATGAGCGACCACATGCTCGCCAGCCTCGTCTGCTACAGCAACGCCGCAAAAACCGCGGTGCTTGGGGTCGACGCGGCGCTTATCGCGCAGCACGGTGCCGTCAGTGAAGCCGTGGCCCAGGCCATGGCAGACGGCGTCCGCGCGCGCACCGGGGCCGACTACGGTGTCGCGACGACGGGGGTCGCCGGACCGGGCGGAGGCAGCGTAGACAAGCCCGTGGGGACGATCTGCATCGCGCTCAGCCACGCTGGCGGCACGATGAGTTGGCGTCACGAGTTCCGTGGACTGGATAGGCGCCGCTTCAAGATCCTGGTGGCTTGGTCTGCGCTCACGCGGCTGCGGCGCGCCCTGCAAGCGGGTGGCTGACGAAGACGCGGTCGCTGCGTCTCAACCCTCGCCGCGCAGCGCCGCTTTTCCGACCTTGGCGAGCTCGTCGAGCAGGTAGACATTCGCCGCGATCGCTTTGGCGAAGATGCCCAGGTGCATCGACTCGTCGGGGCCATGGGCGGTCGACAGCGGATCGAGCACCCCGTTCAGGATCAACGGCAGATCGCCGAAGCGACGGCCAAATAGCGCGACAAACGGGATCGAGCCACCGACGCCGACGTGGACCAGCGGGTGTCCCCAACTCTTCTCGTAGGCCCGATCTGCGGCCGCAAAGGCAGGTCCCTTGGGCTCGTACAGCCACCCGCTGCCGAACTGCTGCACCATCTCCAGCCGCGCGCGCACGCCGCCCGGCGCTGGCTGTCCTTCGACGACCTGCTGCAGCGCCGCGAACATCTCTTCGGCGCTCTGGTCCGGCGCGAGTCGGACGGAGAGCTTCGCGGACGCGGACTTACGGATGGCGTTCTTCTCTCGACCGGGCGCAGGCAACGTCGTCGACAAGACCGTGATGCACGGCTGACGCCACATCCACACCGCAGCGGGCACACCGTGCTCGGGCAGCGGCGTGACGCCGTCGATGAGGTGGGCGCCGGCCGTAATGACCGCGTTGTCGAGCGGCACGTCCGCCGAAGCAGCGCGCATCTGTTCGGTGACGGGCCGCCGGCCGGCCAGCAACCGTCCGTCCGAGTCGACCAAGCGCGCGATGAGCTGGCAGAGGCCAATCGTTGGGTCGGGCACCATGCCGCCCCACAGCCCGGAGTGCACGTCGGCGCTGAGCGCGTCGCAGTGCAGCTCTACCTCGATCAGACCGCGCAGGCTGACGGTTAAACCCGGGATGTCAGTGGACGGATTCTCACAGTCCGTTAGCACCATGACATCGGCCTGAAAAGCGTCCGGGTACGCGTCCATGAAGCGTTCGAGATTCGGTGAGCCGATCTCCTCTTCACCCTCGATGAGCACACGAATATTGCACGGCAAGCGGCCATGCACGCGAAACCACGACGCCACCGCCGCGAGATGGGAGAGCCATCCCCCCATGTCGTCCGCGGAGCCACGGGCAAAGAGCCGCTCGCCCTGACGCACAGCGACGTGCGGGTCGGTGTGCCAATTCTCCAACTCCACGGGCTGAATATCGAGGTGGCCGTAGATCAGGACTGTCGGCGCGTCCGGGCCAGCATGCAGCCATTCGGCCGCAACGACGGGCAGCGCGTCGTCTAACTCGAGCAGCCGCGCGTTATCCAGACCCAGCGCCGCGATGTCGGCCCGGATCACCTCGGACAGCTTGCGCACGTCAGCAAAGTTCTCGGGCTGGCAAGAGATGCTCGGGTAGGTCAGATATCGAACGAGGGTCTCGACAGTGGCGTCGAAGTGGCGTTCTGCGTCGGCTACTACGGAAGTGGGCATGGCAAGCTCCGCGTCAGTCGCCCGGCACCGCTCGAATCGAGACCAGGCGGAGTGAGGATGGGCCGTCCGTCAGCCAACGACTGATCGCGACGGCGCGCCCCTCCTTACCGCTCGATTGTCGTACGTGCAACTCGACCGGCACCCCTTCCGGCATCTCCGCGGCCAAGCGCACGCCCTCCAGCAGCGCCGGATCTTGGCCATAGAGCAGCCCGGCGGCTTTGTTGGCGCGGAGGATGCGGCGTTTGCCGTCGAGCACCAACAAAACGTCCGGGGTCTCCTGAAAGATGCGGTCCAGGTACTGCGTACGGGCTTCTAGCGCGGCGCGGCGGTTGAATCGTTTGAATGCAAAATGAATGGCACGCACCAAGCGATGGTCGTCCAGTCCTTTGACCAACACATCCTCGGCGCCGAGCTGCACGGCCGCGAGCCCAAGCTCCGCGTCGTCTGTCGCCGTGAGGACCAAAAACGGCGCGTCTAGCTGCATCGCCGCGATCTGATGGGCCGCCTGGAGCCCGAATGCATCAGGAAGACCGAGGTCGACCAAGATGGCGTCAACGCGCGCCGCCTGAAGCCACGCGATGGCGCCGACCAGCGTGTCCACCATCGTCACGCGCAGCCCAGCTGCCTCAAGCGTGGACTGCGTCGCCGCGCCCTGAACGGGGTCGTCTTCCAACAGCAGCACGGATTTGGGTTGGTTCTGGTTCATGGTGCTACGTCGTCACCCGCCGAATGCGCAGCCCGAACACTGGAATCGACGCGATCGCACGCACAAACGTGTCGAACGCGAGGGGCTTGACGAGAAACCTGGAGGGATCGAGGTGGCACTCGCGCGACAGCTGCTCTCGCATCTCTTCCGCGCTGGTCAGCACAACAACCGGCAGCGTCCGCAGCGTCTCGTCACTGCGCAGCTCCCGCAGCAGTTCACGACCGCCCATCCGTGGCATCTCAAGATCGAGCAGCAACATATGCGGCCGCGGTAGGTGTGCGTGCGGACCCTCGCCACGCAACCGGGCCAGGGCGTCGATGCCATCCTTCGCGACACTCAACTCGTTCGCCAAACCAGCGTGCTGCAGCGCCGCGCGCGTGAACGCGACGTCGACCGGATCGTCGTCGACCAGCAAGATCCGGATCGGCGCGCGCGGCGGCGGCTGTGATTGACCTTGGAACATGTGGACGTCCAGCGGCGCGGCAAAGCGCTCGGTCGCTTGGGGGGATGGACACCGTGAACAGGGTGAGGGGTGAGCGAAAAGACTAAAAATCCGGGTTATACGGGCGCAATGGCTGGTGGCTGCGTCGGATCTTCGAACAGCTCGGCGCAGAATCCTCTGTACCGTACCAGATGGTGGCGCCGCGGGTCCATGACCTTGACGGCACGGCCCTGAGCCGCCAGATACAAGCTTGGTTCGGACGCGGGCCGGAACAGGACGCACGGCGCTCGCCACCACGGGGTTTTTTCATGCGCATCAAGTTGGTGACCTCTCCCAAATTGCGGTTCGCGCTGACCGTGGCGGCCGTGCTGCTGCTCGGCGCCTGCGGCAAGGACGTGGACCCAGTCTCTGTGACGCCGCGTGAGGCGCCGCTGCCGCCGCCGCCGCCGAGCCCGATGTTGGCGGCTGGCGCCGAAGCGAGCGCCGTCGATCCCACCGCGATTACAACTGGATTTGCGCGCATCCCGGCCGGGCGATTTGTCATGGGCTCGCCCATCGAGGAGGCGGGCAGGTCGGTCGACGAGCGGCCGCACGAGGTGACGATTCGCTGGCCGTTTGAGATGCAGGCCACGGAGGTCACGCAGGCGGAATATGAAGCCCTGATCGGCAAGAATCCGGCGAACAACAAGTCGTGCGGCGGCCGTTGCCCCGTCGAGCAGGTGAGTTGGTTTGAGGCCGTGCACTACTGCAACGAGCTCTCACGGCGCCGCAAGTTGCCGCTGTGTTACGTGGAGGCTGGCCTGCAGATCACGTCCAAAGGTGTGCACTGTGGCGGTTTCCGCTTGCCGACCGAAGCGGAGTGGGAGTACGCGGCCCGTGGCGGTTCGACTGGCCCGCGGCACGGCACTTTGGGCGACGTGGCCTGGTACGATCTCAATTCGCGGCTGCAGAGCCACCCGGTCGCGAGCAAACACAAGAATCGATTTGGCTTGTATGACATGCTCGGCAACGTGTTTGAGTGGGTCTGGGACTGGCAAGGCCCCTACGACATGAGCCAACTCGTGGACCCCGTCGGCGCGCCGACCGGTGACAATCGCCTCTTTCGCGGCGGCGCGTATCGGTGGAGCGCGGGTGAGGCGCGGGCCGCGTTCCGCAACGCCTACGGACCGAAGAACAAGGTGGAGTGGATCGGCTTTCGCTGCGTCCGGAGTCTGCGTTGAGCGCGCCGATCCGGTGGTTGGTAATCGGCGCAGGCCGCGCCGGCGCGATTCGGGCACGCGACATCGCCGCCGAGCCGGGCCACACGCTGCGGGAGCACCTGCCTGGACGAACCGCCGCCGCCGCGCTGCAGGCGGCGATTGAAGTGGATGACATCGACGCGGTCGCGATCTGTGTGGAGAACGCGCGCCACGGCGACTTGGCTGCCGCTGCGCTGCAGGCCGGAAAACACGCCCTGGTCGAGTTCCCTTTGTGCCACACCGCGCTGGGTGCGCAGGCGTTGCTGGCACGCGCGAGAGCGGCGGGGCTCGTGCTGCATCTGGAGGTCATCGGGCTGCTCAGCGCCGGTCATGCGGAGCTCAAGAATCGCGCCGAAACAACGGGGATCAAGGCGTTACGGGTCGATTTTCGCGGCGGGCTCTATCGGTGGGTCGCCGACGAGGTCCACGCCGCACGTTGGGGGCAGCTCGCGGTCGCGCGCCTGCATGCGCTGTGGGACATCGCTGGACCGCTGCATCTGGACGCGGTTGAACTGCAAGAACGCGAGGACGGCGGCTATCGCCTCGAGGTGCATCTCACCGGGGCCAACAGCGAGCAGATCGAGCTTATCGAACAGCGTGGCCCGAAACTGGGGCGTGGCGTGAGCTGGATGGGCCTCGACCGTCGCGGCCTACCCGTGGAGCGTCTGCGCCCCGAGCCTGGTGGGCTGCCCTTGTTCTTGATGGATTTGCGCCGGTGCGGCGACCGGATTCGTGGTGTCGACAGCGCAGCTTACGTCGACGACGCCGCGCTGCTCGGCGTGGTCTCGCTGGCGGAGCGCATCTCCACCCTCGCGGTCCGCCGCCACGGCCTCTTTGGCGCCAGAAGCCGCTAGCGACCTAGCCTGCGGCGGGTGAGGCCGAGCTGGCTCCCTGCGTAGACGCGCCTCGATGCGCCGCGCCAGCCGTCTCGTGCGCCTCGCCCATCTCGTGCGCCTCGCTCATCTCGTCCGCGTCGGCGGTCTCGGGCGCCGTCGTTGCTTGGGGAACGACAGAGATGGCCGGCGCGGCCACAGCGGCCGGCAAGCCCGGCACGCGCTCACGCAACAGGTCGGCGAGCGCGGCCACCCACACCGCCGATGCGTTGACGCACGGCGCCAGGACGAGCTGCTCACCGCCGGCAGCCAAGAAGTCGGCGCGACCTCGGATTCCGATCTCCTCCAAGGTCTCGAGGCAGTCGGCGGTGAACGATGGCTCCAGGACGGCGATGCGCTTCACGCCCGCCGTGGCGAGCTCCTTCAGCACATGGTCCGTGTACGGCTCGATCCAGGGCGTGCGCCCCAAGCGACTCTGAAAGCACACGGTCGCCTTGTCGGCCGCGATGTCGAGGCGCGTGAGCAGGGCTCGCGCCGTCGCCATGCACTGGGCGCGATAGCAGTGCTGATTCGCGGCGACCAGCTCGTCACAACAGTCGGCGCGCTGGCTGCACAGCTGCCCAGAGATGTCGGTGCGCGTGCAGTGGCGGACCGGGAGGCCGTGAAAGCTCAACACGACGTGGTCGACGTCGCTCAAACTATCCACGCTCACCTGCGCAACCGCGTCGATGAACGCCGGGTGGTCGTAGAAGGCGCCGAGCACGTGCAGGTCCGGCACCGTCCACCGCTTGCCGGCCTCGACCATCAAGGCCTCAGCGGCTGAGCCGGTCGATGCCGAGGCATATTGCGGGAACAGGGGCAGGGCGACGATGCGCTCGATGCCCTCCTCAGCGAAGGCGTCCAGCGCGGCAGCGATCGTCGGAGACCCATAGCGCATAGCGACTTTGACGCTGACTTCCGGCCCTAACAGCGCCTGCAACGCTACCGCTAGGTCCTCAGTGTGAAAGAGCAGGGGAGAGCCTCGCTCGGTCCACACCTTGCTGTAAGCCGCCGCAGATTTTTGTGGCCGAAACGGTAAAATGATGAAGTTCAGCAGCGCCCACCGCGCCGCCGCGGGTAGATCGATCACGCGCGGATCGCTGAGGAACTCGCGCAGATAGCGGCGCACATCGGCGACGCTGTCCGAGTCAGGGGTGCCGAGATTTAGGAGCAGGATGCCTTGGCGACTCATGGTGGTGCGTGTCCGACGTGAGGGGGTTCGACGGTGAGTGGAGCCACGTGAAGCCCCGGAAACCTCAGGGGGCGGCAGTATAGGACACACGAAGACCACTGGCGCAACAATGGCGCCGAGTTCGTCGGCCCGTTTTGGATTGATACCGGCCATGCTACACAACCGGCAGCAGCCAACCCGCAGCAACTCGGCCAGCCCCCGCCTCGGAAGATGGAGTCAGCCATGTCGCAAGAGACACAGACAGCGCCCACACAAGCGCCAGTTTTGCAGGATTGGGCGCCGCTGACCCATTGCCTCGATTGGCATCTCGGCCAGCTCGCGTTCCAGCACCGTGGCGCTCAAGCGTTCACGACAAATGAGGTGCCGAACCTCATCAACCAGGGCGGGATGAGCGCCTATCGCGCGGCTGAGGTGCTCTTCACCAACTGCGAAGAGGCCGACGCGGCGGGGACGCTCGAAGACGAGATCGTGTGCATGGAGCTCGCCATGGGGCTGGGACTGCACTCTGTGCAGCTGCTCGACCGGTTTCAGCAACGCTGCGTTGAGGCCAAGAAGGACTGGTATGATCGGTTGACCTGGTACGCCACCGACGTCACCCCAAAGATGCTGCGCGACGCCAAGGCCAACGAGGTCTTCGCCCGGCATCAGGGCCGCGTGGTGCTGGCGCGCGCGGACGCCTTGAACCCCTCAAAAGTCGCGGTCTTCGAAGATGGCGAGCTGCGGGATCTGACCGGCAAGCTGCGCGCGGTGTTCCATAGCTACCTGCTGTGCGTCTTGCCGGCGAACGTGTTTCGGCGGACCACCAAGGCGGACACCAGCGCGTGGGCAGTGTTGATGGCGCGCACGGTGCTGCGACACCCGGAGGGCCTCTCCCAGTTCTCGAATCTGACGGTGGACGGGGTGCGAGCGCTCGCCGCCAGCCGCACGCCGGCCGACCTCATGCGTCTGGTGCCACTGTACCAGCTGATGGACCTCGACCTGACGCTGGCGCCGCTCGCCGATGATGCCCATGAAGATCGCGCCGAGCTGGAGCGAATCGCAGATCGCATCGAAGCGGGCTTGGACGCGCTGCTGGCGGCTGATGCGACCTCTGACAAGGACGTGGACCAGGCCGCTGCGAAGGACCCTGAGAAGGACGCAGCGACGGACGCCGAGCGGCACACCTGGGTGCTCCACTCGGCTGGCGCGATGGCGTCGGTCGCTGCGACGCTCGCCGCGCTGCGGCCTGACGGGTTCCTGCTGTACCGCGACTATGGTCCTGCGACGGAGAAGAGCGCCAACAGCAGCCACCTGTACCAGCATTACGGCGCGACTACGGCGATCGGCGTGAACCACTTTGGCCTGGATTCCTGGGCTGGGACGGCGGGCGGCGCGGGCGATCCAGACGGCGAGGTCACCCGCCCGGACGGAGAGGGTGACGCGGCGATCAAGACACGACTGCTCAGTCGGGCCGCGATTAAGGCGACGCGTTTGGCGTTCGCAAACCAGTTCGACCCCGCAGCGTTTCAGCGCCTGCAAGCCGCGGTCGACGCGGCGCGTGCGGCCGCCGCCGACCCGGCTGCGGCGATGGATGGCTATCGCGTCGCCCTCGCCCTTGAACGCGACAACTGGGCGCTCCTCACCGAGGCCGCGGATTTCGCGCTGCGGCACGCGCGTAACGTCGAGCTGTCGCAGATGCTGGTGGCCGAGGCGCTGCGCATCAACCCTTGGTACGGCGAGAAGGCTTGGAACTGCCTCGGCGACATCTACTGGTTCACCAACCAACTCGATGCCTCGGAGGAGGCGTTTGAGCGCGCGACGAAGGCGAATCCAGAGACGCATATGGGCTGGTACAATCTCTACTTGGTGGCACGGCAGCGCGGCGATCTGGAGAAGGCGGTGGAGATGGCAGCCAAGGCGCTGGCGATGGATCGCTCCGGCGCGGCGTCCTCGCGTCTGGAGCCAGCGCTGACAGAGGCGACCAGCCTGCTCCACGCCCAGCGGACCGTGGCGCGCGATTGGCGCAAGAAGCGCAACGCCGGCAGCCCCGTCTAGCGCGGCGTCGCAAGCAGCGTGCGACCGCAACGTTTAACATCAACTTTCGACGCCAACTTTCGACGCCAACTTTCGACGCCAAAGCGCGGAAAATGAGCCGCGGCGGCGATGCCACGTGAACATGTGTGCGGGTTTGCGCGTCTTGCGGCGGTGCACAGCGTGAGACGTGGCGAGACCGCGCTCGCGTCTGGTAGCCTCCGCGTCCCTGCTCGGACTCTCACCCCCTGAGGTGCCTATGACTACCCCTCGCTACCCCCAGATTTCGCCGTTCATGCGCCAACTAGGCAGCGTGCCTGTCACGGGTCGTGCGGCACGTGTGGTGCGGATTGCGCTGAGCGCTGCGCTGCTGGTCGGCGCTGCCATGAGCTTGCTCGCCGCGCCCGTGTCCGCGATGACCGTGCTGCGCGCGAGCCTGCCGGAGCTGGTCGAGACGTCGGAGATCGTGCTGCACGCCAAGGTGCGTTCGACACGGGTGCACGATCGTCGCGCTAAAGGGCTGGCGGTCTTCACTGAGACCACCCTGGAGATCATCGAGGTCTACAAGGGGGACGCGAAACGCCTCGGAAAGACGTTCTCGTGGGAGATGGTCGGCGGCACCGCTGGCGGGATGACTTGGACGATGCCGGGGATGCCGACGTTCTCCGCAGGCGAAGAGGTCGTGGTCCTGCTCGAGAAACACGCGAAGGGCTACACGCTCACCGGCGCACCGCAGGGCAAGTACTTCGTTTACCGAGATGCGAAGGGTGTCGCACGGGTCAAACGCCGGTTTGGCGACGTGCATTTCATGCAGCGGGACGGCAAGAGCGGTCGAATCACCAGCGCACCGCACGCCGTGAAACCGATGTTGCTGCACCCACCGCGCCTCGACCCGACGCTGACCAGTCTTCGCGCCGAGATTAAGGCAGCCGTCTTGGTGCAGGCCGCAAAGAAGCCGGCAGTCCGGGCAAATGGCGCCCCGAGTCGGGTTCTGCCGCGTGCTCGGCTCGTGCCGCGGACAGCCGTGGGAACCCGCAAGCCCTAGGCGAGCCGCCCAGGTCGCCCCCTGTCGCAGCCTCTGCGTCGTCGCTGGCCCATTCGCCGCGGCGCGTCTCTCCGGAGCACCCACGATGATCGCAACGCGCCTGCCATCCAGCCTCCAACTCAACCGATCCATCCTCGGCGACCCGCTCGCTTCGGGTCTCTGCGTCAGCGTGGCGCTGTTGTCGCTGACGGCGCTCTTCACGGCCGCCCTCGCGACCGTCGTGACGACACCGGCCCAGGCCTACTCGATCACGACGGCGTCGAAGTCCTCCAAGAAGATCAAGCGGTACACCAAGTCGAAAGTCATCTATCACCTGCACCCGAGCGGCTCGGACGACATGCCAGCGAAGACCGCGCTCGACACGCTGCGCAAGGGTTTCGCCGACTGGATGGCGGTGGACTGCGGCGGGCTCACGTTCGCAGAGGGCTACCACTGCAACCTCGCGCTGAAGAGCTGCGTGTTCGACAGCAACACGAGCTGCACGAAGGACACGGATTGCCCCGCCTCAAAAAACCTCAAAGTCATGCCGATCGGCTACAAGAACAATGGCCGCAATGAGATGGTGTTCACCGAAGACAGCAAGTGGACGCTCGGAAAGTACGTGCTGGGCGTGACGGTG
>ERZ889078.3586-NODE-3586-length-10213-cov-10.204174_pt1 | contig 10213 bp, 10 predicted proteins | sample MGYA00521266_ERZ889078 | MGnify/ENA primary metagenome ERZ889078 (study PRJEB32303, sample SAMEA104408618) | aquatic metagenome | biome: Brackish water; feature: Pelagic; material: water | place: Baltic Sea | collected 2014-06-16T06:34:00 | depth 76,534 m ... | reverse complement strand
TATTATTGGAAAAAAGGCCTTACTTCGTAGTTAAACCAATGTTCAACCTCTATTTAAAATTGGTGGCATTATGTTAATAAAACATCAGGGATTAAAACAAAAATGAACAAGCCCGAAGGAACAAAACTCATTTGCCTTACACCCGTGGTGAACGAGGCGTTTGAATTAGACCGGTTTTTAACCTGTACATCTCTTTGGGCAGACCATATCATTATCGGCTATCAGGAGTCAATAGACAACACGCTTGAAATTGCCCAGAAATACGAGAAAGTAACTGTTGTAAACAGTCCAAATAGAGATTGGAACGAATTAGCTATGCGGTCCTTACTCTATGAAACAGCTCGTAAAATTGAGGCTGACAAACGGATTATTTTTAACCTAGATGCAGATGAGTTAATCTCTGCCAATTATATGACTTCGGCAGAATGGAGCACCATACTCAATCTACCCAAAGGGTCAATTGTTAGAATGCCATGGAGTAATCTCAGACCAGACCACACGAAGTATTCAATTGGCAACATGATTGAAGTTGCGTTTGTAGATGACGAGAAATCTATGATTCAGGGAAACGTAATGCACATGGGCCGTGTACCCTGGCCAGCATACGACATTACTATTCTTCGATGTTCCGAGATTAAACTACTGCATTATCAATCTACAAATTATGGTCGAGGACGAGCTAAGGTACGTTGGTACAGCACTTACGAAAGGGTGGGGAAATCACTTTACGGGCCGAACATATACAGAAAGTATTTTCAACGCCCGCCTTCTAAAAACCTACTAAATTCTAACCTCAGTTGGTTTAAGGGTTATAACGACTTAGGCATTGACGTTACCTCCGTTGTTGAAGGGTATGACTATTCGCATGATTACCGGCTTCTTGAGTATCTGGATAAGTACGGAACTCGCTATTTTATCACATGCGACATATGGGACATGAATTGGGAAAAATTCGCAATAGGAAAAAAAGACAACCCAGCGCGATTTAGGAATCCTCGTAACAAAATGGACCATTTAGTATTGAAGTATATGCGTTGGACTGCATTGGCGACACCAACAACCAGAAACTTATTTATTACGCGGACTGGTGATAGAGTTCTGAAACTCATAGGCTACTCATCGTAGCTTAGGTTGTATCGGAATTCACACATTTAAATCAGATTTTCCATCTTGCAATTGTAAATGTCAGAACCAAAAAACATTAAGCTTAGCGTAATTGTATGCGCCTACAATGTTGAAAAACTACTTGAACAATGTCTTGACAGTATTTTAGACCAGCAAGTAGATTTTCCGATGGAAATTCTTGTGGGTGACGATGGCTCTACCGATAAAACTCGAGCAATAATTGCCAAGTATCATGATAAATATCCTCAGAAAATTACCCCCATTTATCAGCCTTTAAACCTAGGCTATAGCGCAAATTTTGTGAGTCTTTTGGAGCGCGGTAAGGGTACTTTCTTTGCACAAGTTGATGCTGATGACTACCTCATAGACAACAAGAAATTTGCAACTCAAATTAGCATTTTAGAGAATGATGTTACGCTATCTGCGTGTTTCCACAACTATCAAGTTATTTACGAAGGGAAGGAAGGAATACATCCAATTAAACCGCCATTCGATAAGGACACAATCGTTGATTACAATTACTTATTAGAACGACCATTAGGTCCAGGAAACACTACCATAGTTAGAAGAAGTTGTTTGCCTAACAAAATTCCAAATTGGATTAGGAACAGTGCTAATCATATGGATTATTGTATGCAAACCATGGTAGCTCTTAAAGGGAACATCTACTATCTTAACAGAGTAATGAGCAGTTATCGTAAACACGAAAACAACATTACAGCTTTGGTAAAAAGGACCTTTTTAAGCAAGAAGAGTTTAGAAATAAACCGAGAGCTGAGGAAAGCTTTCCTTGCCAATGGCCACCCTGAGGTAAAAGAAAAATTTAACCATATAATTGGTGCCAAGGCATACCAACTTTTCTACACCTTACTTTCGTTACGAAAAATATTTTCAGCGTTTAAATACCTATTTATTGGTATGTATTACGCTCCAGATTTTCGACTAAAATCGCATAAAGACTTCATGTTTGTGGCGGCTCCAGAAATGTTCCACAAACTCAAGAATCGGAGTTTCTCAGCTAAATCTTAGTTGCGTTACATGAATAAAAGTCAGATTTTACCTTGCCAAAAATGAAGCCGCCTCTCATAAGCGCTTGTGTAATCTCTTACAACCAAGAAGAGTTCATATCCGAAACAATTCAGTCTGTTATCAACCAGAATCTTAGCTGTGATTACGAAATTGTGGTTGGAGATGATTGCTCTACGGATCAAACTCCATTGATAATCGCTGAATTTGCAGAATCTGATGATCGAATTAGGGTGCTTGCAAATGATGGGAATTTAGGAATGCACCGTAATTGGGCTAGAACAATTGCTGCATGTAGAGGAAAATACATTGCTATTTGTGAAGGTGATGATGTTTGGTTAGACATGAAAAAACTGCAACACCAGGTAGATATTTTAGAGAAAAACCCCAACGTATCTGCATGTTTTAGCAATGCTACTATTATTGATTCAAAAGGAATTAAAGCCGAATATCCGTATGTAGATCAACCTTACAATATTGTTGATGCGGAGCAATTCATGAAACTGCATTTCAATCCAATTCCAACGTGCACCATAGTATTTAGAAGTACACTCTTTAACGGCTTTCCATCAGCATATTACCAGAGTCCGTTTGCCGATTGGATTCTTCACGCAATTTTAATTCAACAAGGAGATTACTTCTATTTTCCAGAAATAACCTCGGCATATCGCCAACACGAAGGAGGCGTATGGACAGGTCTGGAAGAAGAGAAGCAACTTCTTAATAAACTGGTAGCCTTAAAAACAATTAAGCTTCTCGTGCGCGAAACATTGCAATCTTCAGTAAATGAAGCCACCAAAAAGCATTTAGATAAACTTCTATACTACTATCGCAATCAGAAAAATTGGATAGGCTACTACTCCACTTGGTTTAAACTTAAAACGCTGTAGTGATAAAGCTAAAACCTGGCATTTCAGTAATAGTTTGCTGCTACAATAGCGCTAAGCGAATTGAATTAACTCTAGAGCATCTAGTTAATCAAGAATTCCAGTCTAAACTTGATTGGGAAATCATTCTTATAGACAATAATTCAACAGACGATACAGCAAAAGTAGCTTCAAAACACATGAGTCTTTATGGCTCAAAAGTTTCGTTCCGCGTGGTTCAAGAAAGCACCCCAGGGTTGAGTCATGCACGCAATAAAGGATTCGCGGAATCTGTGTATGAAATTGTGCTAATGGTTGATGACGACAATAGTCTAGCACCAAACTATGTTGAAGGCGTTTTTGCTGGATTTGAGGATGACCAAAAAATTGGAATGGTTGGCGGATTGGGGATTGCCCAATTGGAAGAAAGTCCACCAGACTGGTTCGAAAAATACGCCAATTGCTTTGCTGTTGGGAATCAGCATGTAGATGAATCGAGAGAAATTGAGCACTTATATGGCGCTGGGTTAGCACTGAGGTTGAACGCATTAAACAAAATCAAAGCTTCAGGATTTAGCAGTATTCTGACGGATAGAACCGGTTCGAACTTAATGTCAGGTGGAGACACAGAGCTATGTTATGTTTTCAGAATGGCCGGATATCAATTAAAATATTTACAACAACTTACATTCAAGCACCATCTACCGAAAGGCAGAGTAAATTGGAATTACGTTAGGCGGCTATATTCTGGATTTGGCAAAACCAAAGCCTTTATGGAAACTTATACCGCAGTAGCTTCAGGCCAAGCTCTGCCCGTTGAGGGGAAATTGCCGTTTTGGCGCGATAGAATTACATACCTTTTAGGAAATCTATTATCAGATTTTCCAATTCTGACAGCCGGTTTATTCTCGAAATTGGAAGGAAATGACAGAATACTCACCGCAACTGCCAAACTAGGGCATATTCAAAAAATCTACCAGTTAAAGAGCAAGTACCTCGATAACTATAGAAAGGTTTTTGCGCTTCAATCGAATCTCAAACAGTTAACTATTGACGATGAGTGACCCAATATTAACTGTACTAATGCCGGTTTACAATGCCGAAGAGCATGTTTCGGAGGCCGTTATTAGTGTACTAAACCAAACATTTTCTCGATTCAAGTTACTAGTAATTGATGATGGCTGCACAGATAATTCTATAGCAATTATTGAGGGTCTGAAAGATGATAGAATTGAAATCCTCAATTTGCCAAAGAACGCGGGTTTGGTAAACGCGCTTAACGTGGGTTTAGATAAAATTGAAACCAAATACGTAGCCCGCACAGATGCCGATGACATTTGTTTGCCTGATAGATTCGAACATCAAATTTCGTTTATGGAATCTCACCCTCGGGTAGGTGCGTTAGGCACTGGATTCGATAGCCTTTTTCCTGATGGAAGTATAAAAACCGGCACCCGTTTTTCCGATAACCACGAAATGGTGAGGTTTAAACACCTCTACCAAATACACATTATACATGGTACCGCCATGCTTAGAAACAGCGTAATTAAGGAAAATCAATTAAAATTTGATCCCAATTTCAAACACGCTGAGGATTACGATTTCTTTGACCGACTAGGCAACGTGAGTGAGATTTCAAATCTGCATAAATCGCATTACCTCATTCGGCAGCATGATGGCCGCGTTTCGAGTCAATTTTCTGAGATTCAATGGAATAATTCAAGTGTAGTTAAGCGCAGAATATTTCAAAGCATTGGCATTCAACCAACCAATCTGGATTTGGAGCTTATTATGTGGATGATGTACCAGAATTACGAGTGGTTTGATGCTGAGAAGCTAGATATGCTTGTCGATTTAATAAACAGAATGAACAATGCTAATTCAGTCAGCGCGTATATAGAACCGGAGTTTCTGAGGAATCAATTGGTCGTACACTTCTATCACTTGGCCAATTTTTTTGCCAGCAAAGGCAGCAACGTATTGCCACTATTAAGACAACTAGATGGCGGTAAATTTTCTGACGAACCTAAACTAGTTGCAAGCATTTACCTAAAATGTTTTAAGCAGAAGCTAAAGTTTTAATTCTACAACAAACGCCACACACAATGTTGAGTGAATCTTTGGATTTTAAACCCAAATAGGTAGGCACAAATTGTCTTTAGTGTCCGTTCTTTTTTTTTCTTTACCCCGAATTCACATGCTTATAAATTTCAACCCACAGTTTGTTTAAATGAATTGGCTCTTTAGAATGTATTACACGCTCCGGTTAAGAGCCATCTATTCCTATCACTTACGGTATAAAAAGAAAAAAAACGGGCTAGGAGAAAAGTTAAAGCAAGAGGGGAAAACTCGTTGGATGGATATGGGCGCCTCTGGAAGTTTTAGTGACGGTTTCTTTTTTGCTGACCTCTATCCGCCAGAAGAAGCCAATGAGAAACTAAAAGACAGATACTTTCAGTTCAATGCTACCCTGGATCATCCCCAAGAGAAATTTTCCCAAATGGGCAAATTCGACCTGATAAGAATGCAACACGTATTGGAGCATTTACCTATTGAAGGAATACCGTTAGCCCTTACCAATTTTCACAAATTATTGAATGATGATGGCTGGCTGCTAATCACGGTTCCTGATTTAGAAACTATGGTGAATATGTATCGACACAAATCATTAGATATACCTTCAGCTTTTGCAGAATGGGCCGAAACGAGGGTAGAAAAAGGAAGTCCTCAGAGTTTTTATTTCTCCATTTTCACCCACAGCTTGCCTCATCAAGCCCATTATTGGTGTTTTGATCAGGAGGGCATGGAATACGCAATTAACCAGTCCGGTTTATTCAAAAACGTAAAGTGTCTAGGTCCATTTAATAAACTGGCAGACGTGCCTTTTACGCACAATCGACCTGGGGAAGATCTTTGCATTATTGCTCAAAAAGCTTAAAATGACAGAAAGAACGGACAGCAAATTAGCAGACCCGTTTTTTTCGGTGATTATCCCGACTTACAATCGAGCTAAATCAATTTTTGAGGCCGTTTCAAGCGTTCAAACTCAAACATTTGGAGATTTTGAGCTGCTTGTAATTGATGATGGCTCTACGGACAATACGCGAGAAATACTTGAGCCTGTCTCCAATTTAGACGCTAGAGTTAAGTATATTTTTCAAGAAAATGCCGAACGCAGCGCAGCCCGAAATCATGGAATTGAACTGGCTAAAGGAAAGTATATCTGTTTTCTGGATAGTGATGACATTTACTTAGAAGAGCACCTTTCAAAATTTCACGAAACCATAGTTGCGAACAGTTTTCCAAAGGCAATGATTCTAGGGAATTCGTTAGCTGAAATAAATGGAGAATTCAGAAAAGACCCTCCGTACGTAACACAAACTGACGAACCCATTGAGTTAGTTCTTAAAATTTCAATCTGTTCTCAGCGCGTTTGTATGGAAGCTTCTATTCTCAAAAAGTTTAGATATGATATTGGGCTTCGTGTAGGAGAGGATCAGGAGTTGTGGAGTAGAATCGTACCACATTACCCCATTATTCATTCCAATCAGTATACGGTTGTTTTGCGTGATCTCGGAGATCGTACTATCGACTATCAGAACACGGATACATACTTGGCCAACCTGACGATTAGAAAGAGAATAATAGCTCAGGATAAAGCGGGGCTAATTCGGCCCGAGTGGAGGAAATTCGCTCTAAGCGCGGCTTATTATAAGTTGGCAATTAGCTATTTAAAACAACACAGAATCTGGAAATTCTACATAAGTATTCTCCATTCGATTTGGGTAGATCCTAGCCACTTTTTTAAGGACAAACTGTTAGTAATTGGGTCTACAATACCCTTGGTGAAAAAATTTACCGAAGGTAGATTGCCCAAATTTGTTTCTCCCGCGTAATGAGAATCTTACAAGTTGTTCCTTCATTAATTAGAGGCGGTGCCGAGCGATTAGTACTCAACCTTACCAAAGAACTGGAGACAAACGGGCATGAAGTAAAAATATTTGCACTACATGATGAGAACCTTTACACATCGCTTAACAACAAAACGGAGGTTGTAATTACCCCGGCCAACGTCTCGTATTCTCTCTTAGGCACGGATACTTCAGATACGCAAGCATTTGATAAAGCCGTTGAAGATTTCAATCCAGACATTATTCATAGCCACCTAATTGAAGCGGAATTTATTAGCCGTCATAAACCAATTAAAAAGGCGGTTTACATCTCGCATTGGCACGGATGTCCAGAAATGCTCAGGAAAGCACCTTTATTAGACTTCCTGAAAAAAGATACGTGGTGGAACTGGAACTCCAAGCGAAATCTCATTCTTGGCTATCGAAAATGCAACAACCATTTTCTATGTATTTCTGAATTTATGAAGGCGTTTGTAGTTGAGCATTTAGACGCGAATCCTGCCCATTGTACCATCATAAGTAATGCTGTAGACACGGATTTATTCAGTCCTAAGTCCATCGAATCGAATGACTCCAACTTTCATCTGATAGCTGTTGGAAAACTGAACTACAACAAGAATCAGCAGTTTTTAGTGCGAGTTGTGGCGGAATTACACAAGCATGGAATTCAATCAGACCTAACCCTTCTTGGAAGTGGAGCCGAAGAACCCAACCTGCGTGCATTAGCTACAGAACTTGGGGTGGCAGATCGAATCCTTTATCCTGGCACTGTCGACAATCCGCAAGATTATTTGAACCGAGCTGACTTGCTTATTCATGCTTCGCACTACGAGGCTTTTGGCCTAGTTTTACTTGAAGCAATGGCCTGCGGAAAGCCTGTGGTTTGTTTTAATGATGGCGGTCCTGCAGAAGTGGCGGTAGATGGCCTAAACGGATTTATTGTTCAGCGAGATAACCTTTCTGCATTTACGCAAGCGGTATCTAAACTGGCAAAAAATAAAGATTTGTACTCAAAAATGAGTTCTGACGCGTTGAAATTCAGTCAAAAATATGGGCTCAAACAGTACGCCCAAAAGGTCTTTTCTTTGTACGAAAGATTACTTAATGAAAGAAGAAAATAACTACGGAATGTGCTTTCTTGCCCAAGCAAGGTCTTCTTCCTTCGGCTCGTAGTTGATCATTTCATCATCCAAAGAATCTACGCGGTAATAGGGTTTTTCTCGTTTCATTACCACCTTAAACCGGGTCTTCTCGTTATGCAATTCTGGCTTTAAAATATCTGGATAGTCACCAAAAAGCTTCTTGTCAATCTTCTCCAAGCGATTACAAAACTCTCGCTGAAATCTCCATTTTAAACTATGCGGGTGAGCGGTGCCAAATTCTTTTTTGCACCATGCCTTTTTGAAAATTTCGAAATCAGAAATTTCTACTGGTCTCGAAGAATCTGTATGCTTATTATAGGCCTCACGCCATTCAAAATACTGCCTTCGGTAAATCAAATTATCGTCCGACTTCAACCCTTCACAATGAAAATAATAGCGTTTACTTTCCTTCTCAATCGCGTAGTAAAATGGCACTCGTATTACATCAAACTTCCCATATTCAACATATTCAATATCCTTCCCAAAGCGTACTAAAATCGGTTCTCCTGGATCAATTGCTGGCAGGTTTTTTCTCGTATGATGCAAGTCTCCCCGAAGGTTGGTTCTTGGAAGTTGAATGGTTCTTGGTCTGTCATCCTTTAGCACTTTTTCGCGCAGCAGTTTCATGTCATCAGGGCCAGATGTTCTACAAACCATGTCTGCATCCCAACGCAAGTGCCATTTGTAGCGTGTACGTTCTAGTCCCGCGTTGCGGCAATCTCCCAACAGCGCATCGGGCATCTCAAGAATATCAACTTCAATCTTATGACCAAACTTCTCCTTAAACGCCTGCATGACCTCTAACGTTCCGTCATCAGAACCATTATCAACACATACAACCTGATCTACCACCCCAATCAAACTTTCGAGGCAAAACGGCAAAATGTACGCCTCATTTTTTGCAGACACAACAGCTGTAATTCCGTCTTTCAGCGGTTCATTACTTCGCGTACGGTCCCAAACGCGCAACCAGCGGTAAAAACCGTGATACATTAGCACATAAAGAATGCTTCTTACGTGTTTCTTGAGTTCATTCATCCTAGGCCAAAGATGCGTTTAACCTTGCTAACTGCTACACCCACAATATTTGTATTGGTAAGCTGTGCATGAAAATGAACTGGCTCCCATCGTTTTAGTAGGTAGTGGTAGAAATTGTACAACCCAGGTACAGTTCTTACCCAACAAAATCTGCGATTCCATGAGGAAAGTTGACTCTTTAAGGAAGAATCAGGCTCCACCTTTAGCCCATTTAACCTGAATGGAAATACTTGATCTGATATACCAGTATCAGAAATCTCCAACTCCACTACCCCACTCTTTCTACCACTTTCTCGAATTCGGAAAATCTGTTTTCCCATCACAATATCATCAAAACAGAAGTTTCCTAAACTGAAATAAATCGGAGCGTTTTTGTACTTAAATGATGATTGAAATGTGTGTGTGTGGTGTCCTATAATGGCGCTTGCACCTGCATCAATCATCTGTTTTGCATGCTGTACTTGCTCTTGATGAGGCAGGTAACCGTAGTCGCATTTTCCGCCCCAATGTAATAGCACAACCACTTTATCTACTTCGTCTTTCAGTCTGTTAATATCTTCCAAAATCTGATGCATCCAATACGAACTAGCAAATACCTCAGCCTCTCTAGGAATCTTTGGATTGGTGTCTTCATGCACGTAATTAAGAAAGCCAATTTTCCAACCTTCTTTCTCAAACACGAACGGCATTGATGCCATTTCCTTCATACACGAAGCCCCCAAATAATCAATACCTAGTTCATCCAATTTATTTACCGTGTTTCGAAATCCTTCCTCTAGATTATCGTAAACATGGTTTGTTGCGAGCGAAACCAATCCCAAATTCAAATCTTTTAGCGCTTCAAGCGCTTTTAAAGAAGTATGAATTCGAGGAATTTTAGCCTCATTTTGTGCTGTTCCTGATGCCAAGCACTCTAAATTTCCTACAACAAAATCTGCGTCAGACAAAATAGAATGCATGGCCTCAAAAGGCTTTTCGCCTGACTCAATAAGCTGAATGTAATCGTTGTTAAACGACACGTCTCCAATAAACTTAATCCGAATAGGTTGCCTGCTAGCCATGTGCTTGCCCAATACTAAAGATTAATTGCGAATTTTAGCCACAA
>ERZ889078.3584-NODE-3584-length-10213-cov-17.791396_pt1 | contig 10213 bp, 10 predicted proteins | sample MGYA00521266_ERZ889078 | MGnify/ENA primary metagenome ERZ889078 (study PRJEB32303, sample SAMEA104408618) | aquatic metagenome | biome: Brackish water; feature: Pelagic; material: water | place: Baltic Sea | collected 2014-06-16T06:34:00 | depth 76,534 m ... | reverse complement strand
TCTAGGAGGAACAACAATGAGGAAATTATTTCGATTTATGGTAGCATGGCCGTTGGCTGTTCTTACAGCTATTGCGCTTAGTCTGCCTGCACTGGCAGCACCGCCAAAGGACACTTTTGTCATGGCAAAAGATATCAGCGACATAATTACGTTGGATCCGGCGGAGGTATTTGAATTCTCCGGTGGTGAAGTCATCGCCAATATCTATGACAAGTTAATGATGTTTGAGCCGGAGAACCTGACGACTTTGGTTGGTGGTGTTGCTGAAAGCTGGGACATCAGCGCAGACGGCAAAACAATCGTGTTCGCAATTAGACCGGGCATGACATTTCACTCTGGAAACCCGGTGACGGCCGCTGATGTGGTTTATTCTTTGCGACGCGTTGTAAAGCTTAGCAAAACACCATCCTTCATCATCACACAGTTTGGCTGGACACCTGAAAATGTCGACAGTCTTGTCGTTGTAGACGGTGACAAAGCGAAAATCACAATCACCGAGGAGTTCTCTCCTGCTTTGGTTTTGAATGCTTTGTCCGCTGGGATTGCGTCGATCGTGGACATGAAAGAGGTCATGGCACACGAAGTTGACGGCGACATGGGCTATGCTTGGTTGAAAACCAACAGCGCAGGGTCTGGTCCTTTTGTTCTAAAGACTTGGAAAGCAAATGAACTGGTAACGCTTGAGGCAAACCCAAGCTATCGGCACGGCGCGCCCGGTGTTAAGCGGGTTATCATCCGCCATATAGCAGAGCCTTCGGCCCAACGGTTGATGATTGAAAAAGGTGATGTCGATCTCGCGCGTGATTTAACGCCAGATCAGATTGTCGGAATTTCTGGCAATGACGAGCTGAAAATACAAGCTGACCCAAAAGCAGCTTTGATCTACATGGCGGCCAATGCAGCGGACCCAATCCTTGGGAATCCGAAAGTTGCAGAAGCACTGCGGTATTTGGTTGATTATGAAGGAATGGCAAACAGCTTTTTGAAAGGTCAGTTCCAAGTACATCAGGCTGCTTGGCCCAGCGGTTTGTGGGGGGCGTATAACGAAACGCCGTTCACCATGAATATTGAAAAAGCTAAAGCCTTGCTGGCAGAAGCCGGGTATCCTGACGGATTTGAAATTCGCATGGACACACTCAACTCCTCGCCATATCCGCAAATCGCTCAGTCAGTTCAGGCGACACTTGCTAAGGCAGGGATCACGGCCAGCATTACAACAGCCGAAGGCAAAACACTTTGGCCAATGTATCGGGCGCAAAAGCACCAGCTAATTCTGGCGCAATGGTCCCCGGATTACACCGATCCACACTCTAATATTGATGCTTTTGCTCACAATCCGGATAACCGACCAGAAGCAAAGCTGACGGGTGTGTTGGCTTGGCGGAATGCTTGGGCGGATGATGCGATGAACGCCAAAGTCGTGGCGGCCCGCAACGAACTGGATCTTGGTAAGCGTGAAATGCTCTATCATGAAATCCAGAAGGATTTGCAGGTGAGTTCGCCTTACGTTGTGATGTTCCAGCAGACCGAGCAATCTGCTGTTAGAAAGGAAGTCGACGGATATGTTTCTGGCGCTACTTTCGATCTAATTTTCTACCGCAATATCACCAAATAGGTCACATAAATTGACAAATACAACATCCACTGCAGCGACAGGATTATTCCTGTCGCTGCAGCGATTTATAAAACCAGTGCTCAACCTTATGCTGACGTTGGTGCTTACCTTTGTAGGGCTTACAGCGGTCACGTTTACCATTGGGCGGGTTATGCCAGCTGATCCGGTTCTTGCGGTCATTGGTGATCGCGCGCCGCAAAGTGCGTATGATCGGGTTTATCTGGAAATGGGCCTTGATCGCCCAATCTACGAACAATATGGACGTTATCTTAACGAGCTAGCACATGGTGATCTGGGCAAGTCAATTATGACCTCGCAGCCGGTTTTGGAAGACATCAAACGGTTTTTCCCTGCCACGCTAGAACTGGCAACCATTGCCACATTGATGGGCATTTTTATCGGGGTTCCGATGGGGGTTCTAGCAGCGGTAAACCAAGGCAGGCTGATCGATCACGTCGTTCGAATATTGGGCCTAATTGGCTATTCAATACCCGTGTTCTGGCTTGGCATGGTGGCGCTTTTGATTTTCTATGGAAATCTGGGCTGGGTCGCGGGGCCCGGGCGCATTGATGTCTATTACAATGGAATCGTTGATACAATTACCGGATTTATTCTAATTGATGCAGCGCTGGCCAAAGAGTGGGATATATTCTGGAACGCGGTATCACATCTAATCCTGCCGGCTACGCTCTTGGGTGCCTTTGCACTGGCCTACATCGCCCGAATGACGCGTAGTTTCATGCTCGACCAGCTTAATCAGGAATACATACTGACGGCGCGTGTCAAAGGCGCAGGCGAAGGCGCTGTGATTTGGCGCCATGCCTTTCGCAATGTGCTTGTGCAGTTAATTACGATCATCGGTCTGACCTATGCTTCACTGCTTGAAGGATCGGTTCTGACGGAAACTGTGTTTTCGTGGCCCGGAATTGGGCAATACATCACAACATCTTTGTTTAATGCCGACATGAGCGCAGTGCTGGGTGGCACCGTTGTCGTCGGCACCTGTTTTGTCGGGATCAATATGCTGTCCGACATGCTCTATAAACTTGTCGATCCCAGAGCGCGATCATGACGGACACAACGAAATCTCAGCCATCCACCGGGTTGCACGCATGGTTGATGTCGCCGACTCCGCAATCCATAACGCAGGCCCGTTGCCAGCGCAGTTATGTCAGTTGGTTGGTATTCCGGCGCAATCCAATAGGCATGACCGGATTATTTATCATCCTCGCGCTGCTGTTTATGGCAGCGTTTGCACCGCTTTTGACGGCAACAAACGGGCTGGAACCAGAGCTGGCAAACAGATTGAAACCGTTCAGTTCCGAACATTGGTTTGGCACCGACCAGTTGGGTCGTGACATTTACGACAGGATCGTTTGGGGGTCACGGATCACGCTCTATATCGTGGGGCTGGTGTCCATCATCGTCGTTCCCGTTGGATTGGTCATTGGCACAGTTGCGGGTTACCTTGGTGGTTGGGTCGACAATGCCCTGATGCGGTTCACAGATATTTTCCTCGCATTTCCGCGCCTTATCCTTGCACTGGCGCTGGTTGCGGCCCTTGGGCCAGGAATAGAGAATGCCGTTTTGGCCATCGCACTGACCACATGGTCGCCTTATGCGCGGATTGCGCGGGCCGAAGTTTTGACCATCCGCAAATCCGAGTTCATTCTGGCGGCGCAGGCCCAAGGCGCGTCGACCTTTCGCATTCTGCGGCGTCACGTTTTGCCGATGTGTCTCTCCTCGGTTATCGTGCGCCTGACGCTGGATATGGCTGGGATCATTTTAACGGCTGCTGGTCTTGGATTTCTTGGGCTTGGTGCACAACCACCGACGCCTGAATGGGGCGCAATGATCTCGACGGGACGGCAATTGTTGCTGGATCAATGGTGGGTTCCCACCGTTCCCGGCATTGCAATATTTGTGGTCAGCCTCGGTTTTTGTCTGTTGGGCGATGGTCTCCGCGATGCCCTTGATCCAAAGAACAGTGGCACATGACAGCCCTCCTTTCCGTAAAAGACCTTCAGGTCACGTTTGACACGCACCGTGGCCCGGTTCATGCCGTGCGCGGGGTCTCATTTGATCTTGGGCGCGAAAGGCTTGGCATTGTCGGCGAGTCCGGTTCTGGAAAATCGCAAACCGGGCGCGCACTTTTGCGGCTGTCTGCCGGAAACGGCAGGATCACTGCCGATAGGATGGAATTTGATGGTATCGATCTGATGAAGGCCTCAGAACGAGACATGCGCAAAATCCGGGGTGCGCGAATTTCGATGATCATGCAAGACCCACGATATTCCCTGAACCCGGTTGTGAAGGTCGGTGATCAGATAACCGAAGCCTTCTTAATCCATTCCAAAGCCACAAAACGCGAGGCCCGCGAGCGTGCTATGGAAATGCTTGCGACGGTCCAGATACGCGAACCGGAAAAGGTCTATGAGATGTATCCTCATCAAGTGTCCGGCGGCATGGGCCAACGGGTCATGATAGCGATGATGCTTATTCCGAACCCAGATATCATCATCGCAGATGAGCCCACGTCTGCACTTGATGTCACCGTACAGATGCAAGTTTTGGCGCTGCTCGACGACATGGTGCGGGACCGTGGAATGGGTTTAATCCTGATTAGCCACGACCTGAACCTTGTTGCATCTTTTTGCGACCGTGTTCTGGTGATGTACGCGGGTCAGGTTATGGAGGTCATCGAGGCTGGAAACCTGCACGATGCCCAGCATCCCTATACCAAGGGATTGCTGAGTTGTGTTCCGGAATTACAGCACCCCCAAGACATGCTGCCGGTGTTAAAACGCGATGCCAATTGGCTAACTCCACTCGGTGATGCAAATGATTGAAGTGCAAAACCTCAATGTAACGTTTGGCCGTGGCAGAAATGAATTACGCGCGGTCCGTGACGTATCATTTCACATCGCAAAGGGTGAGTCTTTCGGCCTGGTTGGCGAATCCGGTTCTGGCAAGTCAACAGTGCTGCGCGCCATATCGCGCCTTACACGGGATTGGACCGGAACCATCAAAGTGAATGGCGCTGAGTTGAGTTATCGCCGCGACAAGGCAACGGCCCGTCGTATGCAGATGGTGTTTCAGGATCCCTATGGGTCGCTGCATCCGCGCCATACGATCAATGACATCCTCATGGAACCCCTTGAAATTCATCGGATGGACCGCCGCGAAGAAAGAGTCCTCAAAGCCCTGGATGAAGTTGGGCTGGAAGTAGGTTTACGATTTAGATATCCATATCAAATCTCGGGTGGTCAACGGCAGCGAATTGCAATTGCTCGTGCGTTAATCTTAGAGCCAGAGATAATGCTGCTGGACGAACCTACTTCTGCGCTTGATGTCTCAGTACAAGCGGAAATACTGAACCTGTTGAAACGCCTGCAGCGGGATCGCGGGCTGACTTATCTGATGGTCAGCCACAACCTTGCGGTGGTGGCACATATGTGTGGCCGTGTTGCGGTTATGAACCGGGGTCGGTTTGCCGAAGAACTGACGACCGATCAGTTGCGCTCCGCCACGCCATCCGAGGATTATACACGGCAACTTTTGTCAGCCAGCGGTCGCTATGACCGAGATACGGCCAAGTCGTTTGTGAGTTTCGAATGATACGAGATGATGCACTAAAGGCCCGCGCCAAAATGGTAATCCCCGGTGGTATGTGGGGCCACATGAATGCGCAAGCCTTGCCAGCCGGTTATCCGCAATTCTTTGAACACGCCGACGGTGTGCACATCAAAGATGTTGATGGCAACGCGTACATAGATTTTATCTGCGGGTTCGGGCCTATGATCCTTGGTTACAATGACGCCGAGGTCGAGGCAGCATTTGAGGATCAACGTGCTAGACTGGACGCCACCAACGGCCCTGCAGAGGTCATGGTTGAATTGGCAGAACTGCTGGTTGAAACAATTCCAGCAGCAGATTGGGCAATGTTTTCCAAGAACGGAACCGATGCAACCACTGCCTGCGTAACAATTGCACGTGCGCAAACTAAGCGTCGGAAAATCTTGGTTGCAAAAGGCGCTTATCACGGGGCTGCACCTTGGTGTACTCCACGCTTCGATGGCATCACCACAGAAGATCGGGCCCATTTGATAAGTTACACCTACAACGATGTAGCCTCGCTTACCGCCGCTTGTGCACAGGCCGGTGACGATCTAGCTGGAATTTTGGTTTCAGCCTTTCGTCACGATGCGCGTCATGATCAAGAAATGCCAACCCCAGAATTCGCGAACGCAGCGCGCGCGCTTGCCGATCAACACAGTGCCGCGTTAATCGTTGATGATGTGCGGGCAGGTTTTCGCATCGACATCGGAGGCAGCTGGGAACCACTTGGCGTACTCCCAGACTTGTCGGCATGGAGCAAGGCGCTGGGCAACGGACATGCCATTGCCGCGGTCACAGGCAACGATCGGTTTCGGGATGCCGCACAAATGGTCTTTGTAACTGGGTCGTTCTGGTGTGGCGCTGCGTCCATGGCGGCAGCATTAGCAACCGTACAAAAACTCAAGCGGACCAATGCGATTTCCCATATGGCCAAGCTGGGCAATTTATTGCGCACTGGCGTGCAGGCACAGGCCGATGGTCTGGGTATTGGCTTGCGCCAAACTGGGCCAGTTCAGCTTCCGATTATGCTGTTTGAGGATGATACTGATTTTTCCATGGGCAACGTTTTCACAACCACCGCGCTGCGCCACGGCGTTTATCTACATCCGTGGCACAATATGTTCCTGTCTGCCGCGCATACAGAAGACCACATCGCCACCGCACTGGTTGCAACTCAACATGGTCTTGAAGCAGTAGCACAACAGTTTCCTCCAAAACCTTAAGAGGCCGGACATGAAAACCGAAACGCACACGCCAAACCGCCAACAGGGTCGTAATATCTCGACTGATTTCCTTGCTGATCGGGCCAAGTTTGTGCGCAAGGAAACCGTTCGTTTGTCACGGATCGCGGGTGCTGGGCACTATTCCAGCACGTTTTCTGCAGCCGAGTTACTGGTGGCGCTCTACTATGCGAAATTGCAAATAAAGCCGCTGGAGCCAGACTGGCCTGATCGCGACCGGTTTGTTTTATCCAAGGGCCACGCCGCCATTGGCTTATATCCCATCCTTGCTGACCTTGGTTTTTATGATGCTGAGCTATTGGATCAGTACACCCGTTTTGGTAGCCCGTTTGGTGACCATCCTGACATGAAGAAAGTGACTGGCGTTGATTTCAGTTCAGGATCGCTAGGGCATGGTTTGTCCGTGGGTGTCGGTTTGGCGCTTGCGGCGCGCATGCAGGCCCGCACACATCGGGTTTATTGTATGCTGGGGGATGGCGAACTGGCCGAAGGGCAAATTTGGGAAGCGGCAATGTCAGCCGCACATTTTGAATTGGGATCGCTTGTGGTCATTGTTGACCGCAACGGCTTGTGTATCGACGGCACGACTGAAGATGTGATGTCGGTCGAGCCATTGACTGATCGATTTGAGAGCTTTGGTTGGAAAACTAGACGCATTGATGGCCATAACTTCGACCAAATTATTGAAACGCTGGACGCTTTACCGCCTGCTGGTGTTGGCCGCCCAACGGTGATCATCGCGGACACGATAAAAGGCCGAGGCGTTGAAATGATGGAAGGCGCGTTAAACTGGCATGTAGGGAACCTTGAAGGTGAGGATTATGATGTCGTGATGGCCGAGTTAGACGCAGGTTTGAAACCGCCAACTTGGGAGCATCCAAAATGAGCGACACCTTTGAAGATGATGCCAGCCAAGATCACGCTGATTTTTTCACGGGTGTTGGCAGTGCACATAAAACCACTGAAAAAGGCACGCCGGCGAAACGAATGCCTGCTTTTATTCTGGGTGAAGAGTTGGCTGATCTGGCTGATCATGACCCGCGCATTGCTGTGATGACAGCTGACCTTGCTTCGGCCAACCGAACCGTTGAATTCAAAGATCGGCACCCTGAACGGTTTTTTAATTTCGGTATTGCAGAGAAAAATATGGTCACTGCCGCCGCTGGAATGGCTGCAAGTGGCCAGGTCCCTTTTGCGGCCAGTTTTGCGTCATTTCTTGGAATTCTCTGTGCCGAGCAAATCCGCACCGATTGCGCCTATCCGAACCTGCCAGTGCGTTTGGTGGCACATCATTCCGGTATTTCCATGGGGTTTTACGGAACCAGCCACCATTCCCTAGAAGACTTGGGGATGATGCGGACAATCGCAGGGCTCACGGTGGTTTGCGCTACCGATGCCGCGCTATTGCGTTCAATCTTAAGGGCTTCAATGGATCATCCCGGCCCGATTTATATCCGGCTTGGCAGGGGGCGCGATCCAGATGTTTATGATGCCCCGCCCAGCGATTTTGCCTTTGGCAAAGCCATCCGATTGCGTGAGGGCAAAGACATTACACTGATTGCCACCGGCGCTGAGGTTTATCCAACGCTGGGTGCGGCAGAAAAACTGGCAGCTAAGGGCATTCAGTCTCGGGTGCTGGATATGCACACCATTAGCCCACTTGATGGCGACCAAATACGTGCGGCGGCAGCCGAAACAGATGCGATCCTTACAATCGAAGAACACAACATCACGGGTGGCCTAGGAAGCGCTGTGGCAGAAGTTCTGGTAGACTGCGACCGCCTTCCCTTCGCGCGCCACGGCGTTCCAGACGAATTTGCACCCATTGGACCACCGGCAGCGCTATATGCGCACTACCGATTGGACAGTGACGGCATAACATCGCGTGCGCTTGAGTTGTTGTCGGGTAAAAGGAAGTAAAGTTGGATCGAAATTAGTCGACTCGATCTGTCACGGCCAAGAGACCTAATACGTTTTTCTGTTCGAATATCCATCTGTTCATAATGATCGCCCAATATCGCCCCAATCTCCTTTTCTATGATCGGACCCTGCGCATGGCCCTAAAATTAAAACCAAAATCCTTTGGGCCAGTCTTTGCCCTGTTTGATGACACTGAAACCACGCGTTTTGCCTTTGGCGACCCGTCCAACGCAACGCCGCATGTGCCAATCCAAACGCCGGTTGATACGCTTTTGGCTTCGCTAGCCTTTTGCATCGTGAAATCTGTGATATGGGCCGCAGACCAACAGGCGGCAACGCTACAACCCTTCATAGTCAAAGTGACGGGTGCCAAGGCACCGGACCTTCCCGGACGGGTCGAAAAGATGCATATTACTATCATCGGCACATTAGTCGAAGATGGCTCGCTCGCGGAAAAAATAGTGAAGCAGGCCAAATCAATCTGCACCGTCAGCAACACGCTGAACTGCGACGTGACAGTTTCGACCGAGCCTGCCGCTGATGCCTGAAGTTAGGCTATCGGGCGGCAACATCCCGACTGACACACTGACGACGACTGAGATGTTGGAGAGCGATCCAGCGAAGGTCTATGCACGCCTGCGTAGGACAACGCCGATTGTGCGGATGCAGGCTCTTGGTGGGCGGATCATCTTTACCAAAGCAGAAGACGTGCAGCGCGTGAAAACTGATGCCGCGCATTTCGGTTCATATGACACAACCACCCCGATGCAGCGCGCCTTTGGCGGCCACACCTTGATGCGCAAAGACGACTGCCCGCATCTGCGCGAACGCCGAGCGATGGAACCGGCTCTTACCTTTGATCCAGTTCAGCATTGGAAACCTGCTTTCGAACGCTTGACGGAACACCTCCTCGACAAACTTGCGACCCACCAAACTGTTGATCTATTTCACGCCTTCGCTGTACCACTAAGCGCTGGATGCCTCAGGCTGTTGCTGGGCTTTGATGCCGCGGGTGAAAAGCAGCTTTTTGAATGGGCCAATGCGCTGGTGCGCGGTGCAATGAACGGCAGTTTTGATCCTGCTGTCTTTGCGGTCAGTGACCGCGCGAACTCAGAAATGGACGCTTGTTTTGATCGGATGATAGCGCTGCATAAATCATCGCCTGATGGTTCGGTTCTGTCGACGATGGCGAATGAAGATGATCCAATCGCGATCAGTCAAATCAGAACCAACATGAAAATCTGTATTGGCGGCGCAGCCATCGAGACACGTGATGCCCTCCTGTCCACGATTTATGGCCTGCTCAGCCATCCCGACCAACTCCGCCATTGCTTAACCCACAACGCATGGGGCGCAAGTTGCGAAGAGGGCCTGCGGTGGATCGCCCCCATTCAAGCTAGCCCAAGGGTGGTGAAAAAATCTGTGGTCATACGAGGCGTCCTCATTCCAGAAGGCGAAACCGTTATGGCAGTTCAAGCGTCAGCAAACCATGATGAAGATATCTGGGACACCCCCGATCAATTTGACATCCACCGCGCCCCACACACACACCAGACCTTTGGCGACGGCGCGCATCGATGCCTAGGCGGCAACGTATACCGCCTCCTCGCCGCTGGCGTGGCCTTACCAATGCTCTTCAACCGATTTCCTAGTATGTACCTTGCCCAAAACTCCCAACTGACTTTCAAAGGTTTTGCTTTCCGAGGACCGACATCTTTGCGTGTGTTTTTGGACTGAAGCAAATGATCGCCTTTTTGAAGTGTCTGTCCGAACGATATTCCACTAGTTGAAATCAAACGCTTGTGGCAAGCGATGGTTA